>Ga0070740_10004279_pt1 | contig 14206 bp, 12 predicted proteins | sample Coa_R2_FD_67286 | JGI IMG/M metagenome (GOLD analysis project Ga0070740, IMG submission 67286) | Surface soil microbial communities from Centralia Pennsylvania, which are recovering from an underground coalmine fire - Coalmine... | ecosystem: Environmental > Terrestrial > Soil > Unclassified ... | reverse complement strand
GGGGGGGTAAGCCGCCAGACCGGCCCGCATCGCGCCTTCGGGCGTGCCGTCCAGTTGCTCGGCGCCGGGGAAGAACCACTCGTCCGGATCATAGCGCTCGTCGCTGTACTTATAGAGGGCGAAGTCCCACTCATCGAGCGCGCCCGTGTAGGTGAGGCGACAGACGCGGCCGACCTGCCCATAGTCGCACCGATCCAGGTAGAGGAAGCGGCCTTGCTAGCGCGGTTGGTAGACGACGTGGGGGTCCGGGAGGACCTGCTGGTTAAACGCGGCGATGCGGGCCGCCACCTGGGCCTTGATCGCTTCGGGGATGCGTGGTCCTGGCATGCGTCGCGCGTCCTTTCCACCGCCCTGAGCGGCCCGCTGGCCCGCGGGGCCCTCCCTGGGTACAGGGTAGGGGCGAGGAGACGGTGGGGCAAAGGCAAAGGCAAAGGAGCCCCGTGATGCCAGAAGCCGTAGCGCGGATGGTGACGTTGTTGAGTGCGCTGGTGGTGGCGCTGCCGGTGGGCACGAACCTGGGGCTGCTGCACCTGCTGTGGATGCTGGTGAGCGGGCAGTTGCTGGCCACGCGGGGGGCGGTTATCCCCGGCTTGCAGGCGTGTGGCCTGTCGCCGCGGGCGGTGCGCCGCGCTTGGGCGGCGTTGGGGCACGGCGCGTGGCGGAGCGCTGGGTTGCTCACGTGGTGGCAGGTGGTGGTGGCAGCCGAGGGGCGCTGGCCGGTGCACACGCACGGGGGCTACCACCCCGTGGCGGTCGATGTGACGGCGTTCTGGCGGCCGCGGCTGCAGGGCTGTGCGACCAGCCACTATGCGGCCGCGGCGGGCCGGGCGCTGCCGGCCATCCCGGTGGGCCTGATCGGGCGCGTGGGCAGCGTGGGGGGCCAGCGCCTGGCGCGGCCCGTGGCCTTCGTGCGCGCGGAGGGGGCCGATCCCCGCGCCAGCACACACCAGCGGCTCGTGGTGCGCGCGGCGGTGCAGCGGTGTGCGGCGGATGAGGTGTTGGCGTGCGATGCCGGCTTCAGTCTGGCGCTGCTGCAGGAGGAGGGGGCCACGCGCTTCGTGGTGCGCTGCCCGAAAAATGCCACGTTCCGCCGCCGCACCGCGCCCCCTTATCAGGGGCGTGGCCGCCCCCCGACGCGCGGCGCACTCGTGCGCCCGCTGCCGCGCACCTATCGCGGGCGCACCCGCCCGGCCACCCCACCGGACCGCATCGAGACCTGGGTCGAGGACGGGGTGGTGCTGCGCGCGGAGGTCTGGACCAACCTGGTGCGCCCAGACGCCGCGCCAGAGAGCGCAGGCCCGACGCTCACGGTGGTCGCCGTGCATGATCCGCGCTATCGCGAGCCGTTGCTGCTGGCCGCCCCGCTGGCGCTGAGCGGCCAGGTGCTGCACGCGCTCTACCACGATCGCTGGGCCGTGGAGCAGCTCCCCTTGGCCGCCAAGCAGATGCTCGGGGCCGCGCGCCAGTTCGTCTCGGCGCCCGACACCTGTCAGCGTCTGCCCGAGATCGCCCTGCTCGCCGGCGCCATCCTCTCCTATGCGGCGGCCACGGCCCCCGCCATCCCGACGGGCGTCTGGGATCGCCGCCCCCAGCCGACCCCCGGCCGATTCCGCCGTGCCCTCACCCGCGTGCCTTTTCCGCAAGACTTCCCCCTTCCGGCGCAGATTCGCGTGAAAGCAGCGCCGACGGCGCACCTCCCGACGGGCTTTTGGGGCCAACGGTGCCGCCCCACGCGGCCCCAGGAGGTCGCGGCATGAACGTGGCACCCCCCGCTTTACCGGAAACTAAAGGTTGACCAAGAGACAGATACTATCGAATCTTCGATGGGCACCCCGGCTACCGGACTTACTTCGCAGGACAGGGCTGAGCTGCAGCCTCAGCTTCGTGTTGATGCCGATTATCAGGACCTGGTACGGCCGATTGATGACATTGGACGCGAGTTCGGGGATGAAGCCACAACTCGTGCCAGTGTCAGTCGTGCCTATAATCTGGTGCGTGAAGCCGACGTTTCCACGCCGGACTTTGTGCAGCAGCCAAGATTTGGCCCAAAGATGGTATAGCGCTGACTTGATGGGGTGAAGGCGGTGGCGGGTGCAGGACACCTGCCGACAGACTGAAGGTGAAGCAACCACAAGTCTGCAGGAGGTGTCCCTTGAGCAAGGATAGCAAGAAGACCAGCGAGCGGGTCTGGCAGGATAGCGCGCATGCCAGCCTCTGTGTCCTGGGCACGCACTTACGGCGCGCAGGGTTCTTTGCACCGCTGGAGGAGCGGGTGCGGATCAAACAGAAGGTGCTCAAGTACACGGCGGTGCAGAAGCTAGAGATGCTCTTCGTCGCCCTGCTGGCCGGGGCGAAAGCGGTCGCGCATACGGCCACCACGGTGCGGGTCGACCCCGCGTTGTGCCAGGCGTTTGGGCTGCCGGGGTGTGCGGAGCAGTCGGTGATCGCCGACACGCTCGATGCGGCCACCGCGGAGGACGTCGCCGCGCTGCAAGAGGCGCTGGCGGCTGTCTTCGGGCGCTACAGTCAGGCGCTGCGCCATGACACCACGCGGGAGCTCTTGGTGATCGATGTGGATCTGTCGCCCTTGCCGGCCAGCGCCCACGCCGAGGGCTCCACGCGCGGGTACCTGGGTCGCTGTCGCTCCAAGACGGGGCGCAAGTTGGTGCGGGTGCGCGCGGCGCAGTATCAGGAGACGGTGTGGGAAACCGTCGTGCCGGCGCGGGAGGTGGAGAGTTTGCCGCTGTTGCAAGAAGCCATCGCCCACCTGGAACGCTTGTTCGGGCTGGAGGGGGGGGACGCGGAGGCCACGGCCAAGCGGGCCCGCGTGGAGATCCGCCTGGACAGCGGCTGGGGCACCGACACCATCCTGCCCTGGCTGCTCGGACGCGGCTATCAGGTCACGGGCAAGTTCCGCTCCCCCGCGCGGGTGCGCGCCTTGATCAAAGGCATCACGGCGTGGTCGGCGACGTCCAGCCCCGGGCGGGAGGTAGCAGAGGTGCCCCAACCGCTCGTCTTCGACCGTCCGCTGCGCCAGTATGCCGTGCGCACCCCTTCCAGCCAGACCAAGAGCGGCTACTATCATGCGGTCGTGTTCACCACGCGCTCCGATGTGAGCATGACGGGCGCGGTGGATCACTACGATGGGCGCGCGGGCATGGAGGCCGATCTGAAGGGCGACAAGCGCGGCTTGGGCTTGGGGGTGATCCGCAAGCACCGCCTGGCCGCCCAGCAGATGGTGATCCTGCTGATGCAAGTGGCGCACAATGTGCTGGTGTGGGCGCGCACCTGGCTGGCCACCCAGGCTCCGCGCCTGCGCCGCTGTGGCATCGTGCGCCTGATCCAGGAGGTCTGGGCGATCCCAGGGCGGGTCAAGCTGACCGCCCACGGTGTGCAGCGGGTGCGTCTGCGCCGGACCCACCCACACGCCCGCGATGTCTGTGCCGGACTACGCCCCTTACTCCCGCCAAGTCAAACCCTTGTCCTTTTGGGCTAAATCTTGGCAGCTGCTCTATGAGGCCAAGGCACTCACACGAGTCCATCAGGCGGGCATCGTCAAGACGCGGAGCGACTCGGGTAGGTTGCCGCGCAAGAATTTGATGCCGTACTTTTTCGCAACGTTGGAGAGCTTGTTGCACCCCGATCAGCACCCGCCACGTCGGCATCAGGGGCGGCGACCACGGCGGTTTCAGTCGCGCACCCAGCAGCTGCAGCACGACAATCTCCAGGTTGCTCGGGCACATCAGCCCGGCGTGGCCACGATGCCAGAGGTATCCGGGGAAAGCAGTGTATCAGATACGACATCCGTGCAGTCTGTAGATGAGCACCCGATTTGGCGCAGAGTACTTGATGAACTGTCGTTAGTCTTAACGCCCGAGAACTTCACCACGTGGCTCGAAGGTACAAGGTCGCCGGTCAGGACGGCAATGTCTTGCGAATCGCCGTCCCGAAGCCGTTCCATAAGGACTGGTTGGATAACAAGCTGCGTGGCCGCATTGAGAGCACTGTGCGCAGACTTGGATATGACGACATACAAGTCGAGTTCGTGGTTGCCTCGCAATGACAGCGCGGGGATGAGCCGGCTGCCGGCTTATTTGCGGCGACCGTGCGTCTGTGGTGGTGCGGATCCTACAACCGCCTCATCCCGACTTACACGCAGACACGCCAGGAGCTCGGCGCAGGACCAGTCGTTGGTGGCGCCGGCCTCGAGAAGGCGTTCAGCGAATGAACGCTCGTGGGGAGATGCGCCGACAATTAGGGCCATGATCGTGTCGCGGTCCATAGCAGGCGTCGGAAGGAGTGGCGCCATGATGTCGGTGTCAGGAACGGTATCGATTGCAGGCTGCGCACCATTACCAAACTTTGGTAATGCCCTGCTCGGATCTTGCCCCTGCTCGGCGACTGGCCTGCGTGATGGCACCTGCCGATCGAGGGGTGCCTCCTGCTCAGCGGATTGGGGTCTGTCCAGGGGCGCCGAGGCCTCTGTGCCCGAGGCGGGTTGAGTCACCTGTTTACCGCGACGGCGGTTTGGTTTGCTCGCATACACCTCACTCGGCCTGACAACCTCGCCGGCTTGGGCGCGCTCGATCCAGGTGCGCCGTTCATCGGCCGAGTCAATGCTGGCGACCGCCGCGGCCGCCGATCTCGTGAGGACGCCGGCCGCGACCGCTTTTTCGACCTCCTCGTGTCGGAGAAGGCGTAGGCGCTCGTCCACATATCCCTGGGAGCGGTGGATGCGGGCTGCGACGCCGGTAGTAGTCAGGTTCTCTAGCTCCATCAAGGACTTGATGGCATGGGCCTCCTCGAGTGGCGGCAGATCCTCACGCTGCAGGTTCTCAATAAGTTGGAGCACGCGGCGTTCAGTGGCCTCTGAGTTCCTGATCACGATGGGCACGCGGGAGAGGCGTCTCCTCGTCTCCTCGTCTTCGGCGCGTGCGATAGCCAGCTTGATCGCGGCATAGCGACGTTCGCCGGCGATGATCGTGTAGCGCATGTCGCCGTCCTGGCCCATGGTTTCCTCATGCACGAGGAGCGCCTGCAATACCCCGTGCAGGGTGATCGAGGAGGCAAGCTCCTCGAGGCGGGCTGGATCCGTGTTCTTGCGCGGCTGGCTAGGATCGGGTGACAGTTGCGATATGTTGACCTCGCGCGCGCCGATGAGCACACGGTCTTCGCCGAGCTGCACAAGCGTTGGCGACGCCGGTTGAGCTGTCTGGATACGAGGCCCGGTCCCGGCCGAGACGCGCGGTCCGGTTGTGCGTCGGGTACTCATGGTGCGATTCCGGCAGGGACGATACGCGAGGCGAGCGCACGAAACGCGGCCGCGACCGGCGATTTGGGGCTGCTCAGGACGATGGGGCGGCGGCCGTTGATGGCCCGCTCGACGAGCGGTGAGTGCGGGATCGGGTCGGCGATGAGCCCGTCGTACGTGGCGCGGAGGGCTTCCAACCCGTCGCGCTGCGGGGCTTCATCCGCATGGTAGTTAGAGGGTAGGATCGCGGCAATATCTGCCGTCACAAAGCGGAACAGGCGCAGCTCGTCCTGTAGGGCAAAGATGTCCACGAGCGCATCAATGTCTTGCTGCGCGCCGGTGCGCGTCGGCACGATCGCCTTATCGCCCGCTAATAATGCGGCGGACTGTGTGAAGCCGAGGAGTGGCGCTGTGTCGATGATGATGGCGTCGTATTCAGGCGCGACATCTTCGAGCAACCGGCGCAGGCGGAGGGGGCCGGCCGGGTTTTGTGACAGCGCGTTGGCTGCCGCCTCGATCGAACGGTCGCCAGGTGCCAGATCGATGAGATCACCGACAGGACGGATAATGTCCCGCATCCCGCGTTGTGGCTCAGCAATGCGTGCGCCAATGCCGGCGTCGCGTGCCACTGGGTCGTCGGAGAGGGCGCGGGTGAGGCTGGCCTGGCTGTCGAGATCAACGAGAAGGCACCGTTTGCCCTCGGCGGCGAGCACACCGGCCACGTTGTAGGCCGTTGTCGTCTTTGCCGAGCCGCCCTTGCGTCCCAGGACGGCAATATGCAGAGTGGCTGTGCTAGCCATTCTCGTGGTATCTCTTCCTTAGCCAGACAGGTTGCTGTGGACCCGCGCAGCCCCCATTGTACGCCCTTTTTACCAAACTTTGGTAATACACAGGAACTGTGGAGGTGCCGTCCGGCAGCGACAGGCGAGGTACGGCCAGCGCGCCGCGTTGCATCGAAAGGAGCGGCTATTGCGTCCATGGCCATGACCCTATTCTGCCAGGGTATAGCGACGATTCCGGGTCGACCCCTGCGCCTTTACCCGGCCCTGCGCCATGAGATCGCGTAGATCGCGTTTCGCCGTATCGATAGAGATGGTGAGCGCCGCGGCGTACGCTTGTGGCGAGAGCGGGCCCATGGTGCGCAAGTAGTCGAGCGCCCACTCCTGGCGCTCCTGTTGTCTGCGTGGAGTGGCCGAGGCCGCGGATAGCCGTTCGCCCCGCTCTCCGGCCGCGCTGTCCGGTGGCGTGAGGAGGCGCCGGCCATGGCCGTAGAGTGTGACGACAAACGTGTCGCCATTATCCGCGAAGACCGGCGCGGGCAAGCCGGCGTCCGCCATCACCGCCACCATACGGTCCAGCCCGAAGCCCAACTCCTCGATGATATCCAGCGCCGCCAGGCCCTGCACCAGCGTCGCGTTGCGGCTCCAGCGCTTTTCCAGGAGGTTATCTATCATGTGGGATTTCCGTCGCCGTGACAAGTCCCAGGATGATGTGCCTCTCGCCCCGTCAGTGCGTCAGGCCTCGATCTGACGCCGCACCACTGCTGCAACCGCCCGCCGTGCCGCCTCAGGAAAGCCGGCCAGTCCCGGCGTGTCATTGCTCTCCAGCAGGATGTGCGCCCCGTCCGGCGTCTCCAGGAAGTCAAGGCCCAGCAGATCCGCGCCCAGGTGCTCCATCGCCCGCGTCGTGTACGCGCGCAGGACGTCCGCACCTGTATCATCTCGTAGTGTTCCGTGGCCGTGTTGGCTTTCCAGAAGCGGCCGCGCCGGGCCATTGCCCACAGCTGCTCCCCCACGGCCAAGCACCGGATGTCCCGTGTGTACGCGATGTACGGCTCAACGGTCACATACTCCTCGGTGGCGAAGCTCAGGTCCTTGACGTTGGCCCATTCCTCGGCGTCGCGCGGCCGCGCCTTGCCGTAGCCCCCGTGATAGTTGCCCACCTTGACGACCGCCGGCAGGGGCGGCTCGAAGCGATCGAGCCGCTCCTCACCGAGCGCGATGGTCATCGTTGGAACCGGCAAGCCGGCCTCGCGCAACTCGTTGAGCATGGACAGGCGGTCGTAGCCCCGGAGCAGGACGGCCGCCGGGTTGACACACGGCACGCGCGCCCGCCGGATCAGTTCGAGCACCGTCCGATGGCCGGGGTGCGGGCGGATCGCACCCACGCGCCACGGGACCGCCTCGACGCGGACACTGCCCGTAGCGTCGAACACCCATAACTGGTCGTCGTGGTAGAGCCACCGGCTCGTCTGCAGGCGCCGGTGATGCACAGTGCACCGGGCAGGTACGGAGGCCAATCCGGTTCCCCATTGACCACGATGAGAGTGCGCATCACGCGTCCCCCGTTACCCAGCACGGTGCGCTCATCCCTCCGTCTCCGCCTCGCCCAGAGTCGCCTCCAATTCCTCGACGGTCGGCAGGCTCCCGCAGAGGTCGCTCGGCAACGCCTCCAGCAGTGTGTAGGCCGAGACCCCAATCGGCTTGGAGACATCGCGCAGCGCGTACTCTGCTACAATGCGGCTCTTCCCTTTGCACAGGATCAGTCCGATGCTTGGCTGGTCGTCCGGATGCCGCAGCAGGTCGTCGGCCGCCGACAGGTAGAAGTTCATTTTGCCGGCGAACTCCGGCTCGAAGTCGACCACCTTGACATCGACGGCCACGTAGCAGCGCAGGCGGACATGGTAGAACAGCAAGTCGATATAGTAGTCGCGCCCGTCCACCTCCAGACGGTACTGGCTGCCCAGGAAGGCGAAACCGACGCCCAACTCGAGCAGGAACTCCTGGATATGGGCGATCAGGCCACGCTCCAGATCGCGCTCCTGCGCCTCCTCGCCCAGCGTCAGGAAGTCGAAGTTGTAGGGGTCCTTGAGCACCTGGCGAGCCAGGTCGGACTGCGGTGGGGGCAGCGTGCGCGGGAAGTTGGTCTGGGCCCGCCCCTGCCGCTCGTAGAGCCTGGCCTCGATCTGATGGGTCAGGATGGCCCGGCTCCAGCCATGCTCGACCGCCTTGGCAGCGTACCAGGCGCGGGCCTGCGGGTCGGGGACGGCGTCGAGCAGCCGCATGACGTGGCCCCAGGGCAAATTGGCAGCAGCTTGCTGCCAAAAGTCCGGCTCCGGATAGGCCGTGGCGAACGCGCGCATGTAGCGCAGGTTACGCGGGGAGAAACCCTTCATCTCGGGGAAGGCGTGGCGCAGATCGGCGGAGAGGCGGTCGATGACCTGGGTGCCCCAGCCGTGCGTCTCCTGGCGCTCGCTGATCGCCCGGCCGATCTGCCAATACAGGCCGATCAGTTCCCGATTGACCGACAGCGCGGCCCGGATCTGCGCGGAGCGGATGCGTTCCTTCAGGTCGCCGAGCAACTCCTGGTAGCCCTGGGGGACAAGCGCGCGCTCACGCCGCGGACGCTCCCCCGCACGATCCTCAGCCACCGCCTGGCCCCTTCGTCTCGCCCACCATCGGTCGTCTCGCTGTCATCATCCTCATTGTAGCGCCCGCCGGAGAGCACCGGCATCCAACGAGGTCCCCGTCGGTGGCGTGGAGGGCCTGACGGCCCTCTTGGGGGAGCAGGACAAAACGGGGGCGACGCGGCGCTCTTGCCCCTGATCATCTGCTCTGTGACCGGCGATCACGGGCCTCCGGCTGGCGTGCGCAGCCACCGCGACGACGTCTTGCCGGTCGTCGCCGGGATACCAGCCCCCGTTTTGTCCTGCTCCCTACCCTGTGTCGAAAGCGTTGATCCCTACGATCTGGGCGTCTTTAATTCCGATATCGCCAGGAAACACGTGGCCCCCGGTGAGCGCCCGCCTTACGTGCGGCGTGATCAAGATGCTGACCTGAGGCGGGCGCTGCGGCAGGAGCAGATGGTGCTGCTCGCCGGCAAGTCCGAGTCCGGAAAATCGCGCAGCGCTTTCGAGGCGATCGCGCAACTCTTCCCACAGCACCAAATCATCGTGCCGCGTGAGACTGCCGCGCTGCGCTCGCTGTTCAGCCTTGACCCGCCTCTGGACCTTGGCCCCGAGCCAGCTATCCTGTGGCTGGATGACTTGGAGCGATTCCTCCTCAAGGCTGATGCTCTGGATACGAAGCTGCTGGACAGTTGGACGGAAAACGGGCGACGTCGGGTGGTGGCAATCGCCACGATCCGCACTGAGGAGTATCGGCGGATCAAAGAGACCGCCGGCGAGATCGGGCGCACAGCCCGGCAGGTGCTTGATCGAGCCAGATGTTTCTGGCTCGGCTCTGTACCCAGCCCAGGCGAGCTGGCGGAGGCCACGCGACTGTACCCAGGCGAGGACTTCGCAGATGGCATCGGTGAGCACTTCGCGGCAGCTAAGGAGCTGCTCGACAGATTCCGCACCGGGAAGCCCGTAGGCGTGGCTCTGGTCCGCGCGGCGGTGGATTGGCAGCGCTGTGGCCTGACCGAGCGGCGCGTCACTGAGTCCGACCTGAAGGCGCTCTATGGCGCGTATGTGCCGGCGTGGGTGAAAGCTGCAACCACGGATGTCGCCGAGGAGTTGGAGTGGGCCGCCCATCCCATTGGCTCCTCGGCCGCCCTGCTCCGCGCGCACAGAAATGGCGGGGAGCGAAGCTTCCACGCCTTCGACTACATCATTGACTTCGTCGAAACCGAGCAAAAGGCACAGCCCATTCCCATTACGACCTGGAAGTATGTCCTGCAAGAGGCCAGTCCGGAGGAAGCGTTCGCCGTCGGCGTTGCTGCTTACATCCGAGCTGCTCCTGTGGTCGCTAAGGATGCCTGGACGACGGCCGCCATGTCAGGTGATGTCATTCTTAGCCCAAAGGCGACGGCCAACCTGGGGGTGTTGCTGCTGGAAGAGGGCGACCTGGCGGGCGCCCAAGCCGCTTTCGAGCGGGCCATCGCCTCCCGCGACGCCAATGCCGCGCCCTCGGCCGCGGTCAACCTGGGCGTGCTGCTGGCGCAGCAAGGCGACGTAGCAGGCGCACGGGCGGCCTATGAGCGGGCCATCGCCTCCGGCCATCCCGACAGGGCGCCTGAGGCCGCCTTCAACCTGGGATACTTGCTGGCGGAGCAGGGCGACCTGGCGGGGGCCAAGGCCGCTTTTGAGCAGGCGGTCGCTTCTGGCGATGAGGAGCCTGCACAACTCGCCACGTCCCTTCTGGCACAACTTGACCAAACGGCAGATGGCACGAGTTCGAGCGCCGGATAGCACAGTCGGTCGCCATCCGCCTGATACTCCTCGGGCGTGAACGGCGCGACGAGACCCGGGTCGTCGCGTAGCGCGCGGGTTACGGCCGCCCGCCGGTCCTCATCCCTGGCCCCGTCCCTCCGACCGCCGCGCACTCACCATTCGCCGACGGTTTCGTTCAGGCGCCGGTCACTCCACTTCGCATACACGCGCGCGGTTTCCAGCGTGCTGTGCCCTAAATGGCGGGCCGTCGTCTCCAGGTCGCTGGTCTCGGCATAGAGCCGCGTCCCCGCGGAGTGGCGCAGCGCATGCACGCCTTTGGGGGCCACGCCGGCGGCGGTACACAGCGTGCGCATGTGGCGCCAGGCCGTGATGGGCCGCCGATAGGGCAACACAAAGCCGCTCGTCTCGCGGGGCGCCGCCTGTAGCGCGCGGGCGAGCGTGGCGCTGACCGCGACCGACCGCGCCTTGCCGCCTTTGCCGCGGCGCACCGTGAGCCGCCGGCGCACCAGGTCGACATCAGCCCAGCGCAGATCGACACACTCCTGGGCGCGTAACCCGGTGTGGGCGCCGAGCAGGACCAGAACGCGGTCGAGCGGGTTCTCGGCGACGCGCAAGAGGGCCGTCAGTTCCTCCTCCTCGTACGGCGAGCGCTTCTCCCAGGGCGGCGTCGTATCGGTCGCCACATGTACATCAGCGAAGGGATCCACGCTCGTGGCGCCGGCCCAGCGCAGTGCCGCATAGAGGGCCCGGCCAGCCGAGACGCGCGCATTCACGGTGGCCGGCTTGAGACCGGCGCGTTCCAAGCCCCGGACCCACACGGCGGCTGCCTCGGGCTCCGGACGGAGCAGGTCGTGCTGCGCCCAGGCGGCCAGGAGCCGCAGGACGCCGGTGCGGTAGCTGCGGATGGTGTCGTCGGCGACGGTGGCGCCCGCTTTGCCGAAGGTGCGGACCCAGGCCTCGGTCAGGCTCCACAGAATGTGGGTATTGCGCTCCTGCAGGGCGGCCAGGGCGGTCCGGCGCCGCTCGCCGCGAGCCATGCTCGTCCAGGCCTCGGCCCCCTCATCGCCCGTACCTATATAAGGTACAAGCGCCTGGCTCTGTGTTGTGTCTGCCCGCTCAGCCATGATGTGACTCCGCGCCTATGACAAAGAGGCGGCCGCGTAGCCACCCGAACAGGACAATGGCCAGCCCCGCCAGCATGACGGCCGGCCGGCGATACCACGCGCCGAGCGAGAGCACAACGTTACCGGCGAGCCGGACACCCGGCATTGCCGGTGTCATGGAGCGTGCGACATAGCGTCCAAGAGACGAACGCCGCTCGGGTTCGAGGTCGGCCCAGCGGATGAGGGCGGCGGAGACGAGGACGGCCGGCACGAGCTGCACCACAAGCGCCGCCCAGAGCCGGCGCCGCCAGAGTAGATAGTAACTCAGTGTTCCCACGCCGCCATCGGTGGCCAGCTTGAGCGGATGAATCTGATGATGCAGCACCTTCTGTCCCGTCGTCACAGCCACCTCCTTGCCGCGCCCCTGCTATGTAAGATAACAGCCATTATCTTTCATCCGGCCGAGTTATGCACACGCGCAGGGCGTTGTACGCCATCTAGCGCGACGCGCCACAATGCGCCTGGCTCCACTGCGCCAGCAGGTCATCCCACTGGGCCGGCGTGACCGCCTGTGTCTCTCCCAGCTCCGGCCAGACCTGGCGCAGCAGGGATGGGGTGCCATCGCTGTGGGCATCGCCCCGGGGGCGGCCGAGCACGTAGGCCGGCAGGCCATGTGCGGTGATCGGCTCCTGCAGCAGGCGGCCGTACGCGGCCAAGCCCTCCGCGTCGTCGGCGCGGTCGCCGAAGATCAGGAAGAGGAGGTCCTGGCCGCAGCGGGTGCAGGTGTGGATGGTCGTCGCCGTGTGATGCGGGGCGCGAAACGGTAACGCATACGTGCGTTCGAGGTTGCGCTCCTGAGCCAGGAGCTGATCGAGCAGGCCCATGGCGGCAACGTCGGCTTTGGTGAAGCGTCCGGAGGCGGAGCGTCGCTGGGCTGTCCGTCGCTTGCGCTTGCGTTTGGGCGTCGGGTGAGGATAGCGCAGGGAGAACAAGAGATGGCGGTGGTCCCGTTCTTCCTTGCAGCGGGCGATCTCGGTGGCGGAGAAAGTCCAGCGCCCGTCGTCTTTGCGGCCGATCTCACGGTGGCGGGCCAGCTCCTGCACGCGGCCGATGCTGAGGCCCAGCCGCTCGGCCGCCTGTGCGGTGGTCAGGCGGCCCGTCGAGCGCGCCGGCCTCGCCGCAGGGACAGAGGTTGGTGGTGGTGCCGGCAGTATGGTCCTGGACGTGGATGGGGGCAGCGTGGAGCGCAGTTGGTCGGCCAGGCTACCCAAGATCGTGGTCAGGCGGCCGGCCGGTCGGGGTTGGGTGTCCAGCCACTCTACCAGGCGACGGCGATCCGCCGGCGTCAGGGCCAAGGTGACGATATCGCCGCTGAGCAGGGCGTCGATTAATCGGGTCGCGCTGCCTTCCCCGGTGTGTGGGCCTCGCGGGGCCAGGAAGCCATGCCGCTCGGCAATGCGCCGCAGTGCGGCTTCCTCGTCGGCCTTGAGTGGTCGCATCCGCCCTCTCCCTACGCGGTCGTAAACTACCTAATTTAATGATACTGTGTCGCGTGATACCAACGGAAACTACCTAGTTTGTAGGGTATAGTATGTAGTGGCATCGCCTGTCGGTGGATAGCAGGGGAGGAAGAGGGTGTGCCGTGTGGAGCTATTTATTATGTGCATGGCACGTAGGTCAGGAAAGCGCCTGCGATGACGCGCGAACCCTGGGTCCGTGGGGCTGAGCTGGGTCCGGACGAGTTGCGCGCCCTCGGTGAGGTGACGCTCGCCGTGCTGCGCCGCCTGGACGCCGCGCGCGAGGCCCACGGCGCCGATGAGGAGGACGCCGAGCTGGTCTCGTCCTTGATCGATACCCCACTCGCCCAGGTGCTGCAAGAGGCCGTCGAGCACTTGAGCGGCCAGATCCGGTTCGACCGGAGCCTGGGTGAGCGCCTGCCACTCCGGCGGGTGCCGACCGTCGAGCTGGCCTGGCTGGCCGACAGCCTGACCTACACCGATGGCATTGATCCCGATGCCCAGGAGGAGCGCGCCCGCTTTGCCCTGCTGCTCGATCCCGCCTGCGTCGCTGCCCTGAGCTGCCTGGACTGGCGCGCCGAAGAGAACGGTGATCTGGCACTGGCTGAGGAGCGCTACGCCCACGCCGTCGCCGTGGCCACCGCCGCCATCGCGCCCGAACGCCTGAAAGGCGCGCATGGAGACGACGACTTCTGGCTGCACGTGGACCAACGGCCCTACATGCGCGCTCGCGCGGCTCTCGCCCGCCTGTACTGGCGCACGGGGCGCGTCCATGACGCCGTGGCGATCTACCAGGACCTGGTGCGCCTGGCCCCGCACGATGGCCAGGGTAACCGCTACTGCCTGGCCTCTGCCCTGGCCGAGGCTGGCGACTACGCGGGCGCCCGGCGGGCGCTCGACCGCCACCACTGTCGCGATGAGAGCGGCGCCGATGTGCTGTGGCCGCGCGCCCTGGTTACCTTCGCTCTGGACGGCGACGGGCCGGCTGCCGATGCGGCCCTCGCCCTGGCCCGGCACGAGAACCCGCACGTGCCGGCCTACCTGCTCACCCCGCGGCCGCTGCCCTGGCATCCCGATCACTACAGCCACGGCTCCGTGGAGGAAGCCCTCTGCTATGCCGATCGGGGCCGCGGCGGCTGGCAGCGCACGCCGGGCGCGCTGG
>Ga0070740_10004278_pt1 | contig 14209 bp, 10 predicted proteins | sample Coa_R2_FD_67286 | JGI IMG/M metagenome (GOLD analysis project Ga0070740, IMG submission 67286) | Surface soil microbial communities from Centralia Pennsylvania, which are recovering from an underground coalmine fire - Coalmine... | ecosystem: Environmental > Terrestrial > Soil > Unclassified ... | reverse complement strand
ATATGTGGTAATCACCGTATTGAACTTACCGAGCGCATCGTTATACTGCCGATCGCTGGATGGTTGCTGATTCGCCAACTGCTCGCCCCACTCAACATAGGTACGAGCGATATCGTCCGAGGCAGGCGCACTCTGGCCGCTGGCCTGGTACTCATTAATCGCCAGTTGCCACTTTTGCTGCCCCTCCAGGAAATGGGCCTGCACCGCGTGGATGCCGAGTCCCTGGGTAAGACCTATCGCACCCACCGCAAAGAGAATTAACGCCAGCAGAATCGAGCTGATGATCTGAGAGCGACGATGCACATTGGTCTGCGCCAGCATGCCCAGCGCCGCGCGCACGCCGAAAGCGATCAGAATGAGCGCCCCGATGACCAGGGCCACAATCCCGGCGGTCTGCGCGCCCGCGGACCAGTCGGCTCCCGTGAAGAAGACCAGCACGGCCAGCAACAGGGCCACGACCAGGATGCTGGTAATGAACGCCCAGAGCGGCAGCGGTTTAATCAGCCCGCTCGGCCCTTTTGCCGTCGGCGGGGGAATCTGGCCCGGATAACCAGGCCAACCCGGCTGCGGTTGCTGGCCTGGATACACGCCACTCGCCTGCATGCCGGGTGCGGGCGTGACGGGAGGATAGGCCCCGCTGCTAAAGGCCGCGCCAGGCGTAGGATACACCCCGGCTGGAAATTCACCGACAGTCGGTGGATACGCGCCACTGGACCAGCCCTGGGCAGGCGGCGCAGGATAGGCCGCTCCGCTCGACCAGCCCTGCGCTGGCGTTGCCGGCGCCTGCGCGGGATACCACCCGCTTGACCAGCCCTGCGCAGGCGGCGGACTGCCAGCCATCTGAGGGGCCGGCGCTCCAAACTGGGCAACCTCACCGGGCGCAGGCTGCTGAACCGCTCCTGCGGCGGATTCGGGAGCAGCGCGCAGCGTTGGCGAATCGTCGCTACCAGCCATAGCGGCAGCAGGCGAAGCGACTGCCGGTCCCTGGTTCGACGGGAGAGAAGCATCCACCGGACCAGGCGCCGGCACCAGGCGCGAACCGCATCCACCGCAAAAGGCAGATTCCTGAGGGTTATTCGCGCCACAATTAGCACAAATCATGCTTGGCCTCCATACGTTTCTTCTCACAATGAGTACGTTGCAATGTTGCTCAATCAGTCCCAATGTGTATCGAACAAGCCTTACAAAGGGAAAAGAAGAAAAATGCCAGCCACACAACTTACGATCAAAACACAGTAAAAACCAGATAAATGATACATGGGTTTGAATTTAAAAGCAAGTAGTGAGGGCTCCAAATTGCTGGAATTTCCTCACTACTCGCAAAAAATCAGGCCAGAAACTGGTTAGTATACAGCGCATTAAAATCCATGCTGGTGACGGGCTGGTTGTTCGCGTTCAAGATGGCGCGGTTGCGCAGCATGAAACCGGGATAGCCCTGCCAGGCTGCGGCGTCTTGTAGGCCCCATTTGCGCCCGGGATCGGCGTAATGCGCGCTGAGAAAATCCTGGCTGGCGAAGACCAGTCCCTGGTCGGGGAAATTGTTCGCTCCAGCTCCCTTAATGAGAAGCTGAGCAGCCTCATGCGCATGCGTGCGCGCGTACTCATAGCCCTGCGCGGTCGCGATCATGAAACGGCGCAGCAGGTCGGGATGCTCCTTGATCTCGCGCGGGCTGGTGATGATCGTGGGCGTATAGTAATCGGGAATGCCAAACGCTGTAATGGGGAAGACGTTAAGCTTGAAGCCGGCTCGCTCGGCCTGAATGACCTCCCAGCCCTCGAATACCCAGGCAAAATCGATCTGCTTTGTCTCCAGAGCCTGCATGGTGTCGATATTCAACGTCACGTTCTTGAAAACGCCCTTGCCGCCGGCCTGGCGAATGATCGCGCCGACCACCGCAGACTCGTAGGGCGCGCCGAAGCCGCCGTAGATCTTGCCATCCAGGTCGCGGGGACTGTTCAAGCCGGAGCTGGCCAGCGTGACCAGCGCGGAGGTGTTGTGCTGGATAATTGCCGCGATCGAAACCACCGGCTGATTGACCGCAGCATCGGCCACAATGCTCTCGGTCGAACTAATGCCGGCGAAAGCCTGCCCGCTACTCACCATTGTGTCCGCTGAGACGTTGGCCGAGTAGGGCAAAATCTGCACATTGAGGCACTGAGCAGCATACCAGCCTTTCTCCTGTGCGACATAGATCCCCGTGTGATTGGTGTTGGGCGTCCAGTCCAGCGCGAACTTAACGGTAGTCAACTGGCCCTTGCAGGAAGGCGCGGGAGTCGCGCCCTTGCCCGCAGAATTCGCCGTCTGCTGCTGATGCAGGTAGAGCGCACCTACGATGACAAGCAGCAAGAGGGGAATGCCGATGCTTAAAAACAAGCGATTACGACGGTTCATACATGATTCCTCCAGAGAACAAACTCTCGCTAACGCAAAAAGCGTCCGCTGTAGGCCAGCCTCTCGCCGGCCTGCACGCGGGACGCGTGATACCAGGGCAAGGTCAGGCGCTCCAGGAGATTGACCAGGGCGAACAGGGCCAGGCTCAGGATGGCGGTTACGACAATCGTCGCGAAGACCACCGGGATCGCGTGCGAATTGGTCGAGGTTTCCATATAGATTCCCAGGCCCTGGTACGCGCCCACAAACTCACCGACGATCGCGCCGGTGACGCTGTAGGTGGCGGCGATGCGTAGACCGGAATAAAATGAAGGCAGCGATCCCGGCAGGCGCACCAGCCAGAGGATCTGCCAGCGCGAGGCCCCCATGCTCTTGAGCAGCTTGAGCAGATCAGGTTCGGCGCTCTCCAGACCGTCGGCGGTCGCGACGGCGATGGGGAAGAAGCAGTAGAGCGTCACCACTACAATCTTCGGACCAATGCCGATACCTCCCCAGATCAACAGCAGGGGAGCGAGCGCAACGATCGGGATGGTCTGCGAGATAATGAGCAGGGGATAGATGGCCCGCCGCGACCAGGACGAGAGGTCGAGCAGCATGGCAAGCAGCAGGCCCAGAGCGGTCGCGACAAACATGCCCAGCACCGTCTCCAACAGCGTCGGGATAGTGTTTTCGTAGATAGCGCCCCAGTTGAGTGAGAGCGCCTGGACGATCATGCTGGGGGATGGCAGAAACTGCGCGAGCGAGAGATCGGCGCGCACAGCCAGTTCCCAGAGAGCTAAGAGAGCCACGGCCAGGACAAAAGCCGGGCCATAGCTGGCAAACCAGCGCAGTTTCATAGGGCTTGCTCCTTCACCAGCAGGGAAACCAGCTCCTGCTCAAGCTGCACGGCGCGGCTCTCGGCGAGCTGGTCGGCATGACGTGGACGCTCCAGGTCCACCCGCACGACGCGCAGAATGCGTGCGGGCCGCGCGCTCATGATGTAGATGCGATCGGAGAGCAGGATAGCCTCGCGCACATCGTGGGTGATAAAGAGCACGCTGGCATGCACCTCCTGCCAGAGATTGAGCAGCCACATCTGGCAGGAGAGGCGGGTCAGGGCGTCGAGCGCGCCAAAGGGCTCGTCCAGCAGAAGAAACTGGGAATTGAAGAGCACCGTGCGCAGCAGCGCCACCCGCTGGCGCATCCCGCCCGACAGCGTGGCGGGATAGTGCTGTGCGAAATCCGCCAGCCCGAAGTGTTTGAGCAGTTCTCGCGCGCGTTCGAGCGCCTGGCGACGTGGCACGCGGCGCACATCCAGGCCCAGCAGCACATTCTCCTCCACTGTGCGCCAGGGCAGGAGCAAGGGCTGCTGGGGCATGTAGCCGGTCTTGCCGGTGCGCCGGGGACTGGCATCGCCATCGATGCTCAGCGAACCGCTATCGGGCTGTTCCAGACCGGCGATGATGTTAAAAAGCGTGCTCTTGCCACAACCGCTCGGACCGATCAGCGAAACAAACTCGCCCTGCTCCACCTCCAGGTCCAGCGGTTGAAGAACCGGGAGAAGCTGGCGGCCCTGGCGAAAGCTCTTCGAGACACCCTCAAGCACAAGCCTGGGCATAGGTTTTTCCTCCTCAAACGTCTCCATCAGGGCATGCAAAAGGCCGCGCCCCTGCGGAGAGACGCGGCCTGTGACAGAGTACTGCTTGCTGTCCAAGCGCCGGAACTGCTTCCCTCCGCTGGTATTACCCAGATCAGGTTCATAGGGTCAGCAGTTCCCCAACTGGAACTGCCTCTCAGCCACACGGCTCCCCTAGCAGCATACAAATGCCCGGTATGATAGACCGATAGAAAAGTGCGAGATTTACACTATCTATTATAGTCGATCGGGCGGCTTTTGGGAAGGGCGTGACAGACTACCTTCGCCTGGAGAATAGGTATTTCTACTGATTCGTTTTTTTAGTAGATAAAGAGTGTATCCTACTTCACAGTGTGAAGTATGAACTATTCAGCCGACCGGGCCTATGGTATACTATGTGCAAATTTAAGAACTCTTTGATTATGCGCACAAGGAGATAGATCAAATGAGCCAGAATCCTAATGGCGGGCCAAATTATAATCCCTATGGTCCCAATCCTTCGAACCCGAACTATCCGCCAACGCCTGGCACTTCCTATGGAGGCCCGCAGCCACCGTCTGGTCCTAATCCTTATTCCAACCCACCATCGGGTCCAAACCCCTATCAAAATCCGCCCTCGGGTCCGGGTTTGGGCACGCCGAACTCCGGCTATGGTCCCTACGGGCCGACATATGCGCCGCCCCCGCCGGGCAGCACGCCCACGCCTATGCCTGCGGGACCAGACACTGGCGGCTCTTATAATCCCTATGATCCGACGGTAATGAGCCAGCAGCAGATCTCAGGCGCGGGCTATCCATCTTATCCGCCAACGCCGGCGCCGGGGATACCGCCGCTGCCACCTTCTCCGCAACAGCCGCAGAGAAACAATGGCAGGATGATTCTCATCGCGGTGATTGCGCTGGTGGTCATTGTGGGAGGCGTGCTGGGGGTGATATTTTACAATAATCACCAGCAGGCGGTGCAACAGGCGAATGCAACGGCTACGGCGGTCGCCAACGCAACCGGCACGGCCAACGCGTTTGCCTCGGCGACTGCCAATGCGCAAGCCACCGCTACGTACCTGTCTACGCATTACCCGTTCAGTAACAACCTGGTCCTCAACGATCCCTTGACCGACGATAGCCATGTCGCGCAGTATGGCTGGGATGAGAATACCAGTTGCTCTTTCAGCGCGGGCAGTTATCATGCACAAGAAAACAATAAAGGCTTTTTCCACCTGTGTGTAGCCAACACGCCGACTTTCTCCAATTTCACCTTCGAGGTGCAGATGGCCATTAAGAACGGGGGCAATGGCGCTGAGGGTGGGGTGATCTTCCGCGCCGATGTTAACAACGATCGCTTCTATGTGCTGTTCCTGGATACGCAGGGCAATTATGATTTGGATATCCAGGCCAACCAGAGTGGCACCAACAGCCGTGTCTTACGATCGGGCCAGGTCTCCGGCTATGCCACCGGCTTCTTCCAGGTTCACACCATTGGTGTCGTGGCAAAAGGTTCTCAGATTACGATCTACGTAGACCAGAAACAGGTCACGCAGGTGACAGATACAACCTATACCAACGGCCAGATCGGCGTCATTTCCGACTATGGGAGCAGCCCAACCGAGGTCGTCTACAATAACGTGAAGGTGTGGCAACTGTCATAAGTTTCCGCCTTCACAGCGGAAACGTGCGAGGGATTGCTCCCTCCATTGGGTGCTTGCCACCTTATGGGAGCAGGCGTTCTGGCCCGCGAAAATCGGTAGAATCTCTAGGACCCGTCGTCAGACCTGCTTGCAACTGCCCGTGCAAACAGGTCTGCTCTCTTATTTTTGTCCAGCGCCCGCATCCGGCCAACGTATGTAACAATAGCAAAGAATTTCAGTGAATGTGGATATAAGGAGACCTGTTCGATGAGCCAGTACCCTGAGAACAATCCCAATTACAATCCCTATGGCCCGGCTCCCTCTAACCCGAATCAGCCCGCCCCGCCGCCGGGAACCGCGCCCGGCTATGGGGGCCCGCCGCCGAATACGGGACCCGGCGGCTATAATCCCTATCCGCCAGCGCGGCCTGAGCCTAACTCTGGCTATGGTTCGGGACCATATAGCAATCCCTATGGGCCGCCCTCGGGTCCAGGGACCGGCCCGAATCCCTATACCAACCCGGCCACACCGCCACCGCCGGGACCGGCGACGGGACCGAATCCCTACGACCCCTACGCCCCGGACGATCCCTACGCTCCGACGATGATGAGCCGGCATCCGGTGGGCAGCCAGGGCTACACAACGTACCCGCCGCAGGGACCGACCTATCCACAGTCACAGGGACCGGTCAGCCTGCCACCACCTGTACCGACGAGTCCGGCCTCCCGGAAACGCGGGCCTGGCCTGACTGTGCTGATCGCTGTAATCGCGCTGCTCGTTGTCGCAGGAGGGCTGATCGGCTTTATCGCCTACAACAACAATCAGAACACGCTCCATGCCAATGCTACCGCTACGGCCCAGGCTCAAGCCGCCTCGCAGCAGGCTCGCGCCACCGCCACAGGCCAAGCCGTTGCCACCGCCACCGCCATCGCCTCAACCTACCCGTTCAGCAACAGGCTGGTTCTCAACGACCCCCTGACCAACGATAGCCATGTCTCGCAATATGGCTGGGATAATGACGGAACCTACTGCTTCTTCGCCAACGGCTCCTATCACGCGGTAAGCAACCACGTGAACTTCTACTATACCTGTGGCGCAGGCAGAAGCAACTTTGCCAATTTCACCTTCCAGGTCCAGATGACGATCAAACAGGGAGGCAATGGCGCCGAGGGCGGCCTGTTCTTCCGTGGCGTCGAGAATAACTCGCAGTATTACATTCTCTTCGTCGATACTCAGGGAAATTTCGATTTCGACATCTCGGTCAACTCAAAGGGCGCCAATGACCGCACGCTCCAGCGGGGACAGCTTACGAACTTTCTCACCGGCTTTAACCAGGTCAATACATTCGGTGTCGTTGCCAACGGCAGCCAGATTTCGCTCTACGTCAACGGGAAGAAAGAGTTTCAGCTCAGCGATACAACCTACGCACTCGGCCAGCTTGGCTTCATCGCCAGCTACGGCAGCAGCAATACTGATGTGATTTTCAACAACATCAAGGTCTGGCAGTTATAAACAGATATGAACAAGGCCGGCTGCAACGGGCTTGTTGCAGCCGGCCTTGTTCATGCTCATCTATTTCAGCGCGGTCAGCAAACTAATCGCGGCTGGATTGGTCGCGGCTAGAATGATCGAGGCGGCGAAGGTCAGCACGATCAGGGCGGCAGTGGTCAGAGTAATCGACGAACTGAGGCCAAGCGGCGTGCTCAGACGCTCCTCCTTGAGAGGAGCCTCGAAGTACATCGCCTTGACAATGCGGCCATAGTAGACCAGCGAGACGACGCTGGCCAGCAGGGCGATAATTACTAGCCAGCCCAGGCCCGCGCTCCAGGCCGCTGTGAAGATGAAGACCTTGCTGACGAAGCCGGCCATAGGGGGAATGCCCGCCAGGGAGAGCAAGCAGAGCGCCGTGCCAGCGCTGAGGGCCGGGGCGCGTTTGGCCAGACCCCGGAAGTCCTCGATGCGCTCGCCGCCGGTGGCATGGGCCAGCGCGATAATCCCGGAGAACGCGCCGAGATTGGTCAGCACGTAGACCAGGATGAAGAAGAGGACCGCCGAATTGCCGCTGCCGCTTCTGCTCACGAAGCTCGCGATAAATCCAACCAGGATATAGCCCGCCTGCGCGATGCTGGAGTAGGCCATCATGCGCTTGACGTTGCTCTGCACCGCAGCCACCAGGTTGCCCAGCAGCATCGTCGCAACAGCGACCACAGACATAATCAGCACCATCGCATGCAGATTCTCCTGCCAGAGGCCGCCGTTCATAAAGACGCGAATCAGCGCCGCAAAGCCCGCTGCCTTCGAGCCAACTGAGAAGAAGGCTGTGGCCGGGGTGGGCGCGCCCTGGTAGATATCGGGCGCCCACATGTGGAAAGGCACCGCCGAGATTTTGAAGCCAAATCCGGCCAGCACCAAGCCGCCCGCGAGCAGCAGCATGACATTGCCATCCTGCACCCCTTTGCCGATCGATACCGCGATCGAACCGAGATCGGTCGTGCCGGTCAGGCCGTAGAGCAGGGCAAAGCCGTAGAGCAGAATGGCTGAGGACATCGCACCCAGCAGCACGTATTTGACCGCCGCCTCCGCCGAATGCTCATCGGTGCGCAGCAGGCCGGCCATCACATAGAGCGGAATGCTGGTGAGTTCGAGCGAGATATAGATGGTAATCAGCTCGTTCGTACTCGCCATGAACATCATGCCCGTCACGGAAAAGAGCAGCAGGGCATAGAACTCCCCCTCGGAGCGCACGTACTTGTGGATATAGCTATACGACGCCAGGATCATCACCGCCGCGATAATCAGGAAAATGATATCGAAGAACAGCGCGTAATGATCGACGATGAACATACCAAAGAAGATCGTCTTTGGATGCTCGTACTGTCCTGAGAACTGCTGCGCCAGAACAAAGCCGAGTGGAACAAGCAGGCCGATCAGCGAAACCGCCACCGTAATCACGCGGCGTTTCACAAACAGGTCCACCGCCAGCACTACCAGAGCCAGCAGAGTCATGCTCAGTTCCGGCGCGAGTTCATAGAGATTCGAGATTTGAAAACTCATACGGCACCTTCCTCTATCTAATCGCCACGCCGAAACCGTGCATCAATACCTGCAAGGTCGGGGTAATCACGTTAATCAGGATCGCGGGATAGATGCCCACCAGGACGATAAACGCGGAGAGCACGAAGAGCGGGATCGCCTCGCGCACATCGGCATCCAGCAGATGCTTCCACTTCGCGTTAAACGGCCCATAGAAGACGCGCTTGAGCATCCAGAGCAGGTACGAGGCGGTCAGGATCATCGTGAAGACGCTGATAATCGTCACCACCGGCCAGGAGGCGTAGCTGCTGGTAAAGGTCATATATTCCGCGACAAAGCCCGCCAGGCCGGGCAGGCCGAGCGAGGCCAGACCGGCGAAAGTAAAGAGCGTCGCCAGCAGCGGCATGCGCTTGGCCACGCCGCCAAAGACCGCGATCTCGCGGGTATGCGCATGATCGTAGATCACGCCGACGCAGAAGAAGAGCATGCCGGTGATGATGCCGTGGCTGAACATCTGCACCGTCGCGCCGGTAATGGCCGCCATGCGGAAGTTCGCGCCGCCCAGGCCGGCCGCCGCCGCCACGCCGAGCAGCACCACGCCCATATGGCTGACGCTGGAGTAGGCGATCAGCTTCTTCATATCCGTCTGCACCAGGCAGATGGCCGCGCCGTAGACGATATTGATCGCGGCAATCACCGCCATCCAGGGCGCGAACGCCTGCATCCCGGCGGGAGCGATCGAGAGACAGATGCGGATCAGTCCATAGGCGCCCATCTTCAGCAGAATACCGGCCAGAATCACGCTGACCTCGGTGGGAGCGTCGGTGTGCGCGTCCGGCAGCCAGGTGTGGAACGGGAACATCGGGATCTTCACTGCGAAGGCCGTGAAGATCAGCAGGAAGATCAGCAACTGCGCACCCACCGTGATACCCAGGAAGCTCACCGTGCCGCCCACCAGGTGCTGCGACAGGTAGAGCATGCTGGCATCCATGCCGCCCGCTTTAAAGTAGACCAGCAGAATACCGGCCAGCATAAAGATACTGCCGAAGAAGGTGTAGAGCAGGAACTTCCAGGCCGAATAGACGCGACCGGGCATGCCGTGCTTGATCGTCTCGCTGCCCCAGATGCCGATCAGCAGGAACATCGGGGCCAGCTCGACCTCCCAGAAAAGGAAGAAGAGGAAGAGGTCCAGCGAGACAAAGACGCCCATCACGCCTGCTTCGAGCAGGAGCAGCAGGGCCATATACTCGCGCACGCGATTCTTCTTCCAGCCGCCGATAATCGCCAGCATCGAGAGCAGCGCGTTCAAAATCACCATCGGCAGGCTCAGGCCATCGACGCCCAGGTTGTAGTTGATGTTGAATTGGAGCGCGCCCGCGCTAAAGTGAATCCAGGGCACGTTCACCGCAAACTGCGGATTGTTCAGGCTGCCGAAGCCGGCAAAGCCCTGGGGACCGCCCAGGATGGAGAAGAACATCCAGAGCGTCAGCGCGAAGGTTGCAGCGGTAAAGACCAGGGCCGCCCAGCGCGCGATGCGTTCAGGTGTAATCAGCGTTACCAGCGCGCCCAGCACAGGCAGCAGGAGCGTCCAGGTGAGCGCGTTCGAGAAAATGGCTACCACAGTTTCACCCCTCCTTGTGCGAAGGCCACCAGCACGAAGACGATTATCGCCAGGGCGGCAATGCCGCCGAAGAACCCGTACATATACGACTGCACCCTGCCGGTCTCGGTACGGCGCAGGCCCTTGCCGAAGTCCGTCACCGCCGTAGCCACGCCGTTCACGATGCCATCCACGATGTAGGCGTCAAAGGCAGAGGCGATATGCGCGACGCCCAGAAAAATGTACTTCGTCAGCCAGTAGTAGAGATCGTCCAGGTAGAACTTGCGGTTGGTCAGGCGATGCAGGAAGCGCAACAGCGCGTTATTCTCCACAACCTCCGCAATCTGCGCCAGGGAGAAGCGGGTATAGAGCACGTAGGCAATCCCGAAGCCAACGACGGCCACAAGCACACCCACCCAGGTCAGGCCATCTCCAACCACCTCACTGAGAGTGATATTCTCCGCCCCCGGCGTGAGGTAACTAAACAGGCCGAACCAGTAGCCGGCGACGACCGAGGCAATGGCCAGGAGGATCAGCGGCAGCGTAATAGTAATGGGAGACTCATGGGGCGTGCCCTCGCCGCGATAGATCTCAGGATTCCCCCACAGGCCGCCGAACCTGCCGCCCTTGCCGCCAAAGGCGACGATATAGGCGCGGAACATATAGAACGCGGTCAGGCCCGCCGTGCCCAGGGTAATCGCGTAGAGCGCGTAACTGCCGCTCTGGTAGCAGAGGCCGATGATCGTGTCCTTGCTATAGAAGCCGGAAAAGAACGGGAAGCCCGAAATCGTCATCGTCGCGACCAGGAACGTAAAGGCCGTGATCGGCATAAAAGACGCCAGGCCGCCCATCTGGCGCATATCCTGCACCTCCCGATGCATGGCGTGATGCAGGCTGTGGATCACGCTGCCAGCGCCCAGGAAGAGCAGAGCCTTAAAGAAGGCATGGGTGAACAGGTGGAACATACCGGGGCCGGGGCCAAGCTCTTCCGGCTTGTAAAATCCGGCCACGCCCAGGCCGACAAACATATAGCCAAGCTGGCTGATCGTCGAATAGGCCAGCACGCGCTTGAAGTCCGTCTGCGTCAGCGCCGTCAGGGCTGCGTAGAGCGCGGTAATCGCGCCCACCCAGGCCACCACCTCAAAAGCGATTGTGCCGGAAGCCACAAAGAGCGGGAAGGTGCGCGCGACCATATACACGCCGGCTGCGACCATCGTGGCGGCGTGGATCAGGGCGCTGACGGGCGTGGGACCCTCCATCGCGTTCGGCAGCCAGATCTGCAAGGGTACCTGGGCCGACTTCCCAATCGCGCCGCAGAAGACCAGGATCATCGCGATGGTCAGCAGCGTCGCATCGCCCCCGAAGGCGGCATGAACGCTCTGAGGACCGGTACCGGCGAGCGTTGCGAAATTATACGTGCCGGTCTTCCAGAAGAGGATCATAATGCCGATGATAAAGCCCACGTCGCCGATGCGGTTGACGATAAAAGCCTGCATGGCCGCGGTCGCCGGCTGGGGACGATCCTCAGCGGGTTTGGCGCGTTTGTTGATCCAATAACCGATCAACAGATACGAGCTCAGGCCGACCAGTTCCCAACCCACAAAGATCACCAGGAAGTTCGCCGCGAAGACAATCACCAGCATCGAGAAACTGAAGAGCGAGAGATAGGAGAAGAAGCGCGCGTAGCCCGCCGAATTCTCCATATACCCCTGCGAATAGAACTGCACCAGCAAGGAAATCGTCGTCACCACCACCATCATGGCCAGCGCGAGATGATCGACGTGGAACGTAATCACATAGGGAGCGAGGAAGCCCGCATCGCCCCAGGAATAGCTGAAGATATCGAGGCCGCTATAGGGAAGCGTATAGCCAAGATTCAGCACCCCGGTTGAACCCAGCAGCAGGAGCCAGGAATAGATGCAGGCCACGAACATAATCGCAATAGCCACATAGCCACTGACCTTCGCCCCCAGCGTCAGGACCGGCACCTGTGGATCATCATCGGCCTCCTGCTCATCACGCACATCTCCATGCGCATCATGGGCCGCATGCGTCTCATCGTGACCGTGAGCTGTGCCGTTCGCGCCTGACACGCTGTGGCGGCTGGCGAGATCCCACATACGCGTGCCAAAAATAATCACCACGAACGACAGCAACGGGGCGAAGAGGATCGTCCACGAATACTGATATAGAGCCATAAGAACTCCTCTCCGCTCCAGCACCAGAAACGGCGCTTGCCCCTTCAGATCGAGCGTCAAGCACAGCAATCACGCTGTCTGCGCGAGCAGAAGAAGAGACAAAGCCGTCTGCCGGAGCGGAACAAGCCACATAGTTACCACTTCATGAGATTTATTTCGCCAACATCGACCGTGCTGCGTTTGCGATAGATCGCAATGATCATAGCGAGCGCGACCGCAGCCTCAGCCGCGGCAACCGTGATGATAAAGATGGCGAAGATCTGTCCGGTCAAGAACGTCGCATACGGCTTGACCGTGTTATAGAACGAAAAGGCGACCAGCGTAATATTGACGGCATTGAGCATAATCTCGATGCCCATCAGAATCGCGATGGCGTTGCGTTTCGCGAGCGCGCCGTAGAGGCCGATACAGAAAAGCACAGTGCCCAGGACCACAAAATGATACAGCGTTGGATGCAGAATATCCATCGAGAACTAATCCTCCCGGCCAATCACAATCGCGCCCACGATGGCTACGAGCAGCACCAGAGACGCAATTTCAAAGGGCAGCACGTAGCTATAGCAGCTCGGACTATACAAAAGCTGGCCGATATAGACCACATTGTTCGTAGGGATGGGACAGGCTGCACTTGCCCCGTAGGGTGTTGCAGGAGAGCTGATCAGATTCGTCGAGGAATGCGTGAAGGTGCTGGCAAAGACCACACCCGCGCAGACCAGCGCGCTCACAATCAGCGCCGCCCCCCAGGTTTTGCTATTGGGATTGGTTACGTCGTCGCTCTGATTGGATGTGCGCGTCAGCATCAAAGCAAACAGAATCAGGATCGTCACCGCTCCAGCGTAGATGAGGATCTGCACAATCGCGATAAATTCCGCATTGAGCAGGAGATAGATCCCCGCGGCCATTGCGAACACGATCACCAGCCCCAGGGCGCTATGTACGATCTTGCGCGCCCCGACAACCGTCAGGGCTGACGCCACCAGAACGATGGCAACCACCCAGAAGAGGAGAGTGGTCATAAAAAAACCTCCGGTTTTTCGGACGTCCAGAAAATAATTTCATAGACTTGAGAGTGCGAGCAGGGTAATCCTTTTAACAGTGTCTATGAAGCGTTCCCATGCCACACAGTGATGCCGAAATCTATACTTACTTTTAATTGTAACATGCGTGTGCCCGCGAAAACACGTCGTGGTACTCTTGACGATTCTAGCAGAATGGAGGCTTCCTGAAAAGAGGGGCAGGCGACACAATCCGCAGGGCCGTTTTAAGAGGCCCGCCAGACTCGTACCGTTCCGTCAGCGCCGGCTGAGGCGATGTATCTCCCGTCAGGCGACCAGGCGACATCTGCCACTCCCAGGGTATGACCGCGATAGATAAAGAGCAGCGATCCATCGCTTGCTCCCCAGATGCGCACGGTCTTGTCGCTGCTGGCCGAGGCGATCCGCTTCCCATCGGGCGACCAGGCGACGCTGTTGACCGGGCCGCTATGGCCCTGATAGGTACGGATTGGCGTCCCGTTTGTGGCGTCCCAGGTTTGCGCGTTGTGTCCTCCCCCAAAAAAAGCGTTGCCAATGGCCGAGACGATCTGTTTGCCATCTGGCGACCGGGCAACCGCGTTCACCGTGTTCGCGTGCAGCAGGGAAAAACGCTGGCTGGCGGATTGCGCGTCCCAGACCTGCACCGTTCGATCATCGCTGGCCGAGGCGATGCGTTTGCCATCTGGCGACCAGGCGATGGCATTGACTGCGCC
>Ga0070740_10004277_pt1 | contig 14217 bp, 12 predicted proteins | sample Coa_R2_FD_67286 | JGI IMG/M metagenome (GOLD analysis project Ga0070740, IMG submission 67286) | Surface soil microbial communities from Centralia Pennsylvania, which are recovering from an underground coalmine fire - Coalmine... | ecosystem: Environmental > Terrestrial > Soil > Unclassified ... | reverse complement strand
ATTTGCCGCTCGATTATTGAAGCCCATGGCGGACAATTTACGATTAATACGAATTCAAGCGGGAGCAGCTGGATACGTTTTTCCTTGCCGATTTCAATCTAGCAGTGGCAGGCGTAGATGGATGAACTGATTGAGAAAAAATGCTGACATCGTTATTCTTGAGTTATGCCGGGACCAACCCGACAAATTATTCTTGAATACAGAGTGTTACATGCCGGTAAAGTGGCAAAAAGGGAATTATTCAACAAGGCTGATTGCAGGGAGCGCAGGATGTCAACACGAGAGCCTATTGTTTATATCATTGACGATGATCAGGCCATGGTCGAATCCTTGTTATGGATCATCGAGTCCATAGGTTTGCGTGTCAAAACCTATGTGCGAGCTCATGAGTTTCTTGAAGAGTACGATCCGCAGCAGCACGGCTGCCTGCTGCTTGATGTGCGCATGCCAGGCATGAGCGGTCCTGAATTGCAAGCCAAACTGAATGAACAGGGATTGCCAACATTGCCTATCATTTTTATCAGCGGCCATGGGGATGTTCCTCTGGCAGTGCGCGTCATGAAAGCCGGTGCCATAGACTTTCTAACCAAGCCATTTAATGATCAGGTCCTTCTGGAAAGTATCAATAAAGCACTCAGAATAGATAAAGCCAATCGCGAGAAACGCCAGGAATGCGCCCAGGCAAAAGCCAAGTTTGCGCTTCTGTCTCCACGGGAAGTCCAGGTCTTGCAAGGTATTGTCGCAGGCAAGCCCAATAAGGTAATTTCCGCAGAATTGAATATCTCATTAAAGACAGTCGAAGCACATCGTGCTTCTGTCATGAAAAAGATGGGCGTCAAATCCGTGCCCGAACTTGTCAAACTGGTATTAACAAACAGCATTCAGGAGGAGGAAATTGAAGAAGATTAACACAGATTAAATTAATAAGGGTATATCTCATTCAGATTAGTAATAACCTGATGGTAGTAACCCTGAGTAATCTAGGTATATTTAAGTACCTCGTTATGGCTTTCTCCCAATTTTTATAAGCGTTCAATAGTGAGATGATTAGTATCCCTCACTAGGAAATATACATAAAAAATGCTTTAGGAGAATGCAGCCATGGACAAAAGGAAGCAGGTTTTAATAGTAACAAATGCGATCACAGAAGATGAAGTCTTGCAGATAAGAAAAGCCTTCAGTGCTGAATTTGCTCCCCAAATGGACATCAAACTTAGCCTTGTACATGTAATTCCACATTTGCCAACATGCTATTTCAATATTCCCTCAATGGGCATGCTGATCGAAAAATATTATGACGAAGCCAAGGAATCCTTAAGCCAGGTGGGCAAACATCTGGGCGTGGCTAAAAAAGATCAATGGCTGATCACTGGTAAAATTCGTACTGAAGTATTGCGCCTAGCAAATAAACTCGGTTCAAGCTTCATCCTTGCCAGCTCTCAGCAAATACAGGAACTGCAAAGATCACTGTTTTTCAAGAACATACATCAATACGCCCTGATTAAAAACATTAACCAGCTCAAACAATTATAAGTGTTATTGCTCAAGTTAAAAAATCTCCTCGAGAATCCGACGAACTTGAGTATTTAACCCGCAATGAATCCTCCCATTCATTGCGGGTTTTTTTATGCGCATTATGGGCCACCCGCAAAGGGAAAAATTCTCGCCATGCAATGTCCGGAAGGATTTGGACTGGCACGAAATCAGCTTTTTTTGCTAAACTGGCAGACCTGAATATGACAAGGTGACAAAATGATTCATCATTTTTTATTGTATTTCATCGCTGTCTTGACCGTGGCATTATTCCCGGGACCAGACATGCTGTACATCGTCAGCCAAAGTCTGGGTCATGGCAAGCGGCTGGGAGTGGCAGCCGCCCTCGGAATAGGATCAGGCTGTTTTGTGCATATCTTTGCTGTATCAATCGGCTTGTCATCATTCATCTTCCAGTCGACACTGGCGTTTTCCATTGTCAAATATACAGGTGCCTGCTATCTGCTTTATCTGGGTGTCATGTCACTAAGTACCAGACAGTCAAACATCCTCGTCAATGTAAACACAACCCATACCGCATCATGGCGTAAAGCATTTTTACAGGGATTTATAACCAATGTTTTCAATCCCAAGGTTGCACTGTTTTTCCTGGCATTTTTGCCGCAATTTGTTGATCCAGCCGCTTCGGGTTCCATCGGCTTGCAGCTGCTTATACTCGGACTGTTATTCAATGGCGTGGGAACGACTGTTAATATGCTGGTTGCATTATTCTTTGGCGCCGCCAAACAATGGCTGACCAACCATCCTCTGTTGCTAAAAATGCAGCAGAAAATAACCGGCTGCATTTTGATCGGATTAGGCCTCAGGCTGGCAGCATTTGAAAAAGCATGATGTTTTAACCTTCAGGAATGATAACCTTACAAGGAAGATATACGATGATGGCCCTCATTTTTATTCTGCTACTGATATCAACGATCACGATCTGGTCTGGCAGACGTATGGCAGCGCTAGTGTGCTTTGTTGTCACATTCGTTTGCAGCATCGGTTTATTTTTACATCACGTTACCTCACAACTTACTCTTCAACTTTAAATTCATGAGGCAATCCATGGAAGGAAAATCCATTTTTCAATTACTGGGACGTTTTGGAGACTTTGCTGAACTGGCAGGTATTTTCCTGATGCTCATCCTCGCATTTTCATTTCAACTGCTTTTGCATGAGCTGCCTTGTCCTTTGTGTCTGTTGCAGCGGGTTGGTTTTTTATGTGTCGCTCTGGGTTTTTTGATGAATCTACGTTTTGGACCAAGACCCAGCCACTACGCAATTGCACTATTGAGTGCACTCTTCACAAGTTTTGTTGCCTTGCGGCAAATCGCATTACATGTTGTGCCAGGAACCGGCTCATACGGAAGTGCAATTCTTGGATTGCATTTATATACCTGGTCATACATCATTTGCATGGTCATCATTATTTCAACCACCATCGTATTAGGCATGGATAGACAGTACAGGCTTGAGGAAAACCCGGTGCGCCCGTCCTGGGTTGTGCAATTCTTATTCGTTGTCATGACGCTGCTCATTATTTCAAACTTCGTTTCTGTGCTTATGGAATGTGGATTTGGAGCATGCCCGGACAATCCCATCCAGTATTATTTCTGACTCAGACCTTACGTTCGGAGGATATTCACAAAACTGTGAAATCCTCCCGCAATCTTCTCTTCCTGTTGATCATCTGTTACAAACCTGTATACTTTTACGCCATTCCTGTCTTAACTTTGGAGTGACTATCAATGGAAAAATTTAATGCACTTTACGCTCAATCTGGCGGCGTGACGTCAGTCATCAATGCCTCCGCTTGCGGCGTCATCGAAACTGCTAGAAAGCACAGCGATAAAATCGGTAAAGTCTATGCCGCACGTAACGGCATTATCGGTGCTCTCACCGAAGACCTGATTGACACCAGTCTTGAATCAGACGCCGATATCGCCGCCCTGCGTCATACCCCTGCCGGTGCGTTTGGCTCCTGCCGCCATAAACTCGGATCAATTGAAAAGCACCGCAAACAATACGAGCGCCTGGTTGAAGTATTTTCCGCTCACAATATCCGCTATTTCTTTTACAATGGCGGCGGCGATTCGCAGGATACAGCACACAAGGTTTCACAAATCAGCAAAGAGCTTGGCTATCCCATCACTTGCATTGGCATTCCAAAAACCGTCGACAATGATCTGCCGTTCACGGACAATTCTCCGGGATTTGGCTCCGTTGCAAAATATGTCGCCGTCTCCATCCGTGAAGCCGGAATGGATGTGGCTTCCATGGCATTAACCTCCACCAAGGTTTTCATTCTCGAAGTCATGGGTAGGCATGCTGGCTGGATTGCTGCAGCTGGCGGTCTTGCTGCCGAACATGAAGGTGATTCGCCGCACATCATCCTGTTTCCTGAAATTCCGTTAAACACAGAAGCATTTTTAAATCGCGTGAAAGAATGTGTTAAAAAATATGATCACTGCTCTATCGTTGTTTCAGAAGGCGTCAAAAATTCCGATGGCAATTTCATTTCCGAACAAGGCCTGGTGGATGCATTCGGCCACAAACAGCTAGGCGGTGTCGCACCTGTGATCGCGAAGTTAATCAAGGATAACCTGGGGTACAAGTATCACTGGGCACTTGCTGATTACTTGCAGCGATCAGCAAGACACATTGCTTCAAAAACCGATGTCGAACAAGCTTACGCTGTCGGCAAAAAAGCCGTGGAGATGGCGCTCTCGGGCAAAAACGCGGTCATGCCTATTATCGTCCGCGAAAAAGGTGATTCCTATCACTGGAGCATTAGCGAAGCGCCGCTGGAAAAAGTCGCCAATGTGGAAGTCAAAATGCCGCGTGAATACATTTCCGAAGACGGCTTTGGAATTACCGAGGCCTGCCGCAGATATTTATCTCCGCTGATCCAGGGTGAGGATTATCCTCCGTATCATAACGGCTTGCCTGTTTATGTGAAGCTAAAAAACCTTCCAGTAGAAAAGAAACTCACGACGACTTTCGAATTTGCCTGATTGCTCACCAAAACCCGGCGCGGGCTGTCCCGCGCTGTGTTTCATAATATTCCATTAAAGATCTTTACATTACCCGCCAATCAAACCTGAAATCAACATTATATCTTTTTATATAACGAAGACAGTTTAAGTAACGACTTAACTGCGTGATTAAAAATATTGATAAAATTATTTATCCAAGACGGCAGCCCAATCACTCCCATTATATTTATTAAGATGTTTTTAATTATTCACTAACAATTTGTATATTAATAGTAAGTATTTTCAAATAATTATGAATTCCTCCCTCTTCATCACGTATTGCCATAACGAACTATACTTAAAAATAAAGAATACAAAATAAAACGAGGTGAACGATTATGGACAGTGGCAATCCAGATAAATCGCGCAATCCGTTAAGCAGATACCTTGAAAAAAAGAAATTACAAAGGAAACAAGGTCATATTATTTCTGATCTAATCACGTTTATAAATATGAACGTAGAGGCGCGACCTATTATACCTACTCAACAACAAGATAAATCAGCCACAACTAAAGATGCTAAGGCAAAACAATCCAAAAGAGATGACCTACATAAAAGAGCGCAACCTGCGAGTACCAATACAAAATCCAAACAAGATAAATCAACTATTACCGAAGACCCCAAAACGAAGCCAGACAAAAAGGAAGATAAACCAGCCATGACTAATGAAGAAGCTGCTATTGTTTTGCAACGAATATGGAGAACGCGGCAACTTGCAAATGATTTTTTTTCCGAACAGAGTCGTGATGTATATTGGCAAATGCTAGATAGACAGAATCCAGAACTTTCTGAAAGTGAAAGCAACTTACTCGCCAAAATGATGTTTGGAAAAACTATCGCCGCTGTAAGAAAGGACACCCCTAAAAACGCTTCAGACTTTGATTTCCCAACTGAACAACATCCAGAATGGCCAACAAATGCATATTACCACCGCGATGATAAATTATCAGGAAAATTAATTGATGATGTTGCAAAACTTTATCTTACAAATCCTGATCATAGTAAATTTTTATATGTTCCAATAATCATCGTCAATAATGCTTCAATTGAAGATGTTCTGAAAAACTTCTTGACTGAAGATCAAAGAAAATTTGTCACCATTCATAAAAAAACACATGAAACCATAGGCGTAATCGAAATTGACAAAAAAGCGAGCAGCGACATTCTACCCAAAATTCAATCTGCTGGTCTAATTGCTTCTCCTTGGGAAATAGCCAAATTCAACGCAAAGCATAAAGGCCAAAAAGAAACAGAAGATATAGTGGATGAAACAAAAGATAAAGAAGCGTTAGAAGATGAAATAGCTGAAATTACAGATATCGGTGATCAAAAAACAAAATCCACAGTGGATGATGTTAAAGATGTTAATGAAGAAAACACAGATGCTCATACTGAGCCTATAATATCTGGAATAGAACTCGATGCAGAACAAGATATCGATAATAAGTCAACCGAAGATGATACAGAATTCGGTGATACAGAACGAGATATCAGAGGTAAACTAAGCGATAAAAGCAATAGTGGTGAAAGCAAAAAGCAAGTCGATAAATTATCCTTGACTGAGTCAGCAATAGAGAGACTCTTACCAAAATTTCCAGACACAATAAAAGGTTTAAAGGAAAGCCAATTGCTAGTTGAGCTATCTAAGATAGCTGTGGACCCTTCGAACCCAAACAAGCTGCTTGCGGCTTGTCTTTACCGTATGATCACAGGTCTTCCGGATGGAGAATATAATAAAGAAACACTTCAGCGTATGGCTTTATTTCTGAATTTTGGCGTTAAATTCTATAAAATGAATTATGAAAGATTTGCCTTTTCTGTTTATGCAGTAACACACGAATTGTCACTACTAATTGATGATGCAATGAAAAAAGGCGTGAAAGTTACTGATTATCAGGGGTTCAAAAAATCCATTGAAAAAGATGTGATTTCTTCTTTTGGATTATCAAGCGACCCCAACAAACGTTGTAAAACTATTGCTGCGCCTGCAATGGCAGGAACTCATGCTTTCATGATTGCTATGGATTTAGCCAAAAAAATGAATCTCCCCGCAGATCGAGAACCAACAATTCAAATTACAGGATCAGCATATTTCGAGTTCAAAAAATTTATACCAGAAAATCATCGCGATGAAGATGGCTTGGCTGATATTTATCATATTTCTGCTGGACCTATTGTCAATCCAAATGGTGTCACACCAGGAACTGATATCAATATCTTCATCAAGAACAAGTTATTACAAGGCAAGGACAAGCCTCCCAAACCCGTTACCATTGTTGTTGACGTCACCACAGGTCTCCACAAAAACCTGAAACTAGATGATGACATAAAAAAATTAGTTGAAAATGGAGATATCTCTATAATATGTTATGAAAGCTATCAGAAATTTGGGCTTGCGCATACTGATCAGGTACAAGGCGGTGTTGTATACGGCATTTGCAGTGATACTACATTTCAACCAACCGTCATCAGTGATTTTGAGACTAATGCTAAAAATGATTTAGAAAATCATCTTGATATGGCTGTCGCAAGCTTTATGCATGAACACAGTGGACAATATATAGAGCGAATCAAAGAACAACATTTTAAAAATGGGGCTTTATTCAACAGCTTTTTTAAGGATACACCTGATTATGTGACGAAAGAAATTCATTATGATGAAATGCTGCGCGATTTGAATGAGCTATATTTTTTCCTGATCACAGAAAATCCTGCGTTAAAAAAGGCAGCTGATGCAACCATTGTTACACGAGACAGCTTTGGACATTTTGCTACCAGTCTCTCATCAATATCAACCATCGACAGATTATCTCCAAATGCCTCGGATAAAATTGACACGCTAATAACAATTACACAATTATATCTTTCCAGCAATTTTACTCGAAATCAATTATTTGATCTTGTATCGTCGCTTCTTAGCAAACGAACATCAGCCACTGATCCATTTCCAAAGGATCAGGAAATTGTTTTTGTAGGATTATTGATGGCATTAAAAAATTTAAGTCGCTCACCACCAGCACTGACAATACTTGAAGAATACAAGCTTTTGTATTCAATAAGCTTTCTATCGGATTCGCTCGCAGGAAGAAATGCAACTCAAACTTTGAGAGCCTTATTAGACACCAGTAAAAGCAATCCAAGCACCCACTCACAATTTTTTAAGCAGGATAATGATTTCTTGAATAAAAATGCATTGCTTAAATATATTCAATCCAAACCATCTCACGAAGAAATCATGATAGTAATGAATGAGCTGTCCAAATTATCTCAGTTAAAAGCTTCATCTTCGGATCAATATATACATAAGGCAGTAATTGCAATCCATCTTTCAGGCCTGTGGAATTATAAACAACCCAACTCTAACAAATCTTTCAGGAAATTTTCCTTTAGTAAAAATAAGAATGTTTGCATGGCAATCGTTGCACTTAAAAATCTCAATCTCTTAGACAAAGATATCGCTTTTGCATTAATACAGGATAACAAAATCTCAAAAAATTTGGCTACGGCCATACTCCTTATCAAGGAAGCCAAGGACTCAAATGGAAAAACATTATTAACTCAGGATATTGTAAAAGAAATTCTGGCAAACAGTCCTACACTAGCAAATGTGATTTGCACTCAAGCCAAAGAAAAGAAACCCGTGACCCAAGAGTTCCTGCAGGATTTAAAATCAGATATAAAAATATCCTTATAATTTTTTGAAAAAGATTTAGATAGTAAAGAAAGACTGTCATTTCATTATATCAACCCGTTCAATCTGTTACAAAATATTCCCATCCAGGCCATATCTTTCCATGATTTCACGCAAGGCTTTAAGAGCGCTCATCTGGATTTGTCTCACTCGCTCTCTCGTCAATCCAACCGCTTTGCCGACTTCTTCAAGAGTTTGCCGCTCATAACCACCAAGTCCAAAACGGCGGCACAACACTTCCCGCTGCTTGTCATTCAACTCGGCGAGACAACGCTCCAGACTTTCATGAAGACGTTCATTTGCCAGCATTTCAGCAGGGTCCGTGGCATTTTTGTCAGCCAGTGCTTCAATCAAGGGTTTACCAGGCGAATTTTCGCTGGAGACCTGCATATCAAGTGAAATCATATGCTCGTTCAATTCCATCATGTTTTTTACATCCTCAATGGAACGGTCAAGCGCGGCGGCAATTTCATGATATGAGGGTTCATGATCCTGACTTTTCATTAATTCCCTGGATGTAGAGAGATACATATTGAGTTCGCGCAACACATGAATAGGCAAACGTATGGTACGGGTTTGATTCATGATTGCTCTTTCTATCGTCTGGCGTATCCACCATGTCGCGTAGGTTGAGAAGCGGAAGCCACGTTCGGGATCAAATTTTTCAACTGCGCGCAGCAGACCAAGATTGCCTTCTTCTATCAGATCTGAAAATTCCAGGCCACGGTTGTAATAATGCCGCGCAATTTTTACCACCAGACGTAAATTGCTTTCTATCATTTTCTTGCGTGCGGCCGGATCGCCTTTTCTTGCCAGACGTCCATATTTTACTTCTTCTTCAGCCGTCAGAAGCGGAGAAAATCCAATTTCCTTCAGATAGATTTGTGTAGGATCCAGAGAAGGTTCCTGATTTCTTGCTTTTTGAATGACGATAGCGGCTGGTTCTTTGGTTTCAGGTTCTTCTGGTTCTTCAGCAGATTTGCTGCCGGCTTCCGTACCTGCCATATCTTCTACAAGGTCACTCTCTGTTGGTTCCGTTTCTTCCTCAACAGAAATAATTTCTTTGTCTTCGTCACGGGAAGTCTTTGATGTACTACCCTTCCCTTTTTTGATTCTAGGCATAGACAAAACCTCAGTTGAAGAATGCAATCCCTTATCAATATTATATCTTGAATTTAAGCTTTTCTGGCTAAAAAAACATTCCTGGAACAAGTGATTTAGAGCAGGGAAGCCGGGTCAATTGGCTTGCCTGCGCGTCTGATTTCGAAATGCAGCATGACCTTATCTGATCCGGTATTACCCATTTCGGCAATTTTTTGCCCTTGCCGTACCCAATCGCCTTCCCTGACATAGACCTTCCTGTTGTGCGCATAAGCTGACAAGTATAAGCTATTATGTTTAATAATAATCAAATTCCCATAGCCACGTAAGCCGTCACCACAATACACTACCTTGCCTGCTGCAGCTGCATGAATAGCCTCACCCCGGCTGCCCGCTATATTGATGCCTTTATTGTAACTGGAAAAGGTATTGATTATTTTCCCTTTGGCAGGCCATATCCAGGCAGTAATCGGGTAATTCGGTTCCACGTCGGGCTTCTGTGCGGCAGAAAAGGTCAAAGACTTATTCAGTACAGGGGGCGCGCTTGCCCGGATGCTGTCAGTCTCTTTTGCTGACTGTGCTAATTGCACAGAGTGTAACAGACCTGATGGACTTGTACCGCGCAAATAGATCAACTCGCCTGTGTGAATATAATATGGCGAATTCATGTGATTACGCTCTGCAAGAACACGATAATCCATTCCATACCGCCAAGCGATTTCATATAACGATTCACCATGCCTGACTCGGTGTACTCCGGAACGTGGAATCGGATCCATGCCGCCAATATCAGCAACAGGGGCAAAATTGCTTCCGTTATCGCATCCTGACAGGATTGTCAGCGAAAGAATTGTGAGCATTCCCTGAAATAATCGCTTGTTCAAACCGGTTATCCTATCTGCAACGGTTGGACCCAGGTAGACAGTTCATCCAGAACCTTATAATGCGTCAAATCGAGATGTAATGGTGTAACTGACACATAACCGGTATTGACAGCATAAAAATCCGTTCCCGGACCTGCATCCTGCTCTGGACCAGGCTGACCAACCCAATAAATTTTCCGGCCTCTCGGATCAATCGCCTTGATCGTCGGTTCAGCGATATGGCGTGTCCCCAGACGGGTGACCTGAATACCATGCAATTCAGAAAACGGTACATCAGGAACATTCACATTCAGAATGGTATCTGATGTTAACGGTGTTTCCCGTAAACGTTCCACTAAAAGCTTGGCGATTTGCGCAGCTGTGTCATAGTGTTCGCATCTCGGGCCCGCAAGTGAGATGGCAATGGATGGTAACCCTAGAAACCGTCCTTCTGTAGCTGCCGCCACCGTTCCGGAATAAAGTACATCATCGCTAAGATTTGATCCTTCATTAATGCCTGATACTACCATATCAGGCATTTCCTTTAACAAGCCAGTCACTGCAAGGTGCACACAGTCAGTCGGCGTCCCATTGACACTATAAAATCCATTCGAGGCGGTCACAACACGCAGCGGGTTCTCCAGTGTCAATGAGTTACTGACACCACTGCGATTGCGATCCGGAGCAACAACCGTGATATCAGCTATTTTTCCCAGCGCATTGGAAAGAAACATCAGGCCTGGCGCATGCACACCATCATCATTACTAATTAAAATTTTCATTTATCTCCCTATGACTTCCTCTAGGAATCTGTCTATCCAATACCCGTCTTGCCGAGCAATCAGGAACCGTCATTTAACGATCTGATAAAATGTCTCGCCTTTCTTGATCATGCCCAATTCATTTCTTGCCCGTGATTCCGAAGCATCCTTACTATTCTGAAGCCGTTGAATTTGAAATAAAAGCTCTTCGTTGCGTTTTTTTAATTTATCATTTTCATCTGTTTGCCGGGCCAGTGTTGTTTTCATCTTCAGCATATCAAGAATACCGCCACTCTCAAACCACAAGCGATACTGCAGAAACACCAGGGCCCCCAACAGAATGACTATTAATAAATTCAAACGCCACCTGGCCATCAGCTTGTCACCCGCATTTTGATCTCATTCAATCTTGAAAATACCTGAACACCTGCATATTTACCCTTATTACCAAGCTGTTCTTCAATCCGGAGCAGCTGGTTATATTTGGCAACACGGTCAGTACGGCATAACGACCCAGTCTTGATTTGGCCGGCATTGGTTGCGACAGCCAGGTCAGCAATGGTCGTATCTTCAGTTTCACCCGAGCGATGTGAAATAACAGTGTTATAATGAGCATCTTTAGCAAGCTGAATGGCAGCCAGTGTTTCTGTCAATGTACCAATCTGGTTGAGCTTGATAAGTATCGCATTGGCAACCTGCTGGCTGATTCCTTTTTGCAATAGCGCAGTATTTGTGACAAACAAATCATCCCCGACCAGCTGAACTTTATTGCCTAAACGTTTTGTCAGCTTATGCCAGCCATCCCAGTCATCTTCTGCCATCCCATCTTCGATACTGATAATCGGATATTGCTCAACAAAGCGCGCCAGATATTCAATAAATTCCTCGTCAGACAAACTGCGATTTTCACCTTCCAGATGATATTTTCCATCTCGATACAATTCATTGCTCGCTACATCCAGACCGAGACAAATGTCTTTTAACGGGTGATAGCCAGCACGACTGACAGCTTCCAGAATTAATTCAACCGCAGCTGACTGATTCGGCAGATCAGGCGCGAATCCGCCCTCGTCACCCACATTGGTATTGTAATTCCTGGACTTCAGCAACTGCTTTAAATAATGAAAAACCTCTGTGCCAGCACGCAATGCATCAGAGAATGTTGGCGCGCCAACCGGCAAGATCATGAATTCCTGAAAATCGAGATTATTGTCGGCATGCGCACCCCCATTGATGATGTTCATCATTGGTACGGGCAATAGATAGCTGGCGTGACTGCCCAGATACTGATAAAGCGGTTCATTGCGGCTAAGAGCTGCGGCTTTTGCCGTTGCGAGTGAAACCGCGAGCAATGCATTCGCACCAAATTTTTCCTTGTTCATGGTTCCATCCAATGCAAGCATGGCGTCATCAATTTCCTGCTGATGTGTGATTTCAAAACCTTTTAAAGCTTTTGACAGATCATTATTTATATGAGCAACGGCGTTCAGGACACCTTTTCCAAGATATCTGTTTTTATCGTGATCCCGCTGTTCCAGCGCTTCACGGGATCCGGTGGAGGCACCAGACGGCACAGCGGCACGGCCAATTTCTCCAGTACTCAAAATGACCTCTGCTTCAACAGTAGGATTACCGCGTGAATCCAGAATTTCACGGCCCTTGATTTCTTTTATCTGTGACATGTTTTTCTCCACCTATCTATTTGTATACCACCACGCTATGTGACAACTGTATTCAATACTCCCTCAGATCTCCAATACTTCCTTGACAAACGGAATCGTCAAGCGACGCTGAGCTGCCAATGATGCCTTATCCAATACATCCAGTGCCGCGACCAATGTGCCCATATGCCGCGGGCAATGCGTCAAAATATATTTTCCCACCTCTTCTGACAGGCTGATTCCACGACGGTTAGCCCGCGCAATCAAGATCGACAATTTTTCCTCATCCGCCAGGGGATGCAGCTGAAAAACAATGCCCCACGACAGCCGGGATACCAAATCCGACAATCCCAGATTGATGGATTTTGGCAAGTCATTGGCAGCAATGATAATCCGGCCGCCTGAATCATAAATACGGTTATAAAGATGGAAGACCGCCTCTTCCCATTCCGGATGCCCAGCGATAACCTGCAAGTCATCGATACAAACCAGCTTCAGGGATTCAAGACCATTCAAAATCTCAGGGGTCAGCGATTTCAGGTTCGCCAGCGGAAGATAGACGGAGGTAATGCAGTGCTGATGTGCATAGTGACAGGCAGCCTGAAGCAGATGACTGCAGCCTTGTCCACGCGTTCCGCACAAGTAGATCATTTTTTCTCCCTGCCCGCTTGCTGCTTTTTTCAATTCAGCAATTATTTCCGCATTATTGACTGCGTGGAAATTGGAAAATGTAGCCTCATCTTTCAGGCTTAGCCCCAGTGTCAGTTGCGCTGATTGTTTATGCATTGTTAACGCACCCACTCAAAAATCAGCATATTGTTGTCATCTATCGACTTGAAAATAAGATGCCTCCCGGAAACCGCATTTTGCTGGAAGGCATCCTGCGTACCCTGCACCTTGACAGACAAATCGACGATATCGCTGTCGAACTGGGCTATTTCGACTAACTGTACAGCTGGCAATTCCTTGAGATATTGCATAAGGCGTCTCAAATCACGACGACTCTCCACATTCCCCACTTCCATTTTAATTGTCAGGGAAGAAGGATTTTCTATTTTTGCGGTCGCACGCCCAGCCAGTGTATTGCTAACCTGGTTCATGATGAGGGAAATCACTTCAAGAGTGGATTTCCCCTCCAGCTTCCAATTCCATTGAGTATTATTTTTCACGAGCTTCCACTTGCTTTGCACACCGTGATTACTTACATCCACTTCACCTATCAATAAAGCATCGGGAGCATAGCGCTTGGAAGCTTCTTTCAGGATAGAAAGCGACATTTCTTTCACATCGCTTGCTGACACTTCGTTAATCTCATCTACATCCATCATCGGGAATATCAAGGGCAGCCCAAATTTTTTGGCTTCTGATCTGGCTTCGGAAAATATGTCACTTGGGGATTCGCTGCCAATGATATCAGCCTGATTCTGATTGTCCTCTACCACCAGCCACACGAGAACCAGCGGCCTGATCTCTCCCCAGACAGGCACACCAGCCTGTTGTAAAAGCCGATTGATATCCTGAGGTTCATAGCGAATTTGTAAAAGATACTGTGAGTCAGATGTTGATTC
>Ga0070740_10004276_pt1 | contig 14217 bp, 10 predicted proteins | sample Coa_R2_FD_67286 | JGI IMG/M metagenome (GOLD analysis project Ga0070740, IMG submission 67286) | Surface soil microbial communities from Centralia Pennsylvania, which are recovering from an underground coalmine fire - Coalmine... | ecosystem: Environmental > Terrestrial > Soil > Unclassified ... | reverse complement strand
CGAAACCGTCGCCACGGCGACCGCGCTGCGCAAGGCAGGCCTCGAACCAGTCGTTCACGTGGCGGCGCGCCGCCTTTCGAGCGCCGAAGCACTGCGGGACCTGCTTGCGCGCCTCACCGGCGAGGCGGACGTGCGCCGTCTCTTGGTGATCGGCGGGGACGTCGAACCGGTCGGTCCCTTCCCCGACGCGCTCGCCGTCATCCAGAGAGGCCGCTTGCGCGAGGCCGGCATCGAGGAGATTGGTATCGCCGCCTACCCCGAAGGCCACCCCCGCATCTCGCTCGCTCGTTTGGCCGCATCGCTCGACGAGAAGATCGCAAGCGCCGCCGCACAAGGCCTGCGGGTGCACATCGTGACCCAATTCTCGTTTTCGGCCGAACACATTCTCTCATGGCTCAGGAAAACGCGCGCCGGCGGGATTTCCCACCCGGTGCGTATCGGCCTTGCCGGCCCGACAAGCCTTCCGCAACTCATCCGCTTTGCGAAGCGTTGCGGGGTCGCCGCCTCCTTGCGCGGCCTCACCTCGGGGACAGCGAGCGCGTTGATCGGCAATGTCGGGCCCGACCGGATCATCGAGGCACTGGCGGCGGCCGGTCCGCTCGGCGCGGTTCACCCCCACTATTTCTCGTTCGGAGGTGTCGTGGCGACCGCGCGCTACGCGCGCCGTATCGCGGACATGGAATGTGCCGCGGTACAGGCCGCGGCACATTCCTGAGCGCAATGTCGCAAAAACGCTCCGGCAGCGGTCCGGTCAAGCGTTAGCGGCCGTGCGCCACCCCGCGTGGTAGGTCTCGCGCGCTTGCCGCGCATATGGGGTGGGTCCGATTTCGACTTCGACCTCGGTTTGCTTGTGGCGCTCCACCGTCGTTTTCCTCGTGCCGCCGTTTTCTTCGCCCCATACCAGCGTGAGCTTCGTGCCGACCTTCGCGTATTGCTCCTCGACAATGCCGAGCGAAAGAACGGCCCGTTCGTTGTAGCTGTAGCCGCCGAACATCGAAAAGCCGACCACCTTGCCGCCGCTCATGATCGCGTCATAGGTGCTTGAGCCATAGTTGGAGTTCGGTATATCCAGATATTTGAAGATCGGGCCCGGTTCGAGCATGGAGGCCCAAATGCGCGCAACGTCCCTGGCGTTCCACACGAAGGTGACCTTGTGACGGTGCGGTTTCCCCGCCATCTTCTGCAGCGCTTCCTTGCCGATGAAGTCATGATCGAACTTCACGAAGATGCCGTAGCCGAGCTCGTAGGGAGTAACGTAATAGTCCTCGATGTTGTTGGAAACAAAACTACCCGCGAGCGAAGAGACCGCCTCGTAGCTTGTGCCCGGCAGCCACTGCCGATAGGACTTCATCTTCTCGCCCGAATAGACCGCGGGCAGCGGCGACGGGATCCAGCCCGATTCGAGTGTGTTGCTTGAATAGGCGCGGGAGCCGACCGGAACGATGCCGAATTCCTTGCCTGTCTCCAGAATGGTGTCGCGCACTTCAAAATATTCTTCGTAGGGTCCCCAGATTTCGAGCCCCGGCGCTCCCGCCATACCGTGGCGCAGTGCTCGCACGCGACGCCTGCCGATATTGATGTAACCCATATTGAAAAACTTGATTTCCGGCATTGGCCCACCGTTGAGTTTGGTGATGACCTTCTCGGCATTGGGTCCCTGAATCTGGAAACGATAGACCTTGCGCACGACCGGCCGGCCCATCGGGCGGGACGGCGAGCGGTCGTCATATTCCGTCGTCACGTCATAGCCGCCGGTCTTGGCGTGAAATTCAATCCAATTGGCGACTGGATTGCGACCGACGAACACGAATTCGTTCTCGGCGAGGTAGAAAAGAATACCGTCGCCGATGACGTAGCCGTCATAGTTGCACGGAGCAAACTGTTTCGCCTTGCCGACGGCGAAATTGGCGAAAGAATTGGTCCCGAGGCGGGACAAGAGTTTCAGCGCATCGCGACCGCGCACGAACATGTTCACCATGTGATGCGTTTGATCGTAGAGGACACAGGTCTCCTGCCAGGCGCGCTGTTCGTCCCGCCAATTGGTGAATTCCGCCGGCACGACTGGATAGACATAGGCGCCGATCTGCGAATTGCGCAGCATGCTGACGACATTGCCCGAGGCTTGAATCGCCTCTTCCAGATTCTTGTAGGACATGATGGCCGTTTCCTCTTCGACGCTACTTGCAGAGGTCCGAATTTGCCGGACATTAGCGCGACTGCCCGACCCAGGCAAAGAGCGGAAATTTGACGCATGGCCCGAGAGATGTTTTGTCAATGCGTCCGGTCTGCTGTCGCGGATGGTCACGAACGCAAGGAGCAAATAACTATGGCCCACCAAAAACCCCCTTTTCGCGCCGACCATGTGGGCAGCATCCTACGCTCCCCTCCGCTGCGGGAGGCTCGTCTCAGGCACGAGAAGGGGGAGATCGATGCGGACGAACTCAAAGACGTCGAGGATCGTGAAATCAAGAAGATCATCGCGAAGCAGGAGGCGATTGGGTTGCGCCTGGCGACAGATGGGGAATTTCGCCGCGCGTGGTGGCATTTCGATTTCTTCGGGATGCTGGACGGCGTCGAAGTCCGCGAAATCGATCAGGGCATTCAGTTTCACGGCGTCCAGACCAAGCCGCACGGGTTGCGCGTGGTCGGCAAGATCGATTTCTCGAGCCATCCCATGGTGGAGCATTTCAAGTTTCTCAAGGCGAATACCAAGGTGACGCCCAAGATGACCATCCCGGCGCCGAGCGTCATGCATTTCCGCCTTGAACCCGACGCGATGAGGACGAGAGTCTACGAAAATCGCGACGCCATCTTCGACGATCTTGCGACCGCCTATCAAAAAGCGGTGCGTGCGTTCTACGCGGCCGGCTGCCGCTATCTGCAGTTCGACGACACCGCCTGGGCCTATCTTTGCTCGCCGGCGGAATTGCGGAAAGCCAAGGAACGCGGTCTTGACGTTGAACGGCTGCAGGATGACTACGTAGCCTGCATCAACAAGGTCTTGGAGGCGAGGCCGGCCGACATGGTGATTACCACCCATGTCTGCCGCGGCAATTTCCGTTCGACCTTCATTTCGTCCGGCGGTTACGAGCCGGTGGCGGAAAGCCTGTTCGGCCGATGCAACTATGACGGCTATTTTCTCGAGTATGATACCGAGCGTGCCGGAGGGTTCGAACCGCTGCGGTACCTTCCCAAGGGAAACAAGACGGTGGTTCTCGGGCTCATCACCTCGAAGTCGGGACGTTTGGAAGCGCGCGACGACGTCAAAAAACGCATCGATGAAGCCACGAAGTATGTCGCACTCGACCAGCTATGTCTCTCCCCGCAATGCGGGTTTGCTTCGACCGAGGAGGGTAATCTCCTGACCGAGGACGAGCAGTGGGCAAAGCTTCGATTGGTCGTGGAACTGGCGGAGGAGGTCTGGGGCAGGGCCTAGAGCGGATGTCCGTGATATTGATCCGTCATCGCGGGCGCGAGCAAAGCAATTCGGACTCGGATATTCTGTATCCGGATAGCTTCGTCGTCCCTGTGGGGCTTCTTGCCATGACCGCGCCGATTCAATCCGATCGAGACCTGGTCGGGCGGAAACTCTCCCGCGGAGGCCATAACCAGGCCGCAACGGACGCGACGACGATGACATGATGTGGACACCATGGGAGTGAAATCGCCATGATGGAGCGCGTGAGGCCGCCTTTTCGTGCCGACCATGTCGGCAGCCTGCTGCGCCCCGCATCCTTGCGGGAGGCGCGTGCCAAGCATGCCAAGGGCGAAATTGACGCGAACGCTTTGCGTGCCATTGAAGACCGAGAGATCGAACGCGTCATCCGAAAGCAGGAGGAGGTCGGACTGAAACTTGCGACAGACGGCGAGTTACGACGCTCCTGGTGGCATTTCGATTTCTTCAAAGGGCTGCGAGGTGTTGAATCTTTCACCACGTCCACCGGCATCCAGTTCCACGGCCTGGAAACAAGGCATGAGGGCATCAAGATCACCGGCAAGGTGGATTTCGTCGGCCACCCGATGATTGAGCACTTCAAATTCCTCCGGGAACATTGTCGTGTGACCCCGAAGATGACGATTCCAGCCCCCAGCACGTTTCATTTTCGCCAGGGGCGCGCGCTCGTCAGCCGACAGGTTTATCCCGATCTTGACACCTTCTTCGCCGATGTGGCCGCCGCCTGGCGTAAGGCGATCCGCGCTTTCTATGATGCGGGTTGCCGTTACCTTCAGCTCGACGATACAGCCTGGGCGATGATCTGCGATCCAAAAGAGCGTGAAGGCTCGAAATCTCGCGGCGACGATCCCGACGGGCTACCGGCGATCTATGCGCGCACGACAAATGCCGCGCTCGAAGGAAAGCCGGCCGATATGACCGTGACCATGCACTCCTGCCGCGGCAATTTCCGCTCGACCTGGATTGCGCAGGGCGGCTATGAGTTCGTCGCCGAGCATTTACTCGCTCGCACCAACTTTGACGGTTATTTTCTCGAATACGATACGGAGCGCGCCGGCGGCTTCGAGCCGCTGCGACATTTCCCCAAGGGTCACAAAAAGCTTGTGCTCGGCCTGGTCACATCCAAGAGCGGACGGCTCGAACGCAAAGACGACATCAAGCGTCGCATCGACGAAGCCACGAAATATGTTGCGCTCGATCAGCTCTGCTTATCCCCACAATGCGGCTTCGCCTCCACGGAGGAGGGCAACATACTCGCCGAAGACGAGCAATGGGCAAAACTGCGCATGATCGTCGAGCTGGCGGAGGAGATCTGGGGCTGACAAATTGCGAACTTTCAGGCCAAGCCGCGTCGGTGTCCGAAGGAATTCATGACCCAGCGCACGACACCGCCGTTTCGTGCCGATCATGTCGGCAGTCTGCTGCGCCCCGCGCCGCTGAAGGCGGCGCGCGCCGCGCGCGAACGGGGTGAGATCTCGAGCGAAGCCTTGAAGCTGATCGAGGATCAGGAAATCGAGAAGGTCATCAGGCGGCAGCAGGAGATCGGGCTCAAGGCGGTAACGGATGGCGAGTTCCGCCGTGCTTTCTGGAATTATGACTTCCTTGGCGCGCTGCCGGGCGTCGAGGCCTACCTCGGTGAGCGCAGGATCAAGTTTCAGGGGCCAAACCCGAAACCGATGATGCTGCGGGTGGTCGGCCCGCTTGGCGCGTTCGCCGGTCATCCGATGATTGCGCATTTCGAGTTCGTCAGGACCCATGCGCGTGCCGTGCCCAAGATGACCATCCCCTCGCCGTCGAGCCTGCATTTCCGCTACGGGCGCGAGGCGGTACCGCGGTCCATCTATCCCGACATGGGTGATTTCTATCGCGACCTTGGCGAGACCTATCGCAAGGCAATACACGCCTTTTATGACGCCGGTTGCCGTTACCTTCAGCTCGACGAAGTCAATCTCGCCTACCTCTGCGATCCCACGCTGCGCGAGCATGTACGCCAACGCGGCGACGATCCGGACGAACTGCCGCACATCTATGCAAGCTTGATCAACGCGGCGATCTCCGACATTCCGCACGATATGACAATCTGCATGCATTTGTGTCGCGGCAATTTCCAATCCACCTTCGTCGCCAGCGGCGGCTACGAGCCGGTAGCCGATATTCTTTTCAACGAGATCAACGTTCGCGGTTATTTCATGGAATACGATTCCGATCGCGCCGGAGGTTTCGAGCCCCTGCGGTTCGTTCCAAAGGGCAAAGTTGTGGTGCTCGGCTTGGTGACGTCGAAGGCCGCCACGCTCGAATCGAATGACTCGCTCAAGCGGCGTATCGAAGAGGCAGCGAAATTCGTGGATATCGACCAATTATGTCTCTCGCCGCAATGCGGATTCGCGTCGACGGAGGAGGGCAATCTGCTCACCGAGGACGAGCAATGGGCAAAGCTTCGAAGGGTCGTCGAGGTGGCCGAGGAGGTCTGGAGATAGTGCGGCCACAGCGCGCGTCATCTCCTGAGATCGAGGGGAGAACCTGTCGGCCAGCGATGACCTCGCGGGCACGGCCTACCTTGCCACCACAAGGGCAGTCTGATGATGACCGCCGGCCTTGCGGATCGCCAGCAATGGCACTTGCGGCAATAGCGAAGGAGTTGCGGACATGACAAGACGCACCAGGCCGCCTTTCCGTGCCGACCATGTCGGCAGTCTGCTGCGACCCGCCGAGCTCAAGGAGGCGCGGGCCAAGTATGCGAGGGGCGAGATCGACGCAACAGCGCTCAGGACGGTCGAGGACCGAGCCATCGAACACGTCATCAGGAAACAGGAGGAGGTCGGCCTGCAATCGATCACCGACGGGGAGTTCCGCCGTTCATGGTGGCACCTCGATTTTCTCTGGGGTCTCGACGGGATCGAGAGGCACGTGATGGAGCAGGGCGTCGCCTTTGCCGGCATCACCACGCGAAACGAAGGGATCAAGGTCACCGGGAAGATCGGTTTTTCCAGCCATCCCATGATCGAGCATTTCAAATTCCTCGCCGCGCATACCAGGGGTACGCCGAAGGTGACTATTCCGGCTCCGTCGGCGCTCTACGGTCGACCGGCAAGGCCGCCGATTACGAGCTACCGCGATCTCGATACGATGTTCGCGGATCTCGGCGCCGCCTATCGCAAGGCCGTGCGCGCATTCGCCGACGCGGGCTGCCGCTATCTGCAGCTCGACGAGGTCTTCATCGCCATGCTCTGCGACGACAAATACCGTGAGCAGATGCGGGCGCGCGGCGACGATCCGGACAAGCTCGGCCCGCTTTACGGCGATCTCATCAATGTTGCGATCTCGGACATCCCTCCCGACATGACCGTCACCATGCACCTCTGCCGCGGCAACTACCGATCGACATTCATGGGATCCGGCGGCTATGAGACCGAGCAGGAGGTTCTGTTCAACCGCGTCGGGGTGAACGGATATTTCATGGAATACGACTCCGCGCGTGCCGGCGGCTTCGAGCCGTTGCGCCTTGTGCCAAAAGATCGGCAGGTGGTGTTGGGCTTGGTGACGACCAAGACGGGCAAGCTCGAAGCAAAGGACGAGATCAAGCGTCGCATCGAGGAAGCCACGAAATATATTTCGCTGGATCAGCTGTGCCTCTCCCCGCAATGCGGCTTTGCCTCCACCGAAGAGGGCAACCTGCTTGCGGAGGATGAGCAATGGGCAAAATTGCGCATGATCGTGGAATTAGCGGAAGAGGTGTGGGGTTGAGGTCCGCGTTGGGGAGCTGAGGGCCTTATGGCGGGCGCCGAAGCGCAATGGGACCGCGTTTCAACGAGACGGTGAGTCGCGGCAGCGCACGCCGGCGGTCGCCCTCACCGTGCAATCGGTGGGGCTGATACGGGGCCTCCATGTCGTGTCGTCACGGATCATCCATCGATGAGCCGGACTGCGAGCAGCGGGGGCCGTGCATTCCCGCGGTCGTAAAAATCCGGTAGTAGAGCGCGTGCTCCGCGCGCCCATACCGACGCGCGGACGGACAGAGCTGTTCAGGGAGCTTACATGCCGGGTATCGTTTCAGGCAAAGTCGCGATCGTCACTGGCGGGGGTCGCGGCATCGGCCGCGCCATTGCCGAAGGCCTCGCAGCAGAGGGGGCCCGGGTCGTCGTCTGCGATATCGGGGCCAGTCTTGCCGGCGCGGGACTGGACGAGGGCCCGGCGCACGAGACGGTCGCGGCGATCAGACGTGCGGGAGGGGAAGCCATCGCATCGACGCTTTCGATCGTCGAGCCCAAGAATGCCGAAGCGATCGTCAGGGCTGCATTCGAGGCTTTCGGCCGCGTCGACATCCTCATCAATAACGCGGGTATCCTCCGCGACGTTATTTTCCACAAGATGAGCCATGCGGACTGGAAGGACGTCATCGACGTGCACCTGCACGGCTCGTTCAACATGAGTCGCGCGGTCGCCGGTTTCTTTCGCGAGCAAGGTTCGGGGGCTTATGTGCATATGACTTCGACGTCGGGCCTCATCGGCAATTTCGGACAAGCCAACTACATGGCGGCCAAGCTCGGAATCATGGGCCTGTCCCGCGGGATTGCGCTCGACATGCAGCGCTTCGGCGTACGTTCGAACTGCATTGCGCCATTTGCCTTCACGCGCATGATCGAGTCGATCCCGGTTGCATCCGAGGCGGAAAAGCAGCGCGTTGAGCGTCTGTCACAGATGACACCAGCCAAGGTCGCGCCGCTTGCGACCTTTCTTTGCTCGGATGCCGCCGCCGGCATCTCCGGGCAGATTTTCGCTGTGCGCAACAACGAGATATTCCTGTTCAACCAGCCTCGGCCGATCCGCGTCATCCATCGTTCCGATGGGTGGACGCCTCAGAGGCTTGCCGAGCAGCTCAAAGCTGCCTTCGGTCCCTCTTTCACTCCGCTCGAGCGATCTGGCGACGTCTTTGCATGGGATCCGATTTGATTTCTGCATGGGTCGCATCGAATGCTCGACGAAAGGACGATGGCCGTTGCGGGCCGACACATGGTCGAGCCGCGGAGGGAGAGATACATGCCGTGAATGCATCGGCGGCAGCCGCGAGGTAGGCGAAGATGGCCATTGTCTATGAGAAGCTGCTGGCGCTCGACATTCCTGAGGTCGAGCACACCTACGGCTGGAAGGATTGCGTGCTCTATGCGCTCGGCATCGGCCTGGGCCAGGATCCGGTCAATGAGGAGGAGCTGGCCTTCGTCTATGAAAAGAATCTGAAGGCATTGCCCACCTTCGCATTGGTGCAGGGCTACTCGCCCTATTGGCTGCGCAACCCGGAGAGCGGCGTTAACTGGACCAAGGTTGTGCATGGCGAACAGGGAATGCGGCTGCACAGGCCCGTGGCAACGCAGGGCACCGTGATCGGAAAGACGCGCATCGTCGAGGTGATCGACAAGGGCAAAGGAAAAGGCGCGCTCGTGTATTCCGAGCGCAGGATTACGGACAAGGCGACCGGGGAATTGCTGGCAACGCTGACCCAGACGACCTTTTGCCGTGACGACGGCGGCTTCGGCGGGCCTCCGCGCGAGGCGCCGCCGCCGCATCAGATACCCGACCGGGCACCCGATCTGGTCTGCGACCTGTCGACGCGTCCCGAAACGGCGCTGATCTATCGGCTTTCTGGTGACGTGAACCCGCTGCATGCGGAACCGGCATTCGCGAAGGCCGCCGGCTTTCCCCGCCCGATCCTGCACGGGCTTGCAACTTTTGGCGTCGCCGGCCACGCTTTGCTCAGAACCCTGTGTGGCTACGATCCGGCGCGGTTGATGGCCATGGCGGGCCGATTCACCGCCCCGGTCTATCCGGGGGAGACCATCCGCACCGAAATCTGGCGCGACGGCTCCGTAGCGAGTTTCCGCGCCCGGGTGGTCGAACGCGACGTTGTGGCGATCAACAACGGCAGGGCCGAAATCTCTTGAGGCGGCGCGCGGCCCGATCCTGCGCGATGGGAAACGGAACGATGGCGTTAACGCCCGAGCACCAAGACCATGCCGAAATCCGCGCCGGCGTGCGCGCGCTTTGCGCCAAGTTTCCCGGCGAATACTGGCGCGCGCTTGATCGGGAGCGCGCCTATCCGACCGAATTTGTGGCTGCCCTGACCGAGGCCGGCTACCTCGCGGCGTTGATCCCCGAGGAGTATGGCGGAAGCGGGTTGGGTCTTGGGGCGGCTGCGGCCATCCTGGAAGAGGTACATGCCTCGGGCGGCAACGGCGCGGCCTGTCACGCCCAGATGTACATAATGGGAACGATTCTGCGACATGGTTCGCCGCAGCAGAAGAAGTCGTATCTGCCCAAGATCGCAAGCGGTGAGCTGCGCCTTCAGGCCTTCGGTGTGACCGAGCCGACCTCCGGTACCGATACGCTTTCGCTCCGGACCACTGCACGACGCGAGGGAGACGATCACTATGTCATCAACGGACAGAAAATTTGGACCTCGCGCGCCGAGCATTCCGACCTCATGCTGCTGCTGGCGCGGACGACGCCGCGGGAGCAGGTGAAAAAGCGCACCGATGGCCTTTCCGTGTTCCTGGTCGACATGCGGCTCGCCCAGGGCACAAGCCTCACGATTTCCCCCATCCGCACCATGATGAACCATGCGACCACCCAGGTCTTCTTCGACGACCTGCGTGTACCGGCAGAGAACCTGATCGGTGAGGAAGGCCAGGGGTTCCGCTACATCCTTTCCGGCATGAACGCCGAACGCATCCTGATTGCGGCCGAATGCATCGGCGATTGCAAATGGTTCATCAACAAGGCCGTGGCCTATGCCAAGGATCGCGTTTTGTTCGGCCGGCCGATCGGACAGAATCAGGGCGTTCAGTTCCCGATCGCGCGCGCCTATGCGCAGATGCGTGCCGCCGAACTGATGGTGCGCGAGGCGACGGCGAAATACGAGGCAGGCGAGGAAGTCGGCGCCGAGGCCAATATGGCGAAGCTGCTTGCAGCCGATGCATCCTGGTTTGCGGCCGATATGTGTTTGCAGACGCATGGCGGATTCGGCTTCGCCGAGGAATACGACGTCGAACGCAAGTTCCGGGAAACACGGCTCTACCAGGTGGCGCCGATCTCGACCAACATGATTCTTTCCTACCTTGCCGAGCATGTCCTCGGTTTGCCGCGCTCATACTGAGACGACGAAAATGTCATTGCCGCTCGAAGGGATTCTCGTCGTCTCGATCGAACAGGCCGTCGCCGCCCCGCAGTGCACCTGTCGATTGGCCGATGCGGGCGCCCGCGTGATCAAAATCGAGCGGCCCGAAGGTGATTTTGCGCGCAGCTACGACCACATCGTTCATGGCGAAAGCGCTCACTTTGTCTGGCTCAACCGGGGCAAGCAATCCGTGGTGCTTGACCTCGCCGCCGCCGCCGACAGGGCGCTGCTCGAGGCCATGCTCGCGAAAGCGGATGTCTTCGTACAAAACCTCAAACCTGGTGCCATCGCCAAGCTCGGATTTGCGGTCGCGAGGCTGCGCCGGGATTATCCTCGTCTCATCTGCTGCTCGATCTCGGGCTACGGGGAGAACGGACCCTATGCCCAGCGCAAGGCCTATGACCTGCTGATTCAGGCCGAATCGGGCCTGGCGTCAGTCACCGGCGGCCCGGAAGCGCCGGCGCGTGTGGGCGTTTCGGTCGTGGACATTGCGGCCGGCCTCAACGCCTATGAAGCGGTTCTGGAGGCGCTCATCAAGCGGTCGCGGACGGGGGAGGGGAGCGAAATCTCGGTATCGATGTTCGACGCCATGGCCGAATGGATGACGGTGCCGCTGCTCAACTACGAAGGCGGCAACCCGTTCAAGCGCATCGGGCTTGCTCATCCCACGATCGCTCCTTATGGCGTATTCAAGACACGCGACGGGGCCGATATCCTCATTGCCGTCCAGAACGACCGTGAATGGCGGGCACTCGCTGAGAAGGTGCTCGGTGATCCGGCGCTCGCCGAGGATCCGCGATTCGTCACGGTTCCGAGCCGTCTGCGCAACCGCGCTGCGACCGATGCCGCGGTTGCGGCAGTGTTCGCCAAGCACGACGCCGAACCCCTCATAAAATCGCTCGACGCCGCCGACATCGCCTTTGCGCGCGTGAACGACACGGCATTGCTCAGCAAACACCCCCACCTGCGGCGTATCATTGTGGATTCACCGAGCGGGCCGGTAAGCCTTCCGGCCCCGGCGGTCCGGCATGCGGAAGAGACCCGGCGCTACGGTCCAATTCCGGCCTTGGGCGAGCACACGGATCTCGTGCGCAAAGAATTTCTATCCGCCGACAGCTCTACCACGGCGCGAAATCTCTGATGCGGGGCGGATTGCAGGCGCGCGGTTGGTGTCGTTAGGACGGATTTCAGTGATATTGAACCGCCATTGCGAGCGAAGCGAAGTCATTCGCACGCAAAAATGTCCGTTATGGTCTCCTTGGTGACCCTCGCGAGGCTCCTCGCCCTGACCGCGCCGATTTCCATCCGATCGGAACCGCTCAAGCGGCAATTTCATTGCGTGATTGCGCTGCCGTACGGCGCAGTCAATCGACGACCACGTCGGCGGTCGTTGTTCCGTTTTGTGCACGCCGCGCCGTGCTGATGATGAAAATCAACGGGATCATCGCGAAGGTCAGAATCATCAAAAGCTTGTAGTCGTTGACATAGGCGATCATCGTCGCCTGCTGCGTCACGATCTGATCGAGCAGCGCGCGGCCCCGATCGGTGTGCAAATTGAGAAGGGTAGTGACACCCGGCATCTGCAGTGCATCATTAAATGGGGTAACGTTCTCAACCAGCCGTGCGTGCATTTCGATCGTCTTGTCGGTCAAATTGGCTATCACCATGGAGATCCCGATCGACGATCCGATATTGCGCACCAACGTCGTGATGGCCGTGCCGCTGTTGCGCAGATGCCCAGGCAGCGTCGAAAAAGCCACCGAGCTGATCGGTACGAACAGCAGCCCCAGGCCGATCCCCTGCACGATGCTGGTCGTCACGATCATCCATTGGGTCGTATCAAGCGACCAGCCGGTCATCACGGAAAGGGTTCCGCCGGAAAGCATCAGGCCGAAAAGTATCAGATATCGGGATTCGACCATGCGCATCAGCCGCGGCGCCGCCATCATCGTGAGCAGAGTGCCGACGCCGCGCGAACCGAGCAGGAATCCGGCAGTCTGGATTGGATAACCCAGCAGCGTCTGCATGAATGGTGTGATCAGCGCCATGGTACCGAACAGCACCACACCGATGACGACCATGAAGACGCAGCCGGAAACGAAGTTGCGATCCTTGAACATCTCGAAGCGGACGAACGGGTCGTCCGTCGTAAGGGAATGAGCGAAGAAATAATAAAATCCAACGCCGGAGATGATCGCCTCGATCCAAATCTCATCGGCGTCGAACCATCCGACCTGTTCGCCACGGTCGAGCAGCAGTTGAAGCGCGCCGATGCCGACGGCCAGGGCGAGGAACCCGAACCAATCGAAACGCATGTGTTCATGTCGCGGGGTCTCGCGCATGAACAAGGCAAGGCCGATGCTGGTGATGATCCCGATCGGGAGATTGATGAGGAACACCCAATGCCAAGAGTAGTTGTCGGTCAACCAGGCACCGAGTGTCGGCCCCATGATCGGCCCTAGCATCACCCCCATGCCCCAGATCGCCATCGCCGCGCCGCGTTCCTCGGCGCTATAGCTATCGAGCAGCACCGCCTGCGACAGCGGCACCAGCGCCGCGCCGGCCATGCCCTGCAATAGGCGGAACAGGACGATCTGCTCGATGTTCTGTGCGAGCGCGCACAGAAGCGAGGCGATCGTAAAGCCGATCACGCAGATGATAAACAGCTTCTTGCGGCCGAAGCGATCGGCAAGCCATCCGATCGGAGCCGTCATGATCGCTGATGCGACGATATAGGAGGTCAGTACCCAGTTGATCTGGTCGAGCGATGCGGAGAGCGAACCCTGCATATAGGGCAGCGCAATATTGGCGATCGTCGTGTCAAGCGCTTGCATGATGGTTGCCGTCATCGCACAGACGGTAACCAGTGTGCGCAGTATTCTCGGTGAAAGAGCTGCAACGCGCGGGCTCATTTTTCACTCGAAGAGCAGAGAAATGCGGGCAGCCGGCAATGACCGGTATCGATATCGACCACGACGCTCATTCCCGCACGCAGGAGATGCGTGTCCTGGCCGCCATCGAAGGCGATGCGCACCGGCACGCGCTGAACCACTTTTACCCAGTTTCCGGTGGCATTCTGAGGCGGCAGAATGGAGAACTGCGCGCCCGTTCCGGGGCTGACTGCGACAACGGTGCCGTTGAACACGCGATCAGGAAAGCTGTCGACCGATATCGTCGCCTTTTGTCCGACGCGGAGATAGGTGATGTCGGTTTCCTTGGGATTGGCATCGACCCAAGGATGCGCGTCATCGATGATGCTGAATACCGGAGTGCCGGCAGCGATGTAGCGTCCCAGTTCGATGTTGTCGACCTGAGTCGCAGTGCCGGATATCGGCGCGCGCACGATGGTGAGCCGCAGATTGCGCTCAGCTTCGTGAAGCGCCGCTTTTGCCTGTGCGTATTCGGGAAATTGATCGAGCGGCAAATCGGGATTGTCCAGCAGCTGGCTTAGCGTGGTCGCGCGTTGCTGCTCCGCAAATTGTGCCTGCAGCTGCGCGGTGACGAGTGCGGCCACCGCCGTATCGACATCGGCCTGCGATCCAGCTTGATTTTTGAGCAGTTGGGTCTTGCGGTCGACATCTCGTCGTTTCAGTGC
>Ga0070740_10004275_pt1 | contig 14217 bp, 9 predicted proteins | sample Coa_R2_FD_67286 | JGI IMG/M metagenome (GOLD analysis project Ga0070740, IMG submission 67286) | Surface soil microbial communities from Centralia Pennsylvania, which are recovering from an underground coalmine fire - Coalmine... | ecosystem: Environmental > Terrestrial > Soil > Unclassified ... | reverse complement strand
AAGGCGATCCCCGCATCGACGTTGTTGATCGGGCCGCAGGGGACACCGGCGGCGCTCAACCTGCGAAACCATTCGCTGGCCGTCTGTGTGCGCAGCCGCTCAACCAGCAGCGGGAGCAGGGCTTCGCGGTTGCGGTTGCGGTCTTTCGTTCTGGCAAACCTGGGATCGTGCGGCAACTCGGGAAGGCCGAGGATCTCGCAGAGCTTGCTGAACTGCCCATCGTTGGTAGCGGCAATAACCAGCTCTCCATCCGCTGTCGGCAGCGGCTGGTACGGGAATACGCTGGGATGGGCATTGCCCATGCGATGCGGTACGACGCCGCCGGCCACATAGGCTGTGGTCTGGTTGACCATCCCTGAGAGCGCCGTGGCGTACAGGCTGACCTCCACATGCTGGCCTTCGCCGGTTTTATGGCGATGGTTGAGCGCGGACAGGATACCGATGGCCGCATGCAGGCCGGCCATCACATCGAAGACCGAAATGCCGGAGCGGTAAGCCGGGCCATCAGCGTCGCCGGTAAGGCTCATCAACCCGGACATGGCCTGCACAATGATGTCGTAGCCGGGCAGGGAGGCGCCCTTTGCCGTCCCGAAACCACTGATGGAGGCGTAGATGATCCCTGGATTGCGCTGCTGAACCGTATCATAATCCAGGCCAAAGCGCTTGAGACCGCCAGGCTTAAAATTTTCGACGAAGATATCGGCGCGGGATGCCAGTTCGTGGGCCAGATGCAGGTCGGCGGGATCGTTGAAATCGAGGGTGACTGAGCGCTTGTTACGGTTGATCGCCATATAGTAGGTCGCTACTCCATTGCGCTCGGGTGGCAGCCAGTTCCGCGTGTCATCCCCTGCGGGACTCTCGACCTTGATTACTGTGGCACCGAGATCACCAAGCAGCATGGTGCAGTAAGGGCCGGCGAGCACGCGTGAGAAGTCGGCAACCAGCAGTCCATCGAGCGGGCCTGGCCGGCGCCCGCCTCCCTGTGTCGTTCTATCATTATCCTGCTGCGGCATAAGCTTCGCGCCTCCGGTAGCTATACACAATTATGAATTATTCCCATCAAGGTCGGCCATGCCGGGGTGTGGTAGGGGCGCGGCGCCGCGCCCCTACACCGTCCCATGATCCCTTCCCATTGCCGATCTTATTCGTTAATTTTCATCATCGAGCGGCTGCGCACACAGAACGGTCCGTGCCAGTGCCGTCCGTTATGCGGACGATTGTCCGATAAAATAAGTATAGATAACGGGAAAGGCGATGTCAAGAAAGCGCTCTCAATGATCTGGCATCACGAGTTATCTGTGGGCGGCTTTGCCAGCGCGCCCAGTCCGCGCTGATCGCCTTCGCGGTTTGCAGCAGCGCCGGAAGATATTTCTCAGTCAATGTCTTGATGCTCGTTTCTGCCGCATGAACGCTGACGTTGAGCGCGGCGACGACCTGGTTGGAACCATCGCGCACAGGAGTAGCAATCGAGCGTATGCCGTGTGCCAGGTGCTCGTCGGTGAGCGCCCAGCCTCTTGTTCGCACCTCGCATAGAACCCTGTTGCGTTCTTCTACATCCGGCTGCCAGAGCGGCGTGATGCCGGACCGGCTCGGCTGGGCGAGCACCTGTTCCAGTTCGTCCGGCGGCAACTCGGCGAGCAGCACTTTCCCCAGCGAGGTCTGAAGGGCCGGGAAGCGCGTGCCAATAGTCACCGCGAGGGTGATGATCTTTGGCACCGCTACCCGCGCCACGTAGACGATATCCGATCCATCGAGCTGGGCAAGCGAGGACGATTCGCCTGTGAAACCTACGAGCTGCTCCATGTGTGGGCGCGCGATATCCCAGATACTTGACGATCCAATATAGGCCATGCCAAGCTCCAGAACGCGCGGAGTGAGCGCAAACCCGCCCTGTGTCATGCGCACGTACCCCAGCTCCTCAAGCGTGAGCAGCATACGGCGTGCCGTTGGTCGCGCAAGTCCGGTAGCCGCGGCCACCTCGCTCAGCGTCATTACTGGCCGGTTGGGTCCAAACGCACGAATGACATCCAGGCCGCGTGCCAGCGCCTCAATAAAGTCGGGTCCTGTTTCGCCACGCATCATTTTTCCCTATTCGCGCGGCGCAGCCGCGCCAGATATGGAGTATGTTGTGTGGAACGGGCTATTGCGCCCGTTCCACACAACATACTCCATCGGGCGAGCGCCTACGGCGCTCGCAAGCGATTGTGCCGCAGATCGGACACATGCTCTCTGCACTCATGGTAACAGAAGTGGTACTCTGATGTCCAGGTCATGACCTTAGCAATATTCTTGACACAGCCGTTCCGGTTGTGTAATATGGAATGTGTGGACAGGCGTCCGCTCTACGGACATTATACCATTACCGCTGTTAGCCTTTTGAACGTCGGGATCTTAACACGGCTGCCAGGACGCGCGAAGGGATGATGATTTTTAACGATCAAAGTCGGTAATCTTCATTATCTGGCTCGCGTACTTCAGCCGGGACACAACGAGGTGAGCAATATGAGCCAGAACGCAGCAGTAGACAGCAATTCCTTCCAGACGGGACGCCCGGTAGTATTTCGCAATGCACTCGTACTGACCATTGATCCATCGCTCGGAGTGATCGAGGGCGGCGATGTCCTCGTTGACGGCCAGCGCATCGCAGGCGTTGGACGCCATCTCAACGCGCCGGACAATGCGGTGGAGATCGACGCGTCCGGTGGCATTCTCATGCCCGGTATGGTTGACACGCACCGCCACATGTGGCAAACGGCGCTCCGTGGCTATGGCGCCGACTGGACGCTCACGAACTATTTCCAATTCTACTATCTAAACTGGGGCAAGATCTTCCGCCCCGAGGATATCTATGCCGGAAACCTTCTCTCCGCCATTGAGGCTGTAGACGCCGGAGTGACTACCTCGGTTGACTGGTCGCACGGCCTGCAAACGGTTGAATACGCCGATGCGGCAGTCGATGCACTTGAGGCGGTGCCGGGGCGCTTCGTCCTCGCTTACGGCAACCTGCTCGGCGCTCCCTGGGAGTGGACAAAGGCCCCCGAGTTTGCCGACTTCATTCGCCGGCGCATCGATGGGCGCGGAGACATGCTGCGCATGCAGATTGCCTTCGACATCCCCGGCAACGATCCAACATTCCCCGAGAAGGCGGCGTTCGAGGTTGCGCGCGACTTCAACATCCCGGTGACAACGCATGCCGGCGTATGGGGCGCAACCAACGACAATGGCATCCGTTTGATGCACGAGCACGGTTTCATGACGCCCTCCAACATCTACGTGCATGTGGCCTCGTTATCCGAAGACTCATATCATCGTATCGCGGCCACGGGCGGTCACGCATCGATCTCCACCGAGAGCGAGGATAGCGCGGGTCAGGGCTACTCGCCCACGTGGCTGCTCCGGCGCTACGGCATCCCGGTCTCTCTGTCGATGGATACCAGCGTGTGGTGGAGCGCGGACCTCTTCTCGGCGATGCGCGCGACACTCAACGCGGACCGCGCCCGCGAGCACCTGGAAGCGCATAAGCGCAACGAGACCGTCATGCTCAATCACCTGCGCGCCGAGGAGGTTGTGACCTGGGCCACGCTTGGCGGCGCCGAGGCCCTGGGGATGGATAGCCTCATTGGCAGCATCACCCCTGGTAAGAAGGCCGATCTGGTTCTGATCAAAAACGACGAGTCGCCGGTGATGTTCCCGCTGCTCCATCCTTACGGCCATGTCGTATTCCAGGCCGGGCGCGGAGACGTGCATACCGTGATGGTCAATGGCAAGGTCGTCAAGTACGATCACCACCTGCTCGGCATTGACCTTGCCAGGGCCAGGCAGGCGGTCATGAAGACGGTTGAGTACTTGCATGATAAGATGGGCGAGCAAGCCTGGAACCAGGGGAGGTATCCTGAGAAGGCAAAAGTCGAGCAGATCGATAATCCATATCTCTACAAGGAGCGCGAGGGGGTCGCGCAGAATCAGGGGGATGCACAACAATCCTCAGGCGCACAGGAATAATGCTCACGCCGGGAATGCTTGAGCGCTCGATACTGGTAACTCGGGGGAGGATACTATGATGAACGCTGAGATGCCTGCCGCAGTGCTCCGCCAGCATGCTGCTCCGCCCGAACATAGCCTGTGGCCCATCCCTTCTCGCGGACCGGGCCAGGCGCTGATCCGCGTCACGGCCGCGCCTATCAGCCCGCTGGACCTGCTCTGCGCCTCTGGCAAGTCCTACTTCGGGGCGCCGCGACTCCCCTACATTCCGGGAACGCAGGGTGTCGGTATCGTGAAGGAGGCCGATACCCTGACGCCCGGCCAGCGGGTCTGGTTCTCCTGCGATGCCGGTATGAAGCCTGGAGATGGCAGCATGGCGCAGTATTGCGTGATCGACGAGTCGGCGGCGCTCGCACTGCCCGACCAGATCGACGATGACCTGGTTGCCGCGCTCGGGCTATCGGCGATTGCTGCCTGGATGGCGCTCACCTGGCGTGGCCGTCTCCAGCGCGGGGAGCAGGTGCTTGTACTTGGCGCCAGTGGCGCGGTTGGGCAGGTGGCGGTGCAGGCTGCCAGGCTGCTCGGCGCAGGCCGCGTGATCGCGGCTTCGCGCGACGGGGCAGCGCGCGCCCGCGCACTCGCGCACGGCGCCGACGCTGCTGTCGATCTCAACGGCGACGATGTGGACGAGATCAGCCGGCGGATTGCGGCGGCCTGCGATGGTCCCCTGCACCTCGTCATCGATCCGGTGTGGGGCCTGCCGGCGGAGGCTGCTCTTCGCGTTCTGGGTGTCGAGGGAAGGCTGGTCAACATCGGCTCCGCTGCCGGTCCCACCGCGCGTTTTGAGTCGGCCACAGTGCGCAGCCGGCTGCATAACATCCTCGGCTATACCAACAACGCCCTGAGCAACGAGCAGAAAGCGAAGGCCCTCGCCGAAATTCTGAAGCACGCCGCCGCTGGCCGCTGCGTGGTCGAACGAGAGACCGTGCCGCTCGCGCAGGCCGCCGAGGCGTGGCAGCGCCAGGCCGCGTTTGCCCGCCGCAAGCTTATTCTCGTTCCCGAATAAATGAACATTTCCAATCAAGATCGACCATGCCGGGTAGGGGCGCGGCGCTGGCTGGGTAGGGTTGGAGAGTGGTGGGGGCCGAGCGCAAGCCCCTACCACATCCCATCATCCCTTCCCATTGCCGATCATGTTCATATAAGGATTGGGCTATGGTTGAGGAGAGCATCAATCCGCCGTTACGCGCCCGATCCCCGGCCCGTTGACGAGGGCGAGAAGCGTCTGAGCATCGGGACAGCAGGTCGGGCCGGCTGCGTCCCGGGCGAAGCCGGCAAAAAACTCCTGCACGCCGTGGCGTGGCTGGAGAGCGAGCTTTGCCACGCCTTGCAGCATCAGGCCACAGGCGCTGCCAGCGTGGATCACCTGATGGAGCGCCCTCACGAGTAATTCGGGATCATCGATCCGCCCGGTGCGTCTGGCCTCGCGGCTTTCGACCTCGAAGAGTGGCTTGACCAGCGCCAGAAGATGCCCCTCTGGCGCCAGCAGTGGGGCCGCGATAGGCAATGCTTGCGTCAGCGACAGGTACGATAGATCCAGTGTGATCAGCGTCGGGGGCGGTGCAAGCTGCATCACGACGAGATCGCTCAGATTGGTGCGTTCCAGGTTGCGCACGCGGGGATCGTGACGCAGACGACCGATGAGCAGGCCGTGTCCGGCGTCGACGGCATAGACCAGCGCCGCGCCATGCTGCAATAGACAGTCGGTAAACCCACCGGTGGAGGCTCCGCAATCCAGCGCCACTCTTCCCGTCACCTCAACAGCAAAGTGAGCGAGCGCAGCTTTCTCTCCATCTGGCGCTATGAACTGCATGCTCATGCTCTGGAGACGAAGGGTATTTAGAAAAGATCAAATCCGCTGATTTTCCAGGTATCGCCTCTCTTCGAGAGAGCTAGATGGACCGTATAGGACGTGTCGCCGCGTATGATCTTGATCGTATACATTGCACTCCTCGGGTTCAGGCTGAACCCTTTCAGGGCGTAGTCGGTAATTTTCCCACGTTCATCATACGCCTGAGCGCGCTGCGTGAACCAGGTCTGCGAGGTCAGGTCGCCCTGACGCGTCATTATGCCTGGATCGAGATACTGAAACGCCGCCGCGTAATCCTGGTTGACCAGCGCCCTCAAATAGTTATCGACGACGCTGGCAGAGTTGACGTTGCGAAAAAACAGAAGCTGAGTTAGCCCCAGCAGCAGGAATATCAGGCCGGTTGCCCATGCACCTGCCAGTGTCACGAAATAGAAGCCAAACCTGCCAGGGTTAGAGCGTGCAAGCAGAAATGCTATCAGCACGCCAATGACAATGAGTATTGCTCCCACAATAGCGAATATTTTCCCCATCATGCCCATAGGATCTATTTTTCTCTGCCGGGCTATGACTCGGTTAGCGCTCTCTATTTGTGTATAAAACGCCTGCTCCTGTCCGTAAAACGGCTCTTGAGATTCTGGTGGCATAAGCACGCTCCGCTCTTAACTGAATGAAAAAAGCACTCCCCCGGTACTACGGATGAGTACTACAAAAGTTTGTTCCGTCCTTAAATTAAGGAAGTGGCGCCTGTGGCAGCAGGCGCCGCTCTCATCCCTTGTGCCCCGCTGGCAGATTTCCTCCGACTGCTCAGTTCCTCAGGAGGTGGAGAGGAGTGCAAAAAAGTGTCACAATCTGCTCGCCTGTTTCGACTCGTGTTTTGAGGAGCGCATCTTTCCACTCCTCAGACATGGAGGAACTACCAGGATGACACATATTCTGCTCACGGGAGCAACAGGCATATTAGGACAACAGGTAATCAAAGCACTGAACAACGATCCGACTATCACGCTCCGTCTCATGCGTCATAGTGCGCCCCGGGCGTCTTTTCCCCGGCTCGCCAGCCGGAGGATCGGGGACGCCGTGCGTCGCGCCTACCGTGCACCTCACCCTGCACCTTTTTTCCCTCCCTCGGCTCAGTGGGTTGAGGCAGACCTGGTGAGTGGAGAGGGCCTGATTGAGGCGGTGCGTGACATCGATGTGATTATCCACTGTGCGGACCATCCACAGCGATTGCTGGAGGTGGCGCGGGCGGCGCAAGTTTCCCACATCGTCGCGATCTCGATTGTGGGATGTGATCGGATCCCCCTGGGCTACTACAGGAAGAAAGTGGCCGAGGAAGAGGCGATCAGGACGAGCGGCCTCCCCTTCTCGATTCTGCGCGCGACGCAGTTTCACGCGCTCATCGACCTGCTCTTGCGTACATCGAGCCGGTTCCCAGGGATCATGCCCCTGCCCACAGACTGGCGCTTTCAATCCATTGACGAGAGCGAGTTAGGCCGTCGCATGTCTGAGCTAGCACTTACACCTCCTGCTGGAGAGATTCAGCAAATGGGAGGGCCACAGGTCCTTTCCCTGGACGATATGGCGCACACATGGCTCGCGCTGCGCCAGATGAAACGCGGGGTGTATCCGCTCCGGATACCGGGCAAAGTATCGGTAGGATTTCGCCGGGGAGACAATACCTGTGGCACCGCGCTCGCTCATGGCGAGATTACCTGGGCGCAGTGGGTCCAGCAGATCTATCAGCAGGCACCTGCCTTCGCCCATTCTCTATAAACTTTACTATCAAATGTCGTGTGCAAGGATTCCTGACCGCTCATCGCTGTGCGGTTCGCCTGGATGAGGAGTCTGCGGGCTGAGTGCCGCAGGCACTCAGCCCGCAGACTCCTCATCAGAGAATGCGCCGCAGGCGCACAAAAACCTGTATATTGGATTATCAAAACAAGGAGAAAGGTACATCACATGATACATACTACATTGAAGCGCGTATGCGCCGCTATCGTCTGGAGCTGGCTGGCGGCCTCCTTCTTACACGGTGTGTCCCACCTGGCTGTTGGCGCCCCGCTGTCTCCCCTGCCTCCCTCGCTGCTGGGATTGGGCGTGGGCGTGGAACTGTTTTTCTCGCTCGGACCTCTGGTAGCGCTGTGGTTGCTCTACACGGGCTGGATGCGAGGGGGCGCATGGCTCCTGGTGCTGACAATGTTCATAGCGCTGTTGTGGGGATTTGGCGGCCATTTTCTCTTTCCCGGCGGAGATAATATCATAGCGCATATGAGCAGCCCTGGTGGCCCGGCTTTTCTGCTCACGAGCCTGCTGGTTTTATTGCTTCCGTGGGCTGGCCTCATCGCCGGGGTCTATGCACTTCTGGAGGCCAGGCGCCAGCCTTCGCGCCCCGGCGCTGCCAGGGGAGGAGACGAGCCGGGGAGCAAGGAGGCGTCGCTGCTGCATGCAGGAAGGCAGCGATGAGTATTCTTATCACCATCCATTAATGCTATGAGCCGAGAAGATAGATGCCAATGGATAAAATGCAGGCCAGCCAGCAGGAGGTTTTCCAGGCTTATCGGCCTTTGCTTTTCTCGATAGCCTACCGCATGCTTGGCTCGGTCATGGAGGCTGAGGATTGCGTGCAGGAAGCCTTCTTGCAGTGGTATGAGACGCTCGCCAACCGCCCGGCGTCAGCTATTGAGAATCCCAAAGCCTATCTCTGCACACTGGTCACGCGCAGGTGTATTGATCGCCTGCGCTCTGCCCGCGTACAGCGAGAAGCCTATGTCGGTCTCTGGCTTCCCGAGCCGCTGGTCACAACGGATCTCGACGAGCTATCGGAGCTGAGCGAATCGCTCTCGATAGCCTTTCTGCTGCTGTTGGAGCGGCTGTCTCCCCTCGAACGGGCCGTCTTTGTCCTGCGCCAGGTCTTTGACTATGATTATGCTGAGATCGCGGAGTGCGTTGGCAAAAGCGAAGAGTATTGCCGTCAGGTGATGCATCGAGCGCGCCGGCATCTGACGTTTCCCCGCTCTCCCTCTCGCATATCGCAGGAAGAGCAGCAGGAGATCTTCCAGCAGTTCTTGCGAGCATGCCAGGAAGGCGATATAGATGGTCTGGTGCGTGTGCTCTCCAAAGAGGTCGTGCTGCATGCCGATAGCGGCGGAAGAGTGAGCGCAGCGCGCAATCCTATTGTTGGGGCAGAGAGGGTGGCCCGCTACCTGCTGGGAGTTCAGAGGAAGTTCCTGAGCCTGCTCGATGTGACGATTCTGTCCATGCCAATCAATGGGCAACCTGGCCTCGTTGGCTACCTGTCTACCGGTGAAATTCTGCATGATCTGCTCGCGTCGCTGGAGGAACAACGACGCGAGGGAGCCGGGAAAGGCGGGACGAGGGAGACAACGAGGCAGAAGCTCGAGTTCTATCGGCGCTCCATCGAGACAGGGGAGCCACTGTTCGCCCTCGCGCTCACCTTTGGCGAGAAGGAGATCCAGGAGATTGATATCATAGTCAATCCCGACAAGTTGCGCCATATTCCTGCCCCGTGGCCTCTGTTCAGAAGGAGGGAATGACGTACTTGCCCATCAGTTTAATAGCCCGGGCCGTCGCCCTGTGGGCCATGCCGGGCCACTGCATCCGCACGATGATATAGTTGACGCCCAGTTGCTCAATGCAGGTCTCAAGGTCACGAATGACATCATCGGGAGTGCCAATGATGAACCGGCGCTGTATGAGTTGTGGCAGGGGTACGTCCAATGGGTCGGTGGGGGGCATGGCCCTGTGCTGGCCGGCCTCTACATAGGTTCTGTACTTCTGTTCCAGAGCTGGATACGCCAGCGCTTCGGCCCGGGTCCGTGTTTCGGCCACGAAGACCTCGCGCACCAGAGGGAAGTTCTCTGGCCGGGGCAGTCCATGAGCCACGCGTGTCTCATGGTAGATACGGATCTGCTCGGTGAGTACATCGAGTCGGGCGTGAGGATTGATGAGCCAGGCATCCCCGTGCATGGCAGCGCGGCGGATTGCCCCCTCGGTGTTGGCGCCGATCCAGATGGGAGGATGTGGCCTCTGCACGGGGCGAAGCGTGCAGGTGGCCTTTTCCAGGGTAAAGCCGTGGCCCTGATACGTGATCTCCTCTTCGCTCCAGAGACGCTTGAGCACAGCGAGCCGCTCGTCGAAGATCGCCGGGGCCATCGCCCGGGTCAGGCCGAACGCTTTGTACTCGATTTCGCGATACCCCAGTCCCAGCCCGAGGATGAAGCGGCCATGTGTGATGTGATCCAGGGTGGCAGCCATATCCGCAAGCTCGACAGGATTCTTGAGTGGGAGAAGCGTGAGCGCTGTCCCTACCTGCATCTTGCCTGCCTCGGCGGCGACGCGGGCCAGAAAGACCATTTGATGTGGTCGTACCAGGGTTGGGGTCAGGAAGTGCTCGGAGTAGAACACGCCCGCGAAGCCCTGCTCGCCGGCCAGCCGGGTCTGCTCCAGGTGTTCATCCAGGTGGGTTGTCACGTCGGCACCGATCAGGTGCTGCCCGCTCAAGAGTAACCCGAACCTGATAGCGTGGTTCTCAGTTTCAGGTTCGACCATACCGCTTCCTTATGATGGTTCTACCAGGCGCCCCGGACTCGCCTTTCTGGCAAGCCCGGCGCCCCGGTAAGATGAGAGACTCTTTTCAACTTCAGTCATTCTCAACTCCATTCATAGGCGCCAATATCGCAGCCGCTCTGCTGAGGACGTTTCACGCCGCGCTGGTCGGTGGCGACATCGCAGGCCGCTGCCGGGATGGCATTAATCGCCGGACTCCTCGCCTGCAAGGCCAGCGTTGGCGTCGGCCCACCATTCATCTCCAGTTGTGTTGCAATCTCCGCCTGCTCAAACTGCTTGACCATGAGATCTGTCCGGTGCAGGTGCTGCGCATCGATAACCAGGGCGCCGCTCCAGCGCTGCACCAGATTATAGCCGCCGGTGATAAAAGCGCCCGCGATGTCCGCAGCCTTTGGAGCAGCGTTGCCGGCGACAATGCTGTTCTTGAGAGAAAGGAGACCAGTTTTCGGGGTATCTACCGAGTCGCTGTAGATACCTCCACCCTGCGAGGATGCGACGTTGCCCACAATAGTGCAGAAGTCCATGCTGCTCCTGTTGATCGGGACCAGGTAAAGTGACAGTCCGCCCCCAAGCCCCTTTGGTCCTTGCGCCTGGTTGTCGGCAAGCGTACAGTTGGCAAGCTGGAGCCGGGCATTGGCGCTCCTAGCCCTGTCATCCGCATAGATCCCGCCGCCTCCCGCTATGCCCTGGCGGCTATTGACGGTATTGAGTGAGATCGTGGTCCTCTGCAAGAGCAATGCGCCTGCTGTGAAGATGCCTCCTCCCAGTGCGCCAGAATGAGCTGCCGGGGCTGTGGCGCCGTTGCCAGAAACGATGCTGTCGGTGACGGTCAGCGTTCCGCCGGAAATGAACATGCCTCCGCCACCGGCGACCTCCTGCTGGCTGGCAACTGTGTTGTGAGAAATGCCTGTCCTGCTCAACGTGACAGAACCGCTCAAGGCTGCGATTCCCCCTCCTCTGATCTGAGTATTTCCTGTGACCGTGTTGTTAGAGAGGATACTATTGGTAATAGCGACGGTTGCGGTGACGACCTTGTTGGCGAGGGGCAGGTTTTGTGAGTAGATGGCTCCGCCAGCCGCGAAGCTATTGCCCATCGTGGTGCTACTCTCCACAGTATTGCCTTGAAGGTGGCTGTCATCGATGCTCACTGTGCTGCCAAAAACCGAGATTCCGCCTCCCGCACTATATTTACCTTTCCCTCCTTGCACACTGTTGTTGCTGATCACGCTCTCTTTGACTGTGAGATGGCACTGATTGCAGGAGAGCCCGCCTCCGCTTGTGAACATAGACGCGCCTGTGACCCTGTTTCTGGCAATGAGAGTGTTGATCAGTGTGACCTGGCTCAGATTACCGTCGATCCCGCCTCCAAAGGCATTCTGACCGTTGGAAATGACGGTGTTCTCAACGATCTGGCTGGAGTTGACAATGATGGTGCCTCGTTCGCTTTCGATGCCTCCACCACTGCTCGTCCCGGCAATAACCGTATTGTGGTCAATAAGACTCCTGTTCAGGTTCAGCGTCCCGAAATTGATAATGGCTCCTCCGCCTCCAATATTTCCGAGAGACGGCACCTTTGCCCCTTGCTGGATATTGCCTGTGAGATGACATTGCTCCAGGATCAGCGTTCCGTTGAAATTGATGAGGATGGCACCCGGAGCCGGAGTTGGATCGCTGAAAGTCAATCGGGAAAAGGTGACAGTCGCATGGGACTGGATTTGTATCAGACCCTGGAAGTCTCTTTTGCCGCGTATCACAATCTGACCGGTGTTGGAGCCGCGAATCGTGATGTTCTTGTTGATAACCAGATCTCTGTCCAGGAACAGGATCCCTTTCAGATGTGGATCAATCAGGATGGTGCCGCCCGAGCGGGTATTGGCGATGGCCTGGCGCAGCGATCCCGGCGCATCGTCTTTGAGCGTGGTCACAGTGAGTGGAGTGAACTGTTGCTCAAAGATCAGCCCTGCCGGGACGAGAATCGCGAGCAGCAGCAGGCTGGCAAGGGCCAGGTTGATCCGCGAGCGTGTGCGGCGTTTGAGGCTGGCGCGTAGGAAGGCGGCCTCTGCACCGCTCGCGGTGTTGCGTTCCTGCCAGGCCAGCGATTCCTTGAGCTGCGAGCCACGATAGAGGCGATCTCTGGGCTTGCCCCGAAGTTCCCACTCGCGTACATCGTGGCTGATGGCCTGCTGGAGCTGCATATCTTCGCGTGCCTCTCGTATCCAGCGTGCCAGGCGCGGCCACTCGCGCAGCAGCGCCTCGTGGCTGATCTCCAGCGCTGAGGTTCCCATCACGCGAGCGCTGGTGATGAGGCGGGCGGCGGTGAAGGCATCGATGACCTGGCGCAGCATCCGAGTCTGTGCAGCTCCCTCCAGCACAAATTCGGAGGCATCGGCGCGGCGGCGCAGCGGCTCCTGTCCCCGCGCCCCGGGCTGCACCAGGCGCAGGAAGAGCGTGCGTGCCAGCCGCCGGTGCTCTTCGGAGGGGAGATCTGCATAGGTCGTCTCGGCATGCTGGGAGAGCGCGCCGCGCACGCCGCCGATCTCCTGATAGGCGTAGCGGGTCAGGCGGTGGCCGCGGCGATGATGGAACAACTGTGAGAGCGCGAATTCCAGCAGGGGCAAGGCGCCGGGCTGACCGCGCATATCGAAGAGCAGATCGCCCACCAGGTCTTCATCAAAAGTCAGGCGCACATCCGGCAGCAGCGCGGGCCGCTCGATCACCTCGCGCAGTTCGTCCAGGCTCATAGGCAGGACCGCGCATTGCTGCTGCTGGATCAGGCGACCAAGCGCGGGGTAGGCGAAGGGGCGGTCATAGAAGTCGGCGCGCAGAGTGAGCAGCACGAGCACGGGGCCGCGCGGTTCACTGGCTGCTGTTACCAGCAAATCGATAAAGTGCCGGCGTTCCGGCTCAAGGATGTTGGAGGAAAAGAGTTCCTCGAACTGATCTATCGTCACTACCACGCGCGTCTCGGGCTGATGCATCAGCCCGAGGCCGAGTTGATGCAGGCCGAAGCCTCCCTCCCTCATCAGGACCTCGCGGATAGCCTGCGGCTCTTTCTCTGGGAAATGGGCAGCCAGAAGATGGACGAGCGCTGCCAGCGGCTGTTTGTCGGGCACCAGGGGATCAAGGTAAATCCATTGTTCACTGCCAGGCAAAGCCCCCTCCTGGAGCCTGGGCAGCAGCCCGGCCATCACGACACTCGATTTGCCTGAGCCGCTGGGGCCAACCACTGCCAGGAAGCGCGCTCCGGCGGACTCGGAGGAGGCCGGGCCGGTCATCTGCTCCCTGAGTTGTGCCAGCAGTTCCCGCACCAGAGCTTGCCGCCCGAAGAAATCGGCACGGTCCTCTTGCGTAAAGGCGTGGAGTCCTTTGTAAGGGTTGCGAGGCTCGAAATCCAGGTCAGGAAATGGTGTTTCGGCAGCGGGAGCGCCCCGCTGCTCCCGCTCAACCGTGAGCACGAGTTCGTCGAGAGCCTGTGTGTAGCGCCGGCCACGTGCGTCAAGAATGGTTGCCTGTTGTGCTCCAGCCGGCAGCAGATCGTGCAGCGCCTCGCCCTGCGCCCACAGACAGATAATGCGGCGCCGGTAGAGCCGGGCGATGCGCAGGTGCTCCTGCACGGCTGCCGACGAGCGTGCGTGAGGGGTGAGGAGCAGGAGGACAATGTGAGCGGCGCGCATGGCCTGGCGCATCTGCTCCTCCTGCTCTTCTGAGGAAGCATCATCCGGCACGATGAAATCGCGCAAGGCCAGATCAGCGCGCAAACGCGTAACATCGTCGCGGGC
>Ga0070740_10004272_pt1 | contig 14231 bp, 13 predicted proteins | sample Coa_R2_FD_67286 | JGI IMG/M metagenome (GOLD analysis project Ga0070740, IMG submission 67286) | Surface soil microbial communities from Centralia Pennsylvania, which are recovering from an underground coalmine fire - Coalmine... | ecosystem: Environmental > Terrestrial > Soil > Unclassified ... | reverse complement strand
CGAAAACGGATTCCGCTTGAGGGACGTGAGCCAAAAAAAGGTGAGGTGGACGTGCCTGCCCGCCGTCGAGGCGCGAGCATCTTTGCTCGCGCCACCTTTTATCCGGCCGCCCCGCTGTGTGCGGATGTGGGCCGGGCAAGCGCAATTCGATGCCGACGGCAACTAGCTCCGGGTCGCGAGGGAATATTGTTGCTGCGCTGGGCAAGCCGCTGGGCGCGCTGGCGATTGCGCTGGGAATCGTTGCGCTGGCGCTGGCGGTGTTGGGAGCCAATCCCGCCGCCACTTTCGCCGCGCTGCTCAGCGGCGCGTTCGGCAACTGGCTGGCCGCCACCGACACCCTGGTGAAAGCGACGCCGTTGGTTTTCACCGGTCTCGCGGTCAGCGCCGCGTTTTCCGGCGCGTTGTGGAATATCGGCGCCGAAGGACAGTTGCTGTTCGGCGCGCTGGCCGCCGCGGCTTGCGGCGTGCACCTCGCGCAATGGCCCCGGCCGCCGGCAATCGCCGTCGTACTGGGCGCCGGGACTGCGGCGGGTGCGGTGGCGGGCGCGCTGTGCGGATGGCTGCGGGCGCGGTTTGCGGTCAGCGAAATCATCAGCACCATCATGCTCAACTTCATCGCCGTGCAAGCGCTGAGCTGGGCCGTTCACGGCCCGCTGATGGAGCCCTCCCGCGCCTATCCGGTCAGCCAGGCGCTGCCGCCTGCTGCCTGCTTGTATCGATTTCTGCCTCCCAGTCGGCTCAACGCGGGGATGATTGCCGCGCTGGCGCTGGCGCCGGCCTGTTATGTGTGGCTGTTCTACACCAATGCCGGCTTCGAACTGCGTGCGCTGGGCAAAAATCCGCGCGCCGCGGCGTTCTTCGGCGTGCCGGTCGGGCGCGTTGCGGTGTTCGCGATGGGGCTTAGCGGCGCGATGGCGGGGCTGGGCGGCGCGGTGCAGCTCTCCGCCATCAGCCATCGCCTGTTCGAGCGGTTCTCCCCCGGATGGGGCTACGAGGCGATTGCCGTGGCACTGGTGGCGCGGCTCAATCCGCTGGCGGTCGTGCCCAGCGCCTTGTTGTTCGGCGCGCTGGATAACGGCGCCCAGGCTATCCAGCGCGCCCAAGGTGTGTCGCCCGTACTGGTCCAGGCCGCCCAGGGACTGGTGATTTTCGTGCTGCTGGCTTTCGACACACCGGTGCTCGCCTCATGGCGGCGCCGCGGCGCCGTGCGGGAAGATTTGGCTTCGGGGAGGGCCGATGCTTGAGGCGTTTCTGAGCTCTACGGTTGCGATGGCCGCGCCGCTGCTGCTGGCGGCGCTGGGCGAGCTGCTGGTCGAGGACAGCGGCGTAATTAATATCGGGATCGAGGGCGTGATGCTGACCGGCGCGTTTGCCGCGATGGCTGCGGCGTACGCCACGGGCAGCGTCGCGGCGGGGCTGGGATGCGCCGCGCTGGCGGCGCTGGCGATGTCGGCGCTGTTTGGCGCGATGGCGGTAAATCTGGCCGTCAACCAGGTCGTGGCGGGCACCGCGCTGGACATCTTCGCGCTGGGCGTGACGGGCGTGTTCTACCGGCGCATGTTCGGCGTCACCGGCCAGGCCCTTACGGTCCGCACTCTGCGCCAGGTACGGCTCGGCCCACTGTCGCATCTACCATTAATTGGCCCGGCGTTGTTCCATCAAAACCTGCTCGTCTATTTCTCCTTCCTGATCGTGCCGGCGGTCTGGTTGGCGCTCTACCGCACCCGATGGGGGCTTAACTTGCGAGCGGCCGGCGAGCGGCCTGAAGCGGCTGACGCGTTGGGTCTAGGCGTGTACGGACTGCGATGGCAGGCGCTGATGATCTCCGGCGTGCTGACCGGGCTGAGCGGCGCGTACCTGACGCTGGGCTATGCCAACACCTTCGTCGAGGGGATGTCGGCGGGACGCGGCTTTATCGCCCTGGCGATCGTAATCTTGGGCGAATGGCGCCCCGGCCGCATCGCGATCGCATCGGTGCTCTTCGGCGCCGCCCTGGCCCTGCAATTCGTCCTCCAAGCCGTCAACACCGGTATTCCATACCAACTCTTCCTCGCCCTGCCCTACGTCCTGACCCTGGTGGTGCTTACCGCGCTGGGTGGTCAATCGCACGCTCCCAGCGCGCTGGGCGAACCCTATGTGCGCCCGTAGGCGGATAAAAAACTGAACATTACGGGAGTTCGATCTGAATCAGTCGTGGGACAGGGTGAGACCACCCTTGACCGCCTGCTTCAATGCCAGGAAAGCTTCATCCGGGACGGAAATTTCGATGCAGGAAGCGCCGCCGAACTCCAGGTCGAAATAGGCGAACTGCGTGCGCGCGGGCACGATGCGGCCGTCGCTGTGCGGCACGTCGAATACCGCCGTGCCCGTGGCAACCGGTTCATGGCCCAGGCCGCGCAGGAAAGCCAGCGCGGCGTCGAAGTCTTCGTTCCTCAGGCCGGGGCGGAACCCCAGATGATGCAGCCCCGGTCCCTTGCGGCGCACGAAATCCGCGTACCATCCGGGTCCGGTGGGCGCGATCAGCTCCAGTTCCATCCCGCCCATGTCGGCAAGCGCGACGGCGCCGTTGAGTCCCGGGAAACCGGGCTTGAACTTGAATTCCGCCGAACGCGCCTTGAGGTTGAGGCGTCCAAAGCGCCGGATCCCAAAAGTGCGCTTGAAAAAACCCTCCGCCTGGTCCAGCTCCGCCACCACGTAGGAGATTTGGTAAAAGCCCTTGGCCAACGGTCCCAGCGCTTGCATCGCAAATATCCCTCGCTTTCAACGAGTAGCTGGTACGACCACTAAGGGTAATCGCCCGACAGCGCACGCGCGGTCATCGCTGTCCCTTCTCTAATGGACCGGCGCCTCCTCGAGGTCCTCGGGGAAGACCCGGTTGGGCAACAGCAGGGTCAGGAACATCGCGGGCAGGATCAGGATTGTGATCATCGACAGCGTATCGTTATAGGCCATCATCGTGGCATGGCGGTTGAGCAGCCCCTCGAGCATCGCCGAGGACGAGCGCTGCGCCTGCGCCGCGTCCAGACCGCGATGCATCAAGCCCCAGGCCAGACCGCGATGGGAAAAATTATACGCTCCGCTAAGCCCGCTGATGTTATGGACCAGCATCACGCGATGGAATTGGGTGCGCCGCGCCAGCACCGTGGCGTCCACCGCATAAGCCACGTTGATCGCAATCGTGCGGGTCATTGAAAAGATGCTGGCGGCCGCGGTCATGCGCGGTTTGGGCACGCTGCTCAGCGCCATCGTGCTGACCGGCACCATCCCGATCGCCAGCCCCACCCCCATCAACACCAACATCGGCGTGAAGTTCCAAAACCCGACGGTCAGCGGAAAATGCCCCAGGCTCCAGGTGCTGAAAGCGAGCATCAGCAGCGCAATTGCGACCGTGACGCGCGGATTGATGTAGTTGTAGATGCGGCCGATGAGCGGCATCATCAGGAACATGATGATGGTGCGCGGAATCAGCACCAGTCCTGCCTCCAGCGCCGGGTAGCCGAGCAGGTTCTGCGTCCATTGCGGCAGGATAAAGGTGGTGCCGAACAGCGCGAAGCCCATCACGCCGCCAATCGCGCAGCCCACCGACAGCGGGATGTTGCGCAGGATGCGGAAATCGACGACCGGCTCGGCGGCCCTGAATTCCCATACAATCAGCAGGATCAGCGCGGTGACCGCGGTCACGGTGCCGGCTACGATCCAGTCCGAGGCGAACCAATCGACTTCTTGGCCCCGCTCCAGCACCAGTTGCATCGCGCTCAGCCCCACCGACAGCAGCGCGATGCCGGTCCAGTCGATCCTGGTGAACCCGCGCTTGAGGTAGGGCGGGTCCTGGACGAAGGTGGTGATCATCGCGATGCCGAAGATGCAGATCGGCAGGTTGACGTAGAAAATCCACGGCCAGCCGAAATTGTCGACGATCCAGCCGCCCAGGGTCGGCCCCAGCGCCGGCGCCAGCATCGTGCCCATGCTGAAGATGGCCTGCGACATGCCCTGCTCGGAGGGCGGAAAGGTCTCGCGCATGATCGCCTGCGACACCGGCATCAGGCCGCCGCCGCCGACTCCCTGCAGGATGCGCGAGAACACCATCTGGCCGAAGGTGCGCGCGGCGCCCGCCATCATCGAGCCGGTGATGAAAACCAGCATCGAGGCGATCAGAAACCGCTTGCGGCCGACCAGCGTCGCCCACCATCCGGTCATCGTGATCATGATCAGCTCGGCGACGCTGTAGGCGGTGGAGACCCAGGTGATGGTCAGCAGGTCCTCGCCGAAGGAGCCCATCATGTGCGGCATCGCGACGTTGACCACGCTGATGTCCATGATCGACATGAAGGTGCCGGTCATGACGGCGAGTCCCACCAGCCACTTGGTCGCGCCGTAGGCAACTCCGCCCGGCGCGGGGGCGGAAGCCGGGAGCGCGGCGGCGCTCGCCACGCGCGAGCTGGTTGCCGAAGGCATGGCGGCGGCTACATCGAGGCGTAGAGCGCGTCGAGCAGGGCTGCCGCGCGCGGGTCGAGCAGGATGTGCGATCCCATCTGATTCATCGTGTAGGCAAATCCTACTTTCGCCTCGGGGTCGGCGAAGCCCAGCGAGCCGCCCGCGCCAGTATGGCCGAAGGTGCGCGGGTTGGGGCCGTAGCGCGCCGCCGGCTGGGTCAGCCGAAAGCCCAGCCCAAAGCGCATCGGCACGCCCACCACCGCGTCGATTCCGTCGGATTCGATCGCAAGGCAGCGCTCGATGTGCGCCGCGCTCAGCACGCGCACGCCCTCCAGTTCGCCGCCGCGCGCCAGCGCGCCGTAAATGCGCGCCAGGGCGCGGGCGTTGGTATGGCCGTTGGCGGCGGGAATTTCCGCGCCGCGCCAGGCGCGTGAATTCACGGTCGACAGACGCATCGCGCCCGGCGGATTGTTCATCGCCCTGGCCGCCATCGAGTCGGGGTCCGCAGCGACGGTCGCAACCGCGTGCGGGGCGCCTGCCACCGGCGGCATCGGCGCGATCATCTCCGCGCAGCGTGCGTCGTGGCGCGCAGCCAGCCCGATATGAAAATCCACGCCAAGCGGAGCGGCGATCTCCTCGCGGCAGTAGGTGCCCAGGCTCCTGCCGTCCACCCGCCGCACTACCTCGCCCACCAGGTAGCCGAAGGTCAGCGCATGATAGCCGTGCTTGGCGCCCGGTTCCCACCACGGCGCCTGCTCGGCCAGTGCCGCCGTCATCACGTCCCATCGCAGCAGCGCGTCGGAAGCCAGCGGCTTGCTGACGGCGGGCAGGCCCGCCCGATGGCTCAGCAGCCATCGCACCGGGACGCGCTCCTTGCCGGCCTGCGCGAATTCGGGCCAGTAGCGCGACACCGGAGCGTCAAGGTCGATGCGGCCCTGATCGACAAGCCGGTTAAGGCAGGTTGCGGCTACACCCTTGGTCGCGGAGTAGACGTTGACGATCGTATCGCGAGTCCACGGCCGGGTGCACTGCTTGTCGGCAAATCCAGCCCATAGATCGATCACCGGGCGGCCGTCGATGGTCACGGCCACCGCCGCGCCGACGTCGCCGCGGGCGGCGAAGTTCTGTGCGAACGCCTCGCGCACGGGCTCAAAGCGCGGGTCGCAAGTCCCCTCGATCCGGACCTCGGCCATACTCGGCCCTCCTGCTGAGTTGCAGGAATAGCACGCCAGGCCCTGCGCTGAGAATCGCGGAACCGTCCCTGACAGGCAAAAACCGCGCAGGGCCTGGCTGCTTTTTTTACTTCTCTCCTCCGAGACCGGAGCGAGGGGATGCAGATTGCGGAAAATGCTTCTTCCCGCCACCGGCCGGGCGCGGTGAGGGCGATTGTCTCGATTCAGCGAGGAAAGAGAAGTTCGGTTGAGCAAGTGGAAAGCGCGCACGGCGGGACCGCGCGCCAGCCGGGCTCGTCTTTAATGCAGGTAGCGCAGAATTGAATCGGGCAAAAAACTGCTCACCCAGCTATAGATCCCAAGATAGGCTTCGCGCGGAAGCGCCGTGACAGCCAGCGCAAAGCAGACCAGGAGCGCGAGTGCGGCAATCAAGGGCATCCACGTAGTGTAATCCCGACCGCCGTTCATGGTTTTTCTCCAGTTTGTAGGATTTAGACGTTTTGCAGCACAGTGTAAAGCATTTGGTTGGGGTGGCGGAGGGGGGAGGGAGTCGAACCCTCCGGCAACCGCAATGGCTGCCAGGCCGGTTTTGAAGACCGGTGGGGCCACCGGGCCCCTTCCTCCTCCAGGCCCCCCTTTAGCAGCGTTTTGCACCCGCCCCCGATTCCAGGCCGGGCCGCCGCTCCCCGGTGCTGGCGGTGGCCCGATCTGCTGTGGGCTGCATTTTTTGCAGGCCCATATCAATTGCTCATCGCGGCGCGCGCGCCAGCGCAACCAATCTCGAATTGGCCGTGGCCGAAGTCGCCTACAACTCCTGACGGCGGGTGCCGGGGCCGCCCGGCTCCGCAGCGAGGCTACTCGCTGCTCAGGTTGAAGACGCGGATTGCATTGTCCACCAGCATCTTGCGACGTTCTTCCTGGGGAACTCCCTGGAAGGAGCGTTCGATGAAGTCCTGCGAGTTGGGCCAGGTGCAAGTCGGATGCGGGAAGTCCGACTCCCACATGATGTTGTCCACGCCGATATGGTGGCGGTTTTCGATGCCGACTTTCTCATACCAGAAGTTCACGTAGCACTGGCGATGGAAGTACTCGCTGGGTTTGATGCTCATGCCCTCGCGCCACAGCTTCTGCCGCTCCCACTGGTGATCGGCGGTCTCCAGCAGGTAGGGCACCCAGCCCAGCCCGCTCTCTGAGGAGACAATCTTAAGCGCCGGGAAGCGCTCGAGGATCCCCGAGAACAGGATCGTGCTCATCACTTGCGTGTTGGCCGAAATGGCTCTAGTCGAGGCCTCGGCCAGCCAGCGCATCTCGCTGTGGCCGGCAAAGTCGTTGGTCGGACCCATCCCCATGCTTCCCCCGGAGCCGATGTGCAGGTTGACCGACAGCCCGGTCTCCTGGCAGATGCGCCACAGCGGGTCCCAGTGCGGGTCGGCGATGTGCGGGTAGCCGAACTGCTGGGGGAAGGCGAAGCTGATGCCGTTGATGCCCAGTTTGCGGGTTCGCTCCACCTCGGCAACGGCCGCTTTGACGTCCCACAGCGGAACGATTGCCAGCGTTATGAAACGCCCCGGGAAAGCACGGCCGTAAGCCTCGATCTGGAAATCGTTGAAGGCGCGAATCGCCTCCAGCCTAAACTGTTCATCATATCTGGGATTGCTGAACGTGCCGCCCGCGACACCGGCGATGTTGCCGAACAGGGTGTGGGCGTCGACCCCGTCGCGGTCCATCGCCTTGACCCGTTCTGCAGGCACGTAGGCGATGGGTGGCACCTCTTCCCAGCGAGTGACCGACTTGGCTCGGTCGGCAAGCGCGCCGTGAACGATCGCGATCCCAAGCCGTTTGTTGGGTTCGCCATAGACGAACCAGGCCTCACGCTCCTTGTCCAGCGGCTTGATCTGCGGAATCTTGTCGCCCCACTTGGCCGCCGACATCCGGGAAGTCCAGGTGTCGGGCGCTTCCTGCAGATGATCGTCGGTCGAGATGACTTGGTACTTCATGCTTCCCTCCTTGTAGCCCGGCGCGTCCTGCCAGTCTGCCCTCACTTTCTATCAACAGCCAGTAGCACCGCTGCGCCGATCCCGTCAACCGAGGTTTGCCCAGACCCGATCCTGGCCGCCAGGTGTAGCAGTTCTTCAACCGTCTAACTTAAATTTATCGTGCGGCAGGCCCTCGCGTCTCCGCCGCGTGGCCGTCGCTTCCGCATTTTTTCCTTGATGGGCCAGCAAAGCCGATGTTCCTGTGATAGTTTCTCCCACGGAGCGTGGACAACCGGGATGGGCATCGGCTGAAGCTTTGGACACGCGCGTACAGAACGAATCGCGAGCCGGGATCGGCTACGCGTTGGGGGCGGCGGCGCTGTTCGGAGCGAGCACTCCGGCGGCCAAACTGCTCCTGGGCGAACTATCCCCCCTGATGCTGTCGGCGCTTTTGTACCTGGGCGCTGCGGTTGCGCTAACGGCATATCGGCTGTCTCGTCGGCCATCGCGCGAGGCGCCGCTGGGCCGCAGCGATATCCCGGCGATGACCGGAATCGTCTTCTTCGGCGGAATTCTTGGACCGCTTCTCATGCTCTTTGGCCTTCGACGCATCTCGGCCTTCACCGGAGCACTGCTGCTCAACCTCGAGGGTCCGTTTACGGCGCTGATAGCCGTGGGTGTTTTCCGCGAACATCTGGGGCGCCGCGAGCAGCTTGGCACCGGTGCCATCATGCTGGGCGCGATGCTCGTCGGTCTTGAGCCGGGCTACTTTGGCGGGAGCTGGATGGGCGCGCTGGAGGTGGCGGCGGCCTGTCTCAGTTGGGGCATCGACAACAATCTGACGCAGCGCATTTCCCTGCGCGATCCGGTTGCGGTCGGCCGCATCAAGACTCTGGCGGCGGGCTGGTGCGTGCTGGCGATGGCGATGCTGTACAACGGCGCAAGGATTCCGCGCCCCGCGGTGCTGATCCTGGCCGGCGGCGTCGGCGCGCTCTGTTATGGGCTGAGCATAGTGCTCGACGTCAAGGCGCTTCGCGCACTGGGAGCCGCGCGCGAAGCCGCATACTTCGCCACCGCGCCTTTCGCCGGGGCCTTACTCTCTCTGATCGTGTTTGGCGATCTGCCGGGCTGGTCCGGGTTGGCGGGGGCGCTCCTCATGGTCGCCGGTGTGCTTTCTCTGATACGCGCGCAACATGACCACTTGCACGAGCATGAGCGCCTGTTTCACGAGCATCTGCACATCCACGACGAGCACCATCAGCATCCGCACGAGCGGGCGGCCGCGCAGCCCCATTCACATCAACACGCCCATCAGCGGCTGCGTCACGCGCATCCCCACGCTTCCGATCTGCACCATCGCCACCGCCATCAACCCTGATCGATGCCCGGCCGGATCTCACTCGTACTCCACCACCGTGCCCGGCTCGACGGGCCGGCCCTGGCAGGTTAGAACGTAGCCCTGGGCAATTTCTTCCGCGGTCAGGACGTTGTTGACTCGCATCTCCACCCTGCCCGCCTTGACCCGCGCCATACAGGTTGCGCAATTGCCGCTCTCGCACGAAGCGGGCGGCCGCAGCGCGGCGCGCCGGGCGGTCTCCAACAGGGTATCGCCGGCCCGATAGGCGACGCGGTGCCTGGTGCGCCGAATGATAAATGTTACTTCCTCGATTACTGTTGGCGCGCTCGAAACCGTGTCTTCATCGAGGACCGGCATGACGGAATTATCGGGCAGCGAGATGAAGCGTTCGATGAAAATACAGTTGCGGTCCACTGCCGGCTCCTTCAGAGCCTGTTCCACCAGATCCATGAACGGTGCCGGGCCGCAGATGTAAAAATCCGCCCGTTCATTTCCGCAAATCAGGCGCTTGAGCGCCGCCGGCTTGATAAAACCGTCCGCCGCGTCGAGATGATGCGTCACCTGTAGGCGCGATGGATAGCGCCGGCAGAGATCGTCGAGCTCATCTGCAAATATAATGGAATCCACGTCGCGGTTTGCGTAAAGCAGTTTGATCGGCCGTGAGGTTGTCGCCAGGGCGGTCTTGATGATCGAAATCACCGGTGTGATGCCGCTGCCGCCGCTGAACGCAACAATCGCTGTATGGTGATCGCGAAGACAGAACCGGCCCGCCGGCGCGCTGGCCTGCAAGGTATCGCCTGCGCGAACATGGTCGTTAATCCAGTTGGATACCCGCCCTCCCGCGATGCGCTTGACGGTTACCTTGAGATCGGGATCGGTATGCGGCGAACTGCTCATCGAATAGCAGCGCAGCAGCGGCTCGCCGTCAACCGGTATGCGAAAAGTCAGAAACTGGCCGGCCTTGTAAGCAAACCTGGCGCGCAAAGGAGCGGGGATTTCCAAAACCAGGGAGCAGCAATCGGCGGTCTCCGGGACGACGCGCTTTACGCGCAGCGGATGATATTCGCCTGCGGCGTCTGCCTGTTGCGCGCTCATCGTCATCGGGGAAAGAACGGCGGAGCAAAATCCATCGATCGGCGGGCGGTTTGCTTTGAAGACCTATGCCAGCTCCCGCTCGATGCAGTCCAGGACGTCGGCAATTTTCATTTCGGCTGTGAAGACTCCCCGCACTCCCATGTCAAGCAGGGCCTGACGATCGGGCTTTGGGATTGTGCCGCCGACGAAGATCTTCATGTCAGCCCGGCCCAACTGCGCAAGCTGCGCCATCGTCTCGGCGACCAGCTCCAGGTGCGCGCCCGAAAGCAGACTCAGTCCCACCGCGTCCACATCCTCGTCGACCGCGGTGCGCGCGACAAACTCGGGCGATTTGCGCAAGCCGGTGTAAATCACCTCGGCACCTGCGTCGCGCAGGGCCAGAGCCACCACCTTGGCGCCGGCGTCATGGCCGTCAAGGCCGACTTTGCCCAGCAGTATCTTCTTTCCTCTAAGCGCCACGCCCGGCTCCGATTACAATCCGGTCGGTTCCTCAAATTCGCCCCACAGGCGCTTGAGTGCGGCGACCATTTCGCCCACCGTCGCGTAGCTGTGGCAGCATTTGATCAGCAGTGGCATCAGGTTGTGACGCTCGTTGGCCGCCGCCGCGCCAAGCTCCGACAGACAGCGCTCGACGGCGCGGTTGTCGCGCTGCGCGCGCAGCGCCCGATACCGCTCGACGACGCTGCGCGCCGCATCGGGATTCGGGCGGAACACCTCGCCGGTCCATTCCTCCTCATGCTCGCGGCGGAAACGGTTCACCCCGACCACTATCCTCGCTCCGTTATCCGTCTGGATTTTGCGTTCGCGGGCGCGCTGCGCAATGCGGCGCTGGATGATTCCGCGTTCGATGGCGTTGATCATGCCGCCGCTGCGCTCGATATCGGCCATCACCCTGGTAATCTCCTCCTCCATCCGATCGGTGAGGTACTCGACGTAATGGCTGCCGCCCAGCGGATCGACGCTGTGGGCGATGCCGCTCTCATAGGCGATCACCTGCTGGGTGCGCAGCGCGATCTCGGCGGTCTGTTCGGTCGGAATCTGATAAGCCTCATCCAGGGCGGCGGTGAAGATCGACTGCGCCCCGCCCATCACCGCCGCCATCGCCTCGATCGCCACGCGCACGACGTTGTTGTACGGCTGCGCCGCGGTGAGCGACGCTCCCCCGCACACCACGCCGAAGCGGAACATCCAGCTCTTCGCATCTTTCGCGCCGTAGCGCTCCTTCATCAGCCGCGCCCAGATGCGGCGCGCCGCGCGGAACTTGCACACCTCCTCGAAGAAGTCGGTATGCACATAAAAGAAGAAACTCAACCGGGGTGCAAAGCTGTCCAGCTCCGCGCCCCGGGCCCGCAATTCATCGACATAAGCCAACGCATTACTCAGTGTATAGGCGGCCTCTTCCACGGCGGTGCATCCGGCATCGCGCATGTGCGCACCCGCGATACTGATTGGGTTAAAACGCGGGGTCTGCTCATTTGCGAACAGGATTGAATCCGCCACCAGGCGCATGGAAGGACGCACCGGAAAAATCCACGTCCCGCGTGCCACATACTCCTTGAGGATGTCGTTCTGGATGGTGCCGGTGAGTTTGCGCCGCGGCACGCCCGCCTTGTCGGCGGCCGCCAGGTACATCGCATAAATGATCGCGGCGGTGCCGTTGATGGTGAACGACACCGAGATGCGCGACAGGTCGATCCCCTCGAACAGAATTTCCATGTCGCGCAGACTGGAAACCGACACGCCCACCTTCCCCACTTCCTGCGCGGCCATCGGATCGACAGGGTCGTAGCCGCACTGCGTGGGCAGGTCGAAGGCGACGGAAAGTCCGGTCTGTCCCTGCTCGAGCAGAAAACGATAACGGCGGTTGGATTCCTCGGCGGTGCCGAAGCCCGAGTACTGGCGCATCGTCCACAGCCGCCCGCGATAGCCGTCGGCGAAAATTCCGCGCGTGTAAGGGTATTCGCCGGGCTGCTCCCGATGGTCGGCGTGCATGGCCGGGGTGGCGACCAGCGGGATTTCGATGCCCGAGGGCGTGATTAACCGGCCGGCCGCGGATTGCTGGTCCTCAGCACCGGCGATGTCGGCGTCAGCCTTCATAAATCAACCGGCCCTCGTGGGAAACAGTTTTTCAACCGCTTTGAGGTGATCTTCATGGATCCAGGCGGGAGAAAACAGCCGCGTTTCGAGCTGATTGAGTTCCGCGATCGACAGGCCCGAGCGCGCGGCGTAGGCCAAGGATTTGAACGCGCGCAGCACGTGCGGCGACTGGGTCAGGATCGGCGCCAGAAAATCCGCTTCCAGCTCCTCCAGGCTCTGACCATCGGCGGCAACCCGATTGATCAGGCCCAGGGCAGCGGCCTTGTGCGCCGGGATCATCTCGGCCTGGCAAAGCAGTTGCAGCCCCACCGACGGACCCACCAACCGCATCAGGTCCACGCCGCCACCCCACGCGGTGGTGACATTGATGCGCCCCTGCACGAACCCGATGCGCGCGTGAGAGGCTGCAATGCGCATATCGCAGGCCAGCGCCAGTTCGGCGCCGCCGCCCATCGCGTCGCCGTTGAGCGCCGCAATCACCGGCAGCGGAAAACGGCGGATGTTCTCCAGGGTGGCCTTCACCTCGCGCGCCATCGCTTCCGCGCCCTCGGCGGTGGTGATCGCGGACAGTTCATGCAGGTCGCCGCCGGCCGCAAAACATAAGTCGCCCGAGCCGCGCACAACCGCTGCCTTCAGCTTGTGATCCGAGCCGCGGGCCGCAAATACCTCGCCCAGCTCCTGCAACAGGCCGCGGGTCAATGCGTTGCGCTTGGCGGGACGGTTGATAGTCACGCGCAGGATGCCGCCTTGGATGACTGCCTGGAGGTCGCTCATCAACTTAGCTCTAGGCCGGGCGCTTGGGAGCCATCCACGCGTCGCTTCGCCAGAAGGAGGAGATCAGCAGTTCGCCGGCCGCGCGCACGTGAGTCTCGGCCGCTAGGCGGGCGGCATCGGCGTCGTGGCGCTCGAAGGCTGCCATGATCTCCGCATGGCCCCGCTTGGACTCGTCGCTCCAGGCCGGCACCAGCACATAGAATCGGGTCGGGATAAAACGCAGCGTGGCGTTGAGCAGCATCCATAGCTTGGGAGCCTCGGCCGCCTTGTTGATCTCGCGATGGAATCGCCAGTTGGCGGTATCCATCGCCTCCGCGTCGCCGCGGTTCCACGCCTCGACGAACTCGGCTTCGCACTCACGCAGCTCCTCCATCAGCGCATCGCCGCCGCGCAGGCAGGCCCGGCGTGTCAGTTCACCGGCCAGGATGGCGTGCATCCAGTAGATATCGCGGACGTCCTGCTCAGTGATACGTCTGACGGTGAAGGAGCGGTTTGGAGACGCGATCAGAAAGCCCTCCGCCCCCAGCCGCAGCAGCGCCTCCCGTGCCGGCATCGTGCTGACGCCCAACATTCGCGCGATCTCATTTTGGGTCACGGGCGTTTCCGGGGCGATCTCGCCGGTCAGAATCATGCCGCGCACGGTTTCGGCGACCTGCTCCGCCAACGTTTCGCGGTGAAGTCTGCGCGGGGTCGGCCGCTCTCCTCGAGGCGACGCCGTGCTCGCCGCCATCGCGCTTCGGGCCGACGAGATGGCTTCATTTTCTGCCAAGGCAACGTACTCCTTTTTACTGCGTGCTACCCATCTACATGCCAGCCTGTCGTGCAAAACCGTGCAAGGGCCATGACAGCTACACCGGCGACTTGTAGATCCTCCCGCCCTTCATAACGAAGCGCACATCCTGGGTCACCTCGATGTCCTGGAGCGGGTTGCCGGGCACCGCGATCAGATCGGCCAGCAAACCCGGGAGGATTCGTCCCCGGTCGGCGACCCCGACCAGTTCGGCGCTGACCACCGTCGCCGCCCGGATGGCGTCGATCGGCGCCATGCCCCGATCCACCAGCGCCCACAGTTCTTTGGCATTCTGTCCGTGCGGGATCGCAGGCGCATCGGTCCCGCATGCGATCCGCATCCCCGCCTTGATTGCGCGCCTGAGGTTGGCCTTGGCTTGTGGGAAGACCTCTTCGGCCTTGGCACGCAGCAACGGATGGACCCGTGAAACGTCAAGGCCTTCGGCCAGGTAGCTGGTGGCGACCAGGAAGGTGCCGCGCCGGATCATCAGTTCCATTGTCTCCTGGCTCATCAGCGACCCGTGCTCGATGCAGTCG
>Ga0070740_10004271_pt1 | contig 14233 bp, 8 predicted proteins | sample Coa_R2_FD_67286 | JGI IMG/M metagenome (GOLD analysis project Ga0070740, IMG submission 67286) | Surface soil microbial communities from Centralia Pennsylvania, which are recovering from an underground coalmine fire - Coalmine... | ecosystem: Environmental > Terrestrial > Soil > Unclassified ... | reverse complement strand
GCGTCCTTCAGCGCCTTCCGCTCCGCTTCCAGCGCCGTGGCATGGAGCGCCTCAACGCGCTGCATGGCGGCATCTGCCTCCTTCCTTCGTCCCTCAGAGCGCAGAGCGCGCGCCAGCAGATAAAACACTCCGGACTCATCCGGATTTCTTTCAGCAGCCTGCTGTAGTGAGGAGGCAGCGGAAGGAATATCATGGAGTTGCAGTTTAGCTTTGCCTATATAGAAATAAGGTGCCCACGAATCAGGCATTTGTTGCTCTGCTTTTTCAAGATAGGGAAGCCCTTCCTGATATCGCCCCGTCTGCACAAACAGCGCTCCGAGAAAATATAAGGCGCTCGAATCGTTTGGGTCCTGTTCAATAGCCGTCCGCAGTTCGCGCTCAGCATCAGCATTTTTCTGCCTGCTGATGTAAACCTTGCCCAGTTCGCGGTGCGCTCCGGCATATGCAGGATCAGCGGCAAGCACCGCCTTGAACGCGCTCTCCGCCTCTTCAAAATGCGCCGAATCGTAATAAGCCTTGCCCAGCAGAAAATTCGCCTGCGCCGGAGTCGTGTCTGCCGAAAGCAGTTTCCTGAACGCCTGCTGTCCAGACTCCAGATCTCCTATCCGTGCATACGCAACTCCCAGCAGATACACTGCCGCCGGGTTCGATTCATCCGCAAGTGTCTTTAAAAGAGGCAAGGCCTTTTCCGCGCCGCCACTGAATACCTGGCAAGTAGCGAGCAGCAGAGCAGCCTGCGCATTCTTCGGGTCACGCGCGTGCAATGCGCGGAAATATGGTTCGGCCCGGCTGTAATCATTCTGCTTCAGATAGACCAGCCCGATATTCAGTTCCAGCCGCGGCTCTCCAGGACTGAGCCTCAGCGCACGATTGTAAGCATCCATCGCCTTTGCATAACGATGTGTCTTTGAATACACCACACCCAGGTTCGCCAGCGCGCTGACATTGTTAGGATCAAACGCCAGCACTCGCTGAAACCCCTTTTCCGCTAATGTGTAGTCTCCCGTTGCAAGCGCCTGGGTGGCTGATTCAAAAATATTCCTGGCGTTATCAGGACTCTGAGCCTTAGCCAATATAAAGAAGCAAGACCAGATGCAGAATATGGCGGCGCGTAGTCTCATGAAGAAAAAGAATCTGTTACAACTCTACAGCGAGGCATACAGCAAAAAGTAAGCCGCGTTCACTCGACCGTGAACGCGGCTTTGGGATCGTTCAACTCAGAAGTAGAACTTTCCTCCAATCTGCAGAATGCGTGGGTCGCGTGCGTTGGTAATCTGACCCGAGCTGCCGGCATTTGCTCCGCTGAATGGTGTCCCGGCAGTCGGCGCAGACATCGAGGCATTCACATCGCCCCATTGCGTGTGGTTGAAGACATTGAAGTATTCAAATCGCAGCTGTACGCGCGTGTTCTCGGTGAAGATGAAGTTCTTAAACAGCGACATGTCCCAGTTGTTGATTCCCGGCCCGCGCAGCCAGTTGCGGCGAACATTCCCAAAGCTGCCATCCGCTGGCCGCGCAAAAACCGCCGGATTGAACCATGTTGGGTTCTGGCCTGCCGGAACATCATGCGTGTGGCTTGTGTATATCTTTCCGCCGCCAATGTAGTCCGGACGGATGAAGCCGCCGGTTCCGTTGCCGAGGTTCCCGTTCGAGATCAGATCAACCTGGCTGTTACCGGGATTCAGAGCTGGGCTGCCACTCCAGAATCGCGTAATGCCCGTCCACTCCCATCCGCCGAGCGCATAGCGAATAAGAGCATTGTGCCCGCGGAACTCCGGCAGATTGTAAACGTAGTTCAGGTTAAAGACATTCGTGCGGTCATAACCCGCAGGACCATAGAATTTCTTTATCTGCGAATTATCAGGAATGCTGTTGAAGTTGTTATCTGTATCGTCAAGATCGATGGCTTTGGACCATGTGTAATCGGCGTTCAACGTAAGATTGTTGTGGAAGCGCCTCGTAATCCTCGTTTGCAGCGAGTTATAACTCGAATTAGCGCCAAAAACGGTCCAGTTAATCGAGTTGTAGCCCTTGTAAGGTAGAATCGCCGGAACTACGTTGTTGGCATTCGAGAGAATGGGTGTCCGGATCGTTGTGCCCAGCGGCAACTGTTCCAGCTGCTCAGCAAACATCAGGTGGCGCGAGGTATTGCCTACGTACACGATCTCAAATCCAAACTGATGCGGTAGTTGCTGCTGGACGCCGAAATTGTAACCGTAAGTCGTAGGCAGTTGACCCTTACGGTCGAACGCATTCAATCCAACGGGCGATAAGGGAACCCCATTCACCAGTGAGGGTGAAATATTATCAATGTTGCCGCTGTATATCGTCGGCGTATACACAAGCGGAGGATTACCTAAAGCATCAAAGCTGTTGTTGTTTTGCCGAATGCGCTCATAAAAGATGCCGGCACCGCCGCGGATTGCCGTCTGACCATTCCCGAACAAGTCATAAGCAAAACCAAAGCGCGGGCCGAAGTTGTTCCAGCGGTGGTCAGCGCCGCCCTTCGGCAGTCCGCCTGTCCCCTCGCGAACCATGCCGTTATAAGGATTCCCCGAGCCAGGAATAATCGTGCCTTGCAGCGGAATCTGTCCCGGCACATTCGGAGCCGTGTTAATCGTGACTGCCTGTGCCGGATTGTAGCGGTCCGGCTCAAAGTAGTTCTGGTAGAAAGGTGATACCGTATAAGTCGGTCCCGCATAAACCCAGCGAACGCCATAATCAAGCGTAAGTCGCGGAGTAGCTTTCCACGTATCCTGCGCGAACGCCTCCAATTGCTGGAAGTGGAAGTGTCCAAAGGCATACAGGTTCGTCTGGCTCACCGTTGTGTAATTCCCCAGCAGCATGTTTGCCAATCCGGAGTTGGTATTCATCGTATTATTCGAGCTGGCGCCGAAGTTCAGGCTGGGGCTCTCCTGCCATGTCGGCTGCTGTCCATTCAGATTCTCATCCGCAAAGATACCGAACTTGAATAAATGATTTCCGGCAACCTTCGTCACATTGTCCGTAAGATCCAGCGTCGTGCCCGTGCTGGTCCATCCCGGAGGGAAAACGCTCATGCTCAGATAATCGCCTGAGCTGATCATAGGCATCAGGTTATGCGTGTTCGTTCCCGGATAGATGTCCTGGAAGTTATATCCAAGCGCAGTCTTGTCATATGTGCTCTTTGGGGTCCCCTGTACAATATCGACCACCTGCGTGAGGTGATTCCAGCCGAAGATCGCCTCATTGGTCAGCGTCGGCGAAATGACATTTACCAGGCTCCACGCAAAGCTCTTGCCCGGTTTCTTCCGATACTCAGGAAGAATCGGGAACGTAGGCCCGGAAAAGATACCGAAGCCCTGGCTCTCCTGCTGCCGGTCGTCCACATAGCGGAAGAAGAAGTTCGCCTTCGAATTGATGTTGTAATCGATGCGCACTACATACTGGTTCTTATAAAAAACGTAAGTATCCTGGAATGGAATTCGCAACTGATCATTAAATCCGTTCGGTTCGAATTGACGGTTAAAGCTTCCCCTGTATCCGGGTGTAATCATCTTGATGAGCGCCGCATAGTTGGCGCTGAATTGCCCCGCTGGAATCTGATTGTTCGGATACGGGGTGCCGGTCATAATCTCGCCTGCTTGATCGTATTTGACTGTTCCCGGCATGAATACCTGTCCATTCCTTACGGGATTTCCATTGGTATCCGTAATGGGCACGCACGTGGAGCCGCCATTGAAATCGCACATATTGCCCGCGCGATAGAGCGGCGAAAGATCGGCTTCGCCATTCGGCGTGCCAATGCCCAGCATCACCGGATTCGGCATGTCGTAATATGTTCCGCCATTGGGCCGGCTGGCGCGCGTCCCTTCATAGTTAAAGAAGAAAAACAGCTTCTTATTGTCCATCGGCGATATCTTCGGAATTGGAATGTACCCCCCGATATTGCCGCCGAACTGATTAAAATGCAGCGTAGGTCGAGGGTTTCCCGCGTGGTTGGTAAACCAGTCATTCGCGTCGAAATCCGTATTGCGATTGAACTCGTACAGCGTTCCATGGAATTGCTTGCCGCCGCTCTTCGTGGTCATCGCAATCAGAACCCCTGGATTCCGTCCGTACTCAGCCGCAAAATTTCCTGTCTGCAGCTTGAACTCATTTACCGCATCCATGCTCAATTGCGTGTACTGACCATCATTGGCGCCTACATCCGTATTGATCGTGCCATCCAGAAAGACGTTGTTATCGCTACCGCGCATCCCGTTCACGTGAAATGAGTCGGTATTATTGAATGCCAGCCGAAAATCCGACATGTCATTCGACACCACTCCAGGAAGCGTGCGCATCAGCGACTGGAAGTCGCGCCCATTCAGACTCTGCTCAGTCACTTCGCGCGAATCAATCACAGCCGAGTGGTCCGAAGTAGCCAATTCCACCAGCGGAGCCTGGGTCGTCACCGTTACGGATTCAGTCGTGCTGCCGACCGTGAGGGTAATCTGTCCTAATCCCAGCGACTGGTTCGCATCCAGCACCACCCCCGTGCGATTCAACTCCTTCATTCCCGGAGCAGTGATGCGCAACGCATACGTTCCCGGCGCAAGCGGCAAAGCGCGAAAAACTCCATCCGCGTCGCTTGTTGTCTGGCGAATCAGATCGCCTTTCGCCTGATCGATCACCTGCACAGAAGCGCCCGGCACCGCCGCGCCCGTGGGATCGACAATCGTGCCCTGGATTGAGCCTGTGGCCTGCGCGAAAAGTCTCGCTGCCGGCCAGAAGAACACAGCCACCAGCATGAGAGCGAACTCAGCGCGAAGATATCTGCTCAATCCCCGGCTCTTAAAGCTCCTTTTTCTATCGTGTTGCATTGGTCCTCCTTAAAAGAAAACAGCGTGGTAAGGATCTGAGAGCCTGCATCGCACCGATTCCTAGGCCGGTTGTCAGTCAGTATTTAGCAGGTCACCGAATGATAGCGTTATCATTCGGCCGTTAACTATAGAAATATTGCGAAAGGATTGTCAACAACAAAGCCAGGTATTTTCAGTAAACCGTAGATTGACAGCGATAAAACGTTTTATTTAAATGGCAGAATTATTTTTTGCGATGGTTCAGCTGTGACAACTGCCACTCACCGGAACAGTGCTCCAATCTGGCGAATGAATCATGAGAACAATATCAATGGCTTTTTTTCGCGCCGGAACCGCTCATCCGTTAGCATGGGCTATTACTCAGGGACAAGACAGGAGACGCGAAGATGTGGATCAGATCGCTCGCTCGATCGTTAATGCTCACCGCGTCTGTGGGCCTCGCACAGCAGCCCACAGATAGTATGCAGCCCACCCGCGAGAACTACCTCAGGCTTGCTGCGCAGGTTGATGACGCTCTGCACACCGACGTCCTCAACGTATGGTTTCCGCGCACCCTCGACAACGAACACGGAGGTTTCCACTCCCATTTCGCTCGCGATTGGCAATACGCCCCCAACGACGGCAAGTTCTCAGTTTTTCAAGGCCGCATGACCTGGATTGCTTCGCAAATCGTCCTGCGCCGTCCCGAACTCAAATCGCAATATCTTCCATACGTCCAGCATGGCATCGACTACCTCGAAAACGTGATGTGGGACAAGCAGGACGGTGGCTTCTACTGGGGACTCAACGACAACGGAGCGATCGACCCGAAGTTCACCGACGGCAAAGAGCTCTATGGCATCGGCTTCTGCATCTACGGAACCGCCGCCGCATATCAGGCAACCGGTGACAAGCGCGCGTTAGCGCTTGCGCAGAAAGGTTTCCGCTGGGCTGACGAGCACGCACACGATTCGGCCAACGGCGGCTACTACGAATGGCTCACGCGCGCTGGAAAACCCGTCATCCCCGACGCTCCCAGCGGACAAGTCGTGCTCTCTCCCGCCGCAGCCTTTCCTATCAATTACAAATCCATGAACACGCATATTCACCTGCTCGAGGCCTTCACGCAGCTCTATCAGGTCTGGCCCGATCCCACGCTGCGCGCGCGGCTCGAAGAGCTGCTCTCCGTCGTGCGTGACAAGATCGTTGTCGAGCCCGGAGTAATGAATCTCTACTTCACCAACAGTTGGCAACCCATCCCCGATCACGATTCCTATGGACACGACGTCGAAACCGCCTACCTCATGCTTGAAACCGACGAGGTCCTTCATCACAAAACCGATCCCAAAACAGAGCGTCTCGCCAGAATGCTGGTCGATCACGCGCTCGCCTACGGATGGGATAGGGAGTACGGCGGTTTCTTCCGTGAAGGCACGACCTTCGGCAAGCCGGAAGACACATTAAAAGAATGGTGGGTGCAGGTTGAAGGACTAAACGCGCTTCTGATGATGCATGAAAAGTACGGCAAGCAAACCGACATCTACTTCCGCCGATTCCTGCAACAGTGGCAGTTCATCAAAAACCACCAGATCGACGCCCAATATCACGGCCTGTACGAACTAACCAAAGCCGACGGCACCCCCATCTCCCAAGATAAAGGCCAGATATGGAAAGCCGCCTACCACGACGGCCGCGCCTTCCTGAACGTAAGCGAACGCCTCCACCGATTAGCTACAAGTAAAAAAGATAGTGAATCTCAATAGATTGCAGGTTTCCTGCCAACAAGCGAAATGCTTACAATTAGGGACATGAAGTCCCAGTCGTCCCTGAGTACCCTGTTCTGCAAGATAGCTGTTCTGTTCCTCTGCATGCCTCTCGCGCTCTCAGCCCAGCAGATGAAACGAGGCCGCAAATACACACCACCGCCGCCGACCTGTAAGATCACCGTTACGGTCACCAAAGCTTCAAACGGAAAGCCGGTGGAGAGTGCCGGAGTTGTCTTTCATCCTCTCAAAAACGGAAAAGACGACGGCAACATGGAGCTGAAGACGAACGAAGAAGGCAAGGCTATTCTCGATGTCATTCCCATCGGAGACACTGTGCGCCTGCAGATCATAGCCAACGGCTATCAGACCTTTGGGGCGGATTATCAGATTGATGGGCCCACGAAAGAGATTGAGGTTAAACTGCAGCGCCCCGGTCGCCAGTACTCCATCTATGAAAAGCATCCGGATACGCAGGTAGGCGGACAGGACGAAGCGCCAAAGCCTTCAGACGACAGCGCTCAGCCGCACTGAGGACGGCGTCAGAATTATTCCGAATCCTGGTCAGAATGCAGCGTGGTGATCTGCACATGCCCTTCGCAAACTGTAAGCGGGTGGTCTACGGTAAAGCTCTCGCTGGAACCCGGGGCCGACACGTGGATGCGCGAGACAATCGGGCAGTCCGGCCCGGTAGACCAGCCCACCTGAAACCATGCCTCCCCCTTTGGATCGATAGTGATCTGCGCATCCGGCTTTGCTATGGCGGCCGCAGGCACAGGCCCTTCAGCAAGGCGCGCGCGAAGCGAAGACGTAGTGACCCGGTCCACAACAAGATTGGCTACCGGAGTTCCGCTCTGATCAAGCAACGAGATCGAAGGATAACCACCGATACGACAGGGAGAGATCCCTTCATTATCGAAGGCAAGCTTGATAGCGCGGTAATTTCCATTTACAGCTGCTGCAATTTCCGTTACAGCTAGATCTTTGCTTTCGCAGGGACCAGCAGTGCTTGACGCCGTCTCGGAGCGTCTCACAAGTTGTGGGCTTGCAGCTGCCACCATGTAGGGAGCATTCGGATTTGTTCCGCCGCGCCGAGGACCGTCCTCATTCAGCAGCGCTGGCGCTCCTCCTTTGAAGGATGAAGAGCGAGTAGAGTGCGCGCAACTAATCATCAGAGGCCACACAATAAGCAGGCTGCCGGCCAGCGCAACAGATGGTAAACGGGACAGCAGGGGAGTCATGACAGGCCTCAAAGTACCCGTAGGATGGTTTCTGCGCCGAATTGGTTGCAGAGCCAACGAACAGAATGTTTTTGCGCGTCTCATATCGGCTGCGCGCTGATGGATAAAATCAAATCTATGGATAGTTTACAGGGCCGCGTGGTCCTTGTCACAGGCGCTGCCAAACGGATCGGCCGCATCCTCGCACTCGCGCTGGCAAAGGCAGGCGCAAATGTTGCCATCACGTATCGCGACTCCGAGGCAGAAGCGCAGAGCACCGTAGCCGAATTGCAGGCCTTTGGCGTTGAGGCTTTCGCGGTCCGCTGCGATGTGCGCGACCCGCAATGTGTGGAAGACGCGGTTGCCGCAGTTGTAAAGCGCTTCGGGAAGCTCGACATCCTGGTAAACAACGCCGGCGTCTTCGAGACCGCCGTGCTCGAGCAGATCAGCGTCGCGCAATGGGACGCCATGTTTGAGACCAATACGCGCGGGCCCTTCCTGATGGCGAAGGCGGCGCACCCGCATCTGAAAACAGCGCGCGGACGCATCATTAATATCGGATCGCTGGGTGGCCTCCACCCCTGGCCCACGCACGCCCACTACTGCACGTCAAAAGCTGCGCTGCATATGCTGACGCAAACCATGTCAAAGGCCTTTGCGCCGGAGATCAGCGTGAACTGCGTAGCTCCGGGAATGATCGTGAATGGCGAGGTATCGGAAGATTACGAGCACTTCGCCCACAAAACTCCCATGAAACGAAACGGCACCCCGGAAGATGTAGCCGCAGCAGTAATGTTCTTCGCCACCGGCCCGCATTTCATCACGGGCCAAATTCTGAGCGTCGACGGCGGGTTAGGGTTATAGCCGTTATTCGTGCTTAGATTCGTGTATTCTTTCCGGCTGTCATCCTTGTATCTGTAAAAGAGGGAGAGAAAGACAATAGGAGTTGGGGGCGAGAGATCGTCCCCAGCGGGCGGACGGCTTCCGTTCATCCTGCGGTGATAGTGCACCGACGCTCAGCACAGGGACCGCTGCCCAAGTCACGTACGATTTCCATCGCACATACGAGCCGGACTTCATCGCCTTCCAGCAGCGCCTTCGCGCCGCCGGCAAACCGCCCAGAGTGGTTCGTATCACTCTGGTCCACAAACTCCTCGTACGCCTCAACGCCAAAGCCAGAGACGTTCGTCAGCAAATGGCCACCGCTCAGGACAACAACTTAGTGGATTGCCCGCAGCCGTAGCCGGGGTTGTGGGAAAGCGGAAAACAGCTCCTCCGTTTTCCGCCTTTTCCATCAACCCGCCCTTGACATCCAGACAGTCGCTGAGCGCAGGCTGCGTTTAGCAGCCGGAGTCGAAGGACCTGCTTTTTTAAAATGATCTAAGCTACAATCCACTCGAATTTATAACTAACGCCTTAGCAGCCTTCCGTGCAAAACAGGAATCTTGTGAACTATGGCCCGTAAGAAAGCACAAAAAATTTCTCCTTCTGAAGCAGTAGATGAGCAACTGGCACGCTATCGTGCCATGCGCGATTTTTCGATGACCGCCGAGCCAAGTGGAGGCGCGCAAAAGAAGAACGACAGCGAACTACCATTCGTGATTCAGAAACACGCCGCAACACGCCTTCACTATGATTTCCGCCTCGGATGGCACGGTGTTCTGAAAAGCTGGGCAGTAGCGAAAGGGCCAAGCTACTATACCGGCGACAAGCGTCTTGCCGTTCAGGTAGAAGACCATCCCATCGAGTACGGCGGTTTCGAAGGAACCATTCCCAAAGGTCAGTACGGCGGCGGCACGGTCATGGTGTGGGACCAGGGCACATGGGAACCGCAGGGCGACGCGGAGGAAGGATTCAAAACGGGGCGTTTGAAGTTCATCCTGCATGGCAAAAAATTAAAGGGGAAGTGGACGCTGGTTCGCATGGGTGGCCGAGCCGCGCACGAAGCGAAACCGAATTGGCTCCTGATCAAGGAACACGACGAGTACGAGCGTGGCGCAGACGACGAGCCGATTACCGAGAGTGAGCCTAACAGCGTAGTAACTGGTCGCGACCTCGAAGAGATTGGCGCGCAGGAAGACCACGTCTGGCAATCGAAAGCAACATCAAAGAAGCGAAACCTATCTCGCCTTCAGCAAAAATTACAACTACGTAAAGCAGAAGCACATCAAGCACCGGATCGCTCCAGCGCCCTAAGTGGAATACCAAAAGAAAAATTACCGGACTTTATTTCGCCGCATTTGGCCACCACGGTCTCGGCTCCTCCAGAGGGCGATGACTGGCTGCACGAGCTCAAACTCGATGGATACCGCATACAGCTCCGCATCGAAGAAAAAGCAGGCAAGCGCGAAACCAGAATCTACACGCGCAAAGGTCTCGACTGGACCCATCGCATGCCGGACATCGCCAAAACAGCAGCGCACCTGCCCGTAAATAGCGCGCTGATTGATGGTGAAGTCGTCGTGCTGGACGAATCGGGCAAGACCAGCTTTGCCGATCTGCAAGCCGCTTTTCAGGATGAAAAACACGCTCACCTTACGTACTTCGCCTTCGATCTGCTCCACCTCGACGGGCACAACCTGCGCGGGTTAGCGCTCGAAAAACGTAAAGCAATGCTTGAAGGGCTGCTGGGTGAATTAAACGACGACAGCATCCTGCGCTACAGCCAGCACATCCGCTCACGCGGCGCAGAAACATTCAGAAACGCCTGCAAGATCGGAGCCGAAGGCATTGTCTCCAAGCTGGCTGATTCGAAATACACCTCTGAACGCAGCAAGACATGGCTGAAGGCAAAGTGCGTCCATCAGCAGGAGTTTGTGATTGGCGGTTTTACGCCGCCCGGTGATGGTGGCCGCGGCATCGGCTCGCTGCTGCTTGGTTATTACCAGGACAGCAAGCTGGAATATGCGGGACGCACAGGAACAGGCTTTACCCAGGCTACCCAAAAAATGCTGCGCAAGCGCCTTGAGGAACTACAGCAGGCCAGATCGCCGTTTTCTAGGGAATTGGCCGCCGAAGAAAAGAAAGACGCCCGATGGGTAAAACCGGAGCTGGTAGCCGAGGTGCAGTTTGCCACCTGGACCGGCGACCATCGTGTGCGCCAGGCATCGTTCCAGGGGCTGCGCGAAGATAAGGACCCGAGAGAGATTCGTCGCGAAGAGCCGGTTGCCATGCCTAAGCCTCCAAAGGCTCGTAAAGAAACGCCGCCGGCTGAATCTACCGAGAAGCCGAATAAGAAGTCGGCCAATACCCTCGAAGGCTTCCACCTGACCCATCCCGACAAAATACTGGACGCAGAGAGCAAGCTGACAAAACAGCAGCTTGCCGAATACTACTTTGAAGTAGCCGATCATCTTCTGCCGCACATTGAAGGGCGCCCTCTCAGCATCGTGCGCTGCCCCGAAGGCAGCGGCAAACCCTGCTTCTTCCAGAAGCATATCGGTCAGGGAGTCGCGAAGGGAGTAGAGGGCATAACAGTTCCGAACAAAAAGGACGAAGGTTCGGAAGAATACATTACAGTTTCCACGCAGGAAGGATTGGTTGGCCTGGCGCAGATGGGTGTTCTCGAAATCCATCCCTGGGGTTCGCGCAACGACGCACTGGAAAAGCCGGACATAATCATCTTCGATCTCGACCCCGATCCCGAAATCGAATGGAAAATCCTGGCGGAAAGCGCAATCGAAGTGCGCGACGTGCTCAGGGAACTCGGGCTCGTCTCGTTCATAAAGTCAACCGGTGGAAAAGGACTGCATGTCGTTGCGCCCATTCACGCGAAGCACGAATGGCCCGAGGTGAAGGACTTCACACGCAATGTCGTCAGCATCCTTGAAGCCGCGCGCCCCGATCGATACCTCATCAAGATGACCAAGTCAGCGCGCAAAGGACGTATTTTCCTCGACTACTTGCGCAACGACCGCGGCTCAACCGCCATCGCTCCATATTCGCCGCGCGGCAGAAAGGGTGTGCGCGTGGCCATTCCTCTGCGCTGGGAGGAACTGCGCAATGGCAATCCAAACCAGTTTTCCGTGGCAAATTTCGCTACGTGGAAGAAGCGTCTCAAAGATGATCCCTGGGAAGAGCTTCCGCACACAAAACAATCTCTTACGGAAAAAGCGATGCGCGCAGCCGCTCAGCTGGTCAAAACCGCAAAGTAGCCGCACCTTGCGAAACGCCAAACCGGACAAAATTCCTGAACAGTCGACGGCCTGCGGGCGTCTAATAAGAAGTTGGAGGTGAGTATGCGTTGGCTGCTTACCGCGTTCCTTACAGCCGGATTGGCGGCTGCTCCTGCTCAACGATCTGCTCCGATGGGACATTCCGGTGGTTTCTCCGGCCATCCAGGCAATTTTTCTGCTCCGCGCGGATTCGCAGCGCCGCATATCAACGGCGGATTTAACGCGGGCACGCATTTCTCGCCGGCGCCCATCATGGCGCCGCGCAATTTCAGCACTCCTCCGCAATATCGTCCGGGCATGCATGCCAGAATCGGAACTCAATCAGTACATTTGCCGAACAGGTATCCTGCACCTTCTCCCGATCATCATCATGGTTATCACCGCTATCCCTACTCTCGTTACAGACAGCCTTACCTGCCGTATTTCTACGCCCGCTCCGCCTACCTGGTTCCGGGTCTGCTGAATGATTACTGGGATTACCAGGACGGCTGGTCACTGAACGATCAGTCTGCGAACTTTTCAAATCAGGAGCAGGCCGATAACACTGGTTACGCGGAACAGGCCGAAAATAGTTACGCGCCTGAACCGGTTCCAGCGTATGAGCCTCAGCAGCAGGCGCAAGACGTTCCACCACCACCTGCTCCGTCTGAGCCTCTTCCACAGGCCGCAGTCACGCTGGTCTTCAGAGATGGACACTCACAGCAGATCCACAACTATGCCGTCACGAAGACAACGCTCTATGTGCTCGACGATGCTGCCTCCGGCCGCAGGCCGGAGATTGCCCTCGATAAGATCGACGTATCCGCTACAGAGAGGGCGAACAGGGAAGCTGGCGTAGATTTTGCCGTGCCCACCGGAATGAATTGAATTTCACAATCGCGCAAGTAAAAAGCCCGGCATTGACCGGGCTTTGTTATTGAAAAATTTGTTTCACAATGGTCTGGCTTTTAGCCATGCCGTAAATGCTGCAAAAACTAAGCCGTGGCCTTCGCGCAAAGCTCATTAAAAGCGCGTGCCAGTTCCTGCGCAATCCCTTGAGCAGTGTTGTTTTCAATAATGAAGCGCTGCATCAGATATACCAGCTTGCCATCACGCAGAATCGCAATTGCGGGCGATGTCGGTGGATTGCCTTCAAAGTAAGAGCGGGCCCGCTCCGTAGCTTCGCGGTCCTGTCCGGCGAATACCGTGATCGATTGATCGGGAACAGTGGCATTCTGCAGCGCCAGCCGCACGCCCGGACGCATCTTGCCCGCGGCGCAGCCGCAGATTGAATTCACAACCACCATCGTAGTTCCGGGCTTCGCCAGCGCGGCATCCACCTCTTCAGCCGTCCGCGCTTCCTTGATTCCCGCGCGGGTCAGCTCTTCGCGCATCGGTATGACCATAATTTCTGGGTACACGTTTGTTCCTCCACCCCGGACAAAGCCCGGCATCTGCTTCTATTGTACGAAGCCTGCAATACTCGCGCCACCCCTCTATACGAACACTGATATCTTGAATTGAATGCAGGTTTCAGAACACGTTCCCCTCGCCCCATATACAACCTTTGGCATCGGCGGCCCGGCACGCTGGTTCATTGAGGCGTCGTTTGAAGACGAGGTATTGGAAGCCGTTCATTTTTCGCGGGAGCAAAATGAACGGCTTTTTGTATTGGGCGGGGGAAGCAATCTGCTGGTCAGCGACGCCGGATTTCCCGGCGTGGTTTTGCACATAGCTCTGAGGGGAGTCGAACAGCACATATCCGAAGACATAACAAAATTTTCCGTGGCGGCAGGTGAGGACTGGAATGCATTCGTCAACTTGGCCGTCAAACAGAACTGCGGCGGTATCGAATGCCTGGCCGGAATCCCCGGTAGCGTCGGCGGAACCCCGGTGCAGAATGTGGGCGCCTACGGACAGGAAGTTTCGGAGACAATTCGCCTGGTCCGCGCGCTCGATCTCGAAACTCTGCGCTTTGTCGAATTAACCACAGCAGAGTGCGGTTTCGCCTATCGGCGCAGCATTTTCAATACCACCAGTCGCAATCGATACATCGTTACGCGAGTAGAATACGGGCTGAAAAATAACGTTCCTGCAACGATCTCCTATGCAGATTTAAAGCAATACTTTCAGAACAAAACTACGCCTCCTTCGCTCGCTGAAGCTGCATCCGCAGTCCGCGAAATTCGCAGTCGAAAGGGAATGTTGATCGTCTTCGGCGACCCGGATTGCCGGAGCGCAGGCAGTTTCTTTAAAAACCCGGTCATCTCCGT
>Ga0070740_10004270_pt1 | contig 14237 bp, 11 predicted proteins | sample Coa_R2_FD_67286 | JGI IMG/M metagenome (GOLD analysis project Ga0070740, IMG submission 67286) | Surface soil microbial communities from Centralia Pennsylvania, which are recovering from an underground coalmine fire - Coalmine... | ecosystem: Environmental > Terrestrial > Soil > Unclassified ... | reverse complement strand
GCGATGCGCAGGGCGCGGTCGCGGTCCACCAGAAAATTGTCATCGACCACCCAGATGAGCTTCAGGCGGTAGCGCGACGCCAGATCGCACAATTCTTCGCTGGCCTGCCCGGCATCGAGCGCGTTCCATTTGCGTCCGTACACGCCGTCATTGGTGCAGTAACCGCAGTTGAATGGGCAGGCTAGGCTGCTGGTGTACATCGCCCAGCGCCGGCCGCAGAGCCGCTCATACGCGTCGAAATCGGCGATGTGATACGCCTTGGGCGGCATCTCCGAAATGGGCCGCAGCTCGCGGCGCGGATTGAAAACCATGCGGCCATCCTCTTTATAGCCGACCCCCGCAATGCCCTTGGGAGCCGCGCCCGCTTCGATGCGCTGCACCAGCTCGAGAAAAGCTTGTTCGCCTTGGCCGATCACGATCATGTCCACGTACTCGGCCGCGAGCGTCTGATCCGGCAGCAGCGAAGGATGCCATCCGCCGAGCACCACCGGTTTTTCGGGGTACCGCCGCTTGGCCTCGCGCGCGATCGCCACCGTTTCCCGGATCATGGGCCCGGTCACCAGCGACACCGCCAGGCACAGCGCATCGGAAAGCTCCTCCATCACCCGGGCCTGAAAGTTCGGCGTGATGGTGGAGTCGATCAGTTTCACGCGATATCCTGCCCGCAGCAGCGGCGTGGAAACCGCCAAAATTCCCAGCGGAGCGGTCGCTTCCGAACTGCTGAACGCCGGGAAAAAAAAGACGATCTTTTTGGAGCCGGGCGCTGTCCTTACAACCATGACGTGCTGATGCTTTCGACCTTCATAGAGCCGGCATCGGAACAGCCTCCTCGACCGGGTCGGGGCGGCCGAGAATGCGGCGCAGGCTTTCCTGGAAATTTTGCTCCGAAAAACGGGCCGCGCGGGATTGAAGGCGGGCCGGAGCGAACGCGCCTTCCCGGCTTTCGAAACGCGCGATCGCCGCGCCAAGCGCCTCCCGGCTGGTTTCCTCGTACAGCAGATCTTCGTACAGGGGTCCGTCCGGCACAATTTCGAGCGCGCCACCGCGCCCCAGCGCGATCACCGGCTTCCCGCTCGCCAGGCTCTCCACCATGCTGATGCCGAAGTCTTCTTCGCCCGGAACCAGCAGCGCGCGCGAGCGGGCGTACAGCTCGCGCAGCTCGGCCGGCGGAACACGCCCGCAAAATTCCACCGTGCGCCCCGCTAGAGCCTTCAGCCGGCGGTATTCCGGCCCGTCCCCGACGATCCGCAGCCGCCGCCCGGCCTGGGCGAAATAGCCGATCGCGTAATCGAGCTGCTTGTAGGCCACCAGCTCCGCCACGCACAGAAAATAATCGTCCGCGGGCCGGTGATAAAACGTCTCCACGGCGACCGGCGGATGGACCACCTCCGACGTCCGGCGGTAGGTTTTCCAGATCCTCCGCCGGACGTTCTCGCTGTTCGCGATGAAGCGGTCCACTCGCGCCGCCGATGCGTAATCCCACAAGCGAAGCCGCCGCGCCAGCGGCCGCATCAGCGCCCGTTTCAGCGCGCTCTTGGTCCAGTCGTTCAGATAGGCCGGATAAAGCTCCCACAGGTAGCGCATCGGCGTGTGGCAATAGCACACCTGGCGAGCCGTCGAGGGTGCCAGCACGCCTTTCGCCGGGCCCGATTCGCTGCTGATCACCAGATCATACCCGCGCAGATCGAAGCTTTCGAGCGCCGATGGCATCCACGGCAGCAGCAGCCGGTAATGCCGCCGCAAGGGATTCAGGTACGACGCCGTGACCCGATGCGACCGGATGGTTTCCGAAATTCGCGCGGGATCGTAAAACAACGTAAAGAGATCCGCATCCGGAAACATGCGGCACAGCGATTCAACCACGGCCTCGCCGCCCCGCATGCCCAGCAGCCAGTAGTGAACGATCGCGACCCGCATGCCGCCGAATCCGTGGATTCATTCTAATAGACCGTTCCGCCCGGGGCGGCGGCACGGTCTGTAACAGCGAGTGGTTGTCTCCGACCGCAGTACCCTATCCGCGCGCGCGCAGGCAAAATTCCCCGCCCTTGCACCCTTGGCTCACGCTCGCGTGTTCGCGCACGCCGGAACCGTCGGAGCGCTCACCGCCGCCGCGAAGCTGGCCGGCGCGGCGAAGGTAATCGCCACGGCGCGCTTTCTCGGCGCGGGCGACGCTTTGGATGCGTTCTTCATCGCCTTTCTGCTGCCTTCTTTCGTCTCTGATGTGGTCTCCGGTAGCTTCGCTCCGGCCTTGGTGCCGCGCCTGGTGCACGCCGCCGCGTCCGAAGGCGTCGAGGCCGCCCGGCGGCTGGCCCGCGCCGCGCTGTCCATTGCGCTTGCCGTCATGCTGGCCGGAGCCGCCACTCTGGCGGTCTGCGGGCGCTGGCTGTTGCCCCTGGCCGGGTCGAGTTTCTCCCAACCGAAGCTGCGCCTGGCGGCGGTTCTGTTCTTCGGTCTTCTGGTCTGGCTCCCGATGAGCGCCCTCATCTCCACCTGGCGGGCGGTGCTCAACGCCAATCATCGATTCGCGCTGGCGGCGCTGGCCCCCATCGCCTCCCCGGCGCTGTGCATCGCGCTGCTGGCGGCGTTCACGCGGACGTTGGGTGTCACCGTGCTGTGCGTGGGAACCGTAGGCGGCGTCGCGCTCGAATGCGCGATGCTCGCCATCGGCGTTTCCCGCTTGGGCTATCCGATCCTGCCGTCCTGGCCGCGATGGCAGGATCCTGAAGTGAAGCGCCTCGGCCGCCAGTATTTTCCGCTGGCGGCGGGCGCGATGATCTCTTCCGCCTGCGGATTGGTGGATCAATCCATGGCCGGACGGTTGGGGTCCGGCCAGGTTTCGGCCCTGGTCTACGGCAACAAGCTCGCGCTGACGTTGTTGCAGATCGTCGCGTTTTCCCTCGGAACCGCTGTTTTGCCGCAGTTTTCGCGCCTGGCGGCCGCGCGGCAATGGACCCGCCTCCGCAGGACCGCTCTGGTATACTGCGGCGCAGTCACGATGATCGTCGTACCGGTTACGATCGCGTTGATCGTGGCCTCGGCCATGCTCGTTCGTATTTTCTTCCAGCACGGGGCGTTCAGCGAAGACGCCGCGCGGCTGGTGACCCAGGTGCAGCGCTGCGCTCTGGTGCAGGCTCCCTTCGCGGTCCTGCTGGCGATCACCACGCGCCTCAGCTCGGCGCTTTCCGCCAACGCGCTGCTGGTGCGCGCCGGCGCGGTGGCCCTGGCCTCCGATGTGGTCTTCGATCTCATCCTGTCGCGGTGGTTCGGCGTGGCGGGGATCGCGCTGGCCACCGCGGCAGTCCAGGCGGCCTCCTTGCTCACCCTGGTGTTGCTCCTGCGCCGGCGCGAGCCGCGCTTGTTCGCGGCGGAGGCGGATTGAATACGATCTTCCATCCCCTCGGCTACCCGGTCGAAATCGCCTCAGCGCGTCCCGAGCCGCTCGAAGCCGCCGCGAGGCTCTGGGAAGGGTGGCCCGCCCTATTTGACGCACCCCCGCTGCGCATCGAAGTGCGGGTGCATCGCGGCGCCGGCCCCTGCGCCGCCCCTCATTTCATCGCGCCGGTTCGGTTCGAAGGCGACGATCTGAACTTCGCCCAATTCGATCCGGTGTCGGGAGCCGGGCTCATCGCCATCGCCGCCGCGGCGCTCGACACCGTGCGCTTCCGCCATCATTTCCTGGAAGCGCTGGTGCTGACCGCGCTGGATACGGTCTTTTTCACGCCCTTGCACGCGGCCTGCGTAGTTCAGAACCGAGAGGGCATTCTGTTGTGCGGCGATTCGGGTGCCGGAAAAAGCTCCCTGGCCTATGCCTGCGCCTCCCGCGGCTGGACGCTGGTGTCCGATGACGCGGTGCATGTCGCGCCCGGGCCGGAACGGATCGGGGTCGGCGGCTCGAACATCATCCGCCTGCGGGAGCCGGCGCGCGCGCTGTTCGCCAATCTTTCGCGTTTCGATACGGCCATCGCGCCCAACGGGAAGCAGGCCATCGAAATCCATGCCGCCGCGCATGGATTCCGTTCCGCGCGATGCGCCTGCCTGGGCCCGTGTGTGTTTTTGAAGCGCAGGCCTGGCCCGCCGCGCTGGGGCGAGTTCTCAAAGAGCGCAGCCATCGCGTATTTCCTCAAATATCTGTTCCCCCGCGATACCGCGCGCGCCGCACAGCGCCTCAAGGAGCTGCTCGATTCGCCGCCCCTGCTGCTGCAATATGAACACGTGGAAGACGCCGCCGCGGCGATGGAATCGCTCGTCGAGGCCGCCATATGATTCCGCCCCCCGTTCTGCCGCCCGCCGTCCGCGCGGCTTTCCATATGTTGCGCGGCCAACCCGCCCCCAACCTCTCTCCCGCGGAGTGGGACGAGCTGCTGGCGTTTACCGATCGCACGCAGCTTACGCTGCACCTGCTCGGAGTGCCCGGCCTCCCCGGTCCTGTTCAACAACAGATCGCGGCGCGGCGGGCGCGGAATCTCGCCCGGCGGGAGCGGCTTGGCGAAGAATACGCCCGGGTCGCGCGAGCCCTCCAAGCCTCCGGCATCCCGTTTGTCGTCTTGAAGGGCTTCACGCATGAAGTAGGATTCGGAATCGACCCCTCGCTGCGCGTGCAGTACGATCTGGACCTCCTTTGCCGGCCCTCCGATCTCCCGGCGGCGCATGAATCCCTGCGCGCGGCGGGCTATCGCCCCCACGGCGAAAAGCGCTTATCCGCGGAGCACTCGCGGCCGCTGGTCCGCCCCTTCGATTGGCGCTGGCGCGGCGATTACTTCGACCCCGGGATGCCCGCCGCCGTCGAGCTGCACGGCTCGCTGTGGGATTCGGCCCACGACCGCATCGCCGTCAACGAATCCGCGCTCTGGGACCGCCGCGAGTGGCTCGATACCGGCGGCCTCCGCGTGCCGGCCCTCGACGAAGACGCCCGCTTCGATTTCGCCGCGCTGCACCTGTTGCGGCATGTGCTGCGCAACGACGCGCGCCCGGCGCACGCCTTCGAGCTCGCGCAGTTGCTGCGTACGCGTCCGCTCGGACGCCGCGGGGTCCTGGAATCGGCGGGTTTCCGCTTCGCGGCGGAGTGGTTCGGCACGCCGTACCACGCGGATCTGCCGCCGGGGGTCGAAAGCTGGTTTTGCGATTTCGCCTGGTCCCCCATCGCCAATCTCGTGCGGCCGAACAAGGACGCGATCTGGCTGCATCTGGCCCTGCTCGGCGGCTGGCGGGACCGGGCGCACGTGCTCGCGCACCGCCTCACGCCCTTCCGCCTGCCGCATCCCCAGAGCGGCTTCGGCGAACGGCTGCGCTATCACGCCGGCGCGTTCGCGCCCGCGCTTTGGAGCGGGCTGCGCTGGTGGCGCCGCCGCGCGGCCGCCTCCACGGCAGCGCAGATCTCGGACTGGAACCGGCGCAGCGTGTAACGCTCCTGCCAGCGCCGGTGCGCGCGCGCCGCGATATCGGCCAGCAGATCGGGTTGCCCGACGGCCGAGAAAATCGCCTGCGCCAGCGCCGGGGCCGTGGGGTCCTTCACCAGCAGGCCGGTAACCCCAGGCTCGATCAGTTCGGGAATCGCCCCCGAAGCGAACGCCAGCACCGGCGCGCCCGCCGCGAAGGCTTCCAGGATGACCCGCGGAGCGTTGTCGATTCCGGTCGAGGGAACCACCAGCAGATCCACTTGGGAAAGAAACGCAGGCACATCTTCCGTCCAGTCTCGGAATTCCACCGCGTCCCCCGCCTGCGCCCGCACTGATTCCAAATAGCTCCGTTCCGCGAACAGGGGCGCGCCGCAGATCGTGAACCGCAGCCCTCGGAGGCGTTCCGAGACAATGCGCGCCGCGCGCGCGAACTCGAGCTGCCCTTTTTCCGGCGAAATGCGCCCCAGCGCCGCGATTCGCGTGATCTGTTCCCGGGCCGCCGGGCGTTCGGCCCCTCCCGCGACGCCGTTGTAGACGGTGAATATGCGGTCCGCGGCGACGCAATCTCGAAGCCATTGCGCGGCCAGGCGGGAGGAAACGATCGCAGCCGCTCCGCTCGCTCGCAGAGCGGCCCGCGCCAGCCGCGACGCGGCTTCCTGCGGGGGCATCCAATGCCCGTGGTAGATCAGAGGGCGGCCCATGCGGGCCAGCGCCGCGGCCGGGAGGACTCGCGGGCCGTTGACGTAAATCACCTCCGCCCGCTGCCGCGCGGCCATGCGGGCGATGCGCGCCACCTGCCCGGGCGCCTGCCGCGCAAAACGCGCCGCGTCCAAAGCGTTCTTGTGTCCCGAGGGAAACGGGCCGCACGGCAGATGGCGCACCTCGGCGCAGTAGGGCTGAAGCGCCGCGGCCAGAGGTCCCGCGGGCGCCAGCGCGCGCACCTCCCAGCCGCGCTCGCAAAATCCTGCCGCGGCTTCCACAAGGCACCGTTGCGCGCCTCCCATTTCGCCAAACTGATCAACCAGCAGTACTCTCATCGCTCACCACTTGCGCGAGCACCCAGAAATAAACCGGCAGGACGCGCCAAAACGTGAGAACATCTCCCAGCATCATCTGGAACACTTCGCCGGCCCAGAAGCAAAACATCCATTTCCCGAAGAACGAGCCCCGCCGGGCCGCGCGATACGCGGCCCCCAGGATCGCCGCGTTCAGCCCCAGCAGCGCTCCGAGCCCGAACACGCCCGTTTCCACCAGCGTCGAAAGGTACATGTTGTCGGCGATCACCGGCTTTCCCAGGCGCTGCGTATAAGGCAGCGTCTTGTATCCGATACCCGTCAGTATTTGCCACGGATGCTCCGCCAGGAAGCCTCCAATCGTCTTCCAGGTTTCCAGCCGGCCGGAGAAAAACCGCTCTGGAGTCACGCCGGCGCCGCCCGCAAATCCGAGCCGGGCGATGTAAGTCGACGCGAACTCCGAAGGCATCGCCGCGAAGACCAAGACCGCGATCGATACCAATGCGGCTGCGGCGAACCCCACGCGGGCCACAGGCCAGCGCCGGCGTTCCACAACCGCCAGCGCACAGCAGGCGATCGCCGCCGCCCCCACCGCCGCGCGCGAAAAAGACAGCAGCATCGCCGCCAGGAAGAGCGCGATGCCGAAGGCCGCCGCCAGCCTCGACAGGACCTTGCGGGCCGTGAAGGCAACCACGCTCATGACGAAAAAGAACGCGCAGAAATTGCCCAGCGCGCTGGCGTCATAGAACAGGCCCTGGGCTCGACGGTACACGCCCGTGCTCAGCCATACGTATTGAGCCCCGAAACCGGCCGGCGCGGGAAGCTGATAGAGGAAGTCGAGGCAGCCGAATATCGCCGCCGCCGCCGCGATCCGAAACAGCGCGCGAGCCCCGCGCGCCGCCGCCGCCCCGCCCGCCTGCGCCGGGCCTTGCGAGGCCGTGAAATATACGTACACGCCCGTACCCAGCAGAATCACTCGCGCGGCCGATTGAGCCGCGATCGCCGCGCCCGAATACAGCGCCGCCCAGCCCAGGCTCAGCGCCAGCGCGCCAAGATAAGCAGCCAGGGCGGCGTTCAAACCGGAGCGCCGGATCCTCCATTCTCGAAGCGAAGCCATGCCGCCCAGCAATCCCGCGGCAGCGATCAGAATGGATGCGTGCGCGCCCGAATCGCCGATCGCGAACGGCGCCGGCGGCAGCAGGATCGCGGCGCCGCAAAACAACAGCGGCCACTCGCGCGGCCGGGAAAACGCGATCCACAACACCGGTGCGGTCACCAGCGCGCCCGCCATGGCCCGCATCGCCGCCGGCGAACGGGAGATGGCGGGCAGGATTCCCGTGGCGATGCCGATGGCCAGCGCGGGCAGCCACTCCGCGCGGGGCCGCGTGGCCGGAGCGTCAGCGCCCGCCACCGCCCGCCACTCTCCATCCCGGCCGCACGGGCTGCTCGCGCCGCCGCGCCGCGCCGAATTGCAGCGTCAGCCACAACAGGCACGCGCCCGCGCTCAAGACGGCCGCTGATAACGCCGCCAGAGGCAGATTGGGAAAACCGGGCCGCTGCGGAACGATGCCCGGATCGACGATGTGCAACTGCCCGGCGCGAAACTTCACCGAGTTTGCGGCGTCGTCTGCCCGTTTGCGCGCCGCCTCGAACAGCTCTTCGGCATCGCGAAGCTCGCCAGCCGCACTCTGCTGCCGCGCTTCCAGCGCCGATAGCGCCGCGGACTTCGTGGAAAGCTCCTTCTCCAGTTTCGCCAGTTCCGTGGTCACCGCGTTCAGCCGGGCGCGCGCCGCCGCCGCCGCGGTCTGATCCCCGCGCGCCAGGCTCTCCGCCAGCAGCGAACTGGCTTCGATGCGCTCCGCGTCGATCTGGCTCTTCAGGCCGGCGATGGCCTTGGTATCGCTTTCGAGCGCAGCTTCCGAGCCCGCGCCCTCCGCCGCGGCGGCTTCCGCCTGGGCCTTCTCGAAGCGCTTTTGCGCCGCGGCCAGCTTCTGTTGTGCGTCCTCCAGAAGCGCCCGATCCCCGGAATCGGCGATGCTGCGGTCCAGCGCCACGGTCTGCTCCGCCAGGTACTGCACCACCGCCTGCGCCTGCTTCGGATCGGGCAGGGTCACGCTGATTTGCAGGACCTTCGTGTCCTTTAACTTCTCCACCCGCAGCACACGCCGCTTCAAAGATTCGAGCGTGGCGCCCGTCGAATCGAGCAGGTAGAATCGCTCCGCGGCCCTGGCGAACAGCGAATCGCTGGAGGCCAGCGTCTCATACGACTTGAGCGATTCCAGATAGATCGGGCTGACGGCGATCGCGGCGCGGGGATCGCTCCCCGGCGGCTCAATCACCAGCGTCGCCGTGGCGGTGTACTGCTTCGGCAGGATCAGGCAGACCGCAACCGCGGCGGCAGCCGCGATCCCGACCGCCACCGCCGGAAATCTCCAGCGCGCCCGGAGAAATTGCAAATATTCAAAAGGATCGAAGGCCTCGCTCTCTATCGATGCCACCATGCGTTCCTTGCCTTTCGCGGTTTGGTCTTAAGAATAGATGCAATTGGCCGCGATCGCCATCCCGTTTCTGCTGGCTGTGGCGTTCGCGCCGCATGTTTCGTTTTATTACGATGTCACGCCGAAGGTGGTCGTGCTCTTCGCGGGTGCGGCGGCCGCCCTCCTGCTCGCTTTCTTCCGGTTGGACTTCGCCGCGCGGCTGGCCGGAACGAAGCCGGGCCGGTGGTTCATGGCCGCGGCCGGCGCGTCGGTCCTGATTTCGATCGCCGCCGCCCCGCTGGCCGTCCACCCCGCCCTGGCCTGGAACGGCTCGAACTGGCGGCGCTACGGTTCCCTTACGGAGTGCGCCGCCATCGCCGCCGCGGTGCTGATCGCGGTCCATGCCGCCGGCCGCGCGGACCGGCGACGCCTCATCCAACGTGCGATCTGCTCCGCCGGCCTTCTCACCTCGCTCTACGGGATTGCACAGTATTCCGGCTGGGACCCGCTGCTGCCACATTCCGCCTACGAGGCGGGCGAAGGCTGGTTCCGCATCGTCCGCCCGCCCTCCACGCTCGGCCATGCCGATTACTTCGCGGCTTTTCTCCTGTGGCCCGTGTTGATCGGCTTCAGCGCCCCGCGCGAGGAGCCGCAGCGCGGCTGGAAGCTCCTGGCCCGGGCGTCCTCGGCCGCGGGCATGGCGGCGATTCTGCTCAGCGGATCGCGCGGCGCTTTATTGGCTCTGCTGCTGGGCTTGTCCGTCGTTGGCGCGCTCCTGCGCCCGCGGTTGCGATCCCTGGCCGCCGGCGTGGCCGCCGCCGTTGTGGCCGTCGCGCTGTTCTACTTCTCCCCCGCGGGCGAGCGCCTCCGCGCCCGCCTCCACTGGATCGGCGAGGATCGCGCCGGCGGGGCCCGCCTCCTGCTCTGGCGCGACACCCTGCGCATGGCGGCTACCCGCCCCATCGCCGGCTTCGGCCCCGACAACTTCGTCGCCGAGTTCCCCCGCTTTCAGTCCGTGGATCTGGCGCAAAGCTATCCCGATTTTTTCCAGGAATCGCCGCACAACATGCTGCTGGATGCCCTCGCCGCCGAGGGCGTGCCCGGGTTGCTCGCGCTGCTGGCCGTCATCGCCGCCGCCCTGGCCGGCGGACTCCGAGCCGCGCCCGCAAGCGCCGGCTGGCTGGCCGGCTTTTCCGCCACGCTGGTGGCGCATCAGTTCGTGGTTTTCACCGCGCCCACGGCCTTCTATTTCTATCTCGGCGCCGGACTCCTGGCGGGGCTCGGCGCCAGGCCCGGGAAGCCCCTGCCCGGCTGGTCCGCCCTCCGCTGGGCCGCCCTGCCCCCCGCGCTGTTGTTTGCCGCGCTCGGCTGGAGGCTGCTGGCCGCCGACGCCGCTCTCGCCCGGGTGCAACATCGCCTTGACGCGGGCGATCCCCGCGGCGCGGCCCAAGCCTACCGTTCTGCCCTCAAGCGCGCCTCCTCGGCTGGCGTTACGGCCGACCTCTATTTCTCGCGGCGCTGGGCTGGACTCGCTCTGAAAACCAGCGATATCCCCTCCCGATTGTACTATTCGCAAATCGCCGCCGGAGCCGCCAGCCTGGCGGCTCGCACCCCGGAGCAGCAGCAGAACGGTTACTATAATCTCGCCATGTTTTTAGCCTCGGCCCAGGATTCCGCCGGAGTCGAGCGGGCGCTGCGCGGAGCCATTCAGGCCGCGCCCAACTGGTACAAGCCCCACTGGGCTCTGGCGCGCCTGCTGGCGAACACAGGGCGTACAGAGGAGAGCGCCGAGCATGCCAGGGCCGCCCTAAAGCTCAATGCGGGCAAGGACCCCGAGGTCGCCCAGACCCTCGGGCCAGAAGCCGGGTTGGTGCGGCGTTCCGCCGGCCAGGACCAGTAGGTCTAAATTCCGTGAAGATCGGGAGTCACATCACGATGAAGATTCTTGCTTGGTTTTGCGCTGCGGGTGTTTTTGCCAGTAGCAGTTTTGCGCAGCCCTCGATATTTGCGGACGGTGTGCTGAACGGAGCCAGCTTTGCCAAAGGCCAGGCGGTCGCGCCGGGCGGCGCGGTGGCCGTGTTCGGGACCGGCCTCGCCGCGGCCACCATCCCGGGCAGTACCATCCCCCTTTCCACCAACATCGGCGGGACCACGGTAACCGTCAACGGCTTTCCGGCCGGCCTCTACTTCGTTTCCGACGGCCAGGTGAACGTCCAGTTGCCCTGGGAGCTGCAGCCCGGCCCCGCGACGATGGTGATCAACAACGGGGGCGCCGCATCGGCTCCGTTCCAGTTCCAGGTGACGGCTGCCGCCCCCGGCGTCTTTAGCATCCCGCCGGGGGTGGGCTACGGCATCGCGATCAATCCGGACGGATCGCTGGCCGCGCCGGCCGGCGCCATTCCCGGAGTCCCAACCCATCCTGCCAATGTCGGCGATACCCTCATCGTGCTGGCGACCGGCCTCGGCGCCGTGTCGCCCGCGGTCGCAGACTCCGCCGCGTCGCTGGATGCGCTCCGATTCACCCTGATCACGCCCGTGGTCACCATCGGTGGAAAGCAGGCGCAGGTGAGTTTCTCCGGGCTGGCGCCCCAGTTCCCCGGCATCAATCAGCTCAATGTGGTGGTTCCGCCGGGAGTGTCCGGTCCCTCCCTGCCGTTGCAGATTCAGATGAACGGCATCACCAGCACGGACCAGGTCGTGATCGCGGTTCAGTAACCCATGGCGAGCACGCCCTCGATGGATCTGGCGCGCGCCGGCTGGCGCACCGCGCCGGCAGCCTCCGGGCATGGCCGCGCGCGGCTCCACGCGCCGGCCGGCTGGCCCGGGCGGATCTTCGCCGCGGCCCTCCTGATTCTGTCCCTGCCTCTGCTTGCCGTCGCGGCCGCCTCGGTGGCCCTTCTGTCCAGGGCGACTCCCTTCATCGCGCACCGTCGCGTAGGCCGCCACGGCGAGGAGTTCTGGATGCTCAAGCTGCGCAGCATGTGGGACCGTTCCCAGCCCCGCCCCGCCGCCTGGCAGTGGATCGAGTATTTGCCCGAAGCCCACGTTCCGGTGTTTAAGGGCTCAAACGATCCGCGCGTCACCAGCCCGCTGGCCCGCTTCTACCGGCGATTCTCGATTGACGAATTGCCGCAGTTGCTCCACGTCATCACCGGCCGGATGCGGCTCGTGGGCCCCCGGCCGGTTACCTTCGCGGAATGGGACCGCTACTACGGCGATTCCGCCGCCGAGGTGCTCGCGGTGCCGCCAGGGATTACCGGATTGTGGCAGGTGCTGGGCCGGAACCGGCTGACCTATGCGCAGCGCCGGCGCCTGGATTTGTTTTACGCCCGCCGCCGCAGTGCCGGGCTGGATTGGGCCATTCTCTTGCGCACTCCCGCGCGCGTCCTCAGCGGACGCGGCGCCGGCTAAGTCCGCCGCGCTCTTTTGCCGGGCCGGCAGCTACCGGAAATACACCGCCATCGCGTTATTCTCTTCGCGGAACTCCGCCAAAAGTCGCTCCAACGCCTCCGCGTCGAGTCCCAGAGCTTCGATCTTCCGCGCATCCGCGGCGTCATTGCCGTTGTTCGACAGAATCGAGACTCCGCCCGAGTTGGTGTATTGATTCGCCGCGTCCAGCAGCCGCGCCAGGCACAACTCCTTCGGCGGATCGTGATGGTCGCGAACTGCGTCGTGGATCGGCTCCGGCAGCTTCCAGATTTTCAGCGCTTCCGCCGAAAGCTCCGAGTGCGTAAACCCCAGCGCTTCGCGCTCGCAATCGACCATGCTGCGGCCGCTCGAGTTCCGCGCCTCCAGAATCTGCGCGTACTGTTCCGGCAGCGCCAGGGCGATCAGCAGCCGGCCGACGTCGTGCAGCAGTCCCGCCACGAATGCCCCCTCCGGATAGGCCACCGGCAGCTTCTGCGCCAGCAGATCGGTCAGTGTCCCCACTGCGGCTGAGTGCATGTTGAACCGGGCCATGGACCAAAACGCGGGAATTTTCACCTTGTTCCAGACCCGCGCGATGGACATCCCCAGCACCGCGTTCCGCAGCTTGTTCATGCCGAGCAGCGAAATCGCATGCCGCACCGAATTGATCGTCCCCCGACGCGCGTACAGAGCTGAGTTCACCAGGTGCAGGATGTTCGCCGCGACCACAGTGTCCTTTTCGATCAAGTCCCCCAGCGTCGAAAATGACACGTCCTCCTGCGCCAGCGACCCCAATAAGCGCGTCAGTACGGGCGAGAATGGCGGCAGCGCGCCCAGGGACCGGAGCGCCTTTTCCATCGTCGCCTGATGGGGAGGCCGGGGCTCTACAAGGGGTACCACAACCCGCTTATCGGCGCGAGCCCGCCGGATCTGAGGATCAGATTTTGCCGGACGGCACTACCCCTGCCGCTCTATTTCCCGCCGAACTCTGCGCGCATCGCCGCCCGGTCCAGTTCCTTGCCCCGGATGTACACCTTCGCGATCCTGCGCGTATTGTGGATGTCATCCAGCGGATTCGCATCCAGCACGATAAAATCCGCGCTCTTTCCCGCAGCGATGGTCCCGAGCTGGTCCAGCTTCATCACCTCCGCCGAGGTCTTCGTCGCCGCCTGGAGGACCTGCGCCGGCCTCATGCCGGCGGCGGCCATATCGGCCAGCTCCTGATGCGCGTCCCAGCCCACCGTTGTGCCTGAATCGGTCCCGAAGGCGATCCGCAGCCCCGCGTCATTCAGCCGTTTCAGATTCCGCGCTTGCAGCTCAAAGAACTCCCGGGCGCGCCGCTGGGCGTCCGGCGAACGCTTCGCCTCCGCCTCGCGCATCTTCTGCACCTCCGCCGCCGGGACGGTTTCGCTCATGAGCGCGTAATCCTCCTCCGTGATGCCGTGCTCGGGAAGATTCGGCGTGACGAAAACGTTCGGATGCTGCTTCCACAACGCGATCAACTCATCGTCCACCTCGCGGTCGCGCACCCCGTGCATGAATCCATCGATGCCGGAGCGAAGCAGCTCCTTGGCGTCCGCCAGGTAATAAATGTGGGCCGCGACCCGCAGCCCGTGCTTGTGCGCCTCGTCAATGATCGCGCGGTAGAGCGGCGGCGTCAGCTTCTCCACCGTCCCGTTGCGGTCGTCCACCCAGATCTTTACGATGTCGGCTTTCTTGGCCGCGAGCTCCCGCACCGCTTGGCGGCCTTCTTCCTCCGTACGGATCCCGTAGGCCACCGGCCGCCAGTAATCGGCCCCCGGACCCGCGTTCGGCCGGCCCATCCCGCGCCCCGCCGTCCTCAGCAGCGCCGCCCCGGCCGGCGGATGGGCCCGGAGCTGGTACGCGATGTCGTCGGGATCGGTGCCCATATTGAACGTCGCCGCGATCCCGTAATACGCCGA
>Ga0070740_10004267_pt1 | contig 14254 bp, 10 predicted proteins | sample Coa_R2_FD_67286 | JGI IMG/M metagenome (GOLD analysis project Ga0070740, IMG submission 67286) | Surface soil microbial communities from Centralia Pennsylvania, which are recovering from an underground coalmine fire - Coalmine... | ecosystem: Environmental > Terrestrial > Soil > Unclassified ... | reverse complement strand
ATTGCGTTGCGGGACCGGCCGGTATTCTCGGTGCAATATCACCCAGAAGCCTCCCCCGGACCGCGCGACAGCCATTACCTTTTCGTTCGTTTCGTCGACATGATGCGGCAGGCCAAGCGGAAAATCGCGTAACGATTCCGAGGGACTGCCGGCGGACGGACGGAGAAGTATTTTTGCCCCATGCGCGGCAACCGGCAGCATCGGTAAAACAAGCTGCCGCTCGAGCGCAACACTCCGGTCGCGAATGCACGGCCCAGATCGGACGGGGAAAACCATGCGGACGCTTGATTCATCATTTCTCAGCGAGGGCGCCAAGGAGAGCCCGCGCTTTCCTCCCCGGCCGGCCGCGTCCGGACCCCGAAAACACGTGACCAAGCAAAAGCATGCCGCTGCCGCCGCCGCTCACTTTCCATTTTGCTGACGACGGCCTGGTGCCCAACAGTCGGCTGCCGCTGCTCGTCTACAGGGGTGCATTCGAACTTGCGCGCGTGCGCGACCCGGAGGCGGTCATCGAGCGGATCTTCCGGGAAAACGGCTGGGGTCGCGGAATGTGGCGCAACGGCATCTATCCGTTCACGCATTTTCACTCCATGATCCACGAAGCGCTTGGCGTCGCGCGCGGCCGCGCAGTGGTGCGATTCGGTGGCGAGGTCGGAGAAACGCTCGAGCTGGTTGCCGGCGACGCGGTTGCGCTGCCGGCGGGGACCGGCCATCGGGCGCTGTGGACAAGCCCCGACCTGTCGGTGATCGGCGCTTATCCGCCCGAAGGAACTTATGATCTTCGGCGTGCGGGCGGGGCCGATTACGCCGCGGCACGCGGGGGCATTCCGCGCGTACCGCTGCCCGCGAGCGACCCGGTCGGGGGACCGAACGGCCCCCTGCCTTCGCTGTGGCGCGCGTAAGGGCGCGGCGACTTGCAGATTTGACCTCCGTCCCCTTTCTCCCTTTGACAGAAACCCGGGCAAAGGGGGGCTTCATGGGTATCCTCGGCTGGCCTCCGCGCGACGGCAAAAAATGCAATGAGCGACTGGATCAGTTTCTACGATTTCAAACATTCGGTCATCTACGTGAATGCGCGTCATCGCGACGTGCATTACGACACGATAGCACGCGATATACGCGCCTATGTGCCGTCGCCCGATGCGCGCGTCATGGACTATGGCTGCGGCGAAGCGACGTCGGCCGACCTCGTGGCCGCCGTTAGCGGGCAACTCATTCTTGTTGAGGCAGCGCCCAACGTGCGTGCGGCACTCAAGGCGCGTTATCAAGGTCATCCGAAAATCTCCGTACTCACGCCGGAGGAGGCTCTGGCGATGGCCGACGGCTCGCTCGATCTGATCGTGATGCATTCCGTCGCACAGTACTTGACGTCGGCGGAGCTCGAACGGCTGCTCGCGCAATTTCGCCGGCTCACGAGGCCGACCGGCATGCTTGTCATCGGCGACGTGGTTCCGCCGCATTTCGCCGCCCCGGCAGCGGCCCTCGCGCTGCTGCGCTTCGCTGCTGCTCACGGCTTCTTCTGGGCAGCCTTGCTCGGGCTGGCGCGCATTTTCGTCTCCGACTATGTGCGGCTCAAACGCCGGATCGGGCTTGCGCACTACACCGAGGCGCAGATGCTCGCGCGGCTTGCCGCCGCCGGTTTTGACGCCCATCGCGCGACAACCAACATCGGGCACAACCAGCGGCGGATGACGTTCCTCGCCCGCCCCGCGAGCCGTTAACCTCGTATTCAATTGCCATGGAATAGACCGCCGTCATTGCTTCGAAGCCGTTTGCGCCCCTCAATTTCATCCGGCCCGGTGGCGGAGTGGCGACGCGGAAAGCCGTGCATGGTCTTCCAAGCCTGGTTCGATTCCAGGCCGGGCCTCCAATCCGATGTCGGTCGTCCGCCTCGCGCTCGTTCTCGCCCTTGGCAAACGACGCCGTGTCCAACGCGGATCGACAACAGGCCGGCCGTGCGGCAACCATGCGACCGACGCCGTGATCGCCTTAATGCCGATGAGCGCCATCGCATGCTGCGCGCGACGCCGCGCCCGATTTCCGAGCTCGAGGCCGTTTGCCTCGTCGCCGATTTTGGTTTAAAGACGCCGCGCGCGAGGCTCTGGAAGGCCCTCGGCGCGGTCCGGGGGACGCGCGGCTGGCGCGCCCTTTTTTTGTGTCCAGTCGTTCGCGAGCGGATGCCCAAACGAACCGACATCACTTCGATCCTCATCATCGGCGCCGGCCCTATCGTGATCGGCCAAGCCTGTGAATTCGACTATTCCGGCACGCAGGCATGCAAGGCACTGAAGGCCGAGGGCTATCGGATCGTGCTCGTCAATTCCAACCCGGCGACGATCATGACCGATCCCGACCTCGCCGACGCCACCTATGTGGAGCCGATCACGCCGGAAATTGTGGCGAAGATCATAGCCAAGGAGCGCCCTGACGCGCTGCTTCCCACCATGGGAGGGCAGACCGCACTCAACTGCGCGCTGTCGTTGCGCAGGCTCGGCATCTTGGACAAATACGGCGTGCAGATGATCGGCGCCACCGCGGAGGCGATCGACAAGGCGGAAGACCGCGAGCGGTTCCGCGAGGCAATGAAGAAGATCGGCCTCCCCACGCCGCGCTCGCATCAAGTCAAGACGCTTTCGCAGGCACTTGAAGCCCTTGAGGACATCGGCTTGCCAGCAATTATCCGCCCGTCTTTCACGCTCGGTGGCACCGGCGGCGGCATTGCCTACAACAAGACCGAGTTCATCGACATCGTTGAACGCGGCATTGATGCCTCCCCCACCAACGAAGTGCTGGTTGAGGAGTCGGTGCTGGGCTGGAAGGAGTTCGAGATGGAGGTGGTGCGGGACAAGAAGGATAACTGCATCATTGTCTGCTCCATCGAGAATCTCGATCCCATGGGCGTGCATACTGGTGATTCGATCACCATCGCACCTGCCCTGACCCTGACCGACAAGGAATATCAGATCATGCGCGACGCCGCGATCGCCGTCCTGCGCGAGATCGGCGTCGAAACCGGTGGTTCCAACGTGCAATTCGCCATCAATCCCGACGACGGCCGCCTCGTCGTCATCGAGATGAATCCGCGCGTATCACGTTCATCCGCCCTGGCCTCGAAGGCAACCGGCTTTCCGATCGCCAAAGTCGCGGCCAAGCTCGCTGTTGGCTACACGCTCGACGAAATCGGCAATGACATCACCGGCGGCGTGACGCCCGCTTCGTTCGAACCGACCATCGACTACATCGTCACCAAAATCCCGCGCTTTGCCTTCGAGAAATTTCCCGGTGCGGAACCCGTGCTCACCACCTCGATGAAATCGGTGGGCGAGGTCATGGCAATCGGCCGTACCTTCCAGGAATCGCTGCAGAAGGCATTGCGCTCGCTGGAGACGGGCCTGACCGGGCTCGACGAGATTGTCATCGACGGCTTCGATCCCGCGAGAGGCATCGATGACACCGACAACAAGGCGGCAATCCGCGCGGCGCTCGGCACACCGACCCCCGACCGGCTGCTTAAGGTTGCGCAAGCGATGCGGTTTGGCGCAAGCGATGACCTCATCCATGGCGCATGCCGCATCGATCCCTGGTTCCTAGCCGAGATCCGCGGCTTGGTCGAGGCGGAAGCCGAGATCAAGGCCAAAGGACTGCCGACGACCGCCGCGCCCTTCCGCCGGCTCAAAGCCATGGGCTTCTCCGACAAAAGGCTCGGCAAGCTCACCGGCCATCTCGAGGAAACCGTGCGCGAAAGGCGTCGCGCGCTCGGCGTACGGCCGGCGTTCAAGCGCATAGACACCTGCGCGGCCGAGTTCGCATCGCCTACCGCATATATGTATTCGACCTACGAGGCTCCCTTTGCGGGCCGAGTCGCCGACGAGGCGGCACCATCCGACCGCCGCAAAATCATTATTCTCGGCGGCGGGCCGAACCGGATCGGGCAGGGAATCGAATTCGACTATTGCTGCTGCCACGCTGCCTTCGCGCTGAAGGAAGCCGACTTCGAAACCATCATGGTCAACTGCAATCCCGAGACGGTGTCGACCGACTACGACACCTCGGACAGGCTCTATTTCGAGCCGCTCACGCCTGAGGACGTGCTCGAAATCATCGACACCGAGCGATCGCGTGGCCGACTGCACGGCGTCATCGTGCAGTTCGGCGGACAAACGCCGCTCAAGCTCGCACGCCCGCTCGAAGCCGCCGGCGTGCGAATTCTCGGCACCTCACCCGACGCCATCGACCTCGCCGAGGACCGCGAGCGATTCCAGAAGCTGCTGGAAAAGCTCAAGCTGCGGCAGCCCAAAAACGGGATCGCCACGTCGCCGGGGGCCGCGCGTGCGATTGCCGACGCGATTGGCTATCCAGTGTTGATCCGTCCGTCCTACGTGCTTGGCGGACGTGCCATGGAAATCGTGCGCGACGGAACTCAGCTCGACCGTTACGTGGCCAAGCTCGCCAGCGATCTCGACAGGCCGAGCGAGCTAGCAGTCTCCGACAAGAGTCCCTTGCTCATTGACCGCTACTTGTCGGATGCGACCGAAGTGGACGTCGATTGCCTTGCCGACGGCAGGGATACCTTTATCGCCGGCATCATGGAACACATCGAAGAAGCGGGCATCCATTCAGGCGATTCGGCCTGCGCGCTTCCTCCGCATTCGTTGAACCAGCAGACGATCGCCGAGCTCGAGCGGCAGACGCGGGCGCTGGCGCTCGCGCTCAATGTGGGCGGCCTGATGAACGTACAATACGCCATCAAGGATGGCGAAATCTACGTGCTCGAAGTCAACCCACGCGCCTCGCGCACCGTACCGTTCGTCGCCAAGGTCATCGGTCTTCCCATTGCCAAGATCGCCGCACGCGTCATGGCAGGCGAGCCGCTGGCGCGGTTCGATCTCAAGCGCGAGCAGCCGAAGCACCGCGCGGTCAAGGAAGCGGTCTTTCCTTTCGCGCGGTTTCCCGGTGTCGACACGGTGCTTGGACCGGAGATGAAGTCCACCGGAGAGGTCATGGGCATCGACACGTCGTTCGAGATTGCCTTTGCAAAAAGCCAGATCGGGGGTGGCACCAATCTCCCCCGTTCGGGAACCGTGTTCGTTTCGGTCAAGGACGCCGACAAGCCGCGGATCCTGCCGGCCGTGAAGCTGCTCGCCTCGCTGGGTTTCAAATGCATTGCGACCTCCGGAACCCAGCGCTACCTGGAGGAACACGGCGTCGCGGCCACCAAGATCAACAAGGTGCTGGAGGGCCGACCCCACATCGTCGACGCGATCAAGAACGGCGGGGTCCAGCTCGTCTTCAACACCACTGAGGGGGCGGCAGCGCTCGCCGACAGCCGTTCTTTGCGGCACGCCGCCCTCTTGCATAAAGTGCCGTACTACACCACTCTTTCGGGTGCCGTCGCCGCGGCGCAGGGTATCAAGGCCTACCTCGGGGGCGACCTCGAGGTACGTGCGCTGCAGAGCTATTTCGCTAGCCGGCTCTAAGGGTTGGTTGGAGCCGGCGTCGGGCGTCGGTGCGAGTTCGGCAAAGGATCTCGGGTCGTGGGCAGGCAGAGCTGGCCGCGGCACGGGGTTTTTGGCCAGATCTCGGCATGGGTGGCTCCGGTCCGCGGGGAACCGTGACCGGAGTCGTATTTCGAAAAGGACGGCCCTTACCGGGCGGCAAAGGCTTGGCGGAGCGTCAAACGGCGCCACGTCAGGAGGAGAACAGACGATGGATAAAATCCCGATGACCGCAGAGGGCTATGCCGCGCTCCAAGCTGAACTCAAATACTGTCAGCAGGTCGAGCGTCCCCGGATTATTCAGCTGATCACGGATGCGCGCACGCACGGCGATCTCTCCGAGAATGCCGAGTATCACGCCGCCAAGGAGGCGCAATCGCTCAACGAGGGGCGTATTGCCGAACTTGAAGACAAGCTCGCCCGTGCGGATGTGATTGACGTGTCAAAACTCTCGGGTGACACCGTTACGTTCGGAGCCACGGTAACGCTGGTCGACGAGGACACGGAGGAGAAGAAGGTATGGCAGATCGTCGGCGAGCCCGAAGCCGACGCCAAGAAAGGCCGCATTTCGATCACCTCACCGATTGCACGCGCGTTGATCAACAAGAAGAAAGGCGAGACGGTCGAGGTCAACACGCCGGGTGGTGCGAAAGCCTATGCGATCAAAAAGATCGAATGGCGCTAGGTCGTCACCACCATCATCGCTCGACCGCGCGCACGATCGCTCTTCCTCGTTAACGGGGGAACGCGGCCGTTTTCCCGCTTGCAGCCGTGAAAGCGACGCGTCCGGCGCGAATTTGGGCATTCTGCAAAAGTCGACGGCGTGTTAACGACCGTCCCGCCAGCGCTCCCAATCGCGTCAGTGCGATCAAATCGAAACGCCGCGTCCTGGCATTTTGGTCGGGCGCGGCTCTTGCGCAAAGCCGGCATTCACATTGCCGGATCGTCGGCTCGCGGACCGCGAAAGCGCACGTCCGCAGAACCTCCGGAAATGCTGCCGAGGGGAACATCGTGGACGCGCTCGACATCCTTTTTCGACGCGCGTCGAGCCAGGGCTGACACGCCGCCCACCGGTTCAATGACCCTCCGACGGCAAGAAAGCAGGGCCTGATCAGCCCCATCGTACCGCTCGGCAAGTCGCCGGAGGCTTGCGGTCTCGAATCCGAATGGTGCGCTTGGAAAGCATGCCGGATCGGCCACGCCATGCGCCGCCCCTTCCCCTTGCGCTACGGGGTCTCCATCGGCACCATCGCCGCGTCCTTGGAATTGCGCAGCGTGAGCGAGGTCTTGACGTTGCGTACGTGGGGCGCCGAGGTGAGTTTTTCGACAAATGCCTGGAAGGTCTTCAGATCTGGCGCCACGCATTTGAGCAGGAAGTCGATCTCGCCCGACAGCATCCAGCACTCCCGTACCAAAGGTTGCGCACGCACGAAATCTTCGAAGGCGGCGAGATCAGCCTCCGCTTGGCTTGCCAGATGCACCATGGCGAACACGGTGACCTCATAGCCGAGCTTTTTTTCGTCGAGCAGCGCGCGGTATCCCTTAATAAAGCCCGCCTCCTCCAGCGCCCGCACACGTCGCAGACATGGTGGCGCGGAAATACCGACCCGACGGGCAAGTTCGACATTGGTGATGCGTCCGTCGTCTTGCAGTTCCTTCAGGATGCGACGATCGATCGCGTCAAGACGAGCGGGCACCGCAGACTCCCCTGACAATCTAAAAACTCCGGGAAACCATCCATACCGCGAAACAATCTTTCGCGAAAGATTATTGCGTCTTCCGTTGCCAAGGCCGCTTCACGCCTTCGACTTTACCGGGTTGCGTATCTTGCATAGCTCGACGAAAAACATAGATTGAGGACCAACAATAAACCGCTCGCGGCGCTGTCGGCCGCCCCGCGGGCCCGTCGCCAAAAGGGGGGCGATCGCGTCGATGTCCAAAGCCACGCATGCGAAAGTCGTCATCATAGGGTCAGGACCGGCAGGCTACACGGCGGCCATCTACTCGGCACGTGCAATGCTCCAGCCGGTGCTGATCCAGGGCATCCAGCCAGGCGGCCAACTCACCATCACCACCGATGTCGAGAACTACCCCGGATTTGCGGACGTCATCCAGGGGCCTTGGCTCATGGAACAGATGCAGAAGCAAGCCGAGCATGTGGGCACGCGGATCGTCGCCGACCATGTCAACGCCGTCGACCTCAGACAGCGACCGTTCCGGATTGCCTGCGACTCCGGTGACGTCTATCTGGCCGAGAGCTTGATCATTGCCACCGGCGCGCAGGCGCGCTGGCTCGATCTGCCCTCCGAGCAGAAGTTCAAGGGCTACGGCGTGTCCGCCTGCGCGACCTGCGACGGCTTTTTTTATCGCAACAAAGAGGTCATCGTGGTCGGCGGCGGCAATACCGCGGTCGAAGAGGCGCTATTCCTCACCAATTTTGCATCCAAAGTTACTGTCGTGCATCGGCGCGACGCGCTGCGTGCAGAGAAAATTCTTCAGGATCGTCTCTTCAGACACCCCAAGATCGAAGTCCTCTGGGACACGGTGCTGATCGACGTGATGGGGAGCGACAATCCGCGCAAGGTCAGCGGCGTCAGGTTGCGGAATGTGAAGACGGGTGCCATCAGCGAGCGCGCGGTGGATGGGGTCTTTGTTGCCATTGGCCATCAACCGGCCTCCGAACTGTTCGCGGGTCAAATCGACATGAAACCTTCCGGCTACATCATCACCAAGGGATATTCGACGGCCACCTCCGTACCCGGCGTGTTTGCGGCGGGCGACGTCACCGACGACGTTTTTCGGCAGGCGGTGACCGCAGCGGGCCAGGGCTGCATGGCGGCGTTGGAGGCCGAAAAGTTCCTTGCCGCCCACGAACATGCAAAGGCAGCCGCGGAATGAGCATCGCAACCTCTTCCAGCTCCAGCATGGACTGGGACAAGCTGAAAGTGTTTCACGCCGCCGCCGAAGCGGGAAGCTTCACGCATGCCGGCGAGCGGCTCGGTCTGTCGCAGTCGGCCGTATCGCGCCAAGTGTCGGCGCTCGAGAACGAGTTGAATGTCTCACTGTTTCACCGCCATGCACGGGGACTGATTCTCACCGAGCAAGGTGAACTGCTGTATCGCACGGCGCACGAAGTGTTCATGAAACTCGAGGCCGCGCGCACAAAACTCACCGACAGCCGGGAACGGCCCAACGGTGAACTTAAGGTATCGACCACGCCGGGCATTGGCATCCACTGGCTGTTGCCCCGCCTCGGCGAGTTCATCGATCTTTATCCCGATATCCAGATCACGCTCATCACCACCGATGAGGAACTCGACCTCGGCATGCGCGAAGCTGATGTTGCCATCCGCCTGCGCCAGCCGACGCAACCCGATCTCATCCAGCGCAAGCTCTTTTCGGTCCATTTCCACGCCTACGCCTCGCCCGATTATCTCAAGCGGTTTGGCACTCCGCGCGTGCACGAGGATCTCGACCACCATAGGATTATTCTGCTCGCCGGCGCGGTGCCGGCGCATTTGGCCAACCGGCGCTGGCTCCTTGAGGTGGCGCGCGAAGGCAAGGGACCCCGCCAGCCCGCGTTTACCATCAACAACGTCCTTGGGGTGCTACGCGCGTGTCAGCGTGGCCTCGGCATCGCGATGCTGCCGGATTACCTGGTGGAAGAGAACGGCGGGTTGGTGCAGCTGTTCGGCGAGGCCGAGACGCTCGCGCTCGACGCATACTTCGTATATCCGGAGGAGTTGAAGTCGGTCGCCCGTATCCAGGTGTTTCGCGACTTCCTGGTCGCCAACGCGCAGCGCTGGAACTTCTGACAGCCACCGCGCGTAGCCACGGGCAGCACGCCGGCGCCGCCAGTTCGGTCGGTAGGAAAACGCGTGGCGCGCTTTCCCGGGGTCCTGCACGATCGCCCGAAGGGCCGCGGCAGCCCACTTTGTCCCCCCTCTGCCCCCTCTTTCCTTCCCAGTTCGGCATGGCTGACATGCGGCGCCCGCCATTGCCCGCAAGGATTGCGAGGCTTAGTCAAAGCGTGCTGCTGCGTCGGATATGTCATCCTCCCAGAGTCGCCGGCGCGCAGCATGTTCCCCTCTGGAAGATGTTGCCGGTCCCCACACCGGCAAACACTCAAACCGGGCCCCTAGCGGGGCCCGGTTTTTTCGCATGACATGCACTCGATCCGACGTCTGGCGGCCGCACTGGGCTGACGGTCCTGGCATGGGAACAGCCGGCGCCGGCAAACCGTTGCCAATCCAGGGCCGCGAAGAGCAAGAATTTTGCGCCGGGTGGTGGTCGACGGATGCCTATGCAAAATGGCCACAGGCGCCCGGCGTTCGTGCGCGAAGGGTTGTGAAAAACGTAACCAAAACCGCGTTATGAGGTAGTATGGGTCATACCACGTGAGAACCTTTGTCCGATCAATGGGATTGGGAGAATCGCAGTGAAAAGTGTCAGAATCGACCGTTTGGCGGCCTCAACAGCGTTGGGGCTCGTTCTCGTTCTGGGCAGCCACAACGGTCGGGCCCAGCAGGCGCCGCTGGAAGCAACGGCGGAACAGCGCATCGACGCGGCGGTTCCCCTGCCCGATACGAGCCCCGTGCCGCCCCCGACGGCGCGCGACTTCGGCGTAAGTGCGGCCGAGCCGGCGCCGGCCGCGCCGGCCAGGGCGGACGAGCATGCAACCGCGTCGCCCGGCTCGTCCGCCAATGTAAGCGCCACGCCGACGGAGAATGCCGCTGCGCCGGCCGCATCAGCCCAGGCGGCTCTCACCGACGCATTGCGTATGCTGATCGAGACGCGGCTCGATCGCTTCGTCCCACGCAAAGCGGATCGCGCCGGCGTGGAGGCGTATTACAAGGCGCACGACTACAAGCCGCTGTGGGTCGCCGAGGGCGGCGCCAGCGCACGCGCCAAGGCGGCGATCGCCTATCTCGCCGATGTCGATACCGTCGGACTCTATCCGAGCGATTATCCGGCTCCGAATTTTGCGGCCGCGACCACTCCCGAGGCGCTTGCCGAAGCCGAACTCACGCTGACGAACTCGGTCCTGACCTATGCGCGCCACGCGCAGACAGGCCAGATCAGCTTCACCCGTGTGGGCGCCGACATCCAATTCGACGTCAACCCGCCGGAACCGGCGGAGGTGCTGACAACACTCGCGGAAGCGTCCGACACCGCCGCCGCGCTCGACGCCTACAACCCGCCGCAGCCGGGCTTCAAGGCGTTGAAGGAGAAGCTCGCCGAGTTGCGCGCCAAGAAGACCGCGCCCGTCGCCCCGGCGGCGGACAAACCGCCTCCGCGCGTGCACATACCCGAAGGCCGGATCCTGCGCCTTGGCATGAAAGATCCGCGCGTCATCGCACTGCGTCAGCGGCTCGACATTCCGGGCGACAAGGACAACCCGCTTTATGACGAGGCGGTGCGCGACGCGGTCAAGACCTTCCAGACCGAAGCGGATCTCGCGGTCGATGGCAATCTGGGGCCGGCCACGACGCGCGCGCTCAACGGCGAAAGGCGCGAGACGAGGCATGTGGCCGCCGACCCGATCGATACCGTGCTCGTCAATATGGAACGCTGGCGCTGGCTGCCGCGCCGGCTTGGCAACGCCGAGGGGACCTACGTGATGGTCAACGTGCCCGACTACACGTTGACCCTCTACCACCACGACAAGCCCATCTGGACGACCAAGATCGTCGCCGGCAAGCCGGGCAAGGCAACGCCGATGACGACGGCCGACATGAAGTTCATCACCGTCAATCCGACCTGGAACGTGCCACCCTCAATCATCGAAAACGAATATCTGCCGGCGTTGCAGCAGGATCCGGAGGCGCTCGATCGCATCGGACTCAAGGTGCGACAGGACCCCGATGGCACGGTCCACATCTACCAACCGCCTGGCGCTGGCAACGCCCTCGGCCGTATCCGCTTCAATTTTCCTAACAAGTTCCTGGTATATCAGCACGATACTCCCGACAAGTATCTTTTCGCGCGCGAGAAGCGCGCCTATAGCCACGGCTGCATGCGCGTGCAGGACCCACTCGTCTATGCGACCAAGCTGCTCGCGATCGAATTGCCGCAGGAGCACTATACACCGGCCAAGCTCGAGAGCATGTTCGGCGGCAACGAAATCAATATCAACTTCCCCAAACCCATTCCGGTGCACCTGACCTATCAGACAGCCTTCGTGGATGAGAACGGCAAGCTGCAGATCCGCGAGGACGTCTACGGCCGCGATGCGCGCATGATCGCGATCCTGAAAAACAATGCCGAGCGCAGGGTGGCGGACATTCCGATCGAGCGACATCTGGAGGCCTCCGCGCGACCAGTGAAGCTCGCGCCCGGCTCGCTCGGCGGTGACCGTTACTACTATGACAACGGCGGGGGGTTCTTCGACTGGATCTTTGGCGGCCCGCGCCGCGCGTTCGCTCCGCCGCCCCCGCGCAACAGGCCGTACGGCCCGCAGACGAGCACCAACGGGCGCGATTATTTCTGGCGCTGAAACCACGCCGTGACGAACGGAGGAGGTGTGAGCGTTCGCGCGCGCGGGACGGCGCTTGGCCAGGACTGATTGAGACCGGCCTCAGCCCTGCGGTTCTTCAGGCGGTGCCGCGGGCTTTGGTCCCGCTGTATGTTCCATTTCAAGTCGAGTCGCAGTGCCGGACCGACACGTCCGGGGTCAATGACCTCGTCCCACCAATTGGTGCCGGCGATGACCGGTATCCTGCGCTGGAGCGACCAGGCGGCTAAACATGTCGTGACAGAATGGCTGGCGTGATCATCAAGTCCGCACGGGCCGCTTCGGCGATGAATACTGTCCCTATCGATTTTTGTTGCGGGCTCTGACGGGAAGCCCGTCCGCGCCCTGCCGAGTCCGGCGAGCGTCGCCTGCTCGACGCGGCGAGCCGTCCTCGCGCGGCGAAGCGAGCGTTCAAACGATCAATTCTTGGCAAGCTGGTACAGCTGGGTGGACTCGAACCACCGACCTCCTGATCCACAGTCAGGCGCTCTAACCAACTGAGCTACAGCTGCAGGGCATGACGCAGAGCATCCTACAGGCGCGTAGTGTCTTGCGAAAGGCGATTCCCCTTCCGGCACCCTGCGCCTGAGACGCCGCGGGGCGAAACTAGGTTCAGGGCGGAGATTTGGCAAGCTGGTGTTCGGGTTCAGCGCATTTGAAGCGGGGCCGGTCTGCCGGCGCGCGAATTAGCAATGCCCGCTGCTCGCAATCGGTGGACGTGGGTCATCAACGAGGGCAAACTCGATGCAAGGAGATGGGCGGGCGCGCAACGGCCCTGCGCGGGCCACCCCGCGCCGTGAAGCCGAATTCCGCGGCCCCGCCTCGCCTCAAAAGCGAGCACAACCCCTGGGGCCGCGGCACCGATCCTGCAGACACAGATAGGGGCTAGGCTGCCTTCTTCGTGGCTGCGCCGAATCCCTCGCGCACCGGTTCGGCGCATTCGGCAGCGACCTTCTGGGCGTATTCGCCGAGCTCCTTGGCCTGCGCCGTCAGCATGTCGAACTGCTTGCGCAGATAGCTCGAAGAAAGCTCGATCATCTCGGCAAAGGACTTGGCGGTGACAACGTCGGCCATCAGTTCGAAGGCCGCTTCGGAATTGGCGCGCGCTGCTTCGATCACCTTGAGGCCATAGCCGGAGTAGCCCTTGGCCGCCGCAGCGTAAGCCTGCTCGAACCGCTCTGTAGCCTCTTCAGCGGCCGACCTCCATTTTTCGTAGTTTTCCTTTGCCTGGGCAATGGCCTTTTCGGCCCATTCGCGGAAAGCACCGGGGATTTCCATTTTCGGCATCTCGATTTTCGGGATTTCGAATTTGGGGAATTCAAAGACGGGCGCGAGCGCGCCCGGCTCGGACTTCGGCGTGGCAGCCGTCATTGCGTCTTCAGCCATAGCAGCGATCCCTTCCCTGTCGCGGCGGCGAGCGGCATGCGCGGGTTGCCGCCGCCCTTAAAAAACCCGCGTCCGTCCCGAATCCATGGCAACGCACTGCGCCGGGCGGGACGACTACCGGCGAATGAACATAGGGCCGTCCTTGATGCATTGCAATATAAATATTGCAATGCAACAAGCGCAATGCAAGACCTCCGCGGACTGATCAGCTCACCGTCGCGCCTCCCGCTGAGCTGCCGGCATTGATCTCCCGCGGCAGGGGCACGGCCCGCTCGCCTCGCCGCATTCCCGAAAGCAGGCTATGCGGCTCCGGATCCGAAGCGGCCCGGCCGGGGCGCGACGGCCCGAGCCGGCTCAGTGCGCAACCTCGCCAGCAAGTTTGGCCGCCTTTCGGCTCAATTCCTTGGCCTGCTCACCCAATGCCGCAATCTGGTTCCCAGCATAGTCAGCATGCAGGTCGAGGACCTCTTGCGCGTCCTTGGCGCGGGCAAGCTTCTCCGCAAACGCGAATGAGGCGGCGATGTTGCGTTCAGCGAGTCGCCGGGCGAGATCCCTTGCCTCCTTGGCGCCGGTTCGCGCAGCGGTCATCCGACTATCCGCCTGGTGGAGCGCCTGTTCCGCCGCGGCCAGGAGACTCGCGCAGACGTGCTTGGCCTGCGCGACGCTTCTTTGCGCCAATACCTGTATTTCCATTGGAATCGCATTGCCGCCGCTGTCGCCTGCCATGGCTTCCTCCTTCCCGGAAACGGCGCGGGCCGAGAGGCGGGTGGGCCGTCTCCGCAAATCGTCTTGCGAGCACCCTTTTCGCTGATCGGCGCCCGCCGGGTTAACGTTACCGGAGAGCAGCCGGGGATTTGCC
>Ga0070740_10004265_pt1 | contig 14259 bp, 14 predicted proteins | sample Coa_R2_FD_67286 | JGI IMG/M metagenome (GOLD analysis project Ga0070740, IMG submission 67286) | Surface soil microbial communities from Centralia Pennsylvania, which are recovering from an underground coalmine fire - Coalmine... | ecosystem: Environmental > Terrestrial > Soil > Unclassified ... | reverse complement strand
CGACCATGAGCCTGGATCGGTTCACCGAGCGCATGGCTGCCCTCATCGAGGGCAGGCTCGCACCGCCCGCTCACACCCTGCCCACCGCGCCCGCCGTCTCAGCCCACGGACGATGAGCATTCTGACGCGGGCATTGTAGTCATGTAAGCTAAGAGCGACCGCCCTTCGGATCTCGGAATCGGTGTACTTGCCATATGGCCGTCAGACAACAACAGTTCTCCACGCACTCCGCTCCTCCCAGAGCGGCGTCCCTTCGCAACCGGCTCCTGCAACCGCGAGAGCGCAATGGGTTAGCCTTCTGGGTCTATGTATTACTGGCCGCTGTGATGTTGCTGGAGATATCCCCGGACATCACCCTCCCCGACGAGCTATCGCGCAACCTGCCGTTTTTCGAAGACTTCGCGACGTGGACGCACATCAAGGGCCTTTCCTTCAGTATGGCCGAGTTGATGATGGCGGTTGTCCTCCTGATCACGTTGCTGGTGACTCTGTCGGATCGGACCTTCCGCTTCGACAAGGGGTCGCTGATGCGGCCGTTGGGCCTTTACATCGCCATGGTCGCGGTGGGGTATGTGCACGGCCGCACGTCAGGCGGCGACTCCACGTTAGCGTTGTGGGAGATACGCAATCAGGTCTATCTCTTCATCGCCTATATCCTGACCTGTAACCTCATCCGCACGCGCCGCCAGGTCCATACGATGATGTGGATCGTGCTGGTCGGAACGGGCCTGAAGGCCGCGCAATGCGTCTGGCGCTATCGCATTACCTATCACGGCAGCCTGGCCGGCATCGAAGCGGTGATGCCCCACGAGCAGTCTCTCTTCTTCAACGCCTTCCTCACCCTCACGGCCATCCTCTTCATGTATAGCGGCACCCGCCGCATGAAGCACGTGGCCCTTATCTTCCTGCCGTTCGTGATCGTGGGGGATCTGGCCAACCAGAGGCGAGCGGCGATCCTGGCGATTGTCGTGGCAACGCTTGCCCTGCTGGCGATCACGGCAATCATGCATCGGCCACGACGCAAAGTGGTGATAGCCATTGTCCTCGCCTTGGCCGTGGTAGGCCCGGCCTACTATATCGCATTCCAGCACAGCCATGGCTTGACGGGAGAGATTGCCCACGCTCTCAGCTCGGTTACAAGCCCCGATCCGCGCGATGCCAACTCGAACCTGTACCGGCAGAATGAGGACAAAGACATCATGGCTACCATGAGGTCGTCGACGACCAGCGCACTAATCGGCTATGGGTACGGCAAACCTATGCTCGTTCCCTATGCTCTGGCCGACATCAGTCAGATCTACGTCTTCTGGAATATCATGCCGCACGATAGCATCCTCTGGATCTGGATGCGCACGGGCACGATCGGCTACATCCTGTTCTGGCTCATGATCGGCATAGCTATCATCCAGGTAGCACAGGTGATGCGCCGGCTCGAGGACCTGTACCTCAAAGGGCTGGCCCTGTGGATCCTACTGATGATCGTCCAGTTGATCATATTCGCCTATCTCGATCTTCAGTGGGCGAACTACCGCAGCATGCTCCTGGCCGGCATGCTATTTGCCCTGATCAGCCGCCTGGCTGCACTGGCAGATCGCGAGGGCGTCGCCGACGTCGCGCCGCGTGGCCTACACGCGAGGCCTGGCCGAAGGCCGAGGCGCCCGGACCTATCGCCGTCGCTGGCCGTCGTCGACGGTCGCCTCGTCCGCACGCCGCCGCGCATCGACCGGCAATCGGCCAAGAGACTGTGAGGCCGCTGGGGCGTCCGGCGAGATGCGCCGCCTACCCTGTTTTGTGCACGAGGAGGGGCCGGAGCCGGGACCGCGGACGTCCTCGTCCGCCCACGTTCGCGGTCCCAGAAAGCCGCAACTCCGCGGCCACGCACAATCCAGGCTAAGCGGAGGATGGCGGCGGTTGATCGCCTTGCAAGAGCTGCAGCAGGGTGGTGCGACCGCCCAGAGCACCTGCAACGGCATCGTAGTAGCGGAGGTTGAAGATGAGGCTGCAGGCCGCGTTGCCGAGCATGGTGATATGCGTGCGGTCGGCCGTTCTGGCGAGGAGACCCAGCAAAGTCACGGCGACGCGCGTCATGCCCGCACTACCGGCACAGAGTTCGGTTATCAGCCGTACCGGTAGCGCGCGATCGCGGTAATGTTTGGCGACTCTGCCCAGCAGTTCGGGCCGGCCGTCGCGCGCCATCCTGACGTCTGCCCAACCGTAGGCGGCGGGCATGCGCAGCCACGATTCGAACGTGCGGTCCACGTAGTGCCACCCCCGAGCTTCGGGCAGAAAGACGAAGTGCAGTCCATGTTCATCTAGCCGCAGAGCAAGCTCCACGTCTTCCGCCCGCCGGAAGCTGGGGTCGAAGCCGCCGACGTCCAGAATATGCTGCTTGAGCACAGAGGCGTTGCCGGTGTAGAACTGAAAGCGCGTCGCTTGATAGTGTCCGGCCATCATGTCATCGTATTGGCGGCAGAGGGTGCGCTCTTCCCAGGCGCCCCAGGCGTTCAAGCGAACGTCGGGCGGCGGCAACAGTGGCCCAATCGTCACGCGGCGATCCTGGCCTGCCTGCGCCCGCAGGTGCGCGGCGACGAGCTGTTCATCTGGCAGGACATCGTCATCCAGGAAGATGATGAGCGGGGCGCGAGCCGCCGCCACACCGTTGTTGCGCGCGCTGGCCGGCCCTTGGTTGGGCTGCTCCAGTACGCGCAGTGCAAACGGCGCGTCGGCGGCCAACTCGCGGCAGGCCCGCGCCGAGCCGTCCACATCGCCGTCGCAAATGACAATGACCTCGAAGGTATCCGCCGGTGCGCTTTGCCGGCCGAGCGACCGCAATACGCGCAACAGAGAACGTCGCCGCCCGTGTGTTGGCATCACAACGCTGGCGGCTAGGTCGGAGTCCATTGACGATCTGCCCATTCTGTCGGGGGTGCTTAGGCGATAGATGCTTTGGCCTCTTCGCCCGGGAGGAGCGCCCAGGTCGTTTCTGGCTTGCCGCTGACGAGGTAGTCTGCGAGCTCGACGCCCTGCATCACCGAGTGGTCGGTATTGCCGATCTCATATCTCCAGGCCCCAAACCGCCCGCGGGAGTAGATGTCGTGCTCCATCAACCAGGGCTGGATGACGGCCAGGGCCGCGTCACGCCCGAGCGTCGGCACCGGGTACGAATAGGGTACACGCAGCAACTGCCGGCTCACGATCTTGTGCTCGGCCTGCTCTGGCGTCAGCAACGTGCAGGCAACCATACCCTGGATGGTGCGCTCGATCACATCATCAGGGTCCTCCCGCTTGTACGGAGAGGACGACACTTCGGCCAGTAGCGAGAAATGGCCCGGCCCGGGCGTGACCCCGGGCGAATAGTTGGACAGGTACGTGACGCGATAGAACGGCGCATGCGACTCCGGGAAGTACATCCAACACTTGCTACTGGGACACGGGTCGGCCACGCCAATGCCGATGAACAATCCTTCGGTGTGGTGTAAATCGCGGACGGCTCTCCGGATGGCCGGGGGGCAGTCGACGATGCTGTGTACCAACTCCGTCAGGGGCATCGTGGTCACGAGCCGATCGTAGGAGATGCGCGTGCCGTCGGCGAAAGTAACCTGCTTGCGCCTCGCGTCTATACTGACCGCCTCCTTCGCGAGGTGGACCGGTTTGGGCAGCGCCTCGGCTATACGCTCGTAAAGCATACCCGTGCCGAGTAGCGGGAACTTGAACTTGTTGTTAGGTCCCCAGCCCACATCGTCGCGGTCGACGAGCAGGTTGTGCAAGATGCGCCGGACATCCACATTGGGCACGCGATCGCCCTGCCAGTGGGTATCCATCATCTCCAGTGGATGGGCCCAGACCTTGAAGTTATAGGGTAGCATGAAATGCCGGGCAATGCCGTCGCCGAAGATCGCCGTAATCCATTGCTCGAAGTTGGCGCGCGGCAACGTCCGTTTCTGGGCCTCGATGATGCCCATGATGCATTCCAGGAATACGTCGGGCGGCAGGCGGTGGATATTGTTCTGGAAGGGATAGGGCACGAAGCGGTCGTGGATCCAGACCCAGGCCTCACGCATGTGCTGGTCGTAGTCGCCGCGCAACATCTTCTCCACGAGGTCGTCGAAGTAGCGGTAGTGGCTGAACATGACGTGGCCGCCGTGGTCCCAGATGAAGCCATGCGGGTCGCGATAGCTCGCCGACAAGCCGCCGACATGATCGGCGCGCTCGAAGATGTCCCACCGCTCATAGCCGAGTTCGGCCAGGCGATAGGCGGCGCCCAGGCCGGTAGGGCCCGCTCCCAGGATGATGATCTGATCATTCACGCTACTCTCAGCTCCTTACAATTCAGCGTTGCACATACAAGCGCGAATGGCGATCGACGTCAAATCTGAAGCCTTCGCGGATGCCGACGAAGATCGACCGGATGTACGGAAATTCAGTCGGCTTGCGCCCCAGGATGTACTTCACCAGGTACCGCGCTCCCCAATTGGTTACCTGTCGCGTGAGCAGCCACAGGGCATACGGATCGCGGCAGCGCACGTGCTTGGAATAGAACGCGCCGTCGCCGATACCATAGTTGCGCAGCAAGGCGGGCCAATCCTCGCGCGCACGCAGACCATCATGCAGCACATGGACCTCCGGCCGCAATAGGATGACGGAGCCGGCGCAATAGGTGCGGTAGGCGAGGTCGTAGTCCTGTGACGACCGCAAAGGCGCGCCACCGCCCAGGATCTCGTCGAAGCCGCCTATTCTGGAGAAGAGGCGGCGGCGGGCGGCAAAATTCGCGCCCATTCCGAAAACCTTGAATCCATCCTTGCGGCTGAGCCGCTCGGGGCGGGGGATATCAAGCCAGGGCGTCAGTATCGGATCATCGCCCCTGGTAGAAGCCGGCAACACGCGGCCATAGAGCAAGTCGGCTTCGCCGTCCGCCGCGAATGCCGCCACAATTGCCGTTAGCCAGTCCTGTGGCGCCAGACAATCGTCGTCGGTAAAGGCCAGGATCTCGCCGGAGGTGCTGTGAATAGCGTTGTTGTAGGCGCGCGAGAGGCCCGACTCATTGACGTGCATATACCGTAGCCGCGCATCGCTGCTCGCCAGCGACTGCAGCGCGACTTCCGTGGCGTCCGTGGTGCTCTGATCGATGACGGTCAGGTCGAACGCGGGGTAGTCGTTTGCCAGGACGCTCGCCACGGCCTGGCCGATGGTATCGGGGCGGTTGCGCGTGCAGATCACGGCCGACACAAAGGGCGACATCGTCGTTTCCGATAGGGACATGAGTTACTCCATTCTTCAAGGTGTGGTGGATATACTGCGCAGTCGCACTAGATCCAGGAACTGGAGCCCGGAGCGGTGCACGTCCCGCACGGACACAGTGCGTAGGACAAGTGAGGACAGGGCGTAGACAACCATGCCCACCGCGATTTTCGCTGGGAGCCACAATCCTCCGCAGACCAGGACCGCCGGTATCATCGGCAAGCTCGCCGCGACACATCGAGACAGATAGCCCGTGGTGGCGAGATCCAGCACGCCCCGTGGCCGCAGATAGATGGCTCCCACCATCATGGTTAGCTCAGTAACGACGGTGATGATCGAGGCGCCGATGGCCCCATTGCCAAATATCCGGATCGACAAGGGTATAGCTATCAGGTTAAGCAGCGGATTCAGGATCGCCGCTAGGCAGCCCACAATAACCCATTGTCTCTGGCGGTCGCTTGCGATGAGCACAGTGCCCAGCACCATATCCATGCCCACCACCGGGATATGCAGCGCGAGTATGCGCATGAGTGGCACGGCGTGGTCGAAGCCGGAGTGATAGTGGAGCAACATCATGACGTCACCCGCGACGAGTGCGATGCCCGTGGCGATCGGGACACCCACGAAAAGGACGAGCCGCAAGGCCCGATTCGCCATGGTGATGAAGGCTGGAGATATCTCAACACCATGAGCGGACAGCGACGGCAAAGCGGCCGTCACAACAATGGATGCGAAGAATGTGGGCAGGCCCACCCACTTGTAGGCCAGGATGTACCAGCCCACGGTCGCATTGCCCGCCATGCTCGCGAGCATGGGAATATCGATGCTGCCGTAGATCAAGAGGGCTGCGCTCCACAGCAAGAAGGGCAAGCCGCCGAGGACCAGGCTTTTCCATAGGCGCAGGTCGATGTGCATACCTTTCCGTAAGCGCGGCCAAAGCTGAACTCCGTTGGCGACCACGGGAATCACGCCGGCGCAATTGAGCGCGAAAGCGTAGGCGAGCACGCCCTTGTGCGTTGCCAGCACGGCCAAGGCTGCCGCACAACTGACGTACTCGCGCACGACTTCCCACGCGGCTGGCTTGCCCATGCGTTGTTCGCCCTGCAGACCCGCGACGAGAGTTTCGTTGAGCGTGGTGAAAGCCATGCCTATGTAGGCCACGGCGATGATGACGATCGTCTCGCCCGGATATCCCAGGACATGTGCCATGCCTAAGGCGACGCCGAACAGCGACGCTATCAGGAGCAGCTTCATAATCAGGGCGTTAAAGACGTATGGCCCGACGCGCGACGTGTCCCGCGCCGTTGTCTTCACGATGAAGGTGCTGGTACCGAGGCCTGCCGCCAACCCGAAGAAGCCAACAAACGCGAAGGCAAACTCGGTCCGTCCGAAATCCACATCGCCCAGGCGTCGAGGAACCATGACAAGCATCACCACGGAGATGGTCCACGTCGCAACCTGCGAGAGGAAGAGCCATGTTATGTTCCTGTCCACAACCCTCATGCCGGCACCTGCTATCGTCTTCCCATTCGAATAGCTTCGACTCTCGTGAGAATAATCATTCGCCTAATTGCTTCCATTGTCTCAGATGAAGCGTTAATCTTCGGTTAAGAGCAGAGTAAATCCGCAGTTAAGATTTCTGTGGGTCACCGGCTGCTGCGTTAAGGGCGCGGGAAGTCTGGCGGTTCACAGCGTCTTCCTCCGCGACCGACCTCATGATTGCCAGGATACGCCGCACATTCACGGTGTTGTCGAAGCGCTGTTCCGCCAGCGCTCGGCCCTTAGCGCCCATCCCGCGGCGCCTTGACTCGTCTCCAGCCAGCGCCGCAATCGCCGCTCCAAGGGCCCGCGTATCGCCTGGCGGTACCAGGAGTCCGTTTTCTCCATCTTGAAGGAGCTCAGGGATTCCACCGACCGGACAGGTGATGACCGGCAGGCCGCAAGCCAGGGCCTCGATGCAGGCGACCGAGAAACAATCACCTAGCGTAGGTAGCACGAAGAGGTCGGCCGTTCGATAGAGATGCAGCAGTTGCTCGCTGTTCGGACCGATATTGCGATAGACGTGGATACCTGGAACCTCCTCAATCGGGGCTTTGGTGACCAGGTGCAACTCGCAGCTCTCGCGCAAGCCCGCGTTGAATGCCCGCAGCAAGACCTCACCGCCTTTGCGCTCGAAATCGCCGCCCACAAATAGAATGCGCACGGGTTGGCCTGCCTGCTTGCCTGGCCTCGTGGATGGATGGGGCCACACCTTGAAATCCACGCCGGGCGAAATGACGGTGATCCGCGAGGCGTCGATCCCGTAGTCGTCGATGAGCGATCGACGGGCCCAGTCACACCACACCACGAGCGCTCGTGCCGCGTGTAGCGAGCGCCGGTTCAGCGCTGTCTTGAGGGCCTCGACGGGCTTCCGGGACGGATGATGGCCGTAATGTATGCCAACGCTGTCGTAATTTATCGGTGTGGCATCCAGCGATACCACGCTGGGAACGCGCCGCATCAGACCGGCGCTCAGGAGCGCCGTGACCTGGGTGTGGAAGAACAGCGCGTCGTACCGCCGCGGGGCGTCTGCCGTGGCGAGCGTGCGCCGGGCCCGAAGGCCGGCGCGCAGTGACCAATTGCTCCGCAGCAAAGGTAGCGTTTCCAGCGTTCCCCGTGGCGGGAAGGTCAACAGATGCCAGGTTGCCGACACCGCTGGAACGTCGTCTATAACGGAGCGCAGGTTCTTATAGTGCGTGACGTGGCCGAGCGTCTGCTCCATCACGAAGCCATAGCGGCGGGGTACTGCATCGCCAGGGTGTGTCACCTCATACCTCTATCGTTACCGTATGTCGCGGGAAAGCCAGTGTGCGCAGCTCTGGGGGTACCGGCATGGTCACGCCAATAGCCGGGTTTGACGAAGGGTTCGCCGAGAATACAAGTCGCTATCCCTTGGTATACGCATAGACAACGTACACCAGGATGACAAGGCTCATGGCAGCATAGGTGCGCGTAGCTCCCAGACGGTGACGGGTCAGTCCAAGTGCTACAAAAGCGCAGAGCATGACAAGAACGCTATTCATGGAGTGGCGCCTCAGACATCCGCTTCACGCACCTCGTCCAGGCCACCACCTGGGAAGCGAGGTGCGAACACCGTTGAGGACCACACCTTGCGGCGGTCGGTCGCCCAAGCGCTCGATGGCCTCATGCACGACGCCGTGCGGCGTGACGCCCGAGCGCACCACCAATACGATTGCATCGGCCACGCTGGCGGCGAGGGGACTGTAGCTATGATTGATGATGGGAGGTAGGTCCAGGATGACCACGCCCTGTGGCCCGCGTGGGCCGTGGAAGGGGTCGCGGATGGGGAGGTGTCGCATCAGGCGCGCCGCATCCTGTCCCGCGGAGCCCGTCGTGACGACCGAAAGATTGGGGGACACCACATGCCTGACCTCGTCCAGCTCGGTATCGTCCCGTAACACGTCGCACAGGCCGGGCGCCGGAGGGACGCCAAAGTACGGCGCCAGCGAAGGGCGCTCGAAGTCCACCTCGGCCAGCATAACCGGCACGTCCAAGTCGGCAGCCAGCGTCCGTGCCAGGCCCACCGCGATCGTGGTGCGTCCCTCTCCGCTGATCGCACTCGTCACGCCGATGACGATGGGACGCACACCATCGGGCAACTCCAATCCAACATAGATCTGCCGATACGTCTCGGGGGTGTGCGTGTCGCGGGATGAGGGCGCGAGGCGCAGCGCCGGCGCGACCATCTGCTCTGTCGGAGGCATCGCTACGACCCCGTCCCCGTCCGCGACAGGCCTTGCAGAGCGCGACGGCGGACGTTATTCTCCCCTATTTGTGGCGACCCGATACGCTGCGCCGCGAGGGTGCGGCTGTAGGGGACTGCCGACAGCACCGGCAGGCCAAGCAACGCCTCTACTTCTTCCGTAGAGCGGAGGCTACGGTCCAGCAGCGTCTTTGCGATCAGGAACGTCCCGCCCAGGAGCAGGCCCACCACCAGCGCAATGACCAGGTCCATGATCTGGGCCTTCTTATTGGAGACGACGGTGATGCTTGGCTGGTCGACGACGCTAAATGACCCTTGCACCACGAGGTTGGCCGGGATCGTTTTCTGCGTGCGGTAGTCGGAGATCTTCTGTTGTGCATCCGAGACGGCGGCCTGATCGGCCTGACTTTGCCGGTATAGAGTGCCCAGCATGGGGTCGGCCGCGATCTGGGCGTTCAACTGGTCGGAGGTAATGCCTTTTGCCGCCATGTAATCTCTGAGTTTCTTGCTTGATTGATTGAGTCGTTGTTGAGCGTTCTGCAGTTGGTACGTATAGTAGGTTATAGCCTGTTGCGTTTGTTGACGACTTAGCGCTTGTGCCTCATCGCGCGCCGTACCCAACAGGCTGTTAACGACCTGAACGGCTACATCGGGGTACTTGCTTGTATAGGAGACGCTTAACATGGTGGGCCCTTTGGTCGCGATCACCACGTTGTGCGTGAGGTCTGTGACGACGGATGCGGGGCTTGCTTTACCGGTATCGAGGGCGTGGGCGTAGATGGGGCTGGTGTGCGCTACGTCGAGATCGAAGGACGGACTCTGCAGCAGCTGATTGAGCATTGCCTGCTCGTTCTGCGCTGCCGTTTGCCACTGGGACCAATCCATGCTTGGCCCGGCGAGAGATTGGCCGACCAATATGTTCGCGGTGGCCACGACCGTTTTGGGCATATTGCGGATCATGGCGTAGGTCGCCGCGGGCAAGAGGATAATGGGTACGGCGATAATCAGCCAGTAGCGAAAGAAAGTCTCGGCGTATCGTCTCATTACATAACGTCCCGTTTACAGTGTCGGCACTTGGGCTACCCGGTTACAGGGAGAGCCGGCGATGGAGATACATACCGCGCCCAACTTTCACCCACCAACCATGGTAACACGCGTCGGTTAAGGGCGAGTTAAGGCTCCCCGTTTCCCTGGTTAAGATTTGGTTAAACTCACTCTGTGTCCGTGAGGCAACTGCTCAACTGCTCTTGATGGGCTGTCCGGCACCGAGAGCGAGAGTGACCTATGGATGGGCGGACGCGACTCGCGCGGTCGCGGGTTGGACTTCTGGGGCCGACGCGGGCGCTCGGGCGCCGGCACCCGGACCTGCACGCTGAACGCTCCGCTCCCGTCTGCCGTCGCCGTCGCCAGCGGCACCGTGCCCGTTGAGCGGTTGTTCGGCCGGCGGTAGATCAGCCTGTGCGGTTAAGGACAGGAGCAAGGGCTGCGTCGTAAACCCGGGTATCTGCTAATCTGCTACATTATCAGCAGTTTACGCAACGCCGTCACCCATCTATGTCTCGTAGGGAAGCATGATTCCGCACACTGGGGAGTGGACATCCCAAGCCAACGGTCGATTCAGGGGGCTTACGCACAGCTTTAGGCGCATCCGCGAGCTTGGGGCGCTCAATCTGCTCCTCGGGCTCTACCTGCGCCGCTCGTTCACCAGGGCAGGTATCCTCATAGTGCATCCGGGCTTCCCGCTGCCCAGGGTCACGAATCGAGGTGGACACGTCGAGGCCGGCAACTGCAGCTTCTTTCCGGGCGTACACATCGAGTGCTGGAAGGGGGCCACCGTCAGGATCGGTAAGGGCACGTACATTAATCGCAATACCGAAATCGTGGCCTCGCGCGCGGTAACCATCGGCGCCGGTTGCATGATCGCTCGCGACGTGCTCATTATGGATACCGATCAGCATCCCGTCGGCGGGCGGGCATTGGTCAGCAAGCCGGTCGAGATCGGAGATCGGGTCTGGCTGGGTAGCCGGGCCATCGTCCTCAAGGGCGTGACAATCGGCCATGATAGTATCGTCGGCGCGGGGGCCATCGTCACCAAGAGCGTCCCGCCGCACAGCGTTGTCGTGGGACCGGCGGCGACGGTCATTCGTACTCTTCAAGAGCAATCGCGATAAGGACTCATAGTGGGCGAGGCAGACCCTACAGAGCGGCCGGCGGAATCGGGTGGTGCATCAACCGACAATGGCGCCACCAGGCGCCGTTCTCCTGGATTGCGGGCCCTGGCAACGTTGGCCGGCGAGGTGTTGGGGGCGCGGCTATTCTTGCGCGGTTGCACGCGGGTAGACCATCCCACCCGGCTGAAGGGCCGCCCACGCATCCATAACGAAGGCCGCATCGTCATCGGTAAGCGCGTCCGCATCCACTCCACCGTCGTGCCGGTCGAACTGGCGACGGTTCCGGGAGGGACTATCGAGATTGGTGAGCGCACGTTCCTTAACTACGGTGTCTCTATCTCGGCGCACCAACTGGTGCGCATCGGTCGATGCTGCCTGCTGGGTACCTACGTCAACATCCTGGACAATGACTGGCATGGCATCGTCGATCGCAATCGTACCCCGCCGTCGCGCCCGGTGACTCTGGAGGATAATGTCTGGCTAGGCAATCATGTTATCGTGTTGCCCGGCGTCACCATCGGCCGCGACTCGGTCGTCGGTGCGGGCTCGGTGGTCACCAAAGATATCCCCCCACGCTCCGTGGCCGTCGGCAATCCGGCGCGCGTCGTCAAGACATTCTAGGGGGCCGAACCCAATCCATCCGATGCGGGCCGCCCTATCACGTACCCGGCGAGGTGGTCATCTCCCCGTCTGCAGCTTCCACAGGCCGGCGTCCCAATTGGACGAGTAGATAACGTGGTTGATCGGATCATAGGCCATGCTCATCGGCCCGTCCCTGAACAGTTGGTCGTTGTAGCGCGCCCAGTGCACCCCGTCTGATTCAGGCGACCAGACGTAATAGTTGGGGCCCGACGTGTTGAACCCTCCGTTGGCCGTCTGGGCATATAGGTGCCGGCCATCGCCGATCACCGTGTAGTAGCCGTCCGCTCCCGGGCGCGGGCCCACCACAATCCACGTCTGGCCGTCATCCGCACTGCGCAAGAGCCCCGTCAGTGCCCCCACATACCAAACACCATTCCTGGCCCGATAGATACCACCACCGCCGTCCTGACGCCCGACGCGGGAGACCTGGTGCCAGGATTTCCCACTGTCGGCGGTGCGCCAGTACCCCGCATCCTGTGTCCCCACCAACCAGGTGGCGCTGTTGTTCAGGAAGAACACGTAGCGGTTCCCGCCCGCCCACCCACGGGGTGCCTGGTGCACGATCCAGGTGGCCCCACCGTCAGTACTCTCCAGTAAGCCCGAGGGGTGAGGATGACCCAGGCCGGCCCAGTCGCTGTGGAAGGCCACCAAGATGTGGCCACTGCGATAGGGATCGGTGACGACCTCGTAGACGTCGAGGCTCGTGCGCTGGGCGACGGTGGAGGTGGGGGGCAACATCTGCTGCCAATCCGTGCCGCCATCGGTGGACTTCCAGATCCCTTGCGCGTCCGATCTCCCGTCCCACGAGCCGTAGCCGTTGGCCGCATAGAGGGTCGAGGGGCTGAAACGGTCGATCGCCAGGGACCAGAGGCGGCCGCCATTGAGGACGTCGCCGTTCGTCCCCGTGTTGGCGCGATACCAGCTCCGGCCGCCGTCCTTCGTCTTCCAGAGGCCTTGATAACACGTCCCCACGTACAGCGTCGTTGGCGCATGGGGATCGATGGCGATCGCTTGAAAGCCAAAGTTGAAGGACGGCTTGTTGGGATTCGTAGACACCCAACGGGGGGAGATGTTGACCCAGCGTGGCCGGGGAGCGTCGGGGCGCAGGGGAGGGGCTTGCCCACCTGCTGTGTGCGCGCGGGCGCCGGCGATGATGAGGGTCACGAGTAGCGCTGCATAATTAACTGTTCTGACCTTCTTCACTCTCTCAGCTTTCTAATCGGGGAACGCTCGCCACATCGCTTGTACTCATTCATTCCAAAGCGTGCAGCGTGTTGACCGTCAAACCGTAGGTCAGACTATAACACATCTCGATTAAGAACGCGTTAAGAGCGCGGTTGAGAGACCGTTAAGATTGGGGCGCTCCCCCGGGAGGCACCATTGTCAAGCCGGCGACTTATCCGCATCAGCTCCGAGTCCAGCCGGCGGCTTACCTGTGGTCGCGTAGTGCTTTGGCGGCTACACCGGCTATGCGACCACCATGCGTCCGCTCTGCGAAGGAATCGTTGGGCTAGCGCCAGAGCAGCCAGCGCACGGTCTGGCCATGGGACCACGATGGCGCATAAAGAAGTGTCATGCCCGGGGCCACATGAGTTGGAAATCTCAGCACGGTTGTCATGTACGTTCCGGGCCGTAAGGTCGTTACGGCGCGTGCGCGGCGACCATCGTCGATGGGACGAGCCGTCGTGTCGCCACTATGCAGGGAGAGATCACCCTGCATGATGCGCCGGGATTGGGAACCATTGTTGTGAAAAGAGACAGCGACCTCCGTGCCACCGGACGCCTGTGTCGTGGACAGCAAGATGGCCCTTACGCGCAGGCCGTCGACGGCCTGTACCTGTGTCGCGACCGGGCCGTGGACCGCTGACGTGGGCGTGCTCGGTCCATTGTTCCCGGCGGCACCATTGAGAATCGACCCACCGATGCCGATGGCTATGAGCACAAAGCCGATGAGCAGACGTTTGGGGCGCGGCGCCCAAGATCGCTCCACCTCGGCCACATCGGGTTGGGCCGCGGCGAGCGATGACCGTGATGGTTGCGATGGCTCCATACCGGAATTGTAGCACCGCCGGCGATTCGTGGGGCGCCGCACGCGTGCGTCAATCACGCCGTGCGCACTGCGTGCGCCTCCAGCGACATAATGTCGGCCAACCCCTTTTCGGGTCCTCGCCCAGGCGCCGTGCCCATCCTTCGTACGGCGCCTGTCTCGCGTGGGATCTTGCGATTCCAGTGCGCAAGGGCATCCACCAATGCGCGGCATATGATATGCTCACCTCAATAGTTCGACAATCCAGGAGGCCGCTAGGAACGTGAGGCTCGGAGCGATTATGGCGGGAGTGAAGCGGTGAAGATAGCCCTCGTTCACGACTATCTAAACCAGGAAGGTGGCGCCGAACGTGTGGCCCGCGTCTTATGCCAGACCTACCCCGATAGTCCCCTCTACAC
>Ga0070740_10004264_pt1 | contig 14259 bp, 11 predicted proteins | sample Coa_R2_FD_67286 | JGI IMG/M metagenome (GOLD analysis project Ga0070740, IMG submission 67286) | Surface soil microbial communities from Centralia Pennsylvania, which are recovering from an underground coalmine fire - Coalmine... | ecosystem: Environmental > Terrestrial > Soil > Unclassified ... | reverse complement strand
GCGGGCGCCGGCGCTTGCTCGCCGCTCGGCGCGGCCTCGGTCGTTTCGCCGCCGGCCGGCGCGGTTTCGCCGCCCGGTGCGGCTTCGGCCGCCCCGCTGGTATTGCTTTCGCTGCCCGCCGCGGGCGTTTCCGGATTCGCGGGGGTCTCGGTGCCACCGGCGGCTGGCGCCGCCGGCTGAGCGCTGCCCCCGGCGCCATTCTGATCCGTCACGCCGTTGTCCTGGGCGGGCGCGGCGTTTTGCTGGGCGGCCTGATCGTCCTGGGCGTAAACGGCGCCACACAAGGCCAGACCGCAGATGGCTACTAGCTTTGCTGAGCGATACATGAAAAGCCCCCTTGCCTCAAAAAAAGCGCGTCCTGCGCGTGATTATTCGCCCGGCACCTCGTCCTCAACGCGTCACGATCGAGAAACGATCGGGCATCGAAAATATAGCACACCGGTAGGGCGGAAAAATAAATGTTCATCCACCGTATATGAGGGGAGCGTGTGTCACGCACGCGTCACGAAACTGAACAACGACCCGTAAAGCGCTCGAGCAGGGTTTCTTGCACCCGCTGGGGACCGTCGCGCCTTCCGCGCTGGTGCTTCTTGTGCCCGTTGGGGCAGGGGCTAGAATATGCCCATACGCGCAGCGGCAAGGCGCCCCATCGCCGCGGGGATGAAGCGCAGGGATTGAAACAAGGCGCGGGTGTAGTTCAATGGTAGAACTGCAGCTTCCCAAGCTGCTAACGTGGGTTCGATTCCCATCACCCGCTCCACATTCTCGATTCCGCCGCCGTCGGGAACCTGCCGCAGACTGACTGGCGTACTTGCGCCAGCGCACGTTTCGGCGATGCCAAAACGCGGAAATGCGATTGACGAGGCCTCTGGAATCGTCGATATTGACCAAGCACAGGGCCCGGTCACAGGACCAGGGAGTTGGGGTTAAGGGACTCGCCTCTTTCAGGGAATCTCCAATGCGTATCCACCGCACCGCATCGCTTGCGTTCATTGTTCTGGGCGCGCCGGCCGTCGCGCTCGCCCAAGCCGACGACTCCGACACCAGCGTGCGCCAGCATGCGGAAGTGGTGTCGGGCGACTACATCGCCGTCCTGCCGGGGTATGCCATCCCCGACAGCGGCCGCGGCACCCAGCGCAACGGGTTCACGATGTCGATCATCTACGGCAATCAGATGACGACTCATTTCTCGGTCGAGGGCAATGTCCAGGGCTCGATCTTCGAAACCGGCCGCGGCCATGGCACCGACTTCTACCAGTGGGGCGGCACCATCGACTTGGTGTATGGCCTGACCGACCGTCGCAGCTCGCCGTTCATGCCCTTCGCCCTGATCGGTCTGGGCGGCATGTACAACGACGTCTTTCCGCAGAACCGTTCGGCGGCCAGCTTCGTCGCCGAAGGCGGCATCGGTTTCGTCACCGGCTCGCTGTACGACGGCCTCAAGCTGCGCGGCGACGCGCGCTATGTGCGCGACACCTTCGAGAGCGGCTACAACGACTACCGTTTGATGCTGGGATTCGAAATCCCCCTGGGCCGGGTGATCGAGCGCGTGGTGGAAAAGCCGGTACCGCAGGTGCAGGTCAAGGAAGTGGTCAAGGAAGTCCCGCGGCCCTGGGTCGATTCCGACGGCGATGGCGTGGACGACGAGCACGACAAATGCCCCGGCACGCCGCACGGCCTCAAAGTCGATGCGGACGGCTGTCCGATCCCCGGCCAGGTCATTCCGCTCAACGGCGTGACCTTCGAGTTCAACAAGGCGCGACTGACGCCCAACGCCGAGACCGTGCTCGACGGCGTGGTGCCGGCGTTCACCGGCGAACCTTCGCTCAAGGTCGAGATCGCCGGGCATACCGATGGCGTCGGTTCGGCCGCCTACAACCTCAAGCTCTCGCAGAAGCGCGCCGAGGCAGTACGCAGCTACCTTATCAGCCGCGGCGTGCGGCCCGATCAGCTCGTGGCCAAAGGCTACGGCAAGTCGCAGCCGCTGGTCAGTCCGGAACGCACCGCGGAAGACCGCGAGCGCAATCGCCGGGTCGAGTTCCGCATTCTGCAAAAGTAATCGAGATCAGGTGAAGCAAACGACGTTTGTGGATCCTTGGGAGCTAGCGAACGCTCAGGAGGGAGTCACCGTGGAATTCAAGCTTGATCGAGCGCAGCGCCGCTCTCGTACCGTCCCCGCCTTGGCCCTGCTCGTCGGCCTGATGCTGGCGGGCTGTTCCGCCAATGGCGGACTCGGCACCGGCGGCGGTGGTGGCAGCAGCGGTGGTGGTGGTGGCAGCAGTGGCGGCGGCGGTGTCGGTCCGACCGTGACCATTACCGCGACTCCGGGGCAGGTCGCCCCCGGGGGGACCGTCACCCTGAGCTGGTCGTCCAGCGATCCCAACGCCACCTGCACGGCTTCCAGCAGCGCGCCCGGCAGCACCTGGACCGGGACCCAGCCCAGCCACGGCACCCAGGAGGTCACCGTGCCGACCGCGTCGGGCAGCTATGCCTACGCGCTGTCGTGCAAGAATTCCGCTGGCACCGGCACCGGTACGGCGACCGTGCAAGTCGGCGCGACCGGCGGCAACAGCCCCACGGTCACCATTCAGGCTTCCCCCGCGCAAGTGACGCCCGGCGGCGAGATCACCCTGACCTGGTCGTCCAGCGATCCGAGCGCCACCTGCACCGCCTCGAGCAGCGACTCCGCCAGCGCCTGGAAAGGCACCAAACCGACTTCCGGAACCACCCAGGTGACCGCCGCGCAGACGCCGGGGAGCTATGCCTACGCGCTGTCCTGCACCAATGCAGCCGGCACCGGGACGGGAACGGCGACGGTCCAGGTCGGTAGCGGCGGCGGCCCCGGAACTCCGCCGACCGTGACCCTCAATGCCACACCCGGCCAGGTCGCTCCCGGCGGCACCCTCAGCCTGACCTGGTCTTCCTCCGATTCCTCGGCCAGTTGCACCGCCTCCAGCACCGACAGCAATAGCACCTGGAAGGGAGCCCAGCCCGCAGCCGGCACGACCCAGGTGACCGCCGCGCAGACGCCGGGCACCTACACTTACAGCCTGAGCTGCAGCAACGCGGCCGGCAGCGGCGTGGGCACCGCTTCGGTGACGGTCGGACAAGCGGCGGCGCCGACGGTGAACATCAGCGTCTCGCCACCCGCGATTCAGGCCCAGCAACAGGGCCAGCAGGCCGAACTGGCCGTGGTGAAGTGGACCACCACCAATGCCACGAGTTGCAAGGCCAGTGGCGGCGACGGCGCCGATGGCTGGGACGGAAGCACGCAACCGACTTCCGGCAGCTTCAATGTCAGCGCCCCGCCCACGCCGGGCACCTACGCCTACACCCTGACCTGTAGCGGCCCCGGCGGCTCCGGTGCGGGCACCGCCGATCTCACCGTGACCAGCGGCCCGGCGCCGACCGTCCAGATCACGCCGCATAGCCAGTCCATCCCGGTGGGCGGCACGGCCAGCTTCAGCTGGGTGAGCACCAACGTGTCCGTTTGCGAGGCCAGCGGAGCCTGGAGCGGCCAGCAGCCGGTCAACGGCAGCTTCAATACCGGTGCGCTGACCACGGCCGGGGTTTACCAGTACACCCTGACCTGTAGCGGGTCCGCCGGTTCGGCGACCGATACGACCACGGTCACGGTCGGCACGCCGCCGCCGCCGACGGTCACGATTTCGGTCGCCCCGACCTCGATCCAGGGCGGGCAGTCCGCGACGCTGACCTGGTCCTCGACCAATGCCACCGACTGCACGGCCAGCGGTTCGTGGAGCGGCGACCGCCCGGTTTCCGGCACGGCCAGCACCGGCACGCTGAACACGGCCGGCGTTTATTCCTACACTCTGACTTGCACCGGTCCGTCGGGCAGCGCCGCGGCGAGCGCGCTATTGACCGTGACCAGCAACTTCGTGCCAGCGCCAGACTGCGGCGTCGGCTTCCCGACCGTCGCGCTGGTCGGCACGAACGCAAGCGCGACGTTCTCGGCCACGCAGAGCTGCCTGGGCTGCTCGGTCAGCAACCTCGGAAACGTGACCGACACCGATCTCACCAACTTCGCAACCATCAGCACCACGCTCAACCTCCTGGGCTCGGCGAGCATCAACGTGACCAAGGGCAGCGTCTTCCCGGGCGGGCGCAAAGTCGGCTTCCTGGTATCCACGCCCAACGCGTTGCTGCTCTCGCTGGGTCTCTTGCAGAACGTGACGCTGGAAACCTTCCTGGCCGGTCAGGCGCAGGAAACCGCCTCGACCAGCTCGCCGACCGTCGGTCTCGACCTGCTCGGTTTGATCAACAACCCGAACGAGTACTTCCTGTCGTTCACGACCAGCGCCGGGAAGAATTTCGACGCGGTGCAGATCAACGACGGGGGTGTTGCCGACCTGCTGAGCGGACTCAACGTGTACGCGGCCTGCGTCTCCAGCCAGTAAACGATACGCTGAAAAATCACCCGGCCCGCATCGCGCGGGCCGGGTTTTTCTTTGGCCGCGCTCAGCCGGGATCGACGTCGGAGGCGTCCGGCGGCGGCTGGCCGCCGCCGGTCAGCGCCGCGGGCAGCGCTTTCGCGGATCGCGCGCCCAGCTCGCGCAGTTTTTCGGCGCGACCGATCAGGTTGCCGCGACCTTCCACCAGCCGCCGCCGCGCAGTGTCGTAGGCCGCCTGCGCCTGAGTCAGGCGCGAGCCGATCTCCGACAGCGATTGCTCGAACAGCACGAACTGGTCATAGAGCTTGCCGGCTTCGGCGGCGATCTGCTGGGCGTTGCGATGCTGGCGGTCCATGTTCCACAGATTTTCGATGGTGCGCAGCGTGGGCAGCAGCGTGGACGGCGAGACCAGCGCGAGGTTGCGCGACAGCGCCTCGTCGTAAAGTTCGGGCGCCGCGCGGATCGCCTCGATGTAAGCCGCCTCGCTGGGCACGAACATCAGCACGAAGTCCAGCGAGTTCAAGCCAGGCAGACCCTGATACTCCTTGCCCGAAAGTCCGCGGATGTGATTGCGCACCGAGGCGACATGCTCGGCCAGCGCTCGTTCGCGTTCGGCGTCGGAGGCGGCAGCCACGGCGCGCGCGTAGGCGGTGAGCGAAACCTTGGCGTCGATCACCACGTCGCGGCCGTCGGGCAAGCGCACCACCGCGTCGGGCCGCCGGCGGTTTCCGTCCTCGGTGGTGGCCGAGAATTGCGTCTCGTACTCGCGTCCGCGCACCAGCCCCGACATCTCGAAGACGCGCTCCAGGATCAGCTCGCCCCAGGCGCCCTGGGTTTTCGCTTCGCCCTTGAGCGCCACGGCGAGATTGCGCGCATCTTCGGCGACTTTTTGATTGAGGTCCTGCAGCGAGCGGATCTGCTGGAACAGCGCGACGCGATCGCGCGTCTCCTTGTCGTAGGCCTCCTTGACCTGCTTTTCGAAGTCGCCGAGCTTTTCGCGCAAGGGCTTGAGGATTTGCTCGATGTTCTCGCGGTTCTGCTCGGTGAAGCGGCGCGACTTTTCTTCGAGGATCTCCTGCGAGAGCTGTTTGAAGCGCGTGTCCAGCAACTGAAGTTGTTCGGCCGCCTTTTCGCGTTCCTTTTGCAGCGCCGTTTCCGCCGCGGCGAGCTGGGCACGGTCGGCCGACGCCTGGGCGCGCAGCCGCTCGGCATCGGCGCGCGCTTCGGCGAGCTGGCGCTCGCGCTCGAGCGCGGATTCCTGCTGCGCCGCGAGCCGCGCCCGCAGCCGTTCGGCCGCGGCCCGGCCCGCCAGCCAGGCGATCAGCGCGCCCAGCGCCGCCCCGCCCAGCGCCGCGATGACGAGATTCATGAAAAGGGTTCAGGCGCGTCCGCAGGCGCGCTACGCCGCCGATCAGGCCGCCTTCTTGCGCGCGAAGGACAGCAGGAATTCCATCTGGTCGGCGAGGATGCGGCGGTTGGAGAGGATCAGGTACTCCGCCAGGTTCGGCGTGTACGGCACCGCCAGCAGCTTCATCCCCGCCTCCTCCGGCGTGCGGTCGTCCTTGCGCTGGTTGCAGCTCCGGCAGGCGGTGACGCAGTTCTCCCACACGCACTGTCCGCCGCGCGACACCGGCACCACGTGGTCGCGCGTGAGTTCCGAAACCGGGAACTGCTTGCCGCAATACAGGCACAGGTTGCGGTCGCGCTGGAACAGGGTGCGGTTGGTCAGCAGCGGCGCGTTGCCTTCGAAGCGGCGCGAGCGGTCGGCCACCGCGATGATCGAGCCGATCTGCAGACGCGAGGGCAGGCCGGAGCGCGCATTGACCCCGCCGTGGATGATGAAGCGCTCCTCGCCGGCCTCCCAGCACACGCGGCGGCGCGCGTAGAGCGTGGCCGCCGTCTGCCAGCGGATCCAGCTCACCGGCAGTCCGGTTTTGTCGAGCTTGAGGATGGCGGGAATCATGATCGCCGTAATCTACCCCAAATCGGGGCTTTGTGCGCAAAAAGCGGGACTTGGACCATCATGCGCAAGCTCGGTGACAAGCTCGTGGCACAGCTCGAAGATTTTCGGGCTTAAGGCCGCAGGATGATGCGGTAGCGCGCCCGGCCGGCGCGCAGGTGATCGAGCGCGGCGTTGACCTCGCTCATCGGAAAATACTCGACCTGGGGAACGATACGGTGGCGGGCGCAAAACTCCAGCATCCGGACCATGGTCGCCGGGCTGCCCAGCGGCGAGCCGGAAATGGATTTCTGCCCTCCGAAGAGGGCGCCCGGCCTGATGCCCAAAGCTTCGGGCACCGCGCCGACGAAGTGCAGCCGTCCGCGCGGCGCCAGCGTGGCGAGATAGGCTGGCCAATCCAGTGCGGCGTTGACCGTCACCAGCACGAAATCGAGGCAGCCCGCGAGCTTCTTGAGCGCGGCGGCATCCCGGCTCGAGACCGCGTGGTGGGCGCCCAGCGTGAGCGCTTCCTCGCGTTTGGCCTCGGTCGAAGTGAAGGCGGTCACTTCGCAGCCCCATTTGTTGAGGAACTTGAGCGCTAGGTGCCCCAGCCCGCCGATGCCGACCACGCCGACGCGATCGGTCGGTTTGACGCCGAACTGGACCAGCGGATTGAACACCGTGATCCCGCCGCAAAACAACGGCCCGGCGCAATTCGCATCCACGCCCTCCGGCAGAGGAATCGCCCACACCCAGTGGCAACGCACGCGGTCGGCGAAGCCGCCGTGACGGCCGACGATGGTGGCGCCGATCTCGCGGCACAGATTGTGGTCGCCGGACAGACAGGGCAAGCACCGTAAGCAGCTCGACGCGAACCAGCCCAGGCCCACGCGCTGTCCGAGCTTGAGGCCCTTGACCTGCTCGCCCAGCGCCGCCACCGTCCCCACGATTTCGTGGCCCGGCACCAGCGGAAACCGGGTGTGGCCCCAGGCGCTGTCCAGCATGGACAAATCGGAATGGCAGATGCCGCAGTGCTCCACCGCGATCTCCACCTGTTCCGGCGCCAGCGGGCCGGGATCGTACTCGAAAGGCTGCAAGGGGGCGTGCGCCTCCAGCGCGGCGTAGGCATGGATCGGTTCGGACATCGCGTGACTCCACGAGCGACAAGCGGGATAGAATCGAAACGGCCGCGCCCGTGCGCGGCGCGTTTCCGTTTTAGTTTAGCGCCGGTGAGCGCCCGGCGGTCCGAGGAGGCGGGCATGCGCATCCTACACACCATGCTGCGGGTCGGCGACCTCGATCGTTCGATCCGCTTCTACACCGAGGTCCTGGGCATGAAGCTGCTGTCGCGCCGCGACTACCCGGACGGCAAGTTCACGCTCGCCTTTCTGGGCTTCGACGAGCGGGTCGGCGGCAAGCAGGTGGGCGGCGCCGAACTCGAGCTGACCTACAACTGGGGCGTCGATCGCTACGAGCTGGGCAACGCCTACGGCCACATCGCCATCGAGGTGGACGATGCCGCGCGCGCCTGCGCCGAGGTCAAGGCGCGCGGCGGCAAAGTCACGCGCGAAGCCGGCCCGATGAAACACGGCACCACGGTCATCGCCTTCGTCGAGGATCCCGACGGCTACAAGATCGAGTTCATCGAAAAAGGCGTGCGCGAGTGATCGCCGAACGCGCGCCAAGCCGGCTGGACGGCGCCGCGGGTCAGGACCCCGACGCTCCACCGTCCTGGGCGCTGCGCGCGGAACCCGGCGGCGCGCGTCTGGAGCTGTCCGGCGCCTGGACGCTCGGTTCGGCGCTCCCCTCCGCGGCCGAGGTTGCGGCGCGCTGGCGGGCGCAAGGCGGCGGCGTGCTCATCCCCGAGCTCGTGGCGGTCACGCGCTGGGACGGCGTGCTGCTGGCTTTTTTGCTGGCGCTCGCGCAAACCGTGCGCGCCGGCGGCGGAACCTTCGACGAACGTGGCTTGCCGGACGCGCTGCGCCGCGTCCTGCGGCCGCCGGAGCCCGCTCAAGCGCATCCGCCGCCGCGTCCGCCGCGCGGGCTGCGGCGGGTGGGCGAATGGGCGCTGGCGCGGCTGACGAGTTTCAACGCGGCGCTGGAACTGTTGGGCGAAGTGGTGCTCGCGTTTTTCCGGCTGCTGCGCGGACAGGCGCGGCTGTACGCCGACGACGTGTGGCAGGTGTTCTCCGCGAGCAGCGCCCACGCGCTGCCGATCGTGGCGATCGTGAACCTGCTGGTCGGCGCCATTCTCGCCTTCATCGGCTCGGTGCAGCTCCTGCAGTTCGGCGCCGGCATGTACGTGGCCGACGGGGTGGCGATCGCGATGGTGCGCGAGATGGCCGCGGTGATCACCGCCGTGGTCCTCGCTGGCCGCACCGGCGCCGCCTTCGCCGCGCAGCTCGCCACCATGCAGGGCAACGAGGAGATCGACGCGCTGCGCGTGCTGGGCGTGTCGCCGGCGGAGTTCCTGGTGCTGCCGCGCGTGCTGGCGCTGACGCTGATGACGCCGCTGCTGTACCTCTACGCCTGCGCGCTGGGCATTCTCGGCGGCCTGCTGGTCGGCAGCGGCATGCTCGAGCTGTCGGCCGCCAGCTACCTCGACCGTACCATCGGCGCGCTCAACACCCATAATTTCGTGCTCGGCGCGTCCAAGAGCCTGGTGTTCGGCGCGCTGGTGGCGCTGTCGGGCTGCCACTACGGATTGCGCGCCGGCCGCAACGCCGCCGCGGTGGGCCAGGCCGCCACCACCGCGGTGGTGACCAGCATCGTGGGCGTGATCGCGGTGGACGCCCTGTTCGCGGTGTGCGCCAATGCCCTCGGCGTTTAGCAGTTTGCTGAAAAAGTCCGTCCCTGGACTTTTTCAGGGTCGCTCCGAAAAGGCGCGACTTTTCTACGCTCCCGGAAATCAAGCGAGGGAATCGCTTGATTTCCGTTGGCACGTCCCTGTGCCAAACGGAGGTCGATGAAAGCATGGTTTTACATCAACCGGCTCACTCCGAAGTGGTCGTCGAGGTCGAGCGCCTGCTGATGGCCTACGGCCGGCGCGTGATCCAGCGCGAGGTCTCGTTCCGCGTCCGGCGCGGCAAGATTTTCGTCATCATGGGCGGCAGCGGCAGCGGCAAGAGCACGTTACTGCGCCACCTGATCGGCCTGCAACGGCCGCTCGCCGGCCACGTGCGCTACGGCGCCACCGACTACTGGGCGAGTCCACCCGAAGTGCAGGCGCGGCTGCGGCGGCGCTTCGGCGTGCTGTTCCAGAGCAGTGCGCTGTTCTCCGCCATGAGCTTGTTCGAGAACGTGGCGCTGCCGCTGCGGCTGTACGCGCGCCTGCCGGAGCCCGAGCTGCGCCAGCTCGTGCGCCACAAGCTGGCCCTGGTGGGCTTGCAGGGTTTCGAGGACTACGATCCCTCCGCGCTGTCCGGCGGCATGCGCAAGCGCGCGGGCCTGGCCCGCGCCATGGCGCTGGACCCCGAAATCCTGTTCCTCGACGAGCCCTCCGCCGGCCTGGATCCGATCAGCTCGCGCCGCCTCGACGACCTGGTGCTGCGGCTGCGCGACGAGACCGGCGCCAGCGTGGTGATCGTCAGTCACGAACTGCCGAGCTTGTTCGCGCTGGGCGATGATGGCATCTTCCTCGATGCCGAGTGCCGGCGGCCGATCGCGCAGGGCTCGCCCAGGGAGCTGCTCGAACACTGCCGGCATCCCACGGTGCAGGCTTTCCTGCGCCGCGAACCGGCGGAGCGCCACGGATGAATCGCAAGCGATGAGAAGACCGAATCCCACGCTGATCGGCGCCTTCGTGCTCGGCGCCCTGGTCCTGGCCGCGCTGGCGGTGATCGCGATCGGCGGCGGTCAGCTGTTCCTGCGCAAGCAACACGCGGTGATCTACTTCAACGGCGCGGTCACCGGGCTGGCCGTCGGCGCGCCGGTCAATTTCCGCGGCGTGCGCGTCGGCGAGGTGGACGACATCGGTCTGCAGTTCGACGCCAAGACGCTCGACGTGCGCATCCCGGTTTACATCAGCCTGGCGCCCAAGAAAATGCAGATGCTCGGCGGCGGCAATCTCTCCGAGGTGCCGTTTTCCACTTTCATCGCACGCGGCCTGCGCGCCAAGCTGGCGATCCAGAGCATGGTCACCGGCACGCTCGATGTCGAGCTCGATTTCCTGCCGAACACGCCGGCGGTGCTGGTCAGCCATGACCCCGGCGTCAACGAGATTCCGGCGGTCAAGTCGGATTTCGACGTGCTCAAGGATCAGCTTTCGCAGGTTCCGCTGCGACAGACCGTGGAGGAGCTGCGCGACACGCTCAAGGCGGTGCGCAGCCTTGCGCAGACCGCCAACGATCAGCTCGCGACCACGGCGGCCGCCACGCGCGAAACCAGCGCCGCGCTGACCCACGCGGTCACGCAGCTCCAGCAAGACAGCTCGCGCACGCTCGCGGCCGTGCAGAAACTGAGCGAGGACCTCGACCAGCAGGTGGGCACGCTGTCGCCGCAGTTGCGCGAGACGCTGGCCACCGCCCAGCATGCCCTGGCTGACGCCGACGCCACGCTGGCACACACCGCCGAGTTGACCGCGCCGGGCGGCGCGGCGCGCAGCGACCTCGACGACGCCCTGCGCAACCTGGCACTGGCCTCGCAGTCGCTGCGCGATTTCGCCGCCACCATCGACCGCAATCCGCAGGCCCTGGTCACCGGAGTCCGGAACCGATGAAGCGCTGGTCCATCGCCGTGCCGGCCGCCGTGCTGGGACTGTGGCTGGCCGCTTGCGCCAGCGTTCCGCCGCCGCGGCTGATCCTGCTGACCAATGACGAGGCCCGGCCCACGGTCGCCGGCACTACGCGGCCGCTGCTGGCGGTGCGCGGCGTGCAGCTTCCCGAGTATCTGCTGCGCTCGGCGGTGGTCTACCGCGCCTCGGACGCGGAGCTCGCGCGTTTCCCCGACGCGGAGTGGGCCGAGCGGCTCAACGTGGCGGTGACGCGCTGGATCGCCCAGCAGCTCGCCGCCGAGCTGCCCCAGTACGACGTCCACGCCTACGGCGGCGCTGCCGCGCCCGCCCTGGCCTTGGAGGTGACGCTCACGCGTTTCGAAGCGGTAGCGCCGCAGACTTTCCAGTTGCGCGGCGACTGGCGGCTGGCCCGCCCCGGCGCGGCCGAGCCCGTCGCGGAAGCTGGGCTGTCCGCCGACGTGCCGCTGTCCGCGCTGACGCCCGAAGGGGTCGTGGCGGCGATGAACACGGCGCTTAAGCAGGCGAGCCAGTCCATCGCCGAGCGCCTGCGCGCGCTGCAGGCAGGAGAAGCGCCAGCCCCGAGCGGCGCGGCGCCTGCCGCCCCTACCGGAAATTGATGAAGAAGTTGGCGGTGTAGAAGCGCCCGCGGTCGATGCGGATGGCGGCGAAATTGCCCGGCGCCAGCGGCTGGTCGATCACCTGATCGCTGTACACTTGCTTGGTGAGATTCTGGATGCCCAGCGTCAGCGCCCAGTCGCCGGCGACGTCGTCGGCGAAGACGAGGCGCGGATTGATGAGCAGCGTTTGTTTCTGGAGCTGCCGCGGATCGTCTTCGGAATTGAGATAGCGGTCGCCCTGGTAGAGCAGATCCACCGCCGCGCCGGCGCTGACCGACCAAGGCAGGTGCAAGCGGTAGGCCGGCGTCAGCGCGGCCGTCCATTGCGGCGCGAACGGCAGCCGCGCGCCGGTCAGATCGCAGGTGCCGGATTGCGGCCCCGGCTTGCCCGTGGCGCAGCGGCCATCGCCGGTCTCCAGGCCATTGGGATAGGAAAGATAGCGCGCATCCGCGAAACCGAAGGAGCTGTACAGCGATAGCCCGCGCACCGGCAACAGCCACATCAGATCGGCCTCGAACCCCTGCGAGCGCGCGGCGGCGGCGTTGACCACGATCACGTTGGTGCCCTGGAAGGTCGAGACCTGCAGGTTGGAGAAGTGCGTGCGGTACAGCGAGATCGAACCGCGGATCGGACCGTCGAACAGGCGGTCCTTGATCTTGAAGCCGGCTTCGAAACTGGTCGCCTTCTCGGGCTGGTACTCGATGCTCTGGGGATTGAGCGGACGGCCGTTGAAGCCGCCGCTTTTGTAGCCTTGCGCCCAGGTGAAATAGCCCTCGGTGTGCACGCTCGGCTGGTATTTGATCCCGGCCTTGGGCGAAAAATCGGTCTCGGTGCGCTGCAGATGCAGGTCGAAATCCTGCTGGCCGGCGATGGCCTTGATGAGCTGGCTGCTGGAAAAGCTATGGGGTTCGCCTTTGCGGTTTTCCTTGGCGTAACGCAGGCCGCCGATCAAGGCCCAGTGCCGGGTGAAGAACCATTCGCCCTGACCGAAGGCGGCGTAGTCCTTGGTCCGCTGCATCAATCCCGATTGCGCCGACTGCTGGGGAATCAGCGGTTGGCCCAGCACCTGCTGAATCAAGTTGAAGGTCTGGCTCAAGACCCCGCCCAGATCGCCGGCGATGGTGCCCAAATTGCCGGGCGGGATGATGCCGCCGGGCCCGCACAGCAGCGGATGACTGTTGCAGAACCCCGGGGCCTGCGCCGCGAGCAGGTAGGCCGCGGCGGCGCCGAGATCCTCGATCATGAAATCGTCGGAGGTCGACAGGGTGTAGTTGTCGTAGTACAGGCCGGCGACGAAGCTCGCCTTGTGGCCCAGGCCGAACAGGTCCGGCCCAGCCCCCGACACGCGCAGCTCCTGAGTGAACTGCCGTTCCGTCTCCGGCGTCACCAGCGAATCGCGGATGAAGGGCACCGGCGAGAAATCCGCATCGAGATCGCGCGCCCCGATGAGGTTCTCGGCGACGCCGGTGATCGAGGTGATCTTGAGCGAGCTCATGCCGCCGGGATGGCCGAGGTCGCCGTTGAACGCAAGCCAGCCGCCGCGCGTGGTCGCGGCTTCCTTGCCCGGTACGTTCTCGGACGTGGTGTCGTCGAGCTGCGCGGTAAAACGGGGATCGTAGTGGCGATCCAGCGCGAACATCTCCGGAGAGAGGATGAACAACTGCTGTTGATCGAAGTTCTGTTCCTGATGGCTGACGAAGTACCCCAGGTCCATGGTCCAGCCTGCGCCGGAGTCGTAGCGCAAGCGCAGCCGTCCGCTGTCCTGCTGGGGATTCACTTCGCGGCGATCGAGGTCGGTGTTGAACAGCGTGCCGCGGTCGCCGTGTTCGAAGTTGCCCGACGCGCGCAGGGCCAGGCCCGGGCCCAGCGGCAGGTTGATCACCGGCCGGAATGCGCGATTGCCGTTGCTGCGCATGTCGTACTCGCTGTGGATCAGGAGCTGGTCTTCCGGCGCGTTGGTGGTGATGTTGAGCAAGCCGGCGGTGACGTTCTTGCCGAACAGCGTGCCCTGCGGACCGCGCAGCACCTCGTAGCGGTCCAGATCGTAAAAAAAGGCGGTGAGATATTCCGGATAGGTGTAGACCACGCCGTCCACCACCACGCCGACCGAAGGATCCAGACCGGGAACGTCGTTGAGCGTACCCAGCCCGCGGATCAGCAACTGGGTGGAAGAGGGCGACACCTGCAGATTGGTGTTGGCGGTGTAGTTCTGCAGTTCGGCGTAGCTGCGCACGCCGGTGCTGCGAATGAAATCGCCGTCCATCGAACTGACCGAGGCCGGCACCTGCTCCAGCGTCTGGCGCATTTTCTGCGCGGTGACGATGACTTCTTTCAGCTCCTGCGTGTCCGTGCCGCCGTCGGTGGCGAACGCCGCGGCCGGCGCCAGCGCCGAACCGTAGAGTCCGACACAGACCATGACCCATGCACGCAAACTCATGCCCCTCCCATCGCTGGTGTTCTTGATTTTTACGCGCCGCGCACGCGCGCGGCTACGAGCAATCGGCCCGCGCTTTGCGCGTTTGCTCCTCGATCCAGGCCAGCAGCCCGTCGAAGCCCTTT
>Ga0070740_10004262_pt1 | contig 14263 bp, 18 predicted proteins | sample Coa_R2_FD_67286 | JGI IMG/M metagenome (GOLD analysis project Ga0070740, IMG submission 67286) | Surface soil microbial communities from Centralia Pennsylvania, which are recovering from an underground coalmine fire - Coalmine... | ecosystem: Environmental > Terrestrial > Soil > Unclassified ... | reverse complement strand
GGTGACTATCCCGAAGATAGAAAAAACGGAAATCAAGAAGATTGAAGTAAAGGTAGAAGAATAACCTATTTCCCCGGCAATAAGGAAATTGCCGCGGGAAATAGGTTTGTGTTTTGCAACAGGAAGAGAGAGTTATTTTTCATCTTCTCTCAAGAGGTAAAAATGAATAAGTATACTGCCAAGTTGTGTTGTGGAAAAAAGCCAGTAGAAACAAAAAGTGGAGATGATGCAGAAGAACTTTTTATTTGGATGTTAAGTTTGGCAAATGGGCCTGTTGATATAGATGGTATTCATGGAGAAGTAGTTGAGAATAAAACAAACAAAATTGTTAGGCAATTTAAGAAGGCTCCGCCGGAATAACATCTGCTTTTAAATTGTCTCTGTGTGTTTTCTCTTCCTGTTGTTTTTTATTTTGAACTGGGAGGGAAATACTATGCCAAAATTAGATTTACTGAGCTGCCATGAATTTTGGAAAAATTATGATGATCCCATGATTTACAGGGTGATATCTTTTATGGAAACCGTAGAAGATTTTACCTTGGATGGTAATCCTGCTCTTGAACAAACACTGGATAAACTGGGTAAAGCACTCGATGAGTTAAATAGTTTTGAACTTGCGCATGAAGATGATTTTATTGCCTTATGCTCTCATCTTAAAACCTCACGAATTTTACGTTTGTTACAAGCGATTGATACGATTGATCCAGGTTCTGCATCAAAATTATTAATGTATGCAGAAGAAAATAATACACCAGACCATCCTATGGCGGGATTATTTTTACGACGGAATATCGTTTTTGAACGGCTGAGATTATTAGGCCGAGTTTTTTCGCCTGAACGATTGGATTTAGTCTTAAAAGTGTTAGAAAAAGAGCATGAATAAGCTATATTTTATGCAATGTGTTAGTAATTTACACAATAAAACCACAATAGAACATGGTTGTATACCTCTTGAAAAAATAACCTGGTGTCCTCAAATACCAAAATGTTAAACCCAAAAATTAACTAAATGGAGGATAAAACATGAACTACATTGCACGTTATGAACCAGCATCTTTAGTGAATGAAGTTAATAAAATAATTGAACATGCTTTTCGTCCATTAGCAAGTAGTGATACATCAAATATAGAAACTAGCCAGTGGATACCTGCGGTTGATATCAGGGAAGAAAAAAGTCAATTTATTATTCTTGCTGATTTACCTGGCGTTGATAAAAACGATGTTAATATTTCTATGGAAAATAATGTTCTAACAATTAAAGGCCACCGTTTTGATGAAAATAAAGACGAAAAGCATAATTATTTTCGTGCGGAACGTGTGAAAGGTAACTTTTATAGACGGTTTACCTTACCTGACACCGTTGATGGATCAAAAATCGAAGCTAAAATACAAAAAGGTGTGCTTGAAATTGCTATTCCAAAAAAAGAAGCAGCACAACCACGTTTAATTAAAATTCAATGCGATGATTAAATTGTGTGCGTAGGCAATCTACGCACACAATTTAATATTTTTTATAAAAAAGTTAAATAAAGGAGAAAGATAATGAAATCATTTTCCGTTATAAAAAATCGACTGAATGAAACTTGGGAAAATTTTTCTGAGGGATGGAACAAACTAAGTGACTTATCACGCAGCGCTTTAACCAGATTTTCTCATCCTTCAAAAAATAAAAATGAACAAAGCAACCAAGTAAATTCCCTGCAACAATGGTCACATGGTATTGGATGGAGTTTATTGCCTGTTGATCTCTATGAAGATAATGATGCCATTCATGTGAGAGTAGAAGTACCCGGACTTGCATTGAATGATTTGGATGTTCGTGTTGCTGGTGATCAGTTAATAATAGAAGGAAATAAACAACTCAAACGTGAAGAAATGAAAGATCAATTTTATTTAATGGAATGTGCTTATGGGCATTTTAGTCGTGCCATTCCATTGCCATGCAAAGTAAAAGATAGAGAAGCAAAAGCATCTTACAAGCATGGGGTATTAAATGTTACTTTGCCAAAATCAAATGATGCGAAGAAGATTAAAATATTAGTTCAATAAAATATTTTTTTGATGCAAGGAGTATTGTATGGTCATGGCAGTGAAACAATTTCAAAAGCTATTCCGTGCCGCAGCAGGTTTAAACGTTGATAAAAATGATATTAAACGATTAAGTAATTTTATCAATGAGAGATTGGCGGATTTGCTTTTATTAGGGCAAGTATCTGCTCGAGTGAATAATCGAGACGTTATCGATTTCACTGATTTACCTATCACAAAAGGCTTACAAACTAATATTCATGAATTTAAAAATATGGATGAAACTCTAGATATGCAACCTATTCTTGAGCAACAAGCAAAATTGCCGCCTTTAAAATTAGGTTATAGTACTACGCTTCAAGCAAAAATTCCTGAATTAGTGGGTGGAATCACAGTGAGTCTGGCCAAAGCATTTCGTGCTTTGGATAAAGATATAAAAAATCCTTCACCTGTTGAATGGGAAAAAGCTGAGACAATTTACAACATTCTTCTTTAAGATATTCACTATGGTCACCTTGCACTTAACAAGGTGACCATAGGCTTCACTCATCTCACATTATTTCTTAGTTTTGTTATCCACATTATTTTGTGTCGTCGTTGTTGCTGGTGAGGTTGATGGTGCTTGCTTATTCACTTGTGGTGGCTGAGTAATTTTTTGCACTGGCATGACCATAACTGGAACAAAGAAGGGAAATGCTTCATGATGCATAAAATGCCAATCGTTATAAAATAACTGATCCATATCACGCATCATGTTCTGCATAGATTTCTGCATTTCTTGCTGTTCGGTTTGCACTTGTTTAACAAGCATTTTTGTTTGTTCAGGCGTCAGATTAGTAGGTTTTCCAAACTGGATAATACGATAAGTCGTAGGAGTCTTATTATCTATACTTTGAGTAAAAGTGAAAATAGATTGAGAGGTACCCGCACTATTAAGATCACTTGATTTCACCCAGCCGACATTTCCATTTTTGGGATCAGCAATTTTTACCCAGCCGCCTTCTTTCGGTGTGTATATCGGAATAATACCTGCTGATAGATCAATCGTCCCCACCGCTTTTGCATCTGATTTGGGTTGATCATATAAGCTAATTTCCTTAGCAAATACCGTCACAGGAAGACTTAGGATGATTGCAGAGGCCATCAATTTGAGAAATTTAATAAATGAATATTTTATGTTCATATTTGTTTTCTCCTTTCAAATTATTTGGAAAAATAACTCATCGATATTCTAAATGGGGTAGGTTTTAGAAAATTCAAGCGCTTACTTTTTTTCTTGTGAAATTGTAGCCAAATGTAGTTCGGCTTTAGCAATGATTTTTTTTGTTAATAAAATCCATAATGGACTCAATAACAATGAAATAGCGATGGTGGTATTCATCATATTATAAGTAATGACTGAAAAAATATCTGTCTGATACCCAATGGCAGTTAGAATAAAACTTAATTCACCTACTTGAGAAAGTAATGATCCTCCATACAGGCTTATCCGCCAGGACTCACCTAATGTTTTTAAAATGACTGCATTGATCAATGTATTGGTCACTAAAATGCTAACAGTTAACAATAAGATCTGCCAAAAATAGGGTCGAATAAAGTCGGGATTGATTAACATGCCGATGGAGATAAAAAAGAACGCGATGAAAATGGTTCTTAATGGTAATAAGTTGTCATGAACCCAATGCGTTTCTTTTATGGCTGCAACCAACATACCGCCTAAAAATGCGCCTAATGCTGGGCTGATTTTTAATAATCCTGCGAGTGTTGCAATACCGAAGCATAATATTAAAGATAAAAATAATTGTGTTTCATGATCATTTCCTAGTCTTTTGAGAAAAGAAATATCAATTTTCTTTTTTATCACAATCCAAGTAATAAGTGTAATCATGGCAACACCACCAATGATTTGTAAGCTAACAGTGTTCCAATCAATCGTTTTACTCGTTAGAAAACCGACAATAATAAGCATCGGGAAAAGAAAAATGTCTTGTACCAGTAAAATCCCAATCACGTCTTGGCCTACTTTCGTATTTAATTCATGCCAATCTTGTAGCAGTTTGAATACGACTGAAGTACTACTCAAGCTAATAATGAATCCCAATAAAATAATTTGCTGCCATGACCATTGAAAAATGAAGCTGAGAATGGCTACGAAAATGACACTGACCAAAATTTGCAAGGTCGTACCGAAAAGAGAAACGAGCCAATTTTCAACCAATCGTTTGGGCGATAACTCTAATCCAACGAAAAACAATAACAGGATGACGCCCATGTTGCCCATGTGCGCTAATAAGCTTGGCTGCTTTATTATTCCGAGAACATGTGGCCCTAGAATAAATCCGGCGATAATATAGCCAATAATATGTGGTTGTTTAAGTTCTTTTAATATCAGCCCTAAAGTAAAAACTGCCAAGACAATGAGGACAAAAGCAGATATTAAAGGATCAGTAGTAGGCATAATATCATGTATGGCTATGTGGTTTTTTTACCAACATGAATAAACTCCTCAAAAGATAGTTCGTAAGAAATGAAATCAGGAAAATGACAAAAACTATCTTTTTGAGCAAATATAGGCAAACATCCTTAATTATGCTCAATTTATGCATGTGAACTCTCCTTGTTCAGACATCGCCATCTTAGAAGGTATAAAGAGCATAACATATTTTATAAGTCTATATTTTGATTATTCTTGTTGAGCATAACGGTTCGGTCTGTGTTTAAATCGAACTAAAGTCATCCCATTATTCTTTAGCCAACGCGTGATGACGAATATTGTTAAGCCCATCAAGAAACACCCAAACATCATTAAATTATTTTGGTCGCCAGGGCTGTTCTTATAAATTAACATTGAGATGACTCCTGCTGAAACCAGCATAAATAGTGGCCGGATCACTATGAATCCACCTTTGAGCGCAACTCGTGTGCCTATTTTTCCACCAATAAATTGGCCCATTGCCATAACAACGGCAATTTTATAATTTATGTTTCCTCCTATGATGAAACAGACGGTAGCAACCACATTACTGACGAGATTAAACACTTTGGTATAAGCCGATGCTTTTAATAAGTTGTAGCCAAGAAAATAGGATAAAGCGAAAATCCATAATGACCCTACACCTGGTCCAAAAAACCCATCATAAAACCCTAATAAAATCCCTCCTAATAAATAAAAGAATATTTCATTCATCTTGGGTGTTAGGTCTTCAGAACCAAATTTAGGTGCTAAGATGACATAGGTGAGTATAAATAAAAGCAGGAATGGCATAATGTTAGATAAAACGGCGACGCTCAAAGATTGGCTTACGATGGCGCCAAGCAAAGCACCTCCAAGAATAGGAATAATTCCTTTGCTTATAGTGCGAATAGAGTACATTTTTTTGCGATAGAAACTAAGCGTTGCAGAAAAAGTACCAAAAAACGCTTGTAATTTATTTGTGCCAATTGCAATGGATGGAGGCAATCCAACACCAAATAAAGCAGGAAGAGTAATTAACCCTCCCCCACCGACAATGGCATCCACCATGCCTGCCACTAAACCAACTATAAATAAAAGACATAATAAATAATGATTAGAAATGTCAAATGACGCCATATCTGAAACTCCTATTATTATTCTTAATGTGCTCGGGTGTCGTGATATGAGGATAATTACAAAATTTACAAGGGTTATTTTTACAAAAATTTTTTAAAAAAATACCCTTGAAATCAGTACAAATTATCCCAATTGAATAATTAGAGTGATCTTTATGAGGAGAGTTAGTGATGAAAATAAATCAAATAATATGTTAGCCATAAAATTGCTATTAAATCGTTTTCGCTTAAATACAAAAGTTTTTTATTTAATATGTTAAGAAAATTTAAAATGGGAGGATTTAAGCTATGTCATCGTTACAAATAACCGTTCGTTCTATTACAGACTCACCGACAATTGAATATCACATTCGTAAGCATTTCGGTAAACTGAACAGAATATACAGTAAAATAAGCAATTGCAGAGTCGTAATCGATGTTCCCCAAAATCATAAACACAAGGGTAAAATATTCAGCGTCAGCCTTGATATAACAATACCAGGTAAGGAGCTTATCAGCAGAAAACAAAGTCAAAATTTATATGTTGCAATACGTGATAGTTTTGCGGCAATCGAAAAGTTATTGGAAAAACATATCAAAAGAAAAACCATATGCACCAACAAATATCATATCTCTCTTGTGGATCATAATATACAATCAAAAGATACAAGTGTAATGATGCATAATTAACATTACATGCGGATTATTAGCGTTAATAACAAAAGGATTTTTATATGGATGATAATTTAATTATCGGTAAATTATTTGAATATGCTACCTCTAAACCTGGTATTTATGGGATATTGTTAGGTGATGGCAGCAAAATGGCTATTGAATGTATCAGTAAAATATATCGAGACAAATCTGGGATGATTTGGATTGATGCTATTTTATCACTTGATAAAAGTTATTATGAAATTGGCTATTTCACGTCTCCGACACCTAAACAAGAAATAACAATAAATGCTTCACATATCATTGCAATATGGGAACTTTCATTAGAAATGGTAAAGCAATAATTTGATGAAAATTAACAGCGCGCGCGTTAATTTTTACAATAAAATTGATATTATGTCCTGACATTGCCTCAGTAAGCGTCCCAAAACTAACAATCTGATTTTCTTGAGCATCCTATACCCAACTCTTCTTTCAATTCACGAATAACAACCTGTGACTGTTCACCCTCCTCTATATGGCCACCAAACTCGCAAAGATAATCAGGATATGTGACAAAATTATGCCAGCGCTGCTGAAGTAAAATCTTGTGATCTTTTGTCATAACGAGGCAACCGACATATAGTACCTTGTAATCTGACAACTTTCACTGACTCAGCCATCAGATTTCCACAATAAAAACATAATTACCATTTTTGTATATTTAATAGACATATATGCTTGTGGCATCCATCTTCACCCTTCTGCCATAATCATCTCCATCTAATGAGTTGGCTAACCAAGGAAACATTGAACAATGATATCAGAGAAAAGCTTAACCTTACTGACAGAAACAGAATTAAGCTGGGCAGAACCCATCCCATTAATCCATGAGTATGAGCAGTCACTTCCCTACCCTACGCAATACCTCCCTACCATTATTCGGGAAGCTGTCATTGCTTATCATCAATATGGCAAACAGCCTATTTCTCTTATCGCTTGCAGTGCCCTCGCCTCTATTTCTCTATCATGTCAGTCCCTAGCAAACGTTGCGCGGGATCGCCTATTGATCAGCCCTGTCTCGCTTTATTTCATTTTGCTGGCAGAAAGTGGAGAAAGGAAGAGCAGTGTCGATCACGCATTTAGCCAAGCTATTCGCCAATGGGAACAGCATGCCAGGAACAAGCTGGAACCCAGAGTGCAATTAGCGAAAACACGACACCAAACTTGGTTTGCTGAAAAAATGGGCACCCTAAGTCAAATTCGTCGAAGCACTGCTAATGGTGAAAATGTTAAAGAATTAGAAGATGATTATTTAGAGATAATGGAAAGAGAACCGATCATCCCAATATTGCCTGAATTGTTTTTCGAGGATGTTACTCAAGAAGCGCTTGTTTTACAGATTTCAGACGGTTGGCCGAGTGCTTCATTATGGAGCGACGAAGGAGCACTAGTTCTTAACAGCCATGGAATGCAAAATAATACGGCAAAATTTGTTGCCTTATTAAATCGACTTTGGGATGGAAAACCATTTACCGCACATCGCAAAACATCAAAAAATCTTACTGTCTCCAACCGTCGCCTTACCGTTAGTCTCATGATGCAGCCATTAATTCTGCAACAAATGCTTGCTAAAAATAATGGTATTAATCGTCAAAGCGGATTCATGGCACGAAGCTTGATGGCATTTCCTGATAGTGCGATGGGGGAACGTTTTTATCAAGAACCGTCCGATTCACAAACCGCGCTATCGAGCTTCCATCAAAGAATCATTGATTGCCTGAACGAGTCACTCACATTGGACAAAGACGGTTGTCATGAATTACCAACCTTACATTTTTCTGACCAAGCTAAAGCAATGTGGGTTTCATTTTTTAATGAAATTGAAGCTAATCTTTCAGATAAATGGGCTTGTATTAAAGACTTTGCAAGCAAAGCAGCCGAAAACACAGCTCGTTTATCTGCCCTACTCTACTTATTCTCAGGTGAAGAAGGTCAAATAGGTTGCGAAGTAACAGAACAAGCAATTGAAATTATCCGATGGCATCTTTGTGAAACCAGACGCATCTTTTTTTCTAGGCCAAGATCAAGTCAACATGCGGATGCAATCAAATTGCTAGAGTGGATCAATGAAAAAAGCTTCAGTTCTACATCACCAAGGTTCATTCAACAGTACAGTCCTATCCGAGAGAAACAAAGAAGAGATAAAGCAATTCAAATGCTAATTGACCATCATTATCTAAATGAAACTAAAATTAATGGCAATACAACTCTATTGATTAATCCACGCATATCTTTTTCCAAAATGTAAGGTTACTTAAATAATTGACTGACTGCGCCAACTGTAAATCCAACAACTCGTCCCATGCGAAACAATAGGAGATTTAAGTCAGCTTTTTTATTAAAAATAAATGCGCCTACAAAATCTTTTGGAAAAATCAGGAACAATATAGGCCAAAAACAAAAAAGCGTAGCGATACATACCCAATAGGTAACCGGCCGGGCAATAGACATTGGCATATCAAGTCGATATTTTGCTTTCTTTATGCTAAGACGGCTTAGTTACCAATAACGAATCATTATAAATATAGTTAGCCACAGATATGTAAAAGCAAAAATTTTCAGCATTCTCTACCTCCAAGATATTTATTATCACGTGTTATCGAATATCAGTTTAATTGGTAAATCTTTGGGTAGTGATGATGCAACCATGATGGTCTGCTATATTGGGTGAGTAGGCCAGCGGAACTTCCCCGCCAGCCTCTCGCAGAACAGATGCTTGAACCTCTCGATTCACACTGCTCCGATTAGGTAATAAACACATTTTTCATTCCAGCAGACCAGTGCGCGAACAGCTTAGGATTATGTTTTGCGGTTTGCTCGATATAGTGAGCAGCATCCACAAATGATGTCCTTAGCTTTTTGTATTTCCGCATTGCCCATTTGACTAACACCGTGTTGAAATGTTTCCCGACCGGAATTAGAGCCGTTTTACCATAGCGTCCATAGTAATTAATCCAACCTTGAATGACTGGGTTGAACTGGTCTGCTATGTCTTCCAGGCTTAAATCTGACCGAAGATGCCATTTACACTGTCTCGTCTTCTCTCGCATTGATTGTTTGGCTTTATTACTAACCGCTGGCGAAAAGCCAGTAAATAGCTTATTGCTTCTGCTATTCATAACTTCGCGCGGTCTAAATGTGTAGCCAAGAAAATCAAATGATGTATGGGAATACTTCTTTCTGCGTTTGTTATCTTTGCAATAAACAATTCTGGTTTTTCCAGGATGAAGTTGCAAACCACACTCAGCGAACCGTTTAGTCAGAACCTCTAACATTTCCTTTGCTTGCTGTTCTCTTTTGCAGTGTACCAGTCCATCGTCTGCGTATCTGCACCATGGCATTGATGGATAGTGTAACTGCATCCATTTATCAAATGCGTAGTGCAGAAACAGATTACTTAAAACTGGACTGACCACCCCGCCCTGCGCGGTCCCGGATGTTCGTTCAACTTTGCTACCGTCTGGCATCTGCACTGGTGCAGTTAGCCACCGCTCAAGATAAAGTAATATCCAGGCACAATCCGTATGCCTTTGTACTGCTTTCATGAGCAGATCTCTCGGTAGATTGTCGAATAGCCCAACAATGTCAAACTCTAAAAACCCAATCATACTGCCAGCACCGCTGACGTGTGATTCCCACCGCATCTAACGCAGATTTATTGGGACGATACCCATATGAATCTGGTAGAAAATGTGGTTCAACCATCGGTTCAAAGGCAAGAGTAACAATAGTTTGAGCGACTCGATCTGCTACAGTAGGCACGTTAAGAATTCGAACTCCACCTGATTTCTTTGGAATAGGTACTGCTTTCACAGGCGGTGGAAAATAACTGCCTGATGACATCCGGTTCCAAATCTTATACAGATTGTCTTTGAGATTCTTTTCAAAATCTTCAATGGATTGCTGATCGACACCCGCAGACCCTGCGTTCGCTTTTACAAGCTCCCATGCTTGTACAACTAGCTTTTTAGGAATATTAAATGGTTTTGTCTTCTCCAAACATTTCCTCCTGACAGATGTCAGTTGAACATCAAATATGACTACCTAATTCAGCCTCTTTGCTCCATGACCATTACAGTCACTTCATCACTCATATAGGCTGATCCGCCCTAGTGCTTCGCATCAGTACTCTCACCCTCATGGCTCTCGCCATTTGGATTTCTCCTTTAACATCGAAGCGACTAGTTCCCGCAGTTCCGCAGAAGAGCCCGAACCAGACTCACGCCACCTCTACGCCGGACACCACATATCCAAAACTCAGGTACCCGATATGCTAATCACAATGGATGTAGACTCATTGCTTTTGATGTCAATACAAGTAGCTCTCGACGCTTATAGTGATTCACTTTCGTTCGTCTTTCTGGCTCACACCTCACCAAGGTCTTGCCTTAGCTTTTCCTCAACGCTCACGACCATTGCTCTTAACAACAGCCGCTTGGGATGGTTTGAAGCCTGTTCCTGATAACCGACTTCGGCGGTTCCACCGCCATCTCTTCCGTAGCTTTCAGATGTAGTGTCTTGCTACATTGCGACTTCTGCTACATTTCTGCAGAATACTCAATGTTTACTACACCCAGGTTCTACGGCACACCTACACTGCTACATTTGCTACAGTGATTTATTTAGGGTTCATTTAGTGTTCTATTAGGGTTCAATTACGGTTCTAAATTAACTATTCATTAGTCAGCACTAATCATCAGGATACAATCCAATAACCGCGTGGCCAACGAAGCTAATTACACAATACGGATACAAAATGATTGTAAATTTTGTTTAAAAATTTTTATTTTCGCTCCCCTATCTCATTTACTTTGATGCCAATATCATTCATTTTCTGCTCCTCTAATTAGAGTTCTATTAGTGTTCTATTGAGGTTCGTTTAGGGTTCAGACAAGCATATAATTAAGGTTCATGTTTAGTGTTCTATTGGGGTTCTATTGGGGTTCTATTACGGTTTATTTATTGGGGTTCATTTGGTGTTCGTTTAGAGTTCTATTAAGGTTCAATATAAAGGTTGGAAAATAGCAATGAATGACAATCTTGCAACTACCAATCGTTATGAAAGAAATAGCTTACGCTAATCTGCCTGCATATCAAATATGATCAAAATAAGCCTTATATATTAGGGTTCAATTGGGGTTCAAAATTAATTTATTACGTAAATACAATATATTGCTGATTGTATCAGAGGTAATAGAACATCGTTATAGGACAAATTTAAGCCTAACTTATTTGGGGTTCAATTAGGGTTCAAAAACCCATCATTTCATTGGAAATTAGGGTTCAATTAGTGTCCCTTTAGTGTTCTATTAGCGTTCAATAATTAGTGTTCTATTGGTGTCCTTTTGGGGTTCATTCAGAGTTCAAGTGATGCCATCAATTAAGGTTCATTTAGGGTTCATAATTAGTGTTCTATTAGAGTTCAGAAATACACATAATTTAAGTATATCCACCAGCATTAAAGATTCGTTTTATATTATTTCATAAATAACCAAGGTATATGATTTTCGATAAATTTTTATGTTTATATATACTTGACTTATGGTAAGGACATATCTACCATAAATTAATTGAAATATATTAACCACCTTTAAAAGGAAGGAACCAGCAATATGGAACCTAAAATGCTTGCCTCGGAAGCATCTGATTATCTGCAAGTAACGCTTCCTGCCATCCATAAACATCTGAAATCAAAAAACCTTGCCTATACGAAAAGTCAAAACAAGGTTTATTTTGATCACGAAACATCAAAGCAAATTTTTAAACTTGATTTTAAACCGTCATGTTGGAGCTGGCAGAACCTGAAGGGTGGGGTGGGGAAGACCCATTTATCTTTTGCCACCGCTATTAGACTTTCTTTATATGGCGCAAGGGTAGGAGTGATTGACCTCGATCAACAAGGAAATTTTACACATGCTTGTGGTGTGAATGCAGAAGATAAACCCATCTTGATTGATATCATCAGCGAAAATTTAAATATTGAAGACCACATGATCAAAGTTAGGGAAGGGCTTGATATTCTGCCTAGTCGAATCGACAATGCCGTACTCGACAATATGTTTGCAGTAAACAGCCTTCCTGTCGATAGAGAACTTAAAAAGAGAGTAGCTAAATTAAAAACAAAATATGATTTTGTTTTTATCGATTGTCCTCCATCATTAGGTGCGACTGTTTCTTCTGCTGCACTAGCGGCTGATTACATTGTCGTTCCAGTTGATCCTGAGCGGTTTTCTTTATTGGGATTGAACGTGACTCTTAAAGAGTTAGAAAAAAATATCACTGATCGATATGACGCAGACCTTGATATTAGAATCATATTCAATAAATACGATGGTCGTACTGTCTTATCGCACCAAGTTTTAACGTCCTTGGTCAAGGATGAAGACTACAATAAACGCTTATTTAAAACCTTTATCCGTACGAGCCAAGACCTTCCTAACTCGGTTGCGAAAGGTAAATCGATTTTTGATTCATTACGTCCATCAACTGCGAAAGAGGATATTGATTTGCTCGCTAGGGAGTTCATCGAGCTCACTAAGTCTGATGGTCAAGCCGAAACGCCCATTCTTGAAAATGAAGCGGATGTCGCATAGTAAGGAACCTAGAAGATGCCACGGATAGATTCAGAGAACTTAAAAACGGGCTTCAAGAAAAAAGAATATAGGGCTTGGGACAACAACCTGCTAGAAAGGTTAAAAATTCCAAAAGAAAAACGTGATGATGAATCCGCTGCTACTCAATCAGCACAAAAAACAGCTCCTACCCCAGAAATAAAAAATGTTGAAGAAAATCAAAAAGTTGATTTGGGGTTCAATCAGGGTTCTATTGGGGTTCAATCAGGGTTCAATCAGAGTTCAGATACGGTTCAATTAGAGTCCGTTCAAGGTTCTAATGAGGTTCAATCGGAGTTCAATCAAGGTTCTATTAGTGTCCAAAAAGAAGAAGGTAATAGGGTTCAATTAGGGTTCAATGAAGCTGCATCAAGCATTGATTCATCGATTAAAAAATTAGGTGGTAATGAGCAAAAAATATTTTTTTATGTAATTGAAATCTGTATCGCTAAAGGCAGTCTATCAACTGGAGAAATGCCTGGAAAAACCATTATGAGTGCTGTTGGTACAAATAAAAATGGCATGGAAACCGCTTTGAAAAGGCTGAGAAAAAAAGGTCTCATATCAAGAGAGAAGGGTAAAACAGGCAAAAATGGCTTAATTTGCCTTACATTATCAGAAGCAATAAAAAACGAAGCCATCAAATATATGCATACCTATCAATCTGAGCAAGCACTCTTTAATCAAGGTTCAATTAGGGTTCAAGCACAGCAAGGAAATAGGGTTCAAATGGGGTTCAATAATCCTATATATAGTAGTAATAATAAAAAAAATATTACTACAGCTTTACCAGATGACTGGAAAAAAATAAATTATTCGCCACTTGAATCGATAGGGTTTACTGAACAGCATTTGTTAGATGTTTTTGCCGCAAATATTTTTGACGCATCTGTTGTCCAAGAATCAATTTATCATTTTGCTTTTGGATTGGAAGAGGGGAGACATAAGCAATATGATGATCCGTTAAAAGTATTTATTGGAAGGCTTAGAAAAGGAAATGCCTGGATCGAATCAAACTACGAGTCACCTAAAGATAAAGCACTCAGAGTGTTATTTGAACGTAAAAAAGCCGAAAAAGAAAAACGGGATGCAATGATCAATGAACTGATCGAAATAGAATTTCCTGATTGGAGGAAAAAGTTGACTCCAGATGAAATTAAGCAAATTGTTCCCGCAGAAATTTTGAAAGTTAATTTAGCTCCTGCCATCACTGCTGCACTGCGCACGCACTATGTTGATAATGTTTTGCTCCCAAAACTTAGTAACGACAATTTACGCAATGATGGTGGATTTAATATGGATAATGAATAGTAGTAATTTAATTTTTATTGGAAGAC
>Ga0070740_10004261_pt1 | contig 14263 bp, 11 predicted proteins | sample Coa_R2_FD_67286 | JGI IMG/M metagenome (GOLD analysis project Ga0070740, IMG submission 67286) | Surface soil microbial communities from Centralia Pennsylvania, which are recovering from an underground coalmine fire - Coalmine... | ecosystem: Environmental > Terrestrial > Soil > Unclassified ... | reverse complement strand
TATTAGCCATATGCGCTCCTTCACTTATATTCTCGCCCTGATGATGGCAGAGCTATTCCAGTAGCCACTATAATATAATAGCGCTTCCATGAACAATTAGCATCTTTGCTGTTTCATATTGAAGCGATGTAGCCCTTTTCAGATGGCAGCCAATACCTCAACCTCCCCGGTTTACTCGAAGATGGGCAGGAACTGCTGCGCAAAACATTTGGTCCCGGCTATGAGCATCTGAGAAAGCTGAGGAACCCAAAGATGTTCGTGAAAGCTCAAGCTGTGGTATACTTCGACTAACGCGACAATTTGTATCTGAAAAAGAACCAGAGGAACTTCTACGAACAATGGAGTGCGGCCCCACTATCCAGATGTATCCCTCGGATATGTCTCTACCCACAAAGGAGCCTGCTCATGCGAGGAACACCACATTTGGCCCCTTCCGATCTCCTCTTTCGCAGCCAGGAGGAGATCCGCGCGCTTCAGAATCAGCGGTTTCGGCACCAGATTGCGCTCTGCTTCCAGGCTCATCCTTACTATCAGCACATGTTTCGCCGTCTCCAACTCACACCAGCCGACTTTCAGACCATTGAAGATATAGAGAAGTTACCTGTCACTACTAAGCAAGACTATCTGCGCGACCCGGAGGCGTTTCGCCTGACGATACTGCCTGAGTTACCTCAACAGGAGCGTACCTTGTGGGATGTGCATTACACCACCGGAACGACGACCGGCATCCCGGCTCCGTTTTTCAATACCACCCATGATTTCTTCGCCTGTCTTGAAGCCTTCAAGCGACTCGCCAGCATTGTGGGGATGACAGCCCAGGATATCGTGATCAACCTCTACCCGCTCCCGCCTTTCCCGCATCTCAGCTCCCGCTTTCCCGCTGGCGTGATGGCGGTTGGCGCTTCTGTCGTCAGTCCACTGATGAGTGGCCTGACATCTAACCCGAACACGGACGAGGTGGTTCGGGTGATCGAGCGGCACAGGGGGACGATCCTGGGCGGGATTGGCAGCTATGTGCGCCGCGTCATTCTGCGCGCTGAGGAACTGGGAGCCGATTTCAGCCGGGTCCGCCTCGTCCTGGTAGCCGGTGAAGCCTGCCCTCGTGGCACACGCGAGGAAATGCGACGGCGTTTGCTGCGTCTGGGAGCCAATCAACACGATCTGGTGATCAAGAGTGGGCCTGGCTTCACCGAGATGCAGGGAAGTATGGGGGAATGCATTGAACTGGGTGGCAAACACCATCCGGCGCCCGATTCCATCTATTTCGAGGTGCTCGACCAGCACCATTTCACGCCTCTACCTGACGGAGAGACCGGCCTCCTGGTCATCACTCACCTCGATAGGCGAGGCACCGTCCTGCTGCGCTTTGCCATAGGGGACCTGACGGCGATCAGCCACCAGGTCTGCCCACATTGTGGCAGACAGGGGCCACGTATCGTCGCCAACCCCGTCCGCACGTTTGAACTGGTCAGGTTCAATGGGGCTTTACTCAATCCCGACCCCATCAAGGAAGCCATTGCAGCTATCGAGGGCATCGAAGAGTACCAGATCGTTGTTACCAGGCAGCGGCAAGGCGATCCTGCTTCCCCCGATGCTCTTCTGGTGCGCGTGGCGGCGCAGCCGGAGGAGCAGGCCCGAGTGCGGAGGGAACTGGAAGAAACCGTGACCACTGTGGCTGCGATGCGTCCCTCCATCGAATTTGTCAGCAGCAGGAACGACATTTTTGACCCGAATCAGACCTTCAAATCGACCAGGGTGGTTGATCTGCGCTCGGCAGAAGCGTGAATGCGCTTCTTGGTCGGTGAGCGAGTTCGTGGAGTTCAGAGGAGCCGATGGTCGAGGGCAAAGCGGGTAGCAGCGGTCCTCGAAGTGACGCCGAGCTTGTTATAGATGGAACTGAGATGGCTGGTGACGGTACGGGGGCTGAGAACGAGCTGCTCCGCCACCTGAGCGTCGGTCAACCCCAGAGCCACCCAGCGCAGAACCTCCATCTCTCGTGCCGTCAGTCCCACAGAATTGACGGCTGTGCTTTGCACAGAGATCGATGACCGTTCCGTGGAGCGCCGAACGGACATGGATGCTTTCCCCTGTGCAGCAAGCGCCTGCCGGGGTGTCATAGTGCGCCCCTGCGCCCAATAGGCGGAAAAGATCCGCTTGCCAATGGCACCGCGCGCAGCCGTCACCCTTTCTTCATAGGAAGCGCGCTCAACAGGTGGGAGCGGAGCTCCCATCGTCTCACGCAGGATCTCTGCCGCTCCCCATAGTTGTGCGGCCCACAGGACATCGGCAAGAGATGCGCCGCCGGCCGCGACGGCGCCTGCCATTCCTTCCAAACAGGAGGCGATCTGGAACCTGTTACCCACGGTCTGCGCTTCGGTCAAGCTCTCTTCATAGTACAGACGTGCCTTCGCCCAGTCCTGCTGCCCGGCAGCGACGTTCCCCATGTGAGAGAGCGAACTGGCGATGCCCCTGTGATTGCCAAGCTCTCTGAAGAGCATCAGGCTCTGCGAAAGGCTGGTGTGAGCTGTGTTGGTGTTTCCTTGTTGAAGGGCGAACTTTCCCAGGAGTTGAGTACATTCAGCACTCCCCCATGTGTCGCCAAGCGCCTTGAAGAGTGCTCCAGCTTCTGTAAGTAAGGAATGTATTGCTGCCGGTTCATTCTGAGCAAGAAAGCGTACCCAGGCCAGATGGAGGAGCGACCAGGCGATCCCTCTCTTGTTTCCTCGCTCCCGCTGCAAGGCTAGAGTTTGCTCGAAGACGGCGCCTGCTCTGGAATATTCCCCCTGGTAGGTAAGCGCCACCCCCATCCAGAAGAGCGACACGAGGCTTCTTCCCTCGTCACCCGCCTGGCGAAAGAGCGCCAGGCTCTCGGAGAGTCTGGTCTGGGCAGTAGCCAGCTCGCCTTTCAACACAGCCAGCCATCCCAGCAGGTAGAGGGTGTGTGCAACTGCGGTGCCGTCTCCTAGCTCGCGGCAGCGCACCAGATTCTCCCGGCCTAGCCCTTCCCCCCAGGCATGGTCGCCCTGGGAGACGGCCAGCAGGACGGCATCGTTGAGGGCCTTCGAGCGCCATGAGGCCAGGCTCTCCTCGCTTCGTGCCAGGACAGCCTCCAGGAAAGTCCGCCCTTCACGAAAGTACCCACGGACCTGCCAGAAGCTGCGCAATGCTGCCCCAAAGCGGAAGGCCACTTCCAGGCGATCCTGACCCTCCTGTTCGAGTGACCACTGCATTGCCGCCCGCAGGTTGTCATGGTCCCGCTCTAATCGTCCCAACCATGCGCCATGCTCCGGGCCTTCCCAGGCGTGGGCTGCCTGCTCAACCAGCGTCAGGTAATAGAATGCGTGCGCTTCTCGGACAGCCTCCGTTTCCTCACAGCGGGCAAGCATCTCTTGTCCGTACTCGCGGGTCATCTCCAGCATGCCGAAGCGTGGCTCCTCTCCCTCCCGTTCCATCTGATACAACAGGCTCTTATCAATGAGTGAGGTGATCCCATCCAGGATACTCGATGCCGAAGCCTTGACGCCATTTTCAGCCGCACGACAGACGGCTTCCGCTGCCTGCAAGGTCGAGCCACCAACGAAAACGGCGAGGTGGCATAAGAGCCGCTGCTCGAAGGGGTCGAGCAGGGAATACGACCAGGCAAGCGTGTTGCGCAAGGTCTGCTGGCGCACCGGCGCATCCTGTGGTCCGCTTGTTAAAAGCGTGAGCCGATGCGAGAGCTGGGCCAGGAGCACCTGCGGGGGAAGATGTTTGATCCTGGCGGCTGCTAGCTCGATGGCGAGTGGCACCCCTTCCAGGCGAACGCAAATCTCGGCAATGGTGCGGATAGTGGAACCGGTGATCTGAAAGTCGGGCTGAAAGGTCCAGACACACTGGAGGAAGAGAGCGACGGCGGCATACTGCGCCAGGGTCCCACTCTCGGCAAGCTGCTCTAGATCGGGCAGCGCTAGCGGAGGAACCACATACTCCTGTTCCCCCCGGACACGCAGTCGAACGCGACTGCTCACCAGCACCTTCAGCTTTGGGCAGGACGCCAGCAGATCCGTGAGCAGTGGAGCGGCTGGAGCCACTTGCTCAAAGTTATCGAGCAGGAGCAGGAGAGGTTGCTCTCGAATGACGCTTTTGAGCTGATCCACCACCGACTCCCTGGCGGTTTCTCTCAGACCCAGGGCATGGGCGATGGTAGGAGCAACGAGTGCGGGGTCACGCAAAGGCTCCAGCGAAACGAAACAGACACCAGCGGGAAAGTCCTGCCGCAATTCAGTCGCAACCTGGAGCGCCAGCCGCGTTTTGCCGATCCCACCAGGACCCGTGAGGACCAGCAGGCGGACCTGTGGATGCCGAAGCTGTCCACAGACGGTTGTTACCTCGGATTTTCGACCAACTAGCGGGGTGAGCGCTATAGGCAGAGGAGAGAGGGTGGGCGTGTCAGGTTGGGCCAGGGGGCTGATGCTCGGAGCCTGGGAGGACGGCAGAACCTCACCGGGAGGGTTGGTCTTCCTGAGGAGCGCCTGATCGCTAGCTCCACACAGACCATCGTCTGCACCGTCCCGACGGTCTTTCTGGACAACCAGCGTCGCTGCCATCAGGTCGAGCCGTTCGAGGGTCAATGCCTCGGCTTTGCCAAGATAAGCTTTGCGCAGCTTCCCGCCAGACTTGCGATAGAGATACCAGTACCAGCCATGCCGCTTGCGCTCGCGGCGCACGGTAAACGTCCCCAGAGCGTTCCTGAACGAAAAGGACTCATTCTCTTTCTCGGCCAACCAGTGATACCACCGCTCTGAGCCGATCACGACAGAAGTGTGCTCATCGGTTGGTCCACCGGGCAGGTATAAGAGATCATCAGAGACCACGGGAAGGGGCTTCTGGGGCATGGTTTTCTCCTCGCCCGGCTAATTGCAGCACAGTAAGCGTTACGTAACCGCGTGTAATATAACACACGTTGGGTAACGCTGTCGAGAGCGATAACATGGTGATGCAAGGCGTGAGGATATCGTCCCTTAGAGCTGTGAAGAAGCTTTTTCATATGCTATTGCTCAAGCCCTTCGTGCCTTCATCATATGAGAAGAGAAACTACCTACTCGCATACCGTAGTTTCTCAGATACGCTTCCGTTTCAGAGAGAGTACACTCTCCTGTGTAAGGTTCAATGCAGAGTAGTGAGGTCCCTCACTGTTGGGATCCTGGCTGCATGCACGCCTGCGGGAAAACTCGTACCGCCAAACACTCCTCGCTTTGCCACAAAGTGAGAAAGGATGCACGCTATGAACAGAACGGCACACGATACTGTTACTGTAGTACAGACACTCTATGACTTGATGAATAACCACCAGTCAGACCCCACCTGGCTTGACAAGTCTCTGGCTTTTTTTGCCGAGGATTGCGAGGTCATCGATGTCCCTTCTGGCATGACCTCTCGTGGTCCAGATGGCTACAAGCAGGTGATTCTCTTTTTCGAGGAGGGCTTCCCTGACAGTGGGATTGAGATCACGAACCTGTTTGCCACAGAGGATCAGGCGGTCGTTGAGTTTATTGGTCGGGGGACGAATACCGGTCCTCTGCACATGCCGACGGGAGATGTTCCCCCGACGGGACGTGCCGTCGAACTACGCTTTTGTGATGTGTATCGCGTCAGCAATGGCAAGATCGTCAGCTATCGCAGCTACTACGATGCGCTCGGCTTCCTGCAACAACTTGGTCTCATCCCGTTGCAAGAGTAGCTCGATAAGGCATTGCAAGAAAAGCAGCCCATTCATTAGAAAAGAGAAAAGGAGACCTACAAAGCTATGTCCAATCACAATCATACGGGGACCGTCTGGAGCAACGCGACCAGTGGTGTGCATAGACGAAGTGGACCGGGTACCACCTTCCCGATCAACAAGACGCTCCCGGCAGGGACGCCCCTTATCGTCCTCTGTTATTCACAGGGCGAAGAGCAATCCTTCACGGCCTCTGATGGACACGTCTATACAAACACCGCCTGGGACTTCGTTATCATCGATGACCAGGATCCTGGCGGGTACGTGGCTGATGTCTACGTCGACACGGGTGGTGACATCACCCATCAACTCGGGGTACAGGGCACCTGCACCCGCCTTAGCCAGACTCTGGCAGGTCCTTCCGGGCTTGGCTAGCCTGGCATAATATCAAGTTTAACGACCAAATTGAACCATGTCATCCTTCGCTGCGCTCAGGATGACATGTCCCGTCGATGGGTGGCATCGTCAATCGACCACAGCCCCACATCTACCTCATTACCAGTGACGCCGAATTGGCTCAGGTTTGTGCTCACGCGAAGTGAGCGCGCGCGCCTCACCGCCGGTGGCATCTATGAGGTACAGCTGCGCGGTGCCCCGCTGTGCACGATCCGACAGAAAAGCGATCTGCCTGCCATCGGGCGACCACTGTGGCTCTCTGTCCTCTGCCTCACCAGCCGTGAACTGGCGCGGCGCCTGCCCGCTGTCGAGATCGGCCAGCCACAACGCGCTGCTCATATGCTCGTCCTTTTTGCTGAGCGGCCTCAGTCTATAGATCACGCGGCGCCCATCAGGCGCTATCTGTACTTCGCAGGGGATCGCCAGATCGGCTATCTGTTCGGCACTTATTCCGGCCATGCGCCATGCTCCTTATCTCATTTCACATCTAACGTTATGTCTCTAGTATATCGCTAAAAACCTCCTCATTATAACGCAAAAATATTCTGGTCCCAGAATTCGGCTATCTTTGCCCAGCGTTGATCCCGCTTGCAGGAGGATGTATCATTCATCCGGTGGCCTATCAAACAATGACGGCTGTTGACCTCGCTCCAGATTCTTTTGCTCTTCATGTTGCAATTGCTGGATACTCTTTGTTGGCGTTGGCAAATCCTCAGGCATTGTCCCACCCAGGCGTTTGATCGTCTGGCGTACTTCTTGCCCAACCTGATAATGCGTCTTATTTGCCCTTTCTTTACCCCGAATGCTTTCTCGTCTCAATTTGGCATCTGTTTGCGTGGCACGGAAGATGTTAGCGCCCAGTTCTTCGCTGCCCATATAATCCAGGATCTTCTCATGTGGTTTCAAATTCTTGCGTACATGGATATCGTTTTCGCGCATGCCACCATACAGGCCCATATAACCATGGTCGGTAAAAACTGCAAAATCTTCGGGCCGTAGCACACCGGCATTATGGGCAGCTTCCGCCAACTGCTGGTTGAAGATTGCCATCTCTGAACGCAGGATCAGCCGCTTCTGATCCTCTGGCAGTGCAGCCAGTTCGTCCGCAAGCTCCTGGCGACGCGTCTGTACTGCGAAGTAAGTCTGCCCCAGGCTGACAATAGGTTTTTCTGGATCAGCGTTTTGAACAATTAAGTAACAGGCATAACGCGATAGAAATACAGTGTTAAATTTTCGCCTGGCTCCTGAACCGATGCTAACCATCTCACCCGTATGGGTGAAATGGTCCTCTACTCTCTGATCACTATTGCGACATGCCTCTTCTGCTTTCTTGATAACTGGTAGGAACTTGTTGTATTGGGTATAGCCAAGAAGTTTCGCCAGGTCACGAGCGCTCCAGTACTCATTTCCTTCCTCAGTGATCTTGCGAATTGCATCAAATGGAGATATACGCGGGGAGGTTCCCTCATCACTTACCATAACCCAATCCTTCCTTAATTCAGCACATACGTATTTATTGCTGACTATGCCGGTTAGTATAGCATAATAGTCAAGATCGTTAATGAAGAATAGCAATCCACCACTATATCTCCACCCGGGCCTGTGCTACAATAACCTCATACGTCGACATAAGACGGTGGCTATAAGGGAGGATCCTATGAGCAATGAAGTTCCCGGCCTGGACTGGTCCGGGGAGCGCATGCTGCCCGCGTTCCAGGCGCCGCAGCACCTTGACATCTACGATCTGCGCGGCGCTGCCAGCGATGTGCAGCTTGCCGTCACCACAATGGCCGGCATCATCAATCGGCCACAGCCCCGCGTCTACCTGATTACCAGCGACGACGATCTCTTCTGGCTCAATCATCTTCCAGGCTCAATACCACGCAGTACATCGCCCGCAACCGGCGATGGCGTCCTCACCGCTCTGCTGCTCGCCCATCGCAGCGACATCCAGGGCTTGATTATTTATGATTCCAATCTGATTGATACAGTGAACATAGCGACGACGCTGGCAGGACAACGCGACGCGATGGTCGTCTCCCCCGATCAGGCACAAAATCTACACGCGGTCTATCAACTGCCGATCCTGGCTGACCTGCGCAGCTACCACTGGAGCAGTCGCGCTCAGGCATATCGCTGGGCGCAGCAGAATCTCCTCGGCGGCAGTTCCGCGCGCCTGCTGGCTGGACTTGATCCCGGCAACACGGGCAACCTGCGCTCATTCCTTGTCGCAACGCGCACCTTCACCTACTGGCTTGACTCGCGCAAATATCTACCTGCTCCCAACGACGGCTGGATCTCTGAGCGCAGCCTTATGCAGCAAATCATCGGCGCCTACGCACCGGGAACGGTTCACCTGGGCTGGTTTATCGACGAGAGCAGCGGCGTTAACCTGACCTCGCAGGCCGCGATAGCCGTCCTGGCTAGCGATCTTTTCACGAATCTGGAAGTATGGGCATCTACACAATTTCAGCATCCGGCCTCACCTTCCCAACCGGCGTCGCAAGCAGCGGAGTCGGGGACAGCGGCAGGCAATAAGGTCTATGTATCTTTCACCATCAGCGACGGCGATAACCTCCAGTATAGCCAGCATCGCATGCTGCGTATCTGGCGTGATAATGCCCGTGGTACGCTGCCCATCGGCTGGACAATTTCGCCCGTACTTGCGCAGGCCGCCCCGGCGCTGGCCGAATATTATATGAGCACCGCAACCCCTGATGATGAACTGATTGCTGGCCCCAGTGGCGCGGGATATATGTTCCCTTCCCACTGGCCCGCCGAACAGCTAGCCTCCTTTCTCCAACGCACAGGTCAACTTATGCGCCAGATGAATACGTCGGTGCTTGAAGTCCTGGATACCGATTTCTGGCAGAGTTCCGGTTTACCTTTCCTCTCAAATATCAGATTTACCGGCATGGCCTTTACGGATGAAAGGTGCCAGCAGGCTTTCGCGCAGGCTCTCGCGCCATATGGCCTGCGCGCCATATTGAGCGGTTCCGGGTTAAGCAGCGTGAATTGGAAGCAGGTCGAGGGGGTACCATTGTATCAAAATCTCGGCCTGGCCGATAGTGTTAGCAAGACGGTCAGCCTTATCAGGAAGGCAGCAGGCTCGCAACGCCCGTATTTCCTGAACGTCTACATACTGGCCTGGACAATGACACCCTCCGACCTCAAACAGGTCGCAGCGCAGCTTGGCGCCGACTACGAGATTGTCCCACCGGGCAGCTTGCTCGCGCTGCTGGCAACGACGAACTGATGAACGCTTCTTATCGTCAACCACAACGCGGCCACTATCGCCTGGCGCGCGGAGTGCGTATCATGGCCTCCGCGAATGCTGAAGATGCTCCCGTAGCTCTCTGCGCCTATCCTTTGCGCGCGCTGCGGCTCTCTACCACGGCGGCGCGGCTCCTCTCACTTTGCGCCGGGGAGCGGAGCGCCGAGCAACTGGCGCGCGAGATGCATATGTCGGTATCGCGTGTATCGGCCCTCTGCGCTCAATTGCACTGGAAAGGACTGCTGGAGGCAGGCCCGCTGCTGCCCCTGCAAGACTGGCCCGGCGTCTCTATCGTCATCCCTGCCCACAATCGCGCACAGCAGCTTGAACGCTGCCTGCGTTCTCTCTTGAGCCTGGATTATCCCACGCCGTGCCTGGAGATAATCGTCGTCGATGATGGCTCAAGCGATGAGACCCCGGCCCTGCTGCAATGTATGCAGCAGGAGGCCGCGCAACAGGACATCTCGTTACGCACATTGCGCCACCATGGACAGAAGGGCGTAGCCGTCGCGCGTAACACGGGAGCGGCGGCGGCACAGCACGATCTCATCGCCTATATTGATAGCGACTGCGTGGCCTCCGCGCGCTGGCTCGCCGAACTCGTGCCCGCCTTTCAGGACGCACATCTCGGAGCAGCAGGCGGCATGATTCGCGCCTACGACCTGCGTCCGCTGCTGGGCCGTTACGAAGATGTGCGCTCCTCGCTGTTCATGGGTGTACGTCCGCAGCAGGTGCTTCCTGATGGCCCGCTGAACTATCTTCCCACGGCAAATCTGCTCGTGCGGCGCAGCAAGTGGCAGCAGATCGGCGGCTTCGCCCCGCTCACCTTCGGAGAAGATGTCGATTTCTGCCGCCGCCTCCTTTCAGCCGGTGCGGCGATCATCTATCTGCCGCAAGGCGTTGTCTATCATGACTATCGCACAGGCCCGGGAGCATTCCTGCGCGTTCGCGCCTCCTACGCCTCGGCTGAGGCTGTGCTGCTGCAACTCCATCCCACCGGGCGCCGCATCCTGGTGCTGCCACCCGAACAGGCGCTCTTTGCGGCCTCGACCATCGGGGCCGCCTGGAACATGTTGCCCTCCTCGCGCCGCCCATTCAAGTGGCAGAAAAAGGAGATCACAACAAAGATGGGGACAGGCTCCACCTCTACACGCATGTTTGCGTTTGCCTGCGTCCTGACCTTGCTGGGGTCGTGGATGCGACTGCGTAAAGCGCGGGCGCAGCGTATCCCCGCCGGGCCGCTGGCAGTTTTCAAAGCCACCCTGCGCAGCCACCTCGCCTACACCTATCACCTGTGCCGGCACCTGACGCGTTACTATACGCTGCCCCTGCTTCTAGGCAGCCTGCTCTGCCCGCCGCTATTCCTGCTCTTATGCATATGCTGCGGTATTGTTACTATCATTGATTACGTGCGCCTGCGACCAGAGATGAATTTCGGCGCATACGCCCTCTGCTCCCTGCTCGACGATTGCGCCTACGAGGCGGGCGTAGTCTGGGGATGCATTAAATGCAGGACATGGAAGCCGCTTGTCCCGATCATCAGGAGACGACTTTAACGCCTTCTGCTTCGCCTTCCAGTACGCACTCCGGGTCCCTGACACCCAGCTTGTGATGCACGAACCACTTGGTCGCCGGGCAGCCGCCGTGGCACACATCGTACTGGCCGCAGCCTGAGCAGGCGCCGCCGCCCATCCGGCGATAGTAAGCGAAGAGCTGTGAGTTCTGCCAGATCTCGCGGAAGCTCTGGGTATGCAGGTTGCCCGCCTCGAACTCGGGAGCCTGGAAGAAGGCGCAGGGATAGACCTCGCCTTCGGGACAGATGCAGCACGTCGCAGTCGCGGCCCCGCACATATCGAGGCCAGCCAGCCTGTGCCCGAAAGCGTTGAGGTGGAAGAACGAATCGGCGGTCAGCACGTCGGGATGCTCCGCCAGCCAGCCCGCGAACTCGCGATACTGCTCCTGCGTAGGATGCAGGTCGGCCCACACATTCTGCCCGCGCCCGGATGGCCGCAGGCGCGTCACGCGCAGCTTCGCGTTGAAACTGGCGGCAATCTCATAGAGACGATCCAGTTCATAGAAGCTGCCGCGCGTCAGTACGCAATTCACCGTCAGGCTGTGGCCCTCAGCCGCCAGCAGTTCCAGGCCGCGCAGCGCGCGCTGGAAGACGCCTTTGCCGCGTATGCTATCGTTGGTCTGAGGTGTGCCCCCATCCAGGCTGACCTGGAAGTAGAGTGGCGCGAATTGCCGCAAACGCCGCGCACGCTCCTGTGTGATGAGCGTGCCATTGGTGCTGACGCACATCACCAGACCGCGCTCCGTGCAGCGTTCGAGCACCTTCCAGATGCCGGGATAGATAAACGGCTCGCCGCCGCCAAAGTGGATCTGAAACACCTGCATATCGGCCAGTTCATCAACCAGCGCCAGCGATTGCCCGGTGGTCAATTCGTGCGGGCGGCGCCTGCCCGACGCGGAGAGACAATGCACGCAGGCGATGTTGCAGGCAGCGGTAATCTCCCAGGTGACGGTAATCGGAGCCGATAGCCCGCCTTGCAGGAAGCGCTGCGAGCCACGCCTTTGCGGCTGCGTCATAGCGCCCGTTTGCTGCATCGCCGCCAGCGCTATAGGATGCACTGCGTCGCTATCTGACTTCTGCTGTGGGGAGCGGCGCGGGCGCTCCATAAAACGAACAATTTCCACCATGCGTGCTTTCCCTCTGATGTCATGCTGAGCGGCAGCGAAGGATCCGATGGGGGGTGCGCGGATCCTTCGCTGCGCTCAGCATGACATTTACCGATGCTGGTTGTTAAAGACTATCATCATGCTGAACGTAGCCGCGCCTGACAAGATCATCGAGCGCGTGATACAGCTTCTGCTTGCCCGACTCGGAATAGCGATGACTCTCAATCGCAGCGCTGAGGTCCCCATTGTAATGCTGCTGACCGGCAATCAGCAGGTCGATAAGCTGCGGGGAATTGATAAAAGAGAGCGCCCCTCTATCGGCGCAGCCATATTTGTAGAGGATGCCACCGAAGGCTTCGCGGCGGATTTTAACCTCCGGCACAAGCTGATAACGCGCCGCTGCCTGAGACATGACTGGCCTCCCGGAACTGAACATGGGGAATGTCCCCCCGGTGCGCAGGCACGAGATTGATTGCGCATGAAAGCTCTCTACAGGCTGAACGAAGCGCGATACATCGCGTCGCTACGCATGAAAGGGATTGCTGATCTTATTGTCAAAGACATTCCCGAAATTTATTGCTTGCTTGTTAAGAGAAGCATACACAAGAGAGCAGGCACGCGTCAAGGCCAGGCACCGCTCTCAACACATTATCAACGCGGCAGTGCGCGTTCCAGAAAATGCTGCCAGTTGCCGCCCATGATGCGTATCACATCCTCCTCGCTATAGCCAGCGCCACGCAGCGCATCCGCCAGCACAGGCATATCGGCAATCGTTTCCAGCTCAACCGGCGTCTCGTCGCGCCCGAAGCCGCCATCGATATCGCTGCCCAGGCCAACATGCAGCGCGTCACCCGCGAGCTGGCAAACGTGATCGATATGCTGCACCATCCGTTCAAGATGCACATCGAAGCGATTGTCACGGCTCCATGCGCCGTCTAAGAACGGGTTGGCGGCCACGATACCGATAACACCATCGCGCTCGACCAGAGCACGAATCATATCGTCGCTCAGATGGCGGTCCGTGGGAGTCAAAGCGCGACAATTGCTGTGGCTGGCAATGACGGGGCCATGAAAGCGCTCAAGTGCCTGCCAGAAGCTCTCTTCGGCCAGGTGCGAGGTATCCAGGATCATACCCACGCGCTCCATTTCACCGAGCAGCTCTTTTCCGGCTGGCGTCAGCGGGCCAGGGGCATGCGTGCCGCCGCTGTAACGTGTGCCCTGCCATGCGAGACCGACGATGCGCAGGCCCTGCGCAAACCAGGCCGCGACTTCGCCCGGCGCGCGAATGGGATCGGCCCCCTCCATCAAGATCACAAGGCCGAAGGGGCGCTCGCGATCATCTTCCCTGGTGGCATGCCAGGCGGCGACCAGATCGGTGAGATCGTCCTTTCTCAGAATGAGCGAGATGCCTGTGTTCTCGGCAAGTTGTCGATAGTACGAGAGTTGCGCCTGCCCGACACGATACGCCTCATCCGCGTTACGGTAGCCCTGGCTGCGCGGCGCTTGCTGGCCCTCCTTCACAGGATGGGCAAAGATGGTGCCAAAGACAACACCAAAACCGCCGCGCCGCAGTTCCGGCAGCCCCGACATCGCGATACCGCCCGGCCCTTTCTCAAGATCGAGCAGCCCCTCCGCGACGCGATGGGCCTCGCGCCGCCTGATCGTCTGAACGGGCAGGCGAATGTCACGCCCCCACTCCAGAGCATTGTAAGCGATATCTTCATGAGCATCTATAATAAGCATGAGAGCCTCTCCGGTTTTTCCTTAATGATACAATTTCCACAACAGTTATGGCAGGATCCCTGCTAACACCCCCTGTTTGTTGACAGGAATGCTATGCTTTTCTCTGGTATACTTTTGCGCGTTGCTCGCCGGTAAAGTCCGCCACCATCGCTGGCTAGCACCTGCGGCACTCGCCCGTGGTTTAGTATGATGTGGCACAGGCGCTGCGCGCCTGTGCCACATCATACTAAACACCCTTGCGCGGCTGTGCCGTGCGAAAGAGCGAGGTTGCTAAGCGATCAGACACTTTCTAATTGACGTACAGCAGTGACTTTCTTCACAACGAAGGGAGAAAGAGCATGCCCAGGAACCAGAACCCGCGCAGGCACTTTATATATGCCTGCTCGTTCTGTGGCAGGGATCAGGGTCAAGTA
>Ga0070740_10004258_pt1 | contig 14275 bp, 10 predicted proteins | sample Coa_R2_FD_67286 | JGI IMG/M metagenome (GOLD analysis project Ga0070740, IMG submission 67286) | Surface soil microbial communities from Centralia Pennsylvania, which are recovering from an underground coalmine fire - Coalmine... | ecosystem: Environmental > Terrestrial > Soil > Unclassified ... | reverse complement strand
GATAGGGCGGGACGACCCTGCCTGGCGGCGGCCCGCGGGCCGCCGCCGCCGGCATCCCTGCCGGCAAGGATGCCGGCGGTCCCAGGAACGGTGCCCCGCGGTCCTCGTGAATAATGCAGGTTAGCGGATGCGCTGAAGAAGGTTGCTGCATGGCCCGCGGGCCCAGGCTTAAGCGGCGGTGTTCGACGCAAGCGTGTCACGGGCCCATACCAAACGAGAGCCGGCCGGGTCCAAGGCAGGACCCGACCGGTTGCCGTGGGCGACGCGCGACGAGCGCCTAACCCTTTGTCTTGTACAGCGAACGCAGGCAACGCGTGCAGAGGCGCGCCTGCCGGGCTACACCGCCGACATAAATCGTGGTGACTTGCAAGTTGGGCTTGAAGGTGCGCGACTTCTTCTGCGCGCGCCGCTCCCAGCTACCACCGTGGTTGTAGCGGATGTGGCGCCCGAAGGTGGTGGTCTTCTCGCAGATCTCACACTTCCCGGACACAATACTCTCCTACCATCAACAGCTATGCCTGATCATTGTATCAGCTATGCTGCGATGGCGTCCATGGCGAATCACATCATCGCGTCCGGTCCCGCTCGGCAGGGCGTGTGAAGCTGGCGACGATATCGGGGCCTACCAGGCGCGGTTCGGGAGTTGGTTCCCAGCCATCACGCACCAGGCCCTGGGTCAGCTTTAGCAGCGATGCGGCGGCAGCCGGGCTATCGCGGGGGACCTTCCTGCTACAGGCCAGCACCTCCATCTTGCCCCCACGACGGCATACCGCCTCGTAGACGATGCTCGGACCCAACGGCCACAGGCGCCGGCTGCGCACGTAACAGGTCTCCTCGCCCTCCTCTGCGGGGCCGTCTACACTCCATCGGTAGACCATAATGCCCTCCTCCCGGCCAACAGTCTAGCCTTGAGGGGCGCGCCCGACGACCGGGCGGCGCGGACGTCGCCACTCCTGCACCCCTCACCAAGACGTATCGCCATCAGGCGGAGGGGAGTTTACCCCCGAATGGTGGCAAAACAGCCGCCGACCGTCTTTACGCCCCGGCCATGGCGTCGGGCGTAGCGCTCGGCGTGCCTACCTCGACAGGCGTAGGCGTGGCCATCGTCGCCGGCGTCACCGTCTCGGCCGGCGTGGACGTTTCCGCCGGGATCGCCGATCCAGGCGGCGCAACCATCGCCGTCTCTGTCGGCGTTTCCGTCTCGCTCGGGGTGACCGTTGCCGTGCTAGTCGCCGGGGCGGTTTCCGCGGGCGTTGCCGTGGCGCTGGGCGTGATGGTCGCGGTCTGCGTGGCTGTCGTCGTGGGCGTGGCGGTGCTACTCGCCGTGGCCGTGGGCGCTGGCACGGAGGCTATCTCGGCCACCGTTCCCCCGGCGCCGGCGATGAAGCAGGATCGCGCGTCGGGACAGGCGATCGCGTTTAGCGTCGCGGAGACCCCGCTGGCCAGGGCGACCCAGGCCGGACTGGCGTCGGCAGCGTCGAGCGTGACCAGCACTGTTCCGCCATCACCCGCCGCGGTACAGGCGGCCGGCGCCGCACAGGAGATCGCCCGCAGCGTCGCTCCGGCGGTTGCGGCCGGGTTGGTCACGGCGCTCCAGGTCAGCCCGTCCGCGCTATGCAGGATCGCGCCGCCCGCGCCGACAATCGAGCAGGCGGTGGCGATCGCGCAGGACACGGCAAGCAGATCGCTGCCGACCGGACTCGATTGCGCCGACCAGGTGCCGTTTTGCTGATTCGTGAGGATCAGGCCGCCGTTGCCCGCGGCGATGCAGCGTGAGGCATCCAGACAGGCCAGGCCATTGAGCGTCGTAGTCGTCCCCGAGTCGACCGGCTGCCACCAGTAGCCGTCGGTCGTGCGCAGGATGGTGCCCTGTGTCCCGACCGCCGTGCAATCGGCCGCGTCGAGACAGGAAATCGCGTTGAGAGACAGGCCGAACGTGGCGGAGCGCAAGGACCACGCCGGCACCGGGTCGGACGCGTCCTCGGTGGCAATGATGTAGCCGTTATCTCCCACCGCGAAACAGGTGGTGCTGGTCGGGCAGGACACCGCGTGCAGCGCTGTCCCGTTGTCCAGCGCAGGGTTGTCCAGCGAGATCCAGGTCGAGCCATCCGTGCTGCGCAGCAGCGCACCGCCCGCTCCCACGGCGAAACACTGCGCCGGCCGGCAAGACGGCGCGAGGCCGTACAGGTCGGCGCCACGGGCCTCCGCCACCGCGGTCTGTTGCGCCATGGCCTGGGCCGTCGCCTCGGCCACCGCGGTGGCCTGCGCGGCGACCTGTGCAGTCGCCGCCTGGGCCACGTCCGTCTGCATAGACTGCGCTAGCGCCGTGAGCGCGGCGACCGGCAGTTGCTTCTGGTTGAACGCCGAATTCGGCGTCGCGTTGAGTAACACCGATAGGGCGCCCGCCGGCGCCAGGGCGGCCACCAGGTCGAGGCTGCCGTCGCCATTGAGGTCGGCCAGCGCCAGCGCCTCCGCGCCGGCCACGGCATAGGACCCGGCTGCGCCAAAGGTCCCATCGCCGTTGCCGGGCAGGACGCCCACGCCGGCGTTGCCCTCGGCAAGGACGAGATCGGGCTTTCCATCGCCGTTGACGTCGCCTATGGCGACGGACAGCGGCGCGCCCGCGGTTGCATAGCTGTGCGCCGTGGTGAACGTTCCGTCGCCTTTGCCGAGGAGCAGACGCACATCGCCGCTGCCGTTGTCGGCGACTGCCAGGTCCTGGACGCCGTCACCGTTCAGGTCGCCGGCCGCTATCGAAAGCGGGTCCGTGCCCACGGCAAACGTTACGGCCGGTCCAAACGTGCCGTCCCTCTGGCCCAGCAGAACGCTGACCTCGTTACTGCCGCCGTCGGCCACCGCGAGGTCCAGCACGCCGTCGCCGTTGAGGTCGGCCACCGCGACGGAGCCTGGAGCGGTGCCGACGGGGTAGTTGACCGCCGGCGCAAATGTCCCGTCGCCTTTGCCGAGGAGCACCCTCACGTTGTTGTCACCGCTGTTCGCCACGACCAGGTCCAGGAAACCGTCGCCGTTCCAATCGCCCACCGCGAGGGACTGCGGAGCCGCCCCAACCGCAATGGACACGGCCGGTGCGAAGGTGCCGTCGCCCTTGCCCAGGAGCACGCTCACGGCGTTGCTGCCTTCCGCCGCGACGGCGATATCGATGGCGCCATCGAGGTTGAAGTCGCCAAGGGCAACCGAGACAGGCCCCGTGCCGGCGGGGTAGTTGACAGCCGGCGCGAATGTCCCGTCGCCGCGGCCGAGCAAGACCGACACGTCGTTGCTTGCCCTGTTGGCCACGACAAGGTCTGCAATACCATCGCCGTTCACGTCCCCGCCGGCCACCGCCGCCGGCGCGCTGCCCACGCCAAAGGTGGTGGCTGCGCCGAATATCTCGCTCGTCGAGATCGCCTCGGTCGAGCTTATCGCGGAGGTCGGCGACGACGCACCGGCCTGAAGGCTGAGATCGGCCGGGTTACCGGTCAGCCCGGCGACCGCCGTCACGCCCGCACTACTGCCAATGCGGACCAGGTAATCCCCGTAACTGCGGTCTGGCCGCGGGAGCGCCGTGTTTCCCGCCAGCACGGTCTGGCCGGCCAGGTAGACCGTACCAAACCGGTCCACGGCGAGGCCCGAGCTATCGACGCCGCCCACGAAGGTGTTGAAGTCCACCCGATAGCCGGTTGAGGCTATCCTCGCCACGAACCGCTCAGGCCCGGCTGCGCCGCGCGTCAGGGCCGCGCGAACGAGCGGGAAGTCGAGCGAGTCGGAATAGCCGGAGAGGTAGGCGTTACCCGACGGGTCAAGCGCGACGGCGTCCGCCGCGTCCGTCCCGGCACCACCCAGGTAGGTGCTGAACATCAAGGCGTTGCCCGCTGCGTTCAGTTTGGCGGCGAAGGCGTCGGCTTTGCCCCCTGGGCGTGCTTGTACCGGCAGGGCCGTCGCGAAGTCGGTGGACGTGGTCGAGCCTACAACCCAGGCCTCTCCTGCCGCATCCACCGCGATCCCGTTGCCAGATTCTGCCCCTACGCCGCCGAGGTAGGTGCTGTAGGCGAGCGCGTTGCCCCGCGCCGCGATCTTGGCCACGAAGGCGTCGCTCTGGCCGCGCAAGTGGGGCTGGAGCGGGCTAACGGTGGGGAAATTGTCCGAGCGCGTTTGGCCCGTCACGTACGCGGCACCCGCCGAGTCGACCGCCAGCGCATAGGCGGCGTCCGCTCCCTTACCCCCGAGGTAGGTGCTGTAGACGAGCGCGCTGCCCTGCGCATTCAACGTGGCAACAAAGGCGTCGGAGGCACCGCCCAACCGCCTCTGGATCGGCCTGGAGAGCGGCAAATTGGCAGAACCCGTGGCACCGGCGACATAGGCCTCGCCGGCGCTGTCGACGGCGAGGGCATAGGCCACATCCGTGCCGCGGCCTCCCAGGTAGGTACTATAGGCTAGCCTGCCCTCCCGATCGATCCTGGCCACGAAGGCGTCGCTGCCTCCGCCGATGCGACGTTGCAGGGCGTTCTTGATGGGGAAATTCGCGGAACTGGTTCGGCCGGCCAGATAGGCGTTGCCGGTTCCATCGACGGCGACGGCGGCCGCGGCATCGTTCCCGCTGCCGCCTATAAGTGTGTCGTAGTCCACGCCGCCGTCCGCGGGGCTGGCCTTCGCCACGAAGGCGCCATAGGGCGCCAGCACGTAGGCCCGCGCTGGCGCATCGCCGGGGAAGACCGGTGAAGCTGTCAAACCCGCGACATAACTGTTGCCGGCCGCGTCCACGGAGATGGCGGTGGCGGACCTGAGGCTACCCCGATAGAAAGCCGCCGAGAAGACGGTCATCGGCTCGACCACAAGCTGGCGGCGCGTGTCGTAGCGCCCCAGGGCCAGGCGCACGGTGTTGGCGCCGGTCACGATGAAGTGGGCGGCCACGAGATGGCGGGCCGAGCCGGGACCGGTGTCCTGGTAGGCCATCGGGGCCGAGATATGCGCCTGGCTCCATGGTCCGCGCAACACGAGGTCGCCGTGCGTGTCCACGGTGAGCCCGCGGCCGCCTGAGACGGCCAAACGGATGCGGCGGGCATCCGCTCCCGGCGCCACCACCATGCCAAGGGCCACCACGCCCCGCTGGCTGTAGTAGGTCAGGTCGATGCCGGGGTAGAGATCGCGGTAATCGACGCGGGCGAAAGCGGGCACACCCTCGTGCCATTGCCGCCGATCGTTGCCAATATAGTAGTTGGAGTGGCCCGAGAACTGACGCTGGCCGCCGACGCGGGGATGAGCGTCGCTGCCGGGGAAGCTCAGCGCGACGACGTCTTCCCGCACCGCCTCCAGATCGGCCAGTTGACGTGTGGCGCCGGCGGCTAGCGTCTCCGGCAGGGGCGTCCGGCCGGGCGACGTACCGATGGTCCATACCGCCTCCTGCGCCGTCAGGAAGAGGGTGTAGCCGGTGCCACGCGCGAGATACAGGACGCGGCGATCGGTCTGGCCCTCGTTGCGGTCGAAGCGCAGGGGCAGCGGCGTGTAGACGAGGCGCGGCGTGACGGTGTGTGACAAGGAACCCGTCTGCGTCAGGCTGTTCGTGGCGGTGACTGTCCGCGTCGCCGCGGTAGCCGCACCGATCGGCGTCGCACTCCCGCCCGGCGATGCCACGCCGGGAAGGCGTGGTACGAGCAGGCTGCCGGGCGCGGGCGCTGTCGGGAACGGACGTGCTGGGTAGGACCTGGTCGTCGCGCCGATCAGGAGCAGACACAGCGTCAGGCCGAGAAGGATACGTCGCATGGGGGTGTTGTTACCGCAGATGGTCGGCCCAGTCCTTGCCAGAGCCAGGTCAGACAATGCCCGCCCGTGTCAGCATGTCGCGCCGGCATGCTACACGAGTATATCACCGGCGTTTGGGGTTGGGGATAGGGTGCTTGCCTGAGAAGGACATTTGTTCTATTGTGTCGGTATGAGGCGCCCGCAGTACATCGAGATCCGCTGCAAGTCTGCGCTCAACCGCGTGCAGGGCATGCCCTTTACCTGGTCGCTCAACCCCTACCGCGGCTGCGTGCACGCCTGCCACTACTGCTATGCCCGCGCCTCGCACACCTTCTACGACCTTAACGCCGACGAGGACTTCGAGACGCAGATCTTCGTCAAGGTCAATATCGCCGAGGTGCTGCGGGGTGAACTGGCCCGCCCTTCCTGGTGCGGGGAGTCCATCGCCCTGGGTACGGCCACCGACTGCTACCAGCCGGCGGAGGGGCGCTTCCGCCTGACGCGTCGCATCCTGGAGGTGTGCCTTGCCCGTCACCAGCCGCTGAGCATCGTCACCAAGTCGACCCTGATCCTGCGCGACCGAGATCTGCTCGCCGAACTCGCACAACGCGCCCCAGTACGGATCTTCATCACGGTGACGACGCTGGACCCGGCCCTTTGGAAGGCCCTGGAGCCGGGGACGCCGCCACCCTTGCAGCGCCTGCGGGTCCTGAGGGAGCTGCGCGCCGCGGGCATCCGGGCCGGCGTGCTGCTCGCGCCGATCCTGCCCGGCCTCACCGATTCCGTGGCCTCGCTCGACGGAGTGCTGGCGGCGGCCGCGGAGCATGGGGCCGCCTTTGTGAGCTGTGGCCCTCTGCGCCTGGCGCCCCTGGTCAAGGAGCATTACCTCGGCGTCATCGGGGCACGCTTCCCCGACCTGCTGTCGCGCTACGAGCGTGCCTATAGCGGGGCCAATGCGCCGCCGGCTTATCGGGAGCGGCTCGACGCACGGCTGGCAGAGCTGCGTCGAAAGTATCACTTCGCCGAGGATGCGCCGGACGACAGGGAGCGCCGGCGACTGCCACGGGCCGGCGCAAATCCGGAAGATGGGGCTCGCGCACGCCAACTGGAGTTGCCGATGTTTCCCGGGGCTGCCACGAGACCTGATACCGGAGGGCTTGCGCCCCTGCGTGGTGAGCCACACCGTGCCCGAACAGCATCGTGATACTCTTAAGCGAATGGAAGCCACACTATGGAAGCGCTAGATAACCTGCCGATACTGTTCTTCGCCTCCCCGCAAGCGTGGGAGGCCTGGCTCGACGAGCATCATGCGCAGCCGCGGGGCGTGTGGCTCAAGATTGCCAAGAAGGGCGCGGGGATCGCATCGGTGTCCTATGCTGAAGCGCTCGATGCTGCGCTGTGCTACGGCTGGATTGACGGGCAGAAGAGGTCGTATGACGATAGCTTCTTTTTGCAGAAGTTTACGCCGCGGCGCGCGAAGAGTGTCTGGTCTCAGATAAATACGCAGAAGGTAGAGCAGCTCGTGGCAGCCGGCAGGATGAAGCCGGCCGGCTTGAGGGAGATTGAAGCTGCCCGGCAGGACGGTCGCTGGGCCGCGGCTTACCAGTCGCAGAACAACTTGACCGTCCCGGACGATTTCCTGGCTGAGTTGGACGCACATCCGGAGGCTAGGGCCTTCTTTGAGACGCTCAACAAGGTCAACCGCTACGCGATCTGCTACAGGATCCAGACGGCAAGGAAACCGGAGACGCGCAAGGCGCGCATCGATAAGTTCATCGCCATGCTCGAGGCCGGCGAGAAGCTCTACCCATGAGGCGTCGGGACGCTGGGAAGCTGGCGATGCCGCCTGTGAGCAGAGTTCATCGCTCTTTGGAACCCGACGTCTGGGTTTCTTCGCGACGCGTGGCGTGCCGACGGGAACATCACAGTGCCGGTGTGGCGTGAGGGGGCAAGGGTATGAGCGTATACCCTGGTTTGCAGCAACGGGCCGAGGCGCAGCGGCCGGTGCGGGTGGGCTTAATCGGTGCGGGCAAGTTCGGCACCATGTTCCTGGCCCAGGTGCCGCGCCTTCCCGGCCTGCACGTCGTGGCCATCGCCGATCTCCAGGTTGCCCGGGCGCGGGCGGCGGTGCGGCGTGCCGGCTGGCCGGAGGAGCGTCTGGCGCCGTCCTACGCCGCGGCGCTGGCCTCGGGCCGGACTTATCTGACGGAGGATGCGACGGAGCTGATCGCCGGCGAGGCGCTGGAGGTGGTGATAGAGGCCACCGGCCGGCCCCAGGCGGGCATCCATCATGCGCTGCTCTGCGCCCGGCATGGCCGCCATGTCATCATGGTCAACGTGGAGGCCGACGCCTTGGCCGGTCCGTTGCTGGCGCGGCGGGCAGCGCAGGCCGGCGTGCAGTATTCGCTGGCTTACGGCGATCAGCCGAGCCTGATCTGCGAGTTGGTGGATTGGGCCCGTACCAGTGGCTTCACGGTGGTCTGCGCCGGCAAAGGGACCAAATACCTGCCGGAATATCATACCGTCACGCCCGATAGCGTATGGCCGCACTACGGCTTCACCGCCGATCAGGTCGCCGCCGACGACCTGAACGCGCGCATGTTCACCTCGTTCCTCGACGGCACCAAGTCGGCGATCGAGATGGCCGCGGTCGCCAACGCCACCGGCCTGACTCCGCCCGGCGGCGGCCTGCAGTTCCCGCCCGCCGGGATCGACGATCTGGCCCGGGTCTGCCGGCCCCTCTCTGACGGAGGGCAACTCGAGCGCGCGGGAACGGTCGAGGTCGTTTCCAGCCTGTGGCGCGACGGCCGGCCGGTGGAGCGCGACCTGCGCTGGGGCGTCTACGTCACCTTCGAGGCCGGGTCCGACTACGTGCGGGAGTGCTTTGCCCAGTACGGCGTGCACACAGATGAGTCGGGGCGCTATGCCGCCCTCTATCGCCCCACCCATTTCATCGGCCTTGAACTCGGCATCAGCGTGGCCTCGGTATGCCTGCGCGGCGAAGCCACCGGCGCGCCGCTGGGCTTCCATGCCGCCGTCGTGGCCACGGCCAAGCGCAATCTCGCGGCCGGCGAGAGGCTGGACGGCGAAGGGGGCTATACGGTCTACGGCCGCCTGACGCGTTCTGCGGAGGCACTGGCTCAGGGCGCGCTGCCCATCGGTCTGGCGCACGGGGTCACCTTGGTGCGTGCCGTGGCGGCGGGCGAGACGGTGCGCTGGACAGATGTGGTGGTAGACGAGTCCGATGAAGCGGTGCGTTTGCGCCGTGAGATGGAAGCGATGGCTCGTCCGTAACTCGCGTCAACGACGCTGCAGCCGGCCTGTCCGGCTCGTAGCCCCTTCGTGCGGCGCGCGCGAGTCATAGAGACTGTGGTGCAGGCGCCGGATCTCCGCCCGTTCGCTCGCCGACAGCGGCTGATCCTCGGCCAACAGACACTCGGTGAGCAGCGCATAGGCGGCCAGCAGCGGCGTCTCCGCCGCCAGCGCCTCCTCCGCTCGCAGCAGCCAGGCCTGTCCATCCTGATAGATAAAGCGCGCTCTCGCGACCCGCTCCAGCAAGGCGATAATCTGCTGCTCCCGCGTGGACGACGCCCCGCCGGCCGGAGCAGCGGCGGGGCGGGGGGCCGTGGCGGCGCGCGCGCGCGGCGGAGTGGGGGCGGTGCGTGCCGGCGCGGCCGTAGCCTCCGGCTCGGGCGTCGCCGTGATGGGCGCCGCGGCGGCCTCATTGGTCCTCTCCGTCTCTGCCATCGCTGTTCCCTTTCGCTGTGCGCTGCTCGGACGTGTTCTCTCTGACGTGACGGGTCGCGACGGGCCGGCCCGCCGTACTCCCTCCAGGGTGATGCCCAGGGCCGTGGCGATCCGGCGCAGCAGATCGGACGAAACTTCCTGGGCGCTCATTTCGATAGCCGCGATCTCGGCGGGCGTGGCCTGCACCTCCTCGGCCAGCCGACCGCGGGTCCAGCGCTTCTTCGTGCGCCCGGCGCGCACCTGCTCGCCCAGGTTGTATTGCATGCTCATGCCCGTACCGGCCTCCGCGACACGGACCTCTCGGGCGCAGCCCTGTCCGTGTCTATTCTCTACTCAGCATTGTACAGATGGCGCACGATTGGACGGGCGTCGCATCCGGATGAGAACACGCCGGCCGGCAGACGGTGCTCCTGATTGAGCTGGAGGTGGACGGCGACCACGCGGGCGGGATTCGCTCGATCGGGCACTCCGACAAGCCGCACGGGCTGTGTTCGGGCTACGCCGCCGGTGGATAGAATCCGAGCGACTGCAGGTGCTCAATGTGCCCGGCCAGCAGGTGTCCCAGGCGCAGCATGTCCCGCGTCATCGGCGGCAAATCCTGTCGAGTCATGGCGTTCGACGATACTCTGATGGTGATCAGGATATTCTTCAAACGCATCCAGGCATACTCCTGAACGCCGCTGCCCGACGTACCGCTGAAGATCAAGGAATATCCGCTGCCCCAGGGACGGATATTCGTTAAGGCGACGACCTGATCCTGCCGATCGCTCAGCCAGCCCGTCTCGTTGCTAATCCAGTTGTAGCAGTACAGGGCATCCGCGGCGCGCGCGAAGACATCGACCTCGATGTCGACGTAGCGCGGCTTCTTGGTCGGCAATTGCACGGTTTGCACGATGCCACCCTGGTAGTGGTGCGGCGGAAAAATATGCTCCGCATTCCCCACCACCTCGTAGGCGGCCAGGCTTGCAGAGCCGTGCAGCGCGTACCGACTCATGAGCGTCGTGCCAGGCGGGTAGGCGCTCAGGCTCAGAGCCAGCCGGCCAAAATCAGCCGCCCGTGGAGGTGCGGAAGCGGCGGCCGCTCGGTTCGCGCCATGATGAGTGCCGACCAAGATCAGGAGCGACGCGGAGAGCGCCGAGAAGGCGGATCGCCACCAACGGGCCAGAAGTCGCGCCCGCTCCGTGTGGCGCATGGTTCCGGCCATCTGTCGCCGCGCAATGCATGTGCTTTTCACAGTCACTCCCATGGTAACATGCCGGAAGATGGTTGGATGATGCATGCTGATGTATCTATCATCGGCACCGGACCAAGCGCCAGCCGTTGACGGAGGAATCATGGCCGATGTAGGCGTGGCCGGCAGCGGGCCGACAACGAGGTGGCTGTCGATGCCGGACCCGGTGTCAGTCGTCGCGGAGGCGCCATGGTGATGGATGCGGACGCGGTTATCGTCGGTGCCGGGATCGTCGGCGCGTCATGCGCCTACTTCCTGGCCGAGGCAGGGATGCGCGTGTGCGTCGTCGAGCGTAGCGGCGTGGCCGGCGGGACGAGCGGCTCGGGCGAGGGCAACATCCTGCTCAGCGACAAAGTGCCCGGTCCCGAGTTGGAGATGGCCCGGGCGGGCCTGGCGCTGTGGGCGCAACTAGCGCGCGACCTGTCCGACGACATCGAGTATGAGGAAAAGGGTGCCATCGTGGTGGCGGAGGACGCGGCCCAGTTAGAGGCCTTGCAGGCCACCGTCGCCGCGGTATCCGCCGCCGGTGTCGAGGCGCGCCTGCTGGACGCGAGCGACCTACACGCGGCCGAGCCCTACCTGGCGAGCGACGTCGCCGGTGCCGCATACTACCCACGGGATGCGCAGGTGCAGCCGATGCTGGCCACGGCGGCGCTGTTGCGCGCGGCGCGGCGGCACGGCGCCATCCTGCTCGACCACACCGAGCTGAAGCAGGTCGAGCGCGACGGACAGGGAGCGATCGTCGCCGCGCAGACCACGCGGGGCCGCATCCGCACGCCGCGCCTGGTCAATGCCGCCGGACCGTGGAGCCCCGCCGTGGCGGCGCTGTGCGGTACGGAGTTGCCGGTCCGGCCGCGCAAGGGCCACATCGTGGTGACCGAGCCGCTGCCGCGCCTGGTCTACCACAAGGTGTTCGAGGCCGGCTACGCCGGCACCGTCGCCAGCGATGAGGCGGCGCTACAGGTCGCGGCGGTGGTCGAGGATACGCGCGGCGGGACGATCCTGCTGGGCAGCAGTCGCCAGCTCGTCGGGTTCCTTCCGGGCGTCGAGGTCGCCGTTCTGCGGGCGATCGTGCGGCGCGCGCTGCGCTTCTTCCCGATCCTGGCGTCGGTGCAGGCGCTGCGCGCCTACGTGGGCTACCGGGCCTTCGCGCCAGACCACCTGCCCATTGTAGGCGCGGACCCTGCTGTGCCCGGCTACTATGTCAATACGGGTCACGAAGGCGCCGGCATTTGCCTGGGGCCGATTAGCGGGAAGCTGCTCGCTCAGCTCGTGCTGGGCCGGACGCCGGAGATAGATATGCCGCCGTTCCGGCCGGATCGGTTCGAGAGGCAACGTGACCCGGCAAAGGCCGGCCATCGATAGCCGGCGCCCGCGGAGGAGAACCATGCGTTTCACGAAGATGATCACGGCGGTGGATTCGCACACCGAGGGGATGCCGACGCGCGTCGTCACCAGCGGCTTCGGCCCCGTGCCCGGCGCGACGATGTTCGAAAAGAGGTGCTACGTCGAGGAGCATCTAGACCATCTGCGCACTCTGTTGATGTTCGAGCCGCGCGGGCACAGCTCGATGTCTGGCTCGGTCTTGCTGCCGCCGTGCGATCCCCAGGCCGATCTGGGCGTGGTGTTCATCGAGGTCAGCGGTTGCTTGCCAATGTGTGGCCACGGCACTATCGGCACCTGCACCGTGGCCCTGGAGACGGGACTTGTGCCCATGGTCGAGCCGCTCACACACCTGGTGCTGGATACGCCGGCCGGGCGCGTCGAGGCGGAGGCGGCCGTGCGCGAGGGCCGCGTGACCGGGGTGACGCTGCGCAACGTGCCGGCGTTCCTGTACCGCCGCGACGTCGAGGTAGACGTGCCGGGCCTGGGCTGTCTGACCCTAGACATCGCCTACGGCGGCAACTTCTACGCTATCCTGCCGGCCGCCGCGGTGGGGCTCAGCCTGGAGGAGGGCAACGCCGCCGCCTTGATCGACGCCGGCATGCGCATCATGGAGGCGGTTGGCCGGCAGGTATCGATCGCGCATCCGCTCAATCCCGGCATCGACGAGATCAAGCACACCATGTTCACGGCCGCGCCGGATGCCGCTGGGGCCGATGCCAAGGCCGCGGTGGTGATCTACCCGGGTACGATCGACCGCTCGCCGTGCGGGACGGGGACCAGCGCGCGCATGGCGCAGCTCTTCGCGCGGGGCGAATTGCCCTTGCATCGCGACTTCGTCCACCAGAGCTACATCGGCTCTCGCTTCACGGGCCGCCTGGTCGAGCAGGTCGATCTGGCGCCCGGCCTACCGGCCGTCGTGCCGACGATCAGCGGGCGGGCCTGGATCAGCGGCTTCCAGCAGTTCGTGCTCGACCCGGACGACCCGTTCCCGGCTGGCTTCCTGGTGCGATGACCGATCCATCCATGACGCCGCCCGCGCCAGAGGTAGACTTGCGTGTGTGGCCGGAGCGGGATGCGGCGCGCATCAGCCGCGGTACGCCGTTCACCTTTCTGTTCGACGGGCAGCCCGTCAGGGCCTATCCCGGCGAGACGGTCGGCACGGCGCTGCTGGCTGCCGGCCGGCTCCGCCTCCGTTCTACCCGTTTCGCCGGACAGCCCCGCGGCCTCTTCTGCGGCATAGGCGTCTGCTATGATTGCGTCGTCGCCGTGGATGGCCGTGCCAATCAGCGGGCCTGCCTGCTGCCGGCCTGCCCTGGCCTCAACGTGGCCGGCCAATGGATCCCCGACCCCGGGCGTGAGGCCGGCGCTGTCGCTGCGTCCGGCGACGCGCGCACGCCCCTCGATCAGCCCCTCGAGGCCGAGTTGGCCATCGTCGGCGCCGGACCGGCCGGGTTGGCGGCCGCCGCTGCCGCCGCCGACGCGGGCTGCCGTGTCACGCTGATCGACACCTACGCGCGGCCGGGCGGCCAGTACTTCCGGCAGACGGCGCGAGAGTTCGACGCCGAGGCCCCAGAGGCTCTGCACCATGACTTCGGCATCGCACAGCGCTTGTTCGCGCGTCTGGAGGCCGGGCCGGGGGTCGAGATAGTCTCCGGTGCCACCGTCTGGGCGGCCGAACCCGGGGCCGACGGCGCTGCCGCCACGCTATTCGTGGCCGGCGACTGGGGGTGCCGCGCGGTGCGCGCCGGGGCCGTCGTCCTGGCCACCGGCGCCCACGACCGCGCGCTGCCGTTCCCAGGCTGGGACCTGCCCGGCGTAATGACGGTGGGCGGGGCACAGGCCCTGGTGAAGGGCCAGCGCGTGCTGCCGGGGCGGCGCGTCCTGCTCTCTGGCTCCGGACCGTTCCTGCTGCCGGTGGCGGCGGGCCTGGCCGAGGCTGGCGCCCGCGTGGTGGGTGTGTGCGAGGCCACCACGCCGTGGCGCTGGGCTGGCTACGGACCGCGCGCCTGGGGCCACCTGGGTAAGCTTGGCGAAGCTCTGGCCTATGCGCGCGTATTGCAGCGGCATCGCGTTCCGCTGCGCTTTGGCAGCGCCGTGATCCGCGCCGAGGGAGACGGACGCGTGGAGCGGGTCACGGTCGCCCGCCTCGCCCCCGACTGGACGCCTATCCCG
>Ga0070740_10004257_pt1 | contig 14275 bp, 11 predicted proteins | sample Coa_R2_FD_67286 | JGI IMG/M metagenome (GOLD analysis project Ga0070740, IMG submission 67286) | Surface soil microbial communities from Centralia Pennsylvania, which are recovering from an underground coalmine fire - Coalmine... | ecosystem: Environmental > Terrestrial > Soil > Unclassified ... | reverse complement strand
CCAGATGGGTACTGTTCGCACGAAACAGCGCCAGTGCCTCTGGATTGCGGTGGATCGCGGCGTAGCGTAAGCCAGACTCGTTGTAAATCGTCTGCACCGAGATCTCTTGCTTTTTCGCTTTCAGGGCCTCGATCGCTGTCCGTAGCCGTTCGACGGTGGCCTGCCGGCGCTCTGTTGTGGACTGTTTAATCCCGGTGAGCTGCGCCTCGGAGTACGTGCGAGGAAAGCGCAGCGCGCGGCGCTTAGCTTTCGTTTTCATCGCCGACCTCCAGTTGACGGGAGGGAGAGGGAAGTACTTTGAAAACCGGAATATACCGACCTGCTGCTTCCTCTTCCAATTGCAGCCGCATGACGTTGATCATGTCATCGAGCAACTGGACTTTGATGCGTGCCTGGCGGGCATCGATCGCATTGCCTTGTGCTTCACACAGGGCAGCAAGCTTGGCGTAGGACTCGCGCCAGACGAGAGCCGCTCCCAATTTTTCCGGGTCTTCGACATGGTAGCCACACCCCAGGCAGTGTGCTCGGTCATTCCCCCGTGGACATAGCCCCGGACAACCGCAGTGACCAAATGCCGTTGGATGTAAGGCGTGCCAGATCTCGTACACAGCTTGCACATCGGCGTTTTTCTGCTCCAGATCCCGAACAGTCGGAGCCATCTGCAACAACAAATGATCCAGTTCCTCTTGCTCATCCAAATCGGCTCGAATGGCAGCAAACCGCTGCTCCTCAGTCTGAAGCGTGTAATACTCTGAGACTTCGGAAAGCCCCGGTGTTCTACCAGTCAGTTCCCGGAGACGATGGTGCAAATAGAAGTGAGCAATCACTTCTGGTGGGACATGACGGTAATGTCTGGCATGAGTGGCCATCACATGACGAAGCACATGAACGGAAACGCGGATGGGTTTGCCCTGGGCCGTAAAGAGATCGAGCCCATGCAAGATGAAGCGCAGGAGAGCTTGCACATCACGGGTGTTCAGTGCCCCAACTGCTCCGTCAGAAGATGCGTCCCACTGGAAAAGATAGCGTTCCGGTTTGAGATGCTCATATTTGGTATTGCTCCGTGTGGGGGAGACCATGGGAATTTCCCCGTGTGCTTGTTCTAGCAAAGCCTTCACCTCTCCCAGAAGCCGTATGGCCTCTTTCGAGAGGGGGAACAACTGGCGTTCCTCGTCAGATTTTGCTCCTTTGGGCAGCAACAGTTGGAAGTGAAGTTTGACCTGCCTGAGGAGGGGCTTCCCATCTTCTGCGAATTGGGGGCGCCCGTCATTTCCGAGCACTGGCACCTCTTCCGTACGAACGATCCGGCGTTCTTTGTTGAAGCTGATTTGGAGCAATTCATTCACCCGGCTGCCATTCGAGAGGGCAATGGTCGTGAGTGCCGCTCCCATCACAATGCCCCGATAGAGACTTTCGGGTTCAAAAATGAGTTCTTCCCCTCGTTCTGCCGCGCGTGAAAACCAGGGATTTCCTGGACTGAGGAGACCTGGTCGCCCGCACTCGACGCCATTGGAAAATCCGAACTGGCGTGCATAGCGCCAGCGTGCCTGATACCCTTCCGGATGGAGGTTATCGGCATCAAAGCGTTGCAAAAGATGGCGCTCAATGAGATCCCCAAACCACAAACAGTTGGCAGCCGGGCCGTCAAATTGGACAAAAAAGGCGTTGTTTTCGGGGGTATATGCCTCTTTGCCGTGCTTGGCACGATTCACCCGATGTTTTTCATAGCGGTCCTGATGATGCAGCACCCAGGTCGATTTGTTCCACAAGATGAGGTGCATGGTCACCTCGCGTCCCAAGATTTGGAGTTCGGCAACAGTCATGGCATCCCGGCTCACCTCAGGAATCACATCGCTATGCTCAAAGTGGTAGGGCAGATTGACCTCTCCAGCTTCGACTTTGCAGCGTGCTGAACGAAGAGCAGCCATCATGCGTTCCGCAAGCTGTTTACGCAAACGGACCAGTTGTCGCAAGACGGGATAGAGCGGAGTAAGCACATCTGTTTCTGACTTGCGTTTCGCTTTCTGAACTGCATCTACCTGCCGATACGGAAAATACTTCTCTCTCAAGTCCAGAGGTGGCGGTGGCAACAGATAGTGCTGCATGCGCTGTCGCTGGCCTGGCTCAAGAAGATGAAGATAGCGTGGCATATGGCCAACGGTGAGAGCAGCATATCCATTCACCAGTGAGTGTCCTCTCGTGGACTTTTGTTGTCGTTCTGCCCATGCATACCAGATCTCCTCCTGTCTCAGGTCAGAGAGATTTTGAACCTGGCCAGTGGCGCGAAGTTCACGCAACAGTTGATTCACCTGTCTCAGCGCAGTTTGTTGCGACACCTGGTCGATGCTCCTCATGGAAGCAGCAGCCACCGCAAGAACGGCGGCATCGGGGCTATCTTTAATCGTCATGATACAATACCGCATGATATTGGGCGAAAGCTGGGTCCAATTGATCCCTGGAGCATCGTGGAGTTCTTTGGGTAGCCAGTTCAAAAAAGCTGCGTGTTGTGCCTCAGAGTCCCAATACACAAAATTGTGCTTCCCTTGTCGTTGGGATGCCCGTTTTCTCTCCTGCCCAGGAGAAACCGCTTCAGATCCCATCGTCTGTGCGCTCGGTGAATTCGGTATCTTGAGTTGTGACTGCATGGTCCCTCCGTTTTTTCTACTCTTCGTACCAGTCCAACTCACCCTGGTCGCTTGTCTCATGAGTGTGTTGTTGTGATGATTCTCCATCTTGTCCTGGAGTGAGCTGGGGAGAGCGCTGTTGTGGCTGAGTTAGGACTTGAGCATGCGTCAGACGCTGTTCTTGCGCTTCTTCATCTGCTAAGAGGCCCTGGAGAGCCTGACGTTTGTTCATCGTCTTCACATACGTGCTCATGGTCTCTGGACTTCGCCAGCCCATGAGGTGCTGAAAGCCCTCCAACAGGGCTGCCTCCGTTGCAGCGTCGCCCGAAGCCTCTTGCCGAAGTTTGGTGATGGCACGCGTGGTCCGCAAATGGCGCAGGTCGTGAGGGGTAAATTCCACTTGCTCCTGTTTGTTGAATTGGCGCTGAGCGGGAGGAAAGAGCTTGTTCCAGTGGTGATAGAAAGCAGGACGAGAGTATGGTTTCCCTGTTCGAGTGAGAAACAAGGGATCGCCGTTGTCTAGCTCTTCGAGCTGCTTGCGGCCTCGTGGATCATATTGTGCGCGTTCCGTCCGAATGTACGAGAGCAAATGCCGCTCCAGGCTGGGAGTAAAGTAGATGGTCTTTTCCTCCCGCCCACGGCTGCCTTTGTTTTTCACGAGCGCGCGGCCAGCATGTCGGGCGGCTCTGTAGCCCCCGGCGGTCATCTCGATGACCTCGCTGAGCCTTGCGCCAGTTTGCCGGATGAGGAGTAAAATGACCTGATCCCGCTGGAGGGCGGCATGCTGGATCATGTAATCAACCGTTTGGTGCATGCGCTCCTGGACAGCGTCCGGCTCCAACACCACCTGGGGTTCCCAGACCTTCCCGCGTCGTTGGCGAAACTGATTCGTGGGAAAGGCGCGATTGGTTTCCGCTCGTGTTTCACTGCGAATCCCCGCGTGATCGGGAGCGCCCGCATTCTCCACCTGGCGCAGATGCTCCTGCTTGAGCTGAATTAACCGCTCTGAGCGTAGAGGATTCCGATACGCGTAATAGCCAGCGCCGATCAAGGTATCATAGACGTTGGTGAGCGCCGCCAGGAGCACGCCGAGCGAACTTTTCGAGAGCGGTGAGGCCCCAGTTGTCTGGACACACCATCCCTCTTCTCGCTGGCCATCAGAGCCAACAAGGCAGCACACATCATCGCGCAAAAACTCGACCAGAAAGGCGAGCAAACGATCCGGCTCGGCATTCCAGGCATAGCCACGACGCAACAAGAAGCCAGCCCAGGGCAAAGCCATATCGAGGTACGTATCAGAAGTTCTTCCGGGGTCTTCTGCTTTTTTGCGACGATACCATTCACAGAGGAAAAACACGGGGGAACCGTCAGAGGCAACAATCAACAGCGGATACTGGCTCCCTGGCGGAGCTGCCAGTTTGGTGAGACCACTCAGAGCCATGAAACGGCCCTGCTTCCGTCCTTTTGCACGCATCTCATCATCTCCCTTCCCAACACACTCATGCGTAGTGGAATGATAGCACACCGAAGTGATGCTGTCCAGGCTCTTGCTCACAGTGGTGCTACACTGATGTACTGTTTCTTCTCAATGAGTCAGTCATTGAGCTTCAAAGGCTGATCTGAGAGAAGCAACCATTTCTGAGAGTACCTACTTTATCTAACTTGACGAACACGCACCGCCGCCCTTCAGATGCATACCCGTCAATGGATCAGCACGTATGGGAATCGAGGCAATGGCGACTATCAGGGTGAACTGGCTGCGGCCCTTGAGGCCATCAAGACCTACCTGGCGCACTTCGCTCTCCCACCAGAGGCAGCTTTAGTTCGTCTCGATGGGCAATACGGCGATGCGGTGGTGATTGCTCAACTCGTTGCGGCAAGCGTCTACCTGATCTCGCGGGGGCGAACGTATCGGATGCTCGAGCGTCCCCAACTCCAGCGGGTGCTCGCTCATCCACCAAGCGCACGCGTGACGGCTCTGAATACCGGCCAAGTCGTTGGGTTGTTTGATGGAGGCTGGCTTGCCCTCGACGAGGGTTTACCCCAAGTACGTGTCATTGTCACTCGGCATGCTGCTCCTGCAGCTGACAAAAAAGTCACGGTGGGCAAGTGAGTCGGTGACTGGGTCTACGAACTCTTCATCACGACGTTGCCGGTCGAGGGGTTCCTGGTTGAGGATGTTTTGGACTTGTATCATGGGCGTGGAGCCTTTGAAGGGGTGCTCTCTGACGAAGATGTGGAAGAAGATCCCGATCGCTGGTGCTCCTACACCGAGTGCGGCCAGGAATTCTGGCAAATTGCCTGTCAATGGGAGGCAATCTGGGGGACTGAGACGAGGAATCTGCGTCTCGCGCTTGGGAAAAAGATGCAGGCAGAGCCATTACGCGAGATCGAATGGGCCCCACCCAAAGAAGCAACACTCCTTTTGCCGATTCCAGAACCCATCCCACAAGAGTATGGTCCGTGGCAATTGGCCGGAGACGGAGGCCGGGCCCATGGTCAAATTGCCGGGGAGGCTTTTGTGTGGCAAGAGGATGGCAAGCTGCTTTGTCCCTCTGGGGCAAGCCTGTGGTTGAGTGAAGTCCGGCAAGAGAATGAGTTTACTGAAGCGCAGCGGTCTCCCTCGCCTACCAGACCGACTGTCAGCGCTGTGCGCTGCGAGTGCAGTGCCTGGCTCCAGGGGCCAAAGGCAACCGGGCTCCTCGGGTGAGTGTGGTGCGCCGTCTCTTGCCCCAGCCTTCCTCTCTTGAACGTCAGCCGATTCTGCTGAGACCAATGCGATGGGTGGATGCTGGGAGGGTGAGGCAGGGCGCGCGCTTCGTCGCCGGTGGACAGCCCGACTTTCGGTGACAATATGTCGAGGTGCTTTCATTGCCTCAGACGCTACCTGAGACAAAACCTCCTCCTCGTCCGCCCAGGGCCGTGCGTTCACGCCAGAGCTTTCGTTGGCAAGACCGCTTGGCTTGCAATGCTGGCTTGGGAGCACCGCGAGTGCTGATCAGTGTGGCTGGTGCTCCTGATTTTCTCGCCAGCAACTAACCAGGGAGGAATGGTCAACAAAAAAGCTGTTTTCAAGAGGCAGCGTATTCCTCTAAGTGAATCAGGAGGGCAAGGATCGTGTGTGCTCTTAACCCCCATTGTCTCTCTTCTTCAGGAGCCGACGAGCGTCCTGGAAGAGGGGCAACTTCCATCTCGAAACTAGGGATACAACGAAGTCTCACCTGAAGCCACTTCACTTGAGAGGGTCAACTCGTTGCGCATCGCGTGGGAAGAGCCACATTTTCATTTGAGTCATTCATGCGCCACAGGCGCACCACCGTCCATGAAAAATGGTAGACTAGCCGCAGGGCGCAGCCAACGCCAGGAGATCGATGTCAATTTAGTGCTCTGAGCCTGCATTTGAGTCCGATCCGGGTGCTGTCAGGCACCACCGTCTGTCGCTCCCACGAAGCCTGTTTCGATGGGAAGCACGCAGAAGAGATTCTGTATCGCCACGCACCCCGTTGGTTGTCCCAGGCAAATTACCCGTTAGTTCTGGAGGGAATCAATGCACGTGATCTATGAACGCTGTTGTGGGCTTGATATTCACAAGAAGCTGGTTGTGGCCTGTCTCATCATCCTGGCTGCCAATGGACACCGACACAAGGAGATCCGCACTTTTCGTACCACCACGCAGGACCTGCTCCTGCTGAAGGACTGGCTGGCCACGGCTGGCTGTACCCATGTCGCCATGGAGTCGACGGGGGTGTATTGGAGACCCATTTTTAATCTCCTGGAGGGAGCCTTTGACCTGTTGCTGGTCAACGCCCAGCATATCAAGGCAGTTCCGGGTCGCAAGACCGATGTGCGGGATGCCGAGTGGATTGCCGACTTGTTACAGCATGGCCTGCTCAAAGGCAGTTTTCTTCCGCCAACTCCCCAGCGCGAGCTACGGGAACTTACACGTCACCGCACCTCCCTGGTGGAGGATCGGGCGCGGGTCGTCAACCGCCTCCAGAAGGTCTTAGAGGATACCAATATCAAGTTAGGGGATGTGGCAACCGATATCCTGGGGAAATCGGCACGTGCTATGCTGGAAGCGTTGTTAGCTGGACAAACGGATCCCAAAGTGCTGGCTGAGTTGGCTCGTGGGCGAATGCGCAGCAAGATCCCTGCGTTAGAGCAGGCTCTGGTCGGCGTAGTGAAGCCACACCACCGCTTCCTGCTGACCGAGTTGCTCACCCAGATTGATGCGCTTGATGAGGCCATTACTCGCGTGAGCAACGAAATCGCGACAAGGATGCAAGAGGAGGAGGCAGTCGAACAGCATCAGGCTGAACCGCCAGCACCTCTCCCGCAGGAGCCGCCTCGTCCACAAGAGCAACCGGTGCTGACCTGGGCGCAGGCGATTACATTGCTCTGCAGCATCCCGGGCATCAGTCGCCGGGCGGCGGAAGGCATTCTGGCGGAGATCGGTCTGGATATGACACGCTTTCCCTCCGCCGGACATCTGGCTTCCTGGGCGGGCATGTGCCCAGGCAACAGCGAAAGCGCTGGCAAACGGCTGTCAGGCAAAACACGCAAAGGCAGTCCCTGGCTGCGTGTCCTCCTCGTGGAGGCCGCCCATGCTGCTGCCCATACCAAGAACACCTATCTGTCCGCTCAATACCACCGTTTAGCCGCACGGCGGGGCAAGAAGAAGGCCATGGTGGCTGTCGGACACACCATTCTGGTCATTATCTACCATCTGTTGCAGCAGCAGAAGTCCTACGAAGAGCTTGGAGGCAACTACTTCGACGAGCGTGAACGTCGGGACACCGAGAAGCGCCTGGTGCGTCGCCTGGAGAAATTAGGCTATCATGTTGAACTCCAACCAGATACTCCCGGCGCCTGAGCAGTCTTTTTCAGAAGAGCAGTCTTTTTCAGAAGAGTTGACACGCCACGATGACCACGACCTCCATCGGCTTACGTAAGCTCTCAAACATGGTTCCACGTCTGGCACCTAAAGGTCTGTTTGCAGGTCTTACACCGATAGCGTTGCCGCTGGCGATCATGGATAATGATATTGCCCTCTCCAATTTTACCTCTTGCGGAACACGCCTCATTCGGGCAAAATTGTTTCGACGTGTCCATCGGCTCTGCACTTGTTTGCATAGGCTACAGCATGCCAATGGACTCTTGTTTCTTCAAGCTCACCGCACTTTTTCACCAGTTAGTGTGACTCTACCGAGCAGCATCTGGACTTCTAGCGCAAATTCTTCAGCGGCCCCTTCCTTAAACACACCCAGGATGTATCGATCAGGTCGTACCAGCACAAATATATCCCGCCTATTTCGCATGAAATTAGCGAGCGCTCCCTCTATGTCCTCCACCACAGTGCACTTATTACTTTCTACTGCCTTAAACCCTTTCAGCTGTACGCAAATGAATCTTACACCTAAACGCTGCCAGATCTCTGCCTTAATCGGCTCAAAGGCCTCTTCTGGATTATCAGAAAGCCGCAACACAGCAAAACCTGTTCCCATTATATCATCGAACAGTATGCGCTTCCTCTCTGGCGTCATTATTTCAGGTTGAGGCAGCAAGATACCGTTCATCAGCCTACTCTCTGTACTTCTACCAAGCAGCATACATCCCTTTTTATAGCGTGGCTGTGGCTTGATACGAGCCTCCGAGAGATATTCTCGCATAGCAGGAACAGCATTCACAGCCAGAAACATTCCATCACGAAATAGCGCTATGGGTCTTGATGTAGACATCACAATGCTTCCTAAAAACTTCGAAAATTTGATCATCTCTGCAACATGTTCATAACGTTCCTGGCCATAAGTATCGAGTAGCCTAGACCCGGCCAATCTCTGCAGAACCAGGTATATTTTCCAGCTCAGGTTATATGCATCCCGTAAACCACTATTCATACCTTGTCCACCAAATGGTGGCATCAAATGTGCCGCATCTCCTAACAAAAAAACGCGGCCTTTTGAAAAGGTCTCAGCAAGCATAGCATGAAATGTATAGAATGTCTGACGAATAATTTTAGGATGAGCAGGACCGCCGACCTGTTGGATTAAGGCATGAATCTTCTCTTCGTGTAACAAATCCTCTTCTTTCTCACCTGGGAGCAACATGAATTCCCAGCGACGACCTTGATGGGGAGCCGAAACACACATGGCAGGGCGCCAGGGATTGCAGAAAAACATTGCTACAGCAGAAGTATCTGTATCAGAAATAGTATCGATTACCAGCCATTTTTGCGCAAAAGTTGATCCTTTCATAGGGATACCCAAGGTGCGGCGAATGAAACTTCTGCCCCCATCGCAGGCCAGCAGATATGCACATTCGACTTTCGAGAGCACACCTTCCGGTGTGCGAATTGAAACAATTACGCTATCTTCATTGGGCTCAAATGCTTCGACTGTATGTTGAAACTGTATGTTGACGCACTCGAAACGCTTGAGACCATGCAGGAGTGTCTCTTCAAACAGTGGTTGGTGAAAAGTTGAGATGAGCGGATGACCATTTCTCTTGCTCGTAGGGGCCACTTTCGCAAGGAATCTTCCCGCTGACACATAATGCACGTCGATATCTAACAGTACGTCTTTCAGCACCTCGTCAAGCAGACCCATAGCCTGGCAGATACGCAGGACTTCATCATCAAGCGCAATCGCCTTCGGGCAATCAGTCAGGCCAGAATTGCGCTCGCAAATCAAGGTGCTGATCCCCAGCATCCCGAGCAAATTGCCCGCTGTTAGCCCTGTTGGTCCTGCCCCTACAATGACGATAGGTACATATGGAAGGTTTTCCTTGGAATGTCCATCGCCCTGCTCGCTAACTGTTTTCGAAAACATGATAGAGTCAATTTGTTTAATGTTAGGGCACAATTATGAAATTTCATAACCTCATTCGCATCTGGCGAAACGCCGCGATGGCCGATTGATGGGCCACGTCCTGGCTTCCCCATCTCTGGATTCATTTATTCGTGTGCTTTATCGCACCTCAGATCTCAAGTGTAATCCTGCTTAGAATTTTATCACAATAACAAAATGTTAATTCAGGCATATGCTTGGCCTGCCGCATTGCGCTAACCTCTTTCGCTTCATCGGGTCGTCTTCCATACGTTTCCCTTGAAAGGAATCTTTTTCTAAACTCAGTATAATTTTTCTTAATGTCATTTATGGCAGCAGTGAGCAGAGAGTTATGATCCCCTTTCCAGTGTGTTTCGTCTACGAGCATAACGTCAACTTCATCTTGGAGCCTAACGCGGATATGACGGTGTAAGTTGCCATGCCTGCTATCATATCGAACCAGCGTCTCCCAAATCCCACCAATTAGAACTTCATAAGAAACGTTTGTCACCTCAGTAATACTCTGATCTTGTAGATCTCTGGTATAGGAATATGTGATCCTGTTGGTCTGTGAAAGTAGAATTTCGTTTTGAAAGGATTTAGATCGGCCTGTTTTGATTCTTGGTGTCTTCACTGATAAAGTATAGCACTAACGAGATGATTTCACGTTCGCCAGTTCAAAAGTTGGAGACCCATGAGGTTACCTTATGCCAAGTGACTTTGGGGTAAGTGTGAATTTTGTCCTCCTGTTAGTTCCTGCTGGAGTATCCAGCAACACAAGGTGCTTTAGTTGATGTGAGCGGACCCTATGCTGAGGTATCTCCAAGATAGCTGAAAAATAGTATCTCTTCAGGAGGGATATGTAGTTGCGGGATGAGAGGAATATCTGTTAGACTAGTGGCATGACGCAGGAAGAACAGGAACACCTGCAGGCGGAGAAGGTGGCCTGGCGGGACATCGCCTAGGATAACCCGAAACGGAGCCCCGCTCTGCCCAGACAAACTCGTTAATGAAAGGTGTGAGAACAAATGCCGCTCCGTCTTACTCCACTCGAATATCTTCTATCGCGCCTCAATCTGCTACCAGTGCCACTTTTTGATACACCGTTGGCACCGGGGATAGCCAAGATACTTGTCACTGCTTGTGAACTAAGCCTCTTTGATACCCTGGGCAAACAAGGAGCATCACTAGAAACCCTGGCGCAACGACTACAATGTCATCCGCAGGGTTTACGGTTATTGCTCCAAATCCTTGTGTCATCCGGCTATCTACGCCATAGGCATGGGAAATATTATAATACTCGTATAGCAGAACGCTGGTTAACAAGCGGGTCGCCGGAGAATATCGCACCGTATATTGTGCATAGTCCTGATATCATTGCACTCTGGGATCATTGTGCAGAAGTTATACGCACGAACAAGCAGGTAATACGTATACCCTATGAACAAGACCCTACGACACAAGAGATACAGCAATTACTCGCTCGCCACTATACGGGCCTCGCCTCTCTCGCAACAGCTCTGGGAGGTGAAATGCTGCGGCACGTACGCCTGCCAGACGGGGCCAGACGCTTGCTTGATGTAGGAGGCTCACATGCAGGCTACAGTGCGCTTTTCTGCCATAAATATCCTTATCTGCATGCAACAATCCTAGATATCCAACCTGGCATTGCAGCAGGGGAGCAGACGGCCAAACGGATGAAACTAGAAGAGCGAATGAGTTTTGTATGTAGCGATATTGTCCAGGAAGATTTTCCCTTGCTTTTTACGCAACCATTTGACGTAGCTCTCTTCTTTCACATCGCACACCTATTTTCACCAGAAGTCAACGTACTTCTTATTGAGAAAGTAGTAAAGACGCTCAGACCGGGAGGACTACTCGTTTTCGTTGACCAGATAACGGATCAAACCTATAGATCACGTCTAGCATCATTAATGGTGCAACTGATGGCTCTGACAACGACCACCATCGGTGGGACATGCTACTCTTTTGACACCATCAGGAAATGGCTGGAACTGGCCGGGTTGGAATCTGTGTGTAGTCACCGTTTGCTCACACCGGGAGTAAATTTAATTACAGCGATTAAGACCTTATCCGAAAACCAGGACTTTGGTAAAGATCAATTGAGCGCAGGCTAAGTGAAGAAAGGCAAGATAGTTTGCAACTTTCTTCTCCCAGCGCACCAGCAGCCGTCGCGAACGATTGAGCCAGAAATGGGTACGTTCCACTACCTATCTCCTCGCTCGGTGGCCCAGGATCAACACTTTCTCCTGGTACTCCTGCCCGCGACTGCGCACATGAGGCTGATAGTGGCGCGTCAGCAGGTCTTTGTACACGGGCGTGGAGTCGTAGCCCGCATCCAAGCAGAGGTGTTGAGGCTGCTCTTCAGTCGGCACTAGCCGACTGATGACCAACCCATCGAGAGGCGCACTCAGCAGCTTTACATCATTGCGATTGGCCCCATCGACGACCACCGTCAGAGGAATGCCAGCGCCATAAGTCAGTAGCCTCCGCTTGGTGCCCGTTTTGCCGCGACCCGTCAGGTTGGCTCCGGTCGCGGTGCCAACGAAAGGGGCTTTCGTCATCACTCCATCGACTGCCTGCCACTCCCCACTGGATGCCGACCAGTTCATAGTACTGGCTTAACCCCGCTTGCCACAGCGCCTGGAAGAAGTCAGCCCGTTCCCACTCCTGAAAGCGATCATGCACCGTCGAACTGGCTCCCGCTTCTTTGGGCAAAGCATTCCACTGAATGCCGGTGCGCAGCACATACACGATGCCTCAAAGGCCGCTCGATCAGGGGTCACCATATTTTTTCGGGAGATTCCTACACTAAGAAGCGAAACAGCTTCTCAGGCTGTTCTGCTAATTTCTCCTGACGAGAGAGAAACGCTCAAGAGCATGGGTTGTCTGCATCTTTTGCATGCCATGTGGTGAGAAGCATGCATCACGAGGTATGTCAGTAGACTTAAAGTATGCCTTGCTCGAAAAAATAGAGTGACCCCATACTTGCCGATATCGTTTGCTTGTGCTAAACTTAATACATAGGCAAATTGCATCTCGCCAATCATAGAGGGCTTGGTGGTTCCGAGGGTAGTTCAATTGCTCTATGCGCGATGCTTGGTACAAAATTACCTGATCAGTATCCAAAGCACGTTTACGCACTGGCGGGAGGGTGTCGATGACCATCAACCCGCATGCACGCTTGTGGGGCCTGTGGGCGCTGATGCACCCTGGCCCCAGCCTCATGACCGTGGCAGTGTATGTGCTGTGCGCCTTCGTTGCGGCGGGTGGGCGACCAGCGCCATCGCGTCTAGTGCTGACGGCACTGGGGCTGGTGTGCATGCAATTCGCCATCAGCGCGCTCAATGATTACTGCGACCGCGAGGCCGACCGCCACAATGCCAAGAAGCGCAAGCCCTTGGTGTTGGGGCTGGTGTCGCCCGCTGAGGCGATCGGCGTCACCGTGGCGCTCACCGTGGCGATGTTCGCGCTCTTCACCCCCTATGGCTGGGGCACGATGCTGGTGGTCGGCACCTTCTTGGCACTGGGCTTCGCCTACGATCTGGGCATCAAAGCGACGCCCTTCAGCGGTGTCACGCATGGGCTGGCCTTCCCGGCCCTGCCCCTGTTCGCGTGGGATCTCTTTGCGCGGCTGAGGGGCGATCTCCTTTGGGTCTTCCCAATCGGCATGGCGTTGGGCATTGGGCTGCATCTAGCCGACGCCCTGCCAGATGCCGAAGCGGATGCGGCAGCGGGTGCACGTGGGCTGGCACAGGTATTGGGTCGCGCGGCCCTTCCCGTCTGTTGGAGCGCCTTCGTCGTGGCGGCGGGGATCGTCGCTGCGGTGGCGGTGGCGTATCCCCTCCCCGCGCGGCGTCCAGCCTTGATTGTGCTGGAAGCCTTGTCGCTGGCCCTTGTGGCCGCTGCCGTCATCAGCTTTCGCCAACCAGGCGGCGATGCCGCGCACTGGCGCCGCAACTTCCTCTTACTCGCGGGGGCGGCGCTGGCCATCATCGTCGCCTGGTTCACTGTCGTCGCTTGAAAAGAGGATCGCATGCCCGCTCATCCCCCGACCTTCGCCGCCATCGCTGACCTCACTGCACCTGAGACGTTGCGCGACCTCTTGGGCTCGCTCGATGGCTCCTGGCAGCTTCGCCGCGTGACATTTGTCACGCCAACATGCGGTGCAAACACCCTTCGCACCAAGCTTTCTGATACCTACAATCTCTACCATCTCCTGAGGCATCTCGGGATAAGGAGTCGGAACAGATGATTGATGGATTGTCGTGGACCTTTTTCTTTCCTCTGGTCGTGCATGTCCTGGCAGGGGTGACCACGATAGTGACGGGCATCCTTACCTTCACCCGGCCCAAGCAACCTGGAAGCCATTTCCGGTGGGGTGGCTGCTATCTGTGGGCGTACACCGTCGTCTTCCTGACTACCATCATCCTAGCGGTGCAACATTGGCCCGATGATGCAAACCTCGTTGTTTTGGGGTCCTTAGGGTATGGCGCAGCCTTGTTTGGGTATGGCGCTCAGCGGTATCGGTTGCGACACTGGGTGCAACGGCTCGTGGGAGGATGGGGGAATGTGGTCCATTTGAGTGGGATGATCAGTTCGTTTGTCATCTTCCTCACCGCGTTCTACTTCGATAAGCACCTCCAGGCCGGACTGACGCATCTCCTGCCCCCGCTGCACGATCTGCCTAGAACATCGGTCAAGTAATCAGGCCGCCTGTGACGGTTGAGTCAAACGAGCCATCACATGCAGGTTATGAACGACGGCACAACGGCGCAGATCAAAGAGATTTTTGCGTATGCCTCG
>Ga0070740_10004256_pt1 | contig 14276 bp, 18 predicted proteins | sample Coa_R2_FD_67286 | JGI IMG/M metagenome (GOLD analysis project Ga0070740, IMG submission 67286) | Surface soil microbial communities from Centralia Pennsylvania, which are recovering from an underground coalmine fire - Coalmine... | ecosystem: Environmental > Terrestrial > Soil > Unclassified ... | reverse complement strand
GATGTCCCATGGCAATTATTTTCATATCTGATAATTCTGCTTTGAGCTCTTTGTATTTTGCAATGTCTATTTCAGCGTCAATTACCTCTATCAAGCCTTTATCTGTCTTGAAATCGACATTTACCTTCTTTCCATTTTTCAGGGTTATTGCATAGTTATACTGATATTCTATTTGCAAAAATTCAAGCATCTGTGCTATTGAGAGCTCTGTTCTACTTTTCAAAAGATTACCCTTGCTATCGATATACTTGAAATCAGAATCCAAAATAGTAGAGCCTGTTGACATTTGAAAAATCCTTCTCAATCCGTATATAAATTCTGTACAGATGTTATAGTGCTTATTTTTCTAGCGAGTTCAGAGTTCTTGCAAGGGCAATATCATTTTGTGTGATTCCTCCTGCGTCATGTGTTACCAAGTCTACTGAAATCTTGTTGTATACGTTAAACCATTCTGGATGGTGGTTCATTTTTTCTATGTGTATTGCTGCTTTGCACATAAAACCAAAGGCCTCGATAAAATTATCAAATACAAAGTCTTTGTGCAGTTTTCCATTTACAACACTCCATCCGAGTAATCCTGATAACTCTGTTTTGATTTGTTCTTCAGTTAATCTGAACATTATGATGTATTTTACAGAATCCTATATTTAACTCTCAAAGCGAGTCTATTGTGAAATGGTTATTGGAACAATGACAAATCTTGAAAATCAACTACATGCACAAATGGTCAGAGCTATAGAAGACGTAAAAGATTCTAAAAAAATAGGAATTTCATTTTCTGGTGGCGTTGATAGCTGTCTTTTGGCAAAAATCTGTCAAGATCTTGGATATGACGTGTTGCTCCTTACAATGGGTTTTGAGGATTCTCATGACGTAGAGTTTTCAAAAAAAATGGCAAAAATGCTTGGCATGGATCATGATGTGGAAATAATTTCAGAGAACACATTTTCAGATGTGGCAAAAAAGATCTGGGATGAAATCAATGTAGATAATTTATCTTGGAATGAAAACTGTATTGCATTTTATTATGTGGCAAAACTTGCAAAAAAACACAAAATTAGCAAGGTAATTACTGCCAATGGTATAGACGAACTCTTCTGCGGATATAATGCCTATAGAGATTCAGTCTCTGATGGAGAAGATGCAGTGCTTGATATGATAAAAGACAAGCTAGACAATGAACTGAGAATGATGAAGGCAGTAAACAAAATTGCGTCTGAATTTGATGTTACAATTGCACAACCATTTTTATCAGAACAATTCATAGAATTTGGAAAAACTATTCCATTAGAACATAAAATAAATGGCAAGGATGACCTTGTCAGAAAACATATTGTCAGAAAACTTGCAATGTCAATTGGAGTTCCAGAGGAATCTGCTTTAAAGCTCAAAAAAGCAATGCAGTATGGATCTCTGATTCACAAAAATCTATTAAAAGTCAAGAAAACTTGGAACATGAATTTCTGACCTTGCTTGACACATTCTTGATTATGTCAAATGATGCACCAAGGTGATTTTCAGGAATGAATACTCTATCAATCTCTTCGCCAGTCAAGTGTGATGAGAATGCCTCATCATTTCTTACTGCGTCCCTGAAATCTGCTCCTTCTTCTGAAGCTGCAAATGCTACTCGCTGGATGTCTCTATATGCTTCAAATCTTGGAACTCCTTTCTGGATTAGGGCATCTAAAACAAATTCTGCAAATATCTGACCTCTTGTAATCTCAAGATTTTGTCTTATTCTATCTTCATTTACAAACAGAGAACTTACAATTCGTATCATGGTTTCAAGCATCTCATCAAGTAAAATTGCACTAGTTGGAATGATGAATCTCTCATTTGCAGAATTTGATAGGTCTCTTTCATGCCATAATGGAATATTTTCGAAAGCCACTGATATTTGACTGCGTAATAATTTTGAAAGCGAAGTTACACGTTCACTTTTTACGGGATTTCTCTTTACTGGAACTGCACTACTTCCCATCTGTCCCTTCTTGAAAGACTCTGCAACTTCACCAATCTCTGTTCTTTGCAGATTGCGAATCTCTATGGCAATTTTTTCAAGTGTGGATCCAATCAAAGCCATGTAGAAGATGAATTCTGCATATCTTTCACGTGCAACTACCTGGGTTGTGACGTCTGCAGGGTATAACTGAAGTTTCTTTGCTACTCTTTTTTGCACCTCCAAAGCTTTTGCACCCATGAGGGAGCCAGTACCTACAACGCCCAGTGTTTTACAAATCAAGATTCTCTTTTTTATTTCCTCGATTCTTTCTACATGTTTTGACATCTCGTGTGCCCAATTGGCAAATTTTAATCCAAAAGAAATTATGCTAGCATGTTGGCCATGCGTTCTTCCTACTGCTGGTAAATCTTTGTACTTTACAGCCTTGTCTGCCAAAATGATGGCTAGTTTTGCTACCTTTGGTTCTATGATACTAAGGGTGTCACGGAATTGTAGTGAGTTGCTTGTATCTACAAGATCATTGCTTGTCAAACCATAATGTATCCAAGGTTTTGCAGATGGTTTACAAATTTCACTTAAGGCTTCTACTAAAGCTGCTGTATCATGATCGCTTTTTGCCTCCAACTGTTTTACTCTTTTTATCGTGATTTTTCCAGATTTTGCCATCTTTGATATGTTCAAGGCTGCATCCTTTGGAATCATCCTTATCTCTGATTGAGATAGGGCAACTGCTGCTTCTATGTCTAATTGGTATGCTATCTTTTTTTGATCATCGAAAATCTCTTTCATCTCATCTGTACCATAACGACCCCCATCAATTGGAAGAATTGGCATGTCTTGGATCAGTTGATCAAGGAAAATAAATCTACTTGTGTGGCTTTGAAATCGACACTTTTTTCTACACTTGTAAACAAATCAAATCTATGTGTCCTGATGTAAAGCCTGAAAAAAAGAACTTGGAAAACAAAGATTCTGATGATCAAAAAGATGATGCCGTCTTGCTTGATGGTAAAACATTACATGACTTGTATCGGCATACTGCAAAACTGATTAAATGAGTAATTAGAAATCATATACTCATGATTTAAATTGTGTCCAGATACCTTTTTTCGCAGAAAGGGATGTCGTCACTAATTCCAAAGAAAATACGTGAGATGGAATATCGTATTGAAGCTGATCCGTCTAAAGGCATGAAAGTTCCAGTGACAATTTATGCTGATGAAAAATTATTGCAAAAAATGCTAACCGATAGAACAATTCAACAAGCGATCAACGTATCTACAATACCTGGTGTGCTAAAGCATGTTGTAGTTCTTCCAGACGGTCATGAGGGCTATGGATTTCCTGTTGGAGGGGTAGCTGCCATGGATGCTGAAAATGGAATGATTAGTCCTGGAGGCGTAGGTTATGATATCAATTGTGGTGTTAGGCTTATCAAAACAAATCTTATGGAAAAAGATGTTCGACCAAGACTAAAAGAACTTGTCACTGAACTATTCACATCTATTCCATCTGGTGTGGGTTCTAAGGGTGCAGTACGGCTAACTTCCTCTGATCTTGATGAGGTTCTTGTAAAAGGGGTACAATGGGCAGTTGATCACGGATATGGCTCAAAGGATGATGCTGATGTATGCGAAGAAAATGGTCAGATAAAAAATGCTGATCCCGGCAAGATATCTCCTACTGCACGCAAGAGGGGTGCGCCTCAACTAGGAAGTCTTGGTTCTGGGAATCATTTTCTTGAGGTACAACGCGTCGACCAAATTCATGATAAAGAGGCTGCTAAAAAAATGGGAATTTTCAACGAAGGGCAAATCACTGTATTGATTCACTGCGGTTCAAGAGGATTTGGACACCAAGTTTGTAGTGATTATTTGCGGGTGTCCGAACAAGCACTTTCTAAATACAAAATAAATCTAGTAGACAGAGAACTTGCATGTGTTCCAAATTCTTCAGAAGAGGGTGAGTCGTATAGGAAAGCAATGTTTGCGGCATTAAATTATGCATGGAGTAATAGGCAGATGATCACACACTGGACAAGAAAAGCCTTTGAACGAGTCTTCAAACAAACAGAATCTGATCTTGATATGAAACTTATCTATGATGTAGCTCATAATATTGCCAAAGTTGAAAAACACAAAATTGATGGTGAAATGAGATCAGTTGTAGTTCATCGAAAAGGTGCAACAAGGGCATTCCCACAAGGAAGAGATGAAGTTCCAAAAAAATATCGAGATATTGGTCAACCAGTCTTCATACCTGGCTCTATGGGTACTGGTAGCTGGATTTTATTGGGAAAACCTGGCTCTATGGATTTGAGTTTTGGCTCTACTGCCCATGGTGCAGGAAGGATGATGTCAAGATCTGCCGCACGAAGAAATTTCACAGAAGGTCAAGTTCAAAAATCACTAGGCAATAAAGGGATTTTCATAAAAGCTCTTACACGGGAAGGTGTGGTAGAAGAAACACCTGAGGCATACAAAGATGTTGATGCTGTGGCAAACGTATCTCATGAACTTGGAATAGCTACAAAAGTAGCAAAGCTTGTTCCAATTGGGGTAATCAAGGGTTGACAGAGGAAGACAAAGAACTAGAACTTCTCAAGGCAAAGAGGATGCTTGAGATGCAAAAAAATATCTCGCAAAGACAAAGAATCCAAGAGGTAAAGCCAGAATCTCAGGCACCGAAGGTTTCTCCAAGGGATATTGTTCTCAAACAACTTGGATATCGAGGAGAAGAGGTGCTTCAGAATGCCGAATCACAGTTTCCAAATGATACCAAAGTTATCATAGAAAAACTTGCAGAACTTATCCAAGGGGGAGAAATTACTGAAATCATTGATGGGGGAAAATTGCTGACATTGTTTAGGTCTGTAGGGATTCGCGTAAGAGTGCAAACTACAATTAATGTTGAACAAGATGGTAAAATGGTGTCTTGGTCAGATAAACTAAAAGGCGAAAGCAAATCATTGTCTGAATCTGGATCAGACCCTGAGCCTAGTGATTCTCAGGTTGAAGCATCAAACAATAATTTCAATGAAAACAATTTCTGATCCAGTAACTAAGTTTATTATTCCTGTAACATGTTGGAATAATTGTTTATGCACGGTAGGGCCACCATCCTTGAAATTGCAACAACCAATTATGAAATTGATCTAGAGATTGTTTCAACAGCAATGGCTGAATTACAATCTCTCTGTGAAATCAAAGAAGGTTTTTTGATAAGTAAGCCGATGGAAAGATTCGGCTGGGCATTCTTCAAGGTATTGATAAAAATTGAATTACTTTCTGGAATGGAGTTAAAACTAGGAGATCAAATTGCAAAATCAAAAGGAAAAAAAATTGAAGAAAAATTTGTCACGTTTATGACAAAATTCTTTGAAAGCAAAAATGCCAAAGTAAAAGTTAAACTGGTAGATGCTTAGACTCTTCTTCCTCTTTTACCACCCTTCTTTCTAGTGGTATCATGAGGGATTGGTGTTACATCATCGATTCTTCCAATCTTGAATCCGCCTCTTGCTAGAGCTCTAATTGCTGCTTGTGCACCAGGACCTGGAACACGTGAACCTACTCCGCCTACTGCTCTTACTCTTATGTGAAGACCTGTGAAGCCCTTGTCATGTGCTGCCTCAACTACTGCTGCGGTTGATTTCATTGCAGCATAAGGAGATGATTCGTATCTGTCTGCGTTAACATGTCGTCCACCGGAGCTAATTGCCACAGTTTCTGCACCTGAAACGTCTGTGATGTGCACTATGGTATTGTTAAAACTACTGAAAATATGAGCAATACCCCATTTTTCCTTAGCTTCTTGTACGGACAACATTTCAAGACTCTTTAACGGGTTTAAAAAACATTAGGATCTGAGATGTATCCAGCCACATCTCTTGATGACCTTGGATTTGTTATTGTTGACCAAAACCACATTCTTGCCATTAGATACGTGACCTATCTCAGATAGCGGAATCTTCATTCTCTTTGCCAATCTCTTGATCTTCTGCAAGTTTGTTGGGTGTACTGTTGATACAATCTCATATTCCTCACCGCCACAAAATACTAGATCCTCAAGACTAGTTTTATTTTGGCGCGCAAATTCAATGACATCATTTCCAGTGGGCAGGCCAGTTATCACAAATTTCTTTTTACTTTGATGACTCATATCGTTTAGTGTTATGGCAAGTCCATCACTAGAATCCATGGATGACGAAAAATACTTGGCTGCCTTTAGTCCAAAATTCAGTCTAGGGTTAGGTTTGAAAACTGCTTTTCTGAATTTTTTTGTAGCTTGACGGTTTGTCTTACACCCTTCCAAAACAATCTTCAAGCCTGCTGAAGCATATCCGAAAGGACCGGATGTTATTATAATGTCTCCTGTCTTGGCACCTCCTCTTGACGGTATTCTCTTATTGCTTGTTCCAAACATTGAAACTTCAATAACCAATTCTTTTCCTTCATTTGTATCTCCTCCAATTATGTGCACTCCAAATTCCTTAGATGATCTAAGAAACCCATTTGCTAAACCATTGATCATTTTTTGAGTAAAATTACGTGGTATTGCTAATGCAATTGTGGCAAATGTAGGCTTTATCCCCTTGCAGGAAAAGTCGCTTATACATGAAACTAGGCTTTTTCTTGCAACTTCATAAAATGTCATCCCTGTTGGCATATCAGTACTTTGAACTAGCATGTCTGATTTTACAATAAATTTGACATTGCCAATCTTTAATATTTCAACATCGTCAGCTTGAAATCTTGATTTTCTTCCAAATCGGCTTTGAAATATCTTGATTATTTCTATTTCATCTGGATTCTTCATAACTTTGTTTAACCAGCTTGGTTATTTGTTTCTCTATTGTTTTAGCCTTGTCCAAATCATTTGATTCTGCAGAGACTCTGATGATGTGTTCAGTATTTGACTGTCTCACCAATACCCAACTATCTTCATCTATTATGGATTTTATTCCATCAATTGTTATGACTTGACTTGATTGTTTTTTCATTTTCTTCAAAAGTATTTGAAGTGTTTTTTTATGAAGTTTGGAATCAACGCTTACTTTGGTTCGTACTTGGTGATACTGTTCCATGAATTCATTTATGTCATCGAATTGTTTTGTTCCAACCATTGATGCAATAAGACCACTTGTAAGAAGTCCGTCTCTGCACATGTTAAACTCTGGTAAAATAAATCCAGCACTACTTCCTTCTCCACCTGCTTGAGATTTAGTTTTTAGCATCATATCTACAACATTTGCTTCTCCTACCTTTGACCTGTTAACTTGACCTCCTTCATTTTTGATAAATTTTTCAATTGCAACACTTGTATCTATGCTAAGAACAAATTTTTTGTATCCTTTTTCAAGCGCACCTGCTACACCAAGACCTAATGTTACATCTGGTGATTGTTTTTTACCGTCCTTTACAACAACTAGTCTGTCTCCATCAAGATCAAAAGCAAAACCAATGCTTGTCTTTTTTGATGCTTGGACCAGTTCTGATAATTGATCATTTGTGGGATCTGGACCTCGAGTTGATTTGCCAGGAATTGCATTTATGATACTTACTTTACCGCCTAATTTTTTGAGTAATTGTGGAGCAACTTCAAATGCTGCTCCGCCTCCTACGTCAATTGCTATTTTGGATGATTTTTTTATTTTACCAATTAATTTTGCCGCTTCATCTATGTAGTTTGAATCAACCTCTGTTTCGACACCTATTTTCTCTCTCTGAAAATTATCCTTTTTTATCATGTATTGCAATTCTGATTCGTTAATGCCTCTTCCATCTACGATGAATTTGAGACCGTTCCATTCTAATGGATTGTGCGAAGAGGTAATTATCAAACCACTGCCATATCTTCTTGCTTCTCTGAAGACAACTGGAGTAGGTGATATGCCAAGGTTGTAAACTGATATTCCTCTTTCCAAAAGGGATGCAATTGCAATATTTGTTACTATCTCACCTGATGGTCTTGTGTCTCTTCCAACAATGCATTTTTTTGATTTGACAAGACGGGAAAAATTTCTACAATAATATATTATATCTTCAAGATTGAGGTCGTCACCAAAAATCCCACGAACTCCTGAAATAGATACTTTCAATGACTAAAAAACGCAAAGGCTTTTTATAAACTCTGATTACATTGCGAACCACTGCCTCGATAGCTCAGCCTGGTAGAGCGAACGCCTCGTAAGCGTTAGGCCGCGGGATCGAATCCCGCTCGAGGCTTAATTCTGTTAATGTGATATTGTTAATTGTTTTAAAGTGAAGTTTCGTCTTTTCTTTCGTCAACGGATTCTATGTCAAATTCGAGTTCTTTTGCAAGTCCCTTCCACCATACTAGTGTATCTCCCACAATTACTCCCCTTTTGATAAACCAAACTACGCCTTTATAGATCTGTCGGTTTTCAGATCTCTGACCCAAGCTAACTATTGGGAGAAATAGATATTGTAGACTTTCAAAAATTCATTTATTGCAAATTCATATGTGATTTGGTGTGGAAATGATTTTTGTAAAAATCACAACATGAGTTTTCACAATTTTATAAAATATGAAACATGTAACTTGTATGAATTAAAATAATAAAGTGGGCTTAGAGATCTAAGCCAAAAGAGTCTGCCAAGTTCTGGAATCTTTCATATGTTTCCAGATATTGCTTACCTTTTGAAGTTATGACAAATGTGTTCTTGCCGTCGTATTCTATCTTGTTCATTAGACCTGCACCAGTGAGGTTGTCTACGAATTTCGAAAGTCTTGAATGTGATAAGTTTGCCTTGGTTAGAAGTGATGTTACGTTGATTCCGTTCATACCGCTTTCTTCTGTTACAGTAAGCAAATCTCTTACTATCTGCATGCTTGTTCTATATGCTACCATTGCTAGAAAGTATAGAATTTGGTGATATAAGGGTATTACTATTTATTCTCTCTGGAAACCTTATAGGGATCAGATCTTGTCTCAATAAAAGGAAATTTATCCTTTTTTTGACTGTACAAAGTATTGGATTTTTCCTGTGTGGAGGGATGCTCCAAGTGTTGTATTGAGAGAGAGTATTACCCAACAAAAAAGTTTGGCAAGATTGGTGTACTTGTCATGCCCGATGAAAAAAAGCAACTAGAATCTTTAGCAGAAACACATGGTATCACAATAACAATTCTTCCTAGAATAGGCATATCTGAGACAGAGTCTGATGGACCACAATCTATACTTGCATATCAAATGATGGGAAAAGACTTGGATGGTAACACATGTCCATTTCTTGATGTTGAATCTGATAAAAGATCGCCTCATGGTGGATATGTATGTAAAATTTATGAAAACCGACCACTTGCATGTAGTGCATATCCTGTAATCCAATCAATGCCAATTAGCATTGATTCCAAGTGCAAATTTTGTGAAAACTGTGGAACCCCATCTGGAAATGTAGATTCTGAACTGGAATCTTTGATTCAGATACAAAAAAAGATGGAAACTAAAGCCCAGTACATTTGGCGTTTTGCCACCGGTGTTGGAGAATTTGAAGATAAAGATATGATTGAAACTGGCTGGTTCCTAGTTTGATTTGTTTACTCTTTCATGAGTGCCTGGATAATGTTCTCCAATTTTTTTAGAATAACATTTACTACACAACTGACCCTTTATGTTCCAAGATTCCATTGGGACATATACGTGATCCAAAGGACCTCTGCATAATGCACATTGTTGTGTTTCTACCATGTAGATAACATTTGATTCAATTCGTTATAAAAATCATGTTTGTAAAAAGCATGTTAAATACTAGCACAATATAGAATAAAACAGCGGTAGGATAGATGGCTAATGTGGACCTCCTGCAAGAGAACCTATCAGTCATCATTCTGCCGCAAATAAGTTAAATTTCTAAAAAAGATCTTGTACTACTTTCTGGATGCTGACTATCTCTTCTTCCTCTTGCTTTATCTTTTTCTCTATTACACGAACCATGGAATCTTGCCATACGTGATGAGAAAAGAAATTGTGGTAGGTGTTCGCTGCAGTCATCTCATCGTCTACAACAGTATCTTCTAGGAACTTTGTGACAATTGTATCTGTCAATTTGAGTATACGTTGATTTAGTTTGACGCTCTTAAATATTGGCTCTAACTTGGATATGTCTTCTTTAAAGTCGCCTTTTGTAAGTAGAATCTTCTCATGAAGAATCTTAAAGTATACTGCAACAAAAAACAACGTTGCATATCTTTTTGTCTTGTGTCCTCCCTTCTTTCCATAGTTGAGACTCTTTTTTGCATATTCTTTTGTGCAATATGGATAAAGAAGGAGTCTGTAATCGTCCTTTAATTTCTCATTGAAAACCTCATCGTACTTGCTACCTCTTGGTAGAAACTGTGCAGGTGAACTGTATGCCTCCGTTGGCCTTTGTTCTATTCCTGCAACAAATGCTTGTATTGCATCTTTTGCAACTATCACTTTTTTGTGGTTGTCAGGTAGATACTTGTTGTAAATCATATCTCCCACAAATTCACTTTGATGTGATTTTGTTTTAGTATCAAATGAACCGCCCTGAATTTCATAAAAATAATGAATATTTTCCATTTGTGATTTTAATGATTTGTGAAAATCCATCAAAGACACTAGATCTTTTCCTCTTACTGCGTTCTGCGAATTTCTGTATTTTGTAATATTATTCTGATCAAGTTCGTCTGCAGCTTTTATGATTGTAACCGTTATACTTCCATCCAAATTATGAGTACGTCTTGCATGGTCTAATACTGAATTAGATGTTTGTGCGCCGTTTACAATTTGAGGAGAATGCAACATTATGGAATTGTCCTCAAGTTCCTCAAAATCACTTACTACAATTGTTATTCCATTATTGTAATAAAAGAACTTGTGGGGAACCTCTTGCAAAGTTTCTCTCAATCCCTTATTTACTGTGGTTTTGAATTGCATCCACTGCCTGATGTTGGATTCAAAAACATAATCCTTGTTCTTTGTAACAAAATTTGTAAGTTCTCTTAGCTTTAAAATTCCGAGAAGCGTATTCTGGTATCTCAATTTTGTCTCAAGCTTGATGGGAGCTTTCTTACCTGCTGCAGGTTTTTTTATTCTATCCCAAAGTTTCTGTACTATTACATCTACATCGCATATCTCAACTGAATCGAAATTTTCGTCTTCTACCTTCTGATCCGTTACATAGATGCACTCTATTTTGAGATTTTTCTCTTGAATCTTTGTAACTAGATGCGCAAGTTCTGGGCGCATCTTTGAAATGTCTTTTCCCTGTAGCCTTTTTACATCCTCTTTGAATTTTGCTATTGCTTCAATTGAATGGGATGTTCCATACTTTGATTGGAATAGATAGATCTTGTCTTCTGAAAAATCTACAGGCAAATATGCATCGATTCCTAGATCGTTTGCTCCATCAACAATTGCATCTGTTGCATCGTCTTCCGTTGCTTCGAAAACTCTAGTTAGCACCCATTGTAAGAAATTATGACCTTTCTCAACTTCATTTTGTGCACTTTCTGCATATTCTTTTATGCTGTCCTTGACATTTTGTGAAAACCCATCTAGCGGTTGACCGTTGGTATATTGATATGAAACAGGTTTTGCACCTGGAATATACTCGAGCAATCCATTACTTCTTTCAGCCAAATTCACTTTGTCTAGAAACTACTCTATTTAGAAAAGCAGGTTATTATGATATATTCAAGGTGAGGAAGGGATTTGAACCCCTATAGATTCGCTTTGCAGGCGAACGCATAGCCACTCTGCCACCTCACCGCGATCAAAATGATTTTACTTGAACAATTAAATCTTTTAGATTAAAATTTTGAAAATTGCTTTGCAGCCAGTCTAATGTCTTCTGATTTTATTGTTTTTCTACCTGCATGAGTTGACATCTCTACTGCATTCTTTGCGATTGAAATACCAATTTCTTCTAGTATTCTTCTGAGTTCATTGGCTGATTCGTCGCTCACTCTTTCAGCACCTGCTTTTTTCAAAATTCTATACATCACAGAAAGACCGAATTCAGATGTTGTCATGTCCATAAATCAGAAAACCCTTGATAAAAGACTTTGAGTGGAAAAAAACTATGCAAGGATCGATTTATACACACTATTTCATGGTCAGATATATAACAAATGGCCTGGTTGACTGATGCTCATATCCATCTATCAGACAACGAGTATTCTGGTGATATGGGGTATATTCTTACGGCAATGGATAAAATGAAAATTAGGGCTTGTTGCGTATCCATGGATAATGCAAGCTCAAAGTCTACACTTGATCTGAGTCTACGTAGCCCATTGGTTCTACCATTTATTGGCATTCATCCTGAAAAGGCAAACGATGATCTAAATGCAATGGTGCATCTAATCACTCAAAACTCTAGCAACATATCAGGTATAGGTGAGATAGGTCTTGACAAGACATATGTTTCAGATGAATCTGGATTTTCAAGACAAGTGCAGGTCTTTCAAGAAATGCTTTCACTTGCAGAAAAATTGAACAAGCCTGTATCAATTCATTCACGAAAAACACTAGATGAAATATTTTCTATACTTCCTTCATATTCACTAAAAGGTGTTTTACTTCATTGGTTTTCTGGCAGCAAAACACAATTACAAAAAGCAATGGAACTAGGTTGTTTTGTATCCTATGGTCCTGCAATGCTTTACGCTGGTGATAAACAAGTTCTTCTTTCAGAGACTAGTCTAGATAAAATATTGTTAGAAACTGATGGGCCAGTGAGATTCTCTAGGTGCTTTGGTCTTAAAACTGCACAAATAACATTCCTTCCAAGTGTTCTTTTTTGTGCAGCTGGTATCCTGAAGAAAACATATGATGAGATGTTACTCCTTGTAGAAAAGAATGTAGATTCGTATCTTGGTGTATAGGTATAAAAAACCCCTTTAGCCATTCCACTTTGTGAATAGAATCAGACGAATTTCCACTGAACTCATGACTGCTTATAAAGGAAAGTTTGATACTGATTTTGCACACAACAAAAAGGTTCTAAATGAAATCGCAATTGTAAGATCAAAAGGTCTAAAGAACGAAATTGCAGGCTACATTTCCTCTTATCTCAGACGCGAATTAGAGGAACAGGAAGAAAAAGAATCTGAAGTGGTTGCTCAAAATGAATCAGTTGATGAGACTGAAGAAATTGAAGAGCAGATACTCAACTAATACGCTAAAAACTACCCGTACACTGTTTTTGATATTATGATAACTGTAAAATTATTGGGAGGCGCACGAAAATCCTTTTCATCTGATAAACTTGAAATTCAAAATGATTCCATGACAATATCTGTTCTTTTGGATTATCTCCAAGAATCAATTCCTCAAAACTTGCCGCATCTTGATCCTACCAATATTCTTGTTGCAGTAAATGGTGTAGACTCGTCTGCATTACAAGGTAAAGAAACCTTGCTAAAAAATGGAGATGTTGTTAGCATAATTCCATTAGTTCATGGGGGGAAATCAAAAAGGGTACAATTTAGTTTGCTAAATACTGGTGTGGAGCTAGTCCGACTTAAAAAAAATGTAAAAGATCCAATTAAATTTCTTGAATCCATGCGGGAAAAATATCCACATCTTGTAATTCAAGGTATCCGTGCACCATATGTACTAAATGTAGAGCATGTGAAAAATACCATTGCAATTTCTTTGTCTGCCAAAAAGGCTAATACTTTACTTTCAAATAAAATTGAAACAGATATTCTCATGCGATTTGCATGTACAAGACAAATTAGTGATGCAATATCTAAAATCGGTGTAACGGCAAATACTGATTCTATATTGGTATTGATTGGAAAAAAATCATTACTTGATAAAATATTTCACGAAATTGAGGAACTTTTGGATAATAATGTATTTTCAAAAGATAATTCAAAATTGATCAAAAAGGAATTCAAAATAACGCAAAAAGAACTTGATTGTATAATATCTGAGACTCCATTAGAGGACTTGCTTGCAGAAAGATCTGCAACACTATTCCATTGAATCACGCTTGAGTTTTAATGTGCTTATAATGTCGTCTTCTTTTAGTATGGAAATACCCACTATGCCACCCATTATCTGAATCATGACATTCCAATCATACGATTCCAGAGATACTTTGTTTGGAATTATATCTGCTATGGAATCTATCAATTCCTTTGAGGATATGTCTGAACCTCTTTTCTCAATTGTAATTCTGTAAGTATCAGTATCTTTCATGATCTTGATTTGATTTTTTACACTCTCAACAATGTTCTCAAGACTCGCTGAAGTGGTATGGCCTACTGGAATAAATCTGTGACAATATCTCATTCGCCAAGGTTCATCTAA
>Ga0070740_10004255_pt1 | contig 14277 bp, 12 predicted proteins | sample Coa_R2_FD_67286 | JGI IMG/M metagenome (GOLD analysis project Ga0070740, IMG submission 67286) | Surface soil microbial communities from Centralia Pennsylvania, which are recovering from an underground coalmine fire - Coalmine... | ecosystem: Environmental > Terrestrial > Soil > Unclassified ... | reverse complement strand
CGCCGGGCCATGGAGGGCCATTTGCGCGAGATGGAGGAGTACGTGCGGCGCAGCCTGGCGGCGGACGCCGCGGTCCCCGACCGGCCGCCGCGGTCCCGCGCCCCGGCCCGGCGCCGGGATAGAGACTAGGTGAAAGGGGGGTGCATCCGAAAGCCCAGAGGGCGGCCTGTCCGACGCGCGAGCGGCCGCATCGTCGCCCACCACTCCCGATTCATGACACTGCTACGTGTAACGAGGAGATTGAGATGATCGGATTCCTTCGCATCCCCGGGTCCGCGCGGAGGCCGGCCTGGCCGGCGGCGCTGCTGGTGGCGGCCATCGTCTTGAGTAGCACCGGCGCGGGGGCGCGCACCGCAGTCGCCACCCGGGCCGCTGTCGCGCCGGTCGCCATCAAGCGCGGCGGGACGCTCAAGATCGTCACGGAGCTTGGCGCCCTGTGGTCGTGCAACTTCAGCCCGTTCGTCCCGCCCGTGAACGCCACCCCCGATTCATGGGGCTTCATCTACGAGCCCCTCTACTTCGTCAACGGCTTCGCCAAGCCGGGCATGCCCGTGGAGACGGGCATGCTGGCCACCTCGTATCGCTGGGGCGCCGGCGCCAGGACGCTGACCTTCACCCTGCGCCCGGGCGTGCGCTGGAGCGACGGGCAGCCCCTCACCGCGGCCGATGTGGTCTTCACCTTCAACATGATCAAGAAGTACCCGGCCCTGGACCTGGCCGGCGCCTGGCAGGTCCTGACAAGCGTCGCGCAACAGGGGACGGATAAGGTGGTGATGACGCTCAAGCCCGGGGCCGTCCCCTCCTTCCCCAGCATCGCCGAACAAACCTACATCGTGGCCCAGCACATCTGGTCCAGGGTCGGCAACCCTACGACCTACGTGGATAAGGCTCCAGTGGGCACCGGGCCGGTGCTGATGCAGCAGTGCACCCCGCAGAACATCACCTACGTGCGCAACCCCGACTACTGGCAGCCGGGCCGCCCCTACATCGACAAGATCCTCTTCCCGGCCTATACTTCCAACCCGCCAGCCAACCTCGACCTCTCGCGCGACCCGGGCGACTGGGGTGGCCAGTTCATGCCCAGCATCCAATCCTACTACATCGCCAAGGACCCCCAGTACCGCCACTACTGGTTCCCGCCGGCTAGCAACAACGACGTGTTCATCAACCTGACCCGCGCGCCGCTCTCGGCGCGCGCGCTGCGCCAGGCCATGGTCTACGCAATCGACAAGCAGCGCGTCTCGCTGATCGGCGAGTACGGCTACGAGCCGCCTGCCGACCAGACGGGCGTCCTCCTGCCGGTCTTCGGGCGCTGGTACGACAAGGCGCTGGCCGACTCCTACGGCTATCGGTACGACCCGCAGAAGGCCATCTCCCTGCTGCAGCAGGCCGGCTTCACCCGGGGATCGTCCGGCATCTTCCAGACCAAGGACGGCAAACCCCTCTCCTTCTCCATGATCGTCATCGCCGGCAACACCGACTCGGTAGCCTGCGTGAAGATCGTCAGCGACGATCTGCGCAAGGTGGGCATAGATGTGAAGATCGAGGCGCTCTCGGGCGACGCCTTCAACGCGCGGCTGTTCACCGGCGACTACGACCTGGCCTGGTCAGGCGTCGGCGGCGGCATCACGCCCTACTATGAGCTGCGCAACCTGCTGGACAGCGCCAACACCGCGCCGATCGGCAAGACGGCGGCGACCAACTGGGAGCGCTACCGCTCGGCCGAGGCCGACGGCCTCTTCGACGCCTTCGCGCACACCACAGACAGCGCCAAGCAACGCAAGATCATGGGCCAGATCGAGAACGTGATGCTGCGCGACGTGCCCGTGATCCCGGTCGTGCAGGGCGTGTGGTGGTTCCAGTGGAGCGACCGCGTCTTCGTGGGCTGGCCGACGCCACAGAACCCCTACGCCAACCCCTGCCCCTACTGCGCCCCCGACCTGGATATCGTCATCAACAACCTGCACCTGAGGTAGAGCCCGGACGGCGGGCGGCCCACGTGGGCCGCCCGCCGTCCGCACGGAAGGAGAACTCCCCCTTTGGCCGTGATCGCCCGACGCCTGGTCTTCTTCGTCATCACCTTGTGGGCGGCGCTGACCATCAACTTCTTCCTGCCGCGGCTGATGCCGGGCGGTCCGGTGCTGGCCATGATGAGCCGCTTCCGCGGGCATGTCACGCCGCAGGCCATGCGCTCGCTCGAGCTCGCCTTCGGCGTGGACATTCACGAGAACTTGCTCGCCCAGTACATCCAGTACCTGGGCGACATCGCGCAGGGCCGTTTCGGGCTCTCCGTCAGCTTCTTCCCGGTGCCGGTCGCGCAGATTCTGATGCAGGCGCTGCCCTGGACGCTCGGCCTGATCGGCGTCACCACCATCATCTCCTTCGCGCTCGGCACGCTCATCGGCATGGTCGCGGCCTGGCGACGCGGTGGGCTGGCCGACAGCGTGCTGCCGCCCGTTTTGGTCGTGGTCTCCGCCTTTCCCTACTTCTGGTTCGGCCTGATCTGCATCTATCTCTTCTCGGCCGGCCTGGGCTGGTTCCCGTCCGGCTTCGCCTACGACCTGGGCAGCCCGGTCGCGCTGTCGTGGTCGTTCGCCGGCCAGGTGCTGAGGCACGCCGCCCTGCCCGCCTTCACCATCACCATCACCTCGATCGGGGGCTGGCTGCTCACCATGCGCAACAACATGATCGCCACGCTCTCGGAGGACTACGTGCGCATGGCCCGCGCCAAGGGCCTCTCGCCCCTGCGCATCATGGTCCTCTACGCCGGACGTAACGCCGTCCTGCCTAACATCACCGGCTTCGCCCTCTCGCTGGGCTTCGTGCTGAGCGGGGCGCTGCTGACGGAGATCGTCTTTACCTACCCCGGCCTGGGCTACCTGCTCTACCAGGCGGTGGTGGGCGAGGACTATCCGCTCATGCAGGCCATCTTCCTGCTGATCACCGTCGCCGTGCTGGCCGCCGTCCTGCTGGCGGACGTGGCCAACGTGCTGCTCGACCCGCGCACGCGCGGGCACCAGTATCGCTAAGGGGAGGGGACCATGGACCGGTCTACCGCCGTCGATGGCCCGACCGGGCACGTCCGGGGAGGCGCCGTCCGGCTGTCGCCCCTGGGGAGGGTCGGGGCGGCCGTCCTCGCCAATCGCAAGGCCGCGGCCGGCGCCCTGCTGCTGGCGCTCTTCACCGCCGTGGCCCTCCTCGCGCCGCTCATCGCCCCCTACGATCCGGAGGCCAGCGACTTCCTGCCCACGGCGCCGCCCTCGGCTGCCCACTGGCTCGGCACCACCTCCTTGGGCCAGGACGTCCTCTCCCAGGTGATCTGGGGTGCCCGTCCGTCGTTGGTGATCGGCTTGATCGCCGGGATAGTGGCTACCGTGATCTCCATACTGGTCGGCGTCACGGCGGCCTACCGCGGCGGCCTGCCCGACCTGCTCCTGTCGCTGGCCACGGATGTCTTCCTGGTGCTGCCCGCGCTTCCCCTGATGATCGTGATCGCCGCCTACCTCAAGGGCAGCGGCACCTGGGTGCTGATCGCCGTGATCGTGGTCACGGGCTGGGCCTTCGGGGCGCGCCAGTTGCGCGCGCAGGCGCTCTCCCTACGCGGACGCGAGTTCCTGGAGGCCGCCCGCGTGCGCGGGGAGCGCGGCTCCTACGTGATCGTCTGCGAGATGCTGCCCACCATGACCTCCCTGATCGCCGCCAACGTCCTCGGCGCCGCGCTCTACGCCGTGCTGGCCGCGGCCGGTCTGCAGTTCCTGGGGCTGGGCGACATCAACGCCATCAGTTGGGGCTCCATGCTGTACTGGGCGCAGAACAACGAGGCTCTCCAGACGGGCGCCCCGCTATGGGCCATCGTGCCCGGCCTGTGCATCGCCCTGCTGGGCGCCGCGCTGGCCCTGCTCAACTACGCCTTCGATGAACTGAGTAACCCGGCGCTGCGCGCCGCGCGGAGGGCCCGTGGGCGACGCGCTCCTTGAGGTCCAGGACCTCGTCGTCGAGTACGCCGGCGCGGGCCGGCCGGTGGTGGCTGTGGACCGCGTGAGCCTGAGCTTGCGGCGCGGCGAGTTCCTTGGCCTGGTGGGCGAGTCGGGCTGCGGCAAGTCCACGCTATGTTTCGCCGTGGCGCAACTGCTGCTGCCCCCGGCGCGCGTGGCCTCCGGACGCGTCCTTTTCAAGGGGCGCGACCTGGCGCAGATAGGCGAGCGCGAGCTGCGGCACGTGCGCTGGCGCGAGTTCTCGGTGGTGATGCAGAGCGCTATGAACGCGCTCAACCCGGTCATGACCATCGGTGCCCAATTGCGCGACGCCATCGCGGCGCATGAGCGCGTCGCGGGCCGCGACGCGAACGCGCGGGCCGCCGAGGTGCTGCGCCTGGTGGGCATCGACGCCCTGCACCTGCGCAGCTACCCCCACCAACTGAGCGGCGGCATGCGCCAGCGCGCCATGATCGCCATGGCGCTGGTCTTCACGCCGGACCTGATCGTGATGGACGAGCCGACCTCGGCACTCGACGTGGTGGGCCAGCGGGCGCTGATGGCCCAGATCAAGGGCTTGCAGCGGCGCTTCGGCTTCGCCGTCCTCTTCGTCACGCACGACATGTCGCTGGTCGGCCGCTATTCGGACCGGCTGGCCATCATGTACGCCGGCCAGATCGTGGAACTGGGCGCCACCGAGGCCATCTTCGCGCAGCCACGCCACCCCTACAGCCAGGGCCTACTTATGGCGTTCCCGTCCATTTCGGGGCCCCGGCAGCACCTGCAGGGCATCCCCGGCCAGCCACCCGATCTGCGCGAGCCGCCCGCCGGCTGCCGGTTCCACCCGCGCTGCCCGCGGGTCCTGGAGCGCTGCCGCACGCAGGCGCCGCCGCCGTGCGCGCCGCGCGGCGACGACCTGGTGCTCTGCCATCTCTATACGCCGAAGGAGGCCGAGCGTGGACGGCTCAGCACCGCTCCTTGAGGCCCGGGGCCTCACCAAACATTTCCGGCTGGGCGGCCCCTTCTCGCGCCGCCTGTTGCACGCCGTCGACGACGTCGACCTGGCGATCGGGCGCCGGGAGATCGTCGCCGTGGTGGGCGAGAGCGGCAGCGGCAAGAGCACGGTGGCCCGCCTGCTGGCCCTGGTGTACCGTCCCACGCGCGGCGAGATCCGCTACCGTGGTGAGCCCGTAGCCGGCCTGCGCTCGCGGAGCCAGATGCTCGCCTACCGCGGCCACGTGCAGATGGTCTTCCAGGACCCCTACAGCGCGCTCAACCCGGTCTACCCGGCCGCGCACGGCCTGCTGCGCGCGCTCCGGCTGCACCGGGGCGAAGGTGGCCGGCATGGCCGGGAGGAGGCGGCCGCCCGCCTGCTGGCGTCGGTCGGGCTCACCCCGCCCGGCGAGTTCTTGCGCAAGTACCCCTTCGAGTTGAGCGGCGGCCAGCGCCAGCGCATCGGCTTTGCGCAGGCCCTGGCCTGCGGCCCCGAACTGATCCTGGCCGACGAGCCGGTCTCGATGCTCGACGTCTCCATCCGCCTGGGCATCCTGAACCTCATGGCCGAGCTGCGCGACCGCGACGGCGTCTCCTTCCTCTACATCACGCACGACATCGCCAGCGCCCGTTACGTGGCCGACCGCATCGCGGTGATGTACGCCGGCCACTTGGTGGAGAGCGGGCCGGCCGAGGCGGTCCTGGCCCATCCCCGGCATCCCTATACCCGGCTGCTGCTCGCGGCGGTGCCCGATCCCCGGGCGCCCGCGGGCGCGGAGCCGTCCGACGAGGTGGCGGAGCCGCCGCGCGTGGTGGACCCGGGCCAGGGCTGCCGCTTCCGCCCGCGCTGCCCCTACGCCGTGGCGGAGTGCGCCCGCCTGACGCCGCGCCCACGACCGGTGGGCGCCGGCCACCTGGCCGCCTGCCACGTGGCGGAGGCCGACGAATGAAGCGCTCGGCGACGAGCGAGAAGGAGAAGCGTTCATGCCATACGGAGACTATGGGAGCAGCCTGCGCGACCTGCCGCGGCTGCGCGACACACGGCGCAAGCGGGCCTCGAGCTGGGACCGCACGGGCGGCAACGAGGACTGGATCACCATCCGGCCCGGCGAGACGGCCACGCTGGCCGAGATCGCCGGCGCCGGCGACATCAACCACATCTGGATGGCCCCGGGCTTCGACCTGATGGAGAACACGCCGGGACGCGCGGAGCCGGAGATCCTGCGCAAACTGGTGCTGCGGATGTATTGGGACGGCGAGCTCGAGCCCAGCGTCTTCGTCCCCCTGGGCGACTTCTTCGGCGCCGGCCACGCCCGCCCCGCCACCTTCGTCTCCCTCCCCCTCCAGATGAGCCCCCGCGGCGGCGTCAGCTTCAATAGCTTCTTCCACATGCCCTTCGCCCAGGGTGCCCGCGTCGAGGTCCAGAGCGAGCTCGACCGCCAGGACGTCTCGCTCTGGTTCTACATCGACTACGAGGCGTTCGACACCCTCGAGCCCGGCCTCGGCCGCTTCCACGCCCAGTGGCGCCGCCAGGACCCCTGCGACGGCACCGACCAGGGGAGCGAGTCCAACGAGCAGTTCCTCTTCGGCGGCACCAACCTCTCGGGCGAGGGCAACTATGTGATCCTCGAGGCGAGTGGCCGCGGCCACTACGTCGGCTGCCTGCTCAACGTGCACAACCTGCGCCAGACAGCGCAGTGGAACTGGTACGGCGAGGGCGACGACATGATCTTCGTCGACGGTGAGGCCTGGCCCCCCTCGCTGCACGGCACCGGCACCGAGGACTACTTCAACACCTGCGCCTGTCCCGATGAGGCCTACAGCGCGCCGTATCACGGCCTGATCCACCCGGGGGGACCAAACTGGAGCGGCTACACCACACTCTACCGCTTCCACGTGGAGGACCCCGTGCCCTTCCAGCAGTCCATCCGGGTGACGATCGAACACGGGCACGCCAACAAGCGCAGCGACGACTACTCCTCGGTGGCCTACTGGTACCAGGAGGAGCCGCACCGGCCCTTCGGCCTGCCCCCCGTCACCCGCCGCCTCCCCCACCCCCTGTGAACGCGGCAAGGCGGCAGCGGCACATCAGCACCTCAGATCATACTCCCAACGACAGACGTGCCCCATGACCGTCGAGAATAGCTCAGCATCACGCAGCCCTCCCCTCCTTCGCGCCGCGTTCATGTGACAGGGCCATCCTCGGTCACGAGCCAGATCCATAGTCCTGCAGCAGGCCCGGCTCCCGCATTAGCCTCTCGATGGCGTCGGGCTCGCGCGGTACGAAGCCGGTCAGGTTCTCAATGCCGTCCTCCGTCACGACGACCGTGTCCTCCACGCGCACGTACAGGCGCTCCTCCGGCACCCACATCATCGGATCGACCGTCATCACGAGGCCCGGCACAAGCGCACCGCTTCGGTAGTCGCCGACGTCATGCACGCACATGCCGACGGGGTGCGAGAGGTGGCCGCCGAAGCTGAGAGAGCGTCGCGCCGCCTGCTCGTAGATCGGTTTGGAGAACGTCGTGTGCTCGATGACCTCGCGCATCGCCGCGGCCGCCTCGTCCAGAATGGCATCTGCCGTCACGCCCGGGCGGATGCGGGCCAGCAACTGCTCATGGTAGCGCACCATAAAGCCATACAGCTCTCGCTGCCACGGCGCATAGGTGCCGCTCACGGGCCACATGCGGCCGATGTCGCTGGTGTAGTAGCGGTAATCGGGCGCGTAGTCCATCAACACCAGGTCACCGCTCACAAGGGCCTGGTCATTGGCGGAGTAGTGCCCATACCAGATGTTGGTGCCGCCGGCGACAATGGCACGGTAGCCCTCGCCCTGTGCGCCGCCGTTGAGAAAGATGAACTGCGCCAGCGCGGCCAGTTGATACTCCATCACCCCAGGCGCCGTGGAGCGCATCGCTTCCATCACGCCCAGCCCACACAGGCGGGCGGCCCGGCGGAGCAACTCCACCTCCGCGGGGCTCTTGACCAGACGCATCTGATCGAGGATGGGCGAAAGATCGCGCACCTCACATTGCGGAAAGCGCGCCTGCAGAGCGCGCATGAAGCGGCTCTCGCGCGGCACAGCGCCATCCCACGGATCGGACGCCGCCTGGGCGTCGGCGCTCAGGAGCATGTCGCGCGTGCCCGCCGCAGCTTCGGCCGGCTGCGCCGGTGTATAGAGGACGGGCGCCGGCTGGCGGATGAGGATGGTGGCCAGGTCGGCGGCCAGGCGCTCCGGACCGGCCACGGCCTCGACCCCGCTGCGTTGTCGTGCCGCCTCGCCATCCTCGGCAGACAGCGTCTCGCCTTCGTTGGCGGCGTGACGCTCGTCGCGATGTGGGAGGTAGAGGGTCGTCGTGCGTGTGCGCCCGTTCAGGAGCAGGTAGGCGTGGGGCACCTCGATGCCCGACAGGTAGTAGAACTCGTTCGTCTGGCGAAATCGGGGGAAACCACGTGGCGCCGGAGCACCCTGCAGCACAGCGAGCGCCCGCGGGCCAAGGGCGTCGAAGACACGAGCCCGCCGCGCGGCATATTCTGCGCCACCGGGCACCAATGGGCGATCCTCATCGTGCGGCGCGGTATCTAGGATTGCCATCGAGAACTCCTTTCCTCACGCGTGGCGGGTGTGCGGTGCGGCGCCAGCGCGATCCGCGCGTTCTGAGCCGGCGCCAGCGTCACGGGCGGATCCCCGGTGAACACGGTCATGACCGATCTTCCGGGATTGCGCCACCAAGGCGACTCTCATCGATCGAGACGCCGAGGCCGGTTCCGACCGGCACCGGAAGACAGCCATCCTCCAGCGGCAGAGCCAGCAGCGTGTCGTCGGGCGGCAGCAGCAGATTCGCATGCAACACCAGTTCGGTGAACTCGACGGCGCCGATGACGCTGACCGACGAGGCCGCCAGGTGCAGCTTCGCCGCGTCCTCCAGCCCCAGCCCGAATGCCGTCCCCAGCACGCAGCCCAGGCCGGCTCCCTCCGCAATGGCGATGATCTTGCGCGCGTTGAAGAGGCCGCCCGCCTTGCCGAGCTTCACGTTGAGCACGTCCGCCGCCCCGCAGCGCGCGATCTCATAGGCGTCTTGCGGCGAATAGCAGCTCTCGTCGGCCTCGATCAGGGTCTCGACGCGACGCCGCACATCCGCCATGCCGCACAGGTCCCAGGCGGGGACAGGTTGCTCCAGCAGCTCCAGTCCAACCCCCAGCCGCTCCGCCATGTTGCAGAGCGTCACGGCCTCCTTGGGCGTGTAGCCCTGATTGGCGTCGGCCCGCAGCGAGACCTCCGGACCGACCGCGTCGCGAATGACCTTCAGGGCCTGCGCGTCACGGACCGGGTCGCCGCCGATCTTCGCCTTGAACGCGCGGACGCCCTGTGCCATAAGGCGTAGGCATTCCTGCGCCATCTGCTCCGCCGGCCCGGCTGCGATCTCGAGCGCCACCATGACACGCGTGCGCGCGGTGCCGCCCAGCAGGGCACTGACAGGGACACCGAGGGCGCGGCCGGCGAGGTCGTGCAGCGCAAGGTCGATGCCGCTGATCGCGCAGGATTGGTCGCGGAAGTCGATCAGATGCAGCAGTTCGTCGCGGTGGAACGGGTCTCTCCCGACGAGCTGCGGGCCAAGGTAGTCGCGGATCGCGGCGGCCACACCCTCGACCGTGTTGCCGAAGAATCCAATATCGGCCTGCGCCTCGCCAAACCCGACCTGCCCGTCGTCTGTCTCGATACGCACGACGACATACTCGAGCAGCGGACGGGGTCGCTTCGGCGTCGTGCGGCTGCGGCGGCCGTGCCAGTGGATCTTGGTGCCGTAGCCCGCCGTGGGGTAAGGCGCAGATGGAATAGGGAGCGCTACCTCGTGCGCCGTCACCGACGTGATGCGGCTCATGGCTCGACCTTCAGGCGATGCGCGTTCTCGGCGAAGGCGGCGATGAGTGCGGCGGTGGCATCGAGATCGGGCGCCGCGCAGAGCTGCACCGTCGAGTGCATGTAGCGAACAGGCGCGCCGACCGTCGTGACGATAGCCCCACGTCCGGTGCGCTGCAGCGCGGACGCATCCGTACCGCCACCAATGTTGCGCTGAACCCGGATGCCGCGCTCCGCCGCCACCGTGAGCAACAGGTCGATGACCTGCCGGTCGCCGATGGTGAGGCGATCCATCATGTAGATGCCGGCCCCCTCGCCCAGGCTGCAGGTCTGCTCCTGCGGCTTCGAGTAGGCGCTCTGGCACAGGCTCCCGTCGATGGCCAGGCCGATCTGCGCCTCGATCGCCGCGGCGGCGACAACTGCCCCGCGCACGCCCACCTCTTCCTGTACCGTACTGACGGCATAGACATCTACCGCCGTCTCGCCAAGATCGGCCATCGCCTGCAGCAAGCAGTAGAGGCCGACGCGGTCGTCGAAGTTGCGGCCCATGTAGATCCCGTCGCGCAGTTCGACGAACTCCTGTGCGTAGGTGATCGGGTCGCCGGGCGCGACCAGCCGCTTGACGTCTTCCACCGGCAGCCCGAGGTCGATACGCAAGTCGTTCAAGGCCGGTGTCGAGAGGGTCTCGTCCATCTTCGGCGCGACCACACCGTGGACGGCCTCGACACCGTGCACGATCACATGCTGCGAGACGGTCGACGGCGCGTGGATGCCGCCGATAGCGTCGAAGTAGATGTAGCCGCGCTCATCGATGTATCTGACCATCATGCCGATCTCGTCCGCGTGCGCCAGCAGGGCGAGGCGAAGCGGCGGCTCACCGGAGACCCGCCTCGCCTTCTTCACGCCGATGACGTTGCCGAGCCGGTCTCGTCTGACCTCGTCGCATGTCTCTTTGAGGCTTGCGGCAGCTATCTCCTGCACGGGGCCCTCGAATCCCGACAGGCCCATCGCGTTGGTCAGTGCTTTCAGTAACTCAACGTTCATAGTGCTCCCCCGCTCACTTCTGATGTCGTGCGCAAGCTCGCGGGCACGGAGGCGATGAGCCGTGCCGTATACTCGTGCGACGGCCGCTCGAGCACCTCTGTGATCGGCCCCTCCTCGACGATCAAGCCACGGTAACAGACGTAGACGCGCTCGACGACTTGCCGGACGACGGCCAGGTCGTGGGTAATGAAGAGGTAGCTCAGGCCGAGCTGCACGCGGAGCTCCGCGAGCAGATTCAGCACCTGCGCCTGTACCGATACGTCAAGGGCGGATACCGGCTCATCGAAGACGATCAGCTGCGGCTCGACGGCGAGCGCCCTGGCGATCGCCACCCGCTGGCGCTCGCCGCCGGATAGGGTCGAGGGAAGGCGCCGCGCATACGACTCGGGCAGGCCGACCTGGCGCAGCAGCGCGCGCACCCGCGCCTCCGTGGCGCCGCGCGTGTAACCATTCGCACGCAGCACCTCGGCCAGGGCCTTGCCGGCCGATTGCTTTGGGTCGAGTGAGGAGTACGGATCCTGGAAGACCATCTGCACCGTCTTCCGTAGCTTAGGTCCCCTTGTGTATCCCGTCGCCGCGTTCCATTCCCCGACCCCGTCGACGCGGATCGAGCCAGAGGTCGGCTGCTCGAGTCCGACCAGGCAGCGGCCGAGCGTCGTCTTCCCTGAGCCAGACTCGCCAACCAGCCCGACGCTCTCACCCCGGCCGATGCTGAGGGAGATGCCGCGCAACGCGTGCACCTGGTGGGAGCTGCGCCCGCCCGCAAAGACTTTCGTCAGCCCTTCGATGGTCACGAGCGGCCGCTCCTGTTCCTCGACCCTGGTCGCGGACTCGCGCTCGACGAGCAGCACATCAAGTTGCGCCGAGATCTGGCCGGCGATCTCCGGCACGCGCACGCACGCCGACCATCGCCGCGGCGCCACGGCGGCGAGCGGCGGCGCACCGGTGCGGCAACGGTCGGTCACCCACCGGCAGCGGGGCGCGAAGACGCACATACCGGCGACGTCGTCTGGTTCCGGCACGCTGCCCTCGATCACCGGCAGGTGGGCCAGCGTGCGGTCGACGGGCGGGTCAGAGGTGAGCAGCCCGAGCGAGTACGGGTGCAGCGGGCGGCGTTCGAGCTCTCGGGCCGGCGCGGTCTCCACGATGGTCCCCGCGTAGAGGACGTAGACCCGCGAACAGACCGAGAAGGCGACGCGCAGGTCGTGGGTGATCATGATCAGGCCCATACCGCGCGCCTCCTGCAGCGAGCGCAGCAGCGCGAGGATCTGTGCCTGCGTCGTCACGTCGAGGGCGGTCGATGGCTCGTCGGCGATCAGTAGCGCCGGGTCGCGCGCCAGCGCGGCGGCGATCGCCACGCGCTGCCGCATGCCGCCGGAAAGCTGGAATGGGTAGCGGTGTGCGACGTCGGGGTCGTCGATGCCTACCTCGGCCAGACGGCGAACGGCCTCAGCACGGTATGAGCGCCAGGGCCGGCGGCGCTTTGAGGCGAGCACCAGCCCCTCGATAATATGGTCGCCGACCCGCAGCAGGGGGTTCAGCATGGTGAACGGATCCTGGTAGATGAGCCCGATCCCGCCGCCGCGGATGCGCTCCATCTCGCGCCGCGATGCCGACATCAGGTCCAGGCCCTGGTAGGTGATGCTGCCAGTGGCGGTGACGCCCTCTGGGAGCAGGCGCATGATGGCCTTGGCGAACATCGACTTACCGCTGCCGGATTCGCCGACGATGCCCACGGTCTCCCCCTGCGCCAGGTCCAGGTCGACACCCGAGAGGATGGTGCGAAAGCCGCCTTCAGCGGGTCGTCTAACGCGGACGTCGCGAGCGACGAGGAGAGGCTCACCGCTCATCGCCGCACCGAGGCCTGGGTGTAGCGCTCGTAGATCCAGTCGCCGATCAGGTTGACCGACGTGGCGAGCAGGACGATGGCCAGCCCCGGCGCGAGCGCGGCCCAGGGATTCGCGAACAGCACGCGCTGGCCCTCCGTCAGCATCAAGCCCCAGTCGGCCGTGCCCGGCTGCGAGCCAAGGCCGAGAAAGGCAAGCCCGGCCAGGGCAACCAAGTTTGAGCCGAAGTCGACGGCGAAGTCGGCGAGCAGGATGGGCAGGATATTCCTGCCGATGTGCACATACATGATCCGCCACCCTGGCACACCCGCCAGGCGCAGCGCCTCCACGTACGGGAGGTTGCGCTGGCCGAGGGCGCCGCTGCGCACCAGCCGGATATCGCCCTGGACGTTCAGCAGACAGAGCACCGCCACCGCGATCCAGTAGCCGCCCTGGACGACGGTCACCACGACGATGGCGATCAGCAGGCCGGGCAGGGCGAAGAAGAAGTCGACAATACGCATCGTCACCGTATCGAGCAGTCCGCCGATATAGCCGGTCCCGATGCCGACGAGCCCGGAGATGAGGAAGCCGCTCACGGCGATGATCACCGGCCCGACGAGGGCAGGTTGTGCGCCGGCGATGACGCGGCGGAAGACGTCGCGCCCCAACTCGTCGGTGCCGAGCCAGTGGTCGGCGGTCGGCGTCACGCCGATCGACAGCGGATCCGTATCGCTGATCGAGCCCGGGAATAGCAAGCGGCCGACAAGTGCCGCCAGGATGACAATCGTCACAAAGGCAATGCTGAGCGCGATCAGCGGGGGGACGCGCCAGCGTGTGCCGAAGCGTGCACGGGGCCGCCGCAGCGCCAGCGCCGTCACGACAACCTCCCGAAGCTGACGCGTGGGTCGATTGCCACGTAGAGCAGGTCGATGATGATGTTCGCGCAGACGACCCAGATCGCCACGACCAGGACGATCCCCTGGATCACCGGGATGTCGGTGTTGTTGACCGCCGTGACTAGCAGCCCGCCAATGCCGGGGATGCCGAAGACGGCCTCCACAAACACCGTCGCCGTCAGCGCCGAGGTGATCAGCAGTCCGGATGCGGTCAGGATCGGGATCAGCGCATTCCGCAGGACGTAGCGCGTGTAGATCCGCCGCCGAGGAACACCGCGGGCGCGCGCAAAGGCGACGTGATCCATCTCCATTTGCTCGAGCATCGCAGCGCGCGAGATCTTCGTCACGAAGCCAAGCGGCGCCAGCGCCATAACCACTCCGGGCAGGATCAGATGCATCAACTCGTCAAGACCGCCGTTACCCAGGCCCTCGACCGGGAAGATCGTCCAGTGAATGGCGAAGGCATACAGGAGGACGATGGCCAGCACGAAGCTGGGGAAGCTGCCGGAGAAGATGCCGAGCGCCACGGCCAGATGATCGGCGAAGCGACCACGGGATCGGGCCGCTAGCATCCCCAGACTGATGCCGATGGTGAGTGAGATGACGATGGAGATCGCGTTTAGGACTAGCGTCACCCCGAAGCGTTGCTGAAGTTCGGAGACCACCGGTTGGCTGGTGTA
>Ga0070740_10004251_pt1 | contig 14283 bp, 14 predicted proteins | sample Coa_R2_FD_67286 | JGI IMG/M metagenome (GOLD analysis project Ga0070740, IMG submission 67286) | Surface soil microbial communities from Centralia Pennsylvania, which are recovering from an underground coalmine fire - Coalmine... | ecosystem: Environmental > Terrestrial > Soil > Unclassified ... | reverse complement strand
GATCCCTTATACGGTCGATGGCGACGGTTTCTTCACCGACCAGGCGCCCGGCTTCCAAGGCAAGCGCGTCATCACCGGCGAGGGCGCGAAGGGCGATGCCAACGAGGCGGTGATCGCCGCGCTCAAGGCCGCCGGCGCGCTCATCGCGCGCGGCCGGCTCACGCACCAGTACCCGCATTCCTGGCGCTCGAAGAAGCCGGTGATCTTCCGCAACACGCCGCAATGGTTCATCGCGTTGGACCAGGACATCGACGCGCCCGGCGACACGCTGCGCGCCCGCGCGCTCGCCGCGATCGAGGCGACCCGGTTCCTGCCGCCGCAAGGCCAGACGCGGCTCCGCAGCATGATCGAGCAGCGGCCGGACTGGGTGATCTCGCGCCAGCGCGCCTGGGGCGTGCCGATCGCGGTGTTCGTGCGCGAGCGCGGCGACGGCTCCGCCGAGATCCTGAAGGACGAGCGGGTCAACGCCCGCATCGCTGCCGCGTTCGAGGCGGAGGGCGCCGATGCCTGGTACAAGGAGGGCGCGGCCCTGCGCTTCCTCGCGCCCGAGTTCGATGCAACGGAATGGACCAAGGTCGACGACATCGTCGATGTCTGGTTCGACAGCGGCGCGACGCACAGCTTCGTCCTGGAGAAGCGGCCCGAGCTGCAGTGGCCGGCCTCGCTCTATCTCGAAGGCTCCGACCAGCATCGCGGCTGGTTCCATTCCTCCCTCCTGGAATCCTGCGGCACGCGCGGCCGCGCGCCCTATCGCGCCGTCCTCACGCACGGCTTCCTGCTGGACGAGAAGGGTTTCAAGCTCTCCAAGTCGTCCGGCAACGCGTTCTGGCTCGCCGACTCGCTCAAGGAGCACGGCGCCGACATCCTGCGGCTCTGGGTGGTGGGGTCGGACTATACCGAGGATGTGAGCTTCGGCCCCGAGGTGCTGAAGCATCACACCGAGGCCTATCGCCGGCTGCGCAACACGCTGCGCTATCTGCTGGGCAACCTCGCGGGCTTCGACGAGCGCGAGCGCGTCGCGCCCGCCGCGATGCCGGAGCTCGAGCGCTTCGTGCTCCACCGCCTCGCGGAGCTCGACGCCGAGGCGCGCGCCGCCGCCGCGTCCTACGATTTCCACACGCTTTTCACGGCGCTCCACAATTTCTGCGCGGTCGATCTCTCGGCCTTCTATTTCGACGTGCGCAAGGACGCGCTCTATTGCGATCCGCCCGAGGCGCCGCGGCGGCGGGCGGCGCGCACCGTGCTCGACCGCGTGTTCGACTGCCTCGCGCGCTGGCTCGCGCCGATCCTGTGCTTCACCGCGGAGGAGGCCTGGCTCGCGCGGCACGGCGAGGACGCGGGGACGAGCGTGCATCTCCAGCTCTGGCCCGACGTGCCGGCGGGGTGGCGCGATGCCGCGCTCGGCGCGAAATGGAGCCGGATCCGCGAGCTCCGCCGGGTCGTCACCGGCGCGATCGAGCTCGAGCGGGCGCAGAAGCGGCTGGGCTCGAGCCTGCAGGCCGATATCGAGCTGTTCGCCGACCGCGACTCGGTGGCGGCCCTGGCCGGGCTCGATCTCGCGGAGATCTGCATCACCTCGGCCGGCACGGTCCGCGCCGCGCCGCCGCCGGGCGACGCATTCGCCCTGCCGGACGTTCCCGGCATCGGCGTGCGGATCCGCCGCGCGCAGGGCGAGAAGTGCCAGCGCTGCTGGCGCATCCTGCCCGAGGTGGGCGAGGACGCGGCGCATCCCGATCTGTGCCGGCGCTGTGCCGACGCGGTGGCGGGATTGGGCGTGCCGGCCGCGGCCGGGGGCGGCTAGCATGCGCCTGGGGCTTGCGATCGCGGTGGTCGTGGCGCTGGCCGACCAGGCATCGAAGGCATGGGTGCTGAAATTCTTCGACCAGCATCCGGGCGCGCCGCTCGCGCCGGTCACCTCCTATTTCAATCTCGTGCTGACGATGAACCGCGGCATGAGCTTCGGCCTCTTCAGCAGCGGCGCGATCAACGCGCTGATCTTTGCGCTCGTCGCCGCCGCGATCGTCGCGGCGCTGCTGGCCTGGCTCGCCCGGACCGGCGACCCGCTGCTACGCTCGGCGATCGGCCTGGTGATCGGCGGCGCGGTGGGCAACGTCGCCGACCGGCTCGTCCGCGGCGCCGTGGTGGATTTCCTGGACTTCCATCTCGGCGCGCTGCACTGGTTCGCGTTCAATCTGGCCGACGCAGCGATCTCGGTCGGGGTCGCGCTGATGGTCATCGATGGCTTGCGCAGCCGGCGGGAAGCGCGTAATTAGGGGCCCAACGGAGTATTCGCGTGTCCAGTCTTTCGAAATATTCAGCCTTCACCGTGGCGGCCTTTGCCGCCGTGGCGCTCGCGGGGTGCGAGGACTTCAATCGCGCCATCGGCAAGGAAAAAGTGATCCCGGACGAGTTCGCGGTTGTGTCGCGCGCGCCGCTGGCGGTGCCGCCGGACTTCTCGCTGCGGCCGCCGCGTTATGGGGCGCAGCGCCCGCAGGAGACGCCGGCCGTCGAACAGGCGCGCCAGACCGTGTTCCGCGCCGGCGACGACCAGCAGGGCAAGCTGCCGCCCCCGACCGAGAAGCGCAGCCCCGGCGAGGGCGAGCTTCTGCGCGAGGCGGGCGCCGCGAACGCGCCCAGCGACATCCGGCAGCTCGTCGACAGCGAGGCGACCTCGGCCAACGATCTGAGCGACAGTTTCGTCGACAAGCTCGCTTTCTGGCGCAAGCCGCCGGCGGATTCGCCGGACAAGGTGATCAATCCGTCCGAAGAGGCGGAGCGCCTGAGGAACCTGAAGGAAGCCGCCAAGCCCGAAGCGCCGGCCGCAACCGCCGCGCTGAGCGGCACGCCGGCGATCGAGCGGACCAAGCCGGAAACATCCTGGCTGGGAAGCCTGTTCTGACCCGGACCCGCCGACTCGCGCGGCGGATCGACATGCAGGAGTATTGCCATGAGGCGCAGCGCGCTCGTCGCCACGATTCTTGCCGCGCTGACGCTTTCCGCCGGCGCGGCGCGCGCGAAGATGTTCGAGGCCGACCAATTCACCCTCGCCAACGGCCTCGAGGTCGTGGTGGTGCCGAACCACCGTGCGCCGATCGTCACCCAGATGGTGTGGTACAAGGCCGGCGCCGACGACGAACCGCGCGGCAAGACGGGGATCGCGCATTTCCTCGAGCACCTGATGTTTCGCGGCACGAAGGCGACGCCGCCCGGCGCGTTCTCGCGCATCGTCGCGGAGAATGGCGGCAACGACAACGCCTTCACCACGGACGACTACACCGCCTTCTACCAGAACGTCGCCGCCGACCGGCTCGAGCTCGTGATGAAGCTCGAAGCGGACCGGATGCAGAACCTCGTGATCGATGACGCGGTGGTCCTGCCCGAGCGCAAGGTGATCATCGAAGAGCGGCACATGCGGATCGACAACAGCCCGTCGGCGCTCCTCAACGAGCAAGCCAACGCCGCGCTCTATCTCAACCAGCGCTACCACGATCCGGTCATCGGCTGGGAGAGCGAGATGCGCGGCCTCACCACGGCCGACGCGCAGGCCTTCTACCGCACCTGGTACGCGCCGAACAATGCGGTGCTCGTGGTCGCCGGCGACGTCACCACGGCGCGGGTGCGCGCGCTCGCCGAGAAGTATTACGGGCCGATCCCGAAGCGGCCGGTGCCGCCGCGCATCGCGCTCGCGGAACCGCCCAAGGTCGCGGCGACGCGGCTCACCATGAAGAGCAGCCGCGTCGCGGAGACGAGCTGGACCCGCTCCTATCTCGCGCCCAGCTACCAGAGCGGCGAGACGAAATACGCCTATGCGCTGCAGGTCCTGGCCGACGTGCTCGGCGGCAACGCGACCGCGCGGCTCTACAAGACGCTGGTGGTCGAGAAGGGCATCGCGGTCTCGGCCGGCGCCTTCTACGACCCGGCGCTGCGCGGCCTCGCCGCGTTCGGGATCTATGCCACCCCGCGGAAGGACGTGCCCCTGCCGCAGTTCGAGGCGGCGGTCGAGACGCTCGTCAAGGACGTGGTCGAGAACGGCGTCACCGCCGACGAGGTTGAGCGCGCGAAGAAGCGCATGCGAACCGCGGCGATCTACGCCCAGGACGGGGTCGGCGGCCCGGCGCGCATCGTCGGCACGGCCCTGGTCGATGGCCGCAGCCTCGACGATGTCCAATCCTGGCCCGATCGCATCGGCGCCGTCACGCTCGACGAGGTGAACCAGGCGGCGCGCCTCGTGCTGCATGACGACACCGCCGTCACCAGCGTCCTCCTGCCGCAGCCCACATCATGATGCTCGCCCGGCTTCTCGCGTTCCTCTTCCTCGGCGCCGCCTTCGCCCCCGCGGCGCACGCGATCGCGATCCAACAGGTGACCAGTCCGGGCGGCATCACCGCCTGGCTGGTCGAGGATCACAGCCTCCCGATCGTGACCATCAATCTCGCGTTTCGCGGCGGCGCGGCGCTCGATCCCGACGCCAAGGCCGGACTCGCGGACCTCGCCACCGATCTCCTCGACGAGGGTGCGGGCGAGCTCGATTCAAATGCGTTCCACGCCAAGCTCGAGGACATGGCGACGAGCCTCTCCTTTGCCGCGGGCGAGGACACGATCGGCGCGTCGATGCGCACCATCACCGCCAATCTCGACGCGTCGTTCGACCTGCTGCGGCTCTCGCTCACCGCGCCGCGCTTCGATGCGGACGCGGTGGCGCGGGTGAAGCGCCAGGTGCTCGCCTCGATCGCGCATGACGAGCATCAGCCGCGCAGCGTCGCCAACCGGCTGTGGCGCAAGGCCGAGTTCGGCGACCATCCCTATGCGCGGCGCCTGCGCGGAACCGCCGAGACCATCGGCCGCATCGACGCCGAAGACCTGCACAATTTCGTGCGGGAGCGGTTCGCCAAGGACGTGCTGATCGTCGGCGTGGTCGGCGACATCGCGCCAGATCCGCTCAAGGCGCTGCTCGACAAGACGTTCGGCGGCCTTCCCGCGCACGCGGCCCCGGGCACCGTGCCGCCGCTTCAGGTCGATCCCAAGGGCGAATTGCTGCTCGCGCGTCTCGATGTTCCGCAGAGCGTGGTGGTGTTCGGCCAGCCCGGCATCAAGCGCGACGATCCCGACTGGTACGCGGCGCTGCTCGTCAACGACATCCTCGGCGGCGGCGGGTTCAGCGCGCGGCTCACGCGCGAGGTGCGCGAGAAGCGCGGCCTCGCCTATTCGGTCTACAGCGCGCTCGATCCGTTTCAGGCGGGCGGCGCGATCATCGGCAGCGTCGGCACCGAGAACGCGCGCGTCGCGCAGTCGATCGACCTGATACGCGCCGAATGGAAGCGCATGCGCGACGAAGGCCCGACCGCGAAGGAACTCGCCGACGCCAAGACCTATCTCACCGGCTCCTTCCCCCTGAGCCTCGATTCGACCGGGCGCATCGCCGCGGTCCTGGTGGTGTTGCAGCGCGACCGGCTCGGCATCGACTATCTCGCGCGGCGCAACGCGCTGATCGACGGGGTGAGCCTCGCCGACGCAAAGCGCGTCGCCCGGCGGCTGCTCGATCCCGCCGCCCTGACCTTCGTCGTGGTCGGCGCGCCGCCGGACCTGCCGGGGGCGCAGCTGGTGGACGCCGGCGGCAGCGGCGCGCGCGCCGCATCGCCTCGCTTGCCAGGCGCGCGCCCGCAGCCCTAATCTCCCGCCATCGAGGGAGAGAGAAGCGATGACCGCACGTACCGCACCGCTGGCCGGAACCCGTGGCCTCGCCGCAGCCTTGCCGGCCGTTATGGCGCTGCTGGTCGGCGCCTTCCTGGTCCTGGCGGCGGGGTTCTCGCCGATCGCGGTGATCCACAACGCGACGCACGACGCGCGTCACGCGATGTTCCCCTGCCACTGAGCGCGTTCTTGACGCGGCGCATCTTCGCGACCGGCCTCATCGCCGGACTGCTCGCCGGACTGGTGTTGAGCGCGCTGCATTGGGCGCGGATCGATCCGCTGATCGCCCGCGCCGAGGTCTATGAGAGCGCCGCCGTGGAACCGGCGCACAGCGCTCACGCACAGGCCTGGGAGCCCGAGGGCTGGCAGCGCCCGGCTCTCACCTTTCTCGCCAACCTGGTCATCGCGACAGGATTCGGACTGATGTTGAGCGGCGCGTTCGCGGTGCGCCAGACCGCGTCGGGCAAGGCGCCCGACGCGCGCGAAGGACTGCTCTGGGGCATCGGTGGATTCGCCGCGTTCGCGCTGGCGCCAGCCGTGGGGCTGCCGCCGGTGCCGCCGGGCATGGCGGGCGCGGCGATCCTGGCGCGGCAGGGCTGGTGGCTCGCCACCGCGATCGCCACCGCTTCCGGTCTCCTTCTGCTGGTGTTCCCGCGCGGCTGGGCGTGGCGCGTCGCGGGCGCAGGGCTCATCCTCGCGCCGCACGTGGTGGGCGCGCCTGAGCCGCCGCCCGGCGGCGATGCCGTGCCCGCGGCGATCGCGGCGCAGTTCACCACCCTGTCCCTCGCCGCGGCGGCCTTGTTCTGGCTCACGCTCGGCGGGATCGGCGGCTGGCTCTACGCGCGGCTCGAGCCGGAGGCCTGATCCCCTTCGCTTTGCCTTGGCGCGCGCCGCTTGGCAGAATGGCGGCCGCATGACCATCCGCCAGCTTCCGCCCGTCGTGGTCAACCGCATCGCCGCCGGCGAGGTGGTGGAGCGGCCGGCCGCGGCGGTGAAGGAGCTGGTCGAGAACGCGATCGACGCGGGCGCCAGCCGCATCGAGGTGACGCTCGCCGAAGGCGGCCAGGCGCTCATCATCGTCAGCGACGACGGCTGCGGCATGAGTAGCGAGGAATTGCTGCTCGCGGTCGAGCGCCACTGCACCTCGAAGCTGCCGGACGACGACCTCTTGCACATCCGGAGCCTCGGCTTCCGCGGCGAGGCGCTGCCCTCGATCGGCGCGGTGAGCCGCCTGGCGATCACCACCCGCCGCGGCGATGCCGCCTGGCGGCTCGCGGTCGAAGCCGGCGTAAAAGGCGAGCCCGCGCCCGCGGCGCATCCGGCCGGCACGCGCGTCGAGGTGCGCGACCTCTTCTATGCGACGCCGGCGCGGCTCAAGTTCCTGAAATCGCCGCGCGCCGAGCGCGACCAGGCGGTCGATGCGGTGGCCCGGCTCGCCATGGCGCATCCGGCGATCGCCTTCACGGTCACCGGCGAGGAGGGGCGAGTGCTGCTGCGCCTGCCGCGCGCGGAGGGCGCGGACGCGCGGCGCGAGCGCCTCGCCGCGATCCTGGGGCGCGACTTCGCCGACAACGCGCTCGCCGTCGAGGCGGCGCGCGACGGGCTCAGGCTCAGCGGCCTGGCCGGGCTGCCGACGCTCAACCGCGCCACGGCGCGCGCGCAGTATCTCTTCGTCAATGGCCGGCCGGTGCGCGACAAGCTCCTGGTCGGCGCGGTGCGCGGCGCCTATCAGGATTTCCTCGCGCGCGACCGGCACCCGATGGTGGCGCTCTTCCTCGACTGCCCGGCCGAGGACGTCGATGTCAACGTGCATCCCGCCAAGGCCGAGGTGCGGTTCCGCGACGCGGGCGCGGTGCGCGGCCTCATCGTCGGCGCGCTGCGGCACGCGCTGATGGCCGCGGGCCACCGCGCCGCCACCACCGTGGCCGAGGCGGCGCTCGCCGCCTTCGAGCCGCATTCCGGCCGGCCCGTCGCGCCGGGCTTCGCACCGCTCCTCCCGCGCCGTCCCGGTTTCTCCGAAGCGGCGGCGGCTTACGAGTTCCAGGCGCCGCTCGCCCCCGCCGCGCGCCCCGCGCAAGAGGCCGCGCGCGACGCAACATCGTTCCCGCTCGGCGCGGCGGTGGCGCAGCTCCACGAGACCTACGTGGTGGCGCAGACCGCGAGCGGCATCGTCATCGTCGATCAGCACGCGGCGCATGAGCGCCTCGTCTATGAGCGCATGAAGGCGGCGCTCGATGCGAGCGGTGTGCCGCGCCAGATCCTGCTGCTGCCCGAGGTGGTGGAGCTTGGCGAGGCCGCCGTGTCGCTGCTCGCCGCGCGCGCCGCGGAGCTCGCGGAGCTGGGCCTCGTGCTCGAGCCGTTCGGCGCGGGCGCGGTGGTGGTGCGCGAGGTGCCGGCGCTGGTGCCGGGGCTCGAGGTGCAGGGGCTGGTGCGCGACCTCGCCGAAGAGCTTGCCGAATTGGGCGACGCGCTCGCCTTGAAGGAGCGGCTCGAGAGCGTGTGTGGCACGATCGCCTGTCACGGCAGCGTGCGCGCCGGCCGCCGCCTCACCCAGCCCGAGATGGACGCGCTGCTGCGCCAGATGGAGGCGACGCCGCATTCCGGCCAGTGCAACCACGGCCGCCCCACCTATGTCGAGCTGAAGCTCGCCGACATCGAGCGCCTGTTCGGGCGGCGGTGAGTCAGCGGGCCGAACGCAGGAACGCGAGCTGCGCCGCGCCGTAGCGCCGCGTCTCGAGCAGCGTGAAGCCCGGCGGCGGGGCGAAGGATGCGCGGGCGGCGAGTTCCACCACGATGAGCGCCGCCTCGGCGAGCCACCCCGCCGCGGCGAGCGCCGTGAGCGCGGGCGCGGCAACCGGCTCGCCGTAGGGCGGATCGAGGAAGACGAGGTCGCAGGGGCCCGACGCGCGCGGCGGATGGAGCGCGTCGGCGGCCATCACCTGCGCGCGCGGCGTCTCGCCGAGCGCCGCGATGTTGCGCTGGAGCGCGGCGCGGGCGGCGCGGTCGTTCTCGAGGAACGTTGCGAAGCGCGCGCCGCGCGACAGCGCCTCGAGCCCCAGCGCGCCGGTGCCGGCGAAGGCGTCGAGCACGCGCGCATCCTCATAGACCGGACGCTCGGCGAAGCGGCCATGCGCCAGGATGTCGAACAAGGCCTCGCGCGCCCGCTCGCCGGTCGGGCGCACGGCGAGGCCGGGCGGCGCCTCAAGCCGTCGCCCGCGATGCTTGCCGGCGATGATGCGCATCGGGCTTGCGGCCGAGCTGTTCGGCGAGGACGCGGCGCGGCACCTCCTCGACCGCGCCGCGCGGCAGGTGGCCGAGCTGGAACGGCCCGTAGGCAATGCGGATGAGCCGCGTCACCGGCAGGCCCAGATGCTCCATCACGCGGCGCACCTCGCGGTTTTTGCCTTCGGCAAGGCTCACGGTGAGCCAGGCGTTGCTGCCCTGCTGCCGCTCGAGCGTGGCGCGGATCGGGCCATAGCGGACGCCGCCGATGGCGGTGCCGCGCTCCAGCGCCGCGAGCCGCGCCGGGTCGGGCACGCCATGCACCCGCACCTTGTAGCGCCGCACCCAGCCGCGCGCCGGCAATTCCAGATCGCGGGCGAGTGCGCCGTCGTTGGTGAGGAGCAGCAGCCCCTCCGAGGCGAGATCGAGCCGCCCGACCGAGACGAGCCGCGGCAGCTCCTTGGGTAGCTTCTCGAACACGGTCGGCCGGCCGCGCTCGTCGCGATGCGTGGTCACGAGGCCCGCGGGCTTGTGGTAGCGCCAGAGCCGCGCCGGCGCGCGCGCAGGGATCGGCTTGCCGTCGACGCGCACGTCGTCGTCGGCATCGACCGTGACCGCGGGGCTCGTCAGCACCGCGCCCGCCACTGCGACGCGGCCCTCGGCGATCCAGCGCTCCGCCTCGCGCCGCGAGCAGAGGCCGGCACGCGCCAGCCGCTTCGCGATGCGCTCGCCCTTGCCCGGCATCTCAGGCGCAGGCGGCGATGAAGGCTTCGAAGATGCGGCGGTCGCCGTCGCTCAGGAGGTATTCGGGATGCCACTGCACGCCGAGGCAGAAGCGGCGCCGCGGGTCCTCGATCCCCTCGATCACGCCGTCCTCGGCCAGCGCGTCGATGACGAGGCCGGGACCGGGGTCCTTCACCGCCTGGTGGTGTGCGCTGTTGACCGGCATCACGTCCATGCCGGTCACGCGGCGCAAGAGCGTGCCCGGCGCGATGCGCACCGCGTGGCCGGGCTCGGTGCGCGGGTTGGGCTGCTCGTGCGCGAGCGCGCCCGGCACCTCGTCCGGGATGTGCTGGATGAGCGTGCCGCCCAGGGCGACGTTGAGCAATTGCTGCCCACCGCAAATGCCGAGCACCGGCCGGTCCCCGGCGACGGCGGCGCGGGTGATCGCGAGCTCGAACGCGGTGCGGCGGTCCTTGGTGGTGACGCTGTCGTGCCGCGTCGCCGCGCCGAACAGCGCCGGATCGACATCGAACGCGCCGCCGGTGACCACGAGCCCGGCGACCAGCGCGAGATAGGCCTCCGCCTGCCCGGGCTCGTGCGGCAGCAGGATCGGCAGGCCGCCCGCCGCGACGATCGCCGCGCAGTAGTTCTCGCGCAGCGCGTACCACGGATGCGTCTTGGAATAGGTCCCGGGCGGCTCGCGATCGAGGGTGAGGCCGATGACGGGTTGTGCCATGCTCGCGCAATCTAGGGCCGCCACCCGCTGCGGACAAGCGAAGGAGGACCGCATTTGAGCCAACCGCCGCCCGCCCGCCCGGCGATCGAGCGCGCGCTGCCGGTGCGGACCTATGACATCGACTTCGCCGGCGTGGTCGGCAACATCGTCTATGTGCGCTGGCTCGAGGACCTGAGGCTCGCGCTGATGGACGAGGCCTATCCGATCGCGCGCGCCCTGGCCGACGACGTGGCGCCCATCCTCCTGGCGACGCGCATCCGCTACGAGCGGCCGGTGACGATCCAGGACGCGCTCCTCGGCCGCATGTGGGTGACGGCGATGGAGAAGGTGCGCTGGACCGTCGCCGCGGAGTTCCTGGTCGGCGGACGCCGGCACGCCGCGGCCGAGCAGGACGGACTCTTCATCCGCCTCTCGACCCGCCGGCCGATCGCGCCGCCGCTCGAACTGCGGCGGCGCTATGCGCCGGACACGCTGCCATGAGCGCGCGCGCGGCCGCGCCGATGGCGCTGGCGCTGGAGGAGGCGGAGCGCGCCTTCGCCCGCGGCGAGGTGCCGGTGGGCGCGGTGGTGGTGGACGCCACCGGCGCGGTGCTCGCCGCCGCGGGCAACCGGGTCGAGGAGCTGCGCGATCCCACCGCGCATGCCGAGCTGCTGGCGATCCGCGCCGCGGCGCGGGTGCGGGGCGCGGCGCGGCTGCCCGATTGCGATCTCTACGTCACGCTCGAGCCGTGCGCCATGTGCGCCGCGGCGATCTCGTTCGCGCGGCTGCGGCGGCTCTATTTCGGCGCGTCCGACGAGAAGGGCGGCGCGGTCGAGCACGGGCCCCGCTTCTTCGCGCAGCCCACCTGCCACCATCGGCCGGAGCTCTATGGCGGCATCGACGGCACGCGCGCGGCGGAGCTGCTGCGGAAATTCTTCGCGCCCCGGCGCTAGACTAGCCGCTACCGCGCGAGCGCGCGCCAGCCGATGTCGCGGCGGCAGAATCCGTCGGGGAAATGGATGCGGTCCACCGCCGCATAGGCGCGCGCCTGCGCCTCGGCGACGGTCTTGCCGCAAGCGACGACATCGAGCACGCGGCCGCCCGCCGCGACGAGCCGGTCGCCGTCGCGCTTGGTCCCGGCGTGGAAGATCGTGACCGCGGGATCGGCCGCCGCCGCCTCGAGGCCGCGAATCTCGCCGCCGCGCTTGGGATCGTCGGGATAGCCCTTGGCCGCCAGCACGACGCAGAGCGCGACCTCGTCCGACCAGCGCAGATCGTAGCTGCCGAGCACGCCGTCGCGCGCCGCGACCATCGCGGTGAGGAGATCGCTCCTGAGCCGCGGCAGCAGCACCTGGCATTCGGGATCGCCGAAGCGGACATTGTACTCGATGAGCTTCGGCCCCGCCGCGGTGAGCATCAGCCCGGCATAGAGCACGCCCTTGAACGGCCGCCCCGCCGCGGCCATCGCCGCGACGGTGGGGCGGATGATGCGGGCCATCACCTCGGCCTCGAGCGCCGGCGTGAGGCAGGGCGCGGGCGAATAGGCGCCCATGCCGCCAGTGTTGGGCCCGGTATCGCCGTCGCCGACGCGCTTGTGATCCTGCGCCGAGGCGAGCGGCAGGGCATGCGCGCCGTCGACCAGGGCGAAGAAGCTCGCCTCTTCGCCGTCGAGGAACTCCTCCACCACCAGCTCCGCGCCGGCCGCGCCGAAGCGCTGCCCAAGGAGCGCGTCGTCGATCGCGGCCTCGGCCTCGGCGATGGTCGCGGCGACGGTGACGCCCTTGCCGGCGGCGAGCCCGTCCGCCTTCACCACGATCGGCGCGCCGCGCTCGCGCAGATAGGCCTTGGCCGCGGCGGGATCGCGGAAGCGGCGATAGGCGGCGGTCGGGATGCCGTGCCGCGCGCACAGATCCTTGGTGAAGCCCTTCGAGCCCTCGAGCGCGGCCGCGGCGGCGCTGGGCCCGAACGCGGCGATGCCGGCCTGTTCCAGCCGGTCCACCAGCCCTTCCACCAGCGGTGCCTCCGGCCCCACCACCACGAAATCGATACGCTCGCGCCGCGCCAGCGCGATGATGCCCTCGGCATCGACCGCCGCGACCGGCACGCACGTCGCCTCGGCGGCGATCCCCGGGTTGCCCGGCGCGCAGTAGAGCGCGTCGCACAGGGGCGAGGCCGCGATCGCCCAGCACAGCGCGTGCTCGCGCCCGCCCGAACCGACCACCAGCACGCGCATCCTTCTCCGGCTCCTTTCCGTGGCCGGACCTTGTATCATGCCCGGCGATGACGGAAAGCCCCATCGCCGCCGCACCCACCCGCGTCAATCTGCCCGAATACACGGTCAGCGAGATCGCCGCGCTGCTGAAGCGCACGATCGAGCAGAATTTCGCCTATGTGCGGGTGCGTGGCGAGATTTCCGGCTTCAAGCGGGTCGCCTCGGGCCATTGCTATTTCCGCCTGAAGGACGAGGACGCGGTCCTCGACGGCGTGTGCTGGCGCACCACGCGGCTCGCGATCAAGCCCGAGGACGGGATGGAGGTGGTGTGCACCGGGCGGCTCACCACCTATCCCGGGCGGTCGAGCTACCAGCTCGTGGTCGAGAGCATGGAGCTTGCCGGGATCGGCGCGCTGCTGAAGCTGCTCGAGGACCGCAAGGCGCGACTCGCCGCGGAGGGGCTCTTCGCCGCGGAGCGCAAGAAGAAGCTGCCGTTTCTCCCGGACGTGATCGGGGTCGTGACCTCGCCCACGGGGGCGGTGATCCGCGACATCCTGCACCGGCTCGCCGACCGGTTCCCGCGCCGCGTGCTGCTCTGGCCGGTGGCGGTGCAGGGCGAGAGCGCGGCGGCGCAGGTGGCGGCGGCGATCGAAGGCTTCAACCGGCTCCTGCCCGGCGGCAACCCGCCGCGCCCCGACCTGCTGATCGTGGCGCGCGGCGGCGGCAGCCTCGAGGACCTGATGCCGTTCAACGAGGAGCTGGTGGTGCGCGCCGCCGCCGCCTCGGCGATTCCGCTGATCTCCGCGGTCGGGCACGAGACCGACACGACGCTGATCGACCATGCCGCCGACAAGCGCGCGCCGACGCCGACCGCGGCGGCAGAGATCGCGGTGCCGGTGCGGCTCGAGCTCACGGCCGAGATCGCCGGCAAGGCGCTCCGCCTGCAGAACGCGCTCGGCCGCCATCTCGGCGAGCTGCGCGCGCACCTGCGCGCCGCCGGACGCGGCCTACCCGACCCGCGCAGCCTGCTCGAGGTCGCGACGCAGCGCCTCGACGACCGCGCCGAGCGGCTCGGGCTCGCGCTCCTGCAGTGGCTTCGCCTGCGGGCGCAGCAGCTCGCGGCGAGCGGCCGACGGCTGGCGCCGGGGCTGCTCCAGGCGCAGGTCGCGCGGCTGCGCGAGCGCCTCGGCGACACCGCGCCGCGGCTCGCCCAGGCGGCGCTCCGGCAGATCGAGCGGCAGGACGGCACGCTCGCCAACCTCGCCGGCCGGCTCGCGAGCTGGGAGCAGGCGCAGCGCCAGGTGATGGAGCGCGGCTATGTCCGCGTGCGCGGCGCCTCCGGCACGGTGCTGACCGACGCGGACGCGGTGGCGCCCGGCGCCGCGCTCACGCTCGAGTTCCATGACGGCACCGTCGCCGCCACCGCGGACCGCGGCAAGCGCCCGCGCGGCGCCAAGGAGGAACGGCAGGGGAAGCTGCTCTGATGGGCCGCCCTACGCATGACTGAGCCCCTGCGCGCGCAGCAGGCGGCGGCGGACGCCGCTGCGTCGGTCTGGGTCGCCGCGTCGGCCGGGACCGGCAAGACCAAGGTGCTGACCGACCGCGTCCTGGCGCTGATGCTGCTCGGCAGCGAGCCGGGGCGCATCCTCTGCCTCACCTTCACCCGCGCCGCCGCCGCCGAGATGGCGATCCGCCTCAACGAGCGGCTGTCGCAATGGAC
>Ga0070740_10004248_pt1 | contig 14292 bp, 13 predicted proteins | sample Coa_R2_FD_67286 | JGI IMG/M metagenome (GOLD analysis project Ga0070740, IMG submission 67286) | Surface soil microbial communities from Centralia Pennsylvania, which are recovering from an underground coalmine fire - Coalmine... | ecosystem: Environmental > Terrestrial > Soil > Unclassified ... | reverse complement strand
CAACACGGTCAGGCCGCACTCGGGCCTCGGCCATCTCACGCCGGCGGCCTACGCCACAGCCGGCGCTCCCGCAACGCAACGGGGCGGGCGCTGCCCTACCCCGAGGGCTCCGCGCTCCGCCCCGTTGCTCCGCCGAGCCAATACGGGTCACATCAACCCATGACCCTGCCCATCGCTGGATGAAAGTCGGGGTTCAGGTGAGACACGCCGCCGAATGCGAGAAGTTCCTCATTGGTATCTACCGCCGCGGGGTCGCGGGCGAGGGCCTCGACATGATCTGCGTCGATTATGGCTCGGGCCTGCTCGCAGCCATGCCAAACGTATTCCACCGCACCCGGCTGCAGCGCTGCCCGGCGCACAAGATCGAGAACGTGCTCAACAAGGTTCACAAAGTCGACCAGCCCGACATTAAGCGGGCTGTGAACAGGATCATGAATGACGCCAATGCTCGTGCCGCCCGCTCCACCGCACATCGCTTTGCAGAGCGTTGCGACGAGCGATATCCGGCGGCCGTTGCCTGCCTGCGCGACGACCTCGACGGGCTCTTGACCCGCTTCCCTTACGAAACCGACGCGGAACGCCGCGCGGTACGCACCACCAATGCCGTTGAATGGCGTTTTCGGGAGGTCCGACGAAGGATCCGGCCGACGGGCACGTTCCAGGGCAAAACCAGCATGAACTCCATCTCGTTCGCCGTCTTCACTCACGAAAACAAGTCACAGGGCCTCGGTACTCTCTTCCTGCTGACACAGAACAATTGACGTTACCCTATTTATTTGAACGGCTGCTCCTTATCGAGCCGCATCTTCGCTTCCTTGGCGATCGAGAGGTCGAATAGCTGTTCCCGCGTCACCTTCCTTTCCACGTAGTTGAAGTAGTTGGCCCAGTAGTCCTGCATGTCCATGATGGAGTCGATCGGGGGCATCCCGTCCTTATTGGTGTACGACCAATGTGGTGCAATCGCTTTCACCAATTCAGGCTTATTGAGGAAAGTGTTCTTGGCGAGGATTTGGAGGATCTCCGGGTTCTTGTCGGGCGCGGTGGCCGCCGCGTCGAACTCCTTGACCCCCTGCAGGTACGCCATCGCGAAGCGGATCAGCACATCGCGCTTGTCGTTGAGGAAGCTCCGGTTGACCACGTAGACGCCGATCGAGCTGTTGGGGGCAACGTCATCGCCGCTGGCGACGATCGGACCCCATTTGTTGTTCTGCGCAAAGTAGCTGAACTGATAGGCGAGATCGGTGACGTCGACCTGCTTCTGGCCCAGCATCTTCATCAAATCCGGTTGCGAGACACCGGCGACCCATTGCACATCCTTGCGCGGATCAAGGCCCGCCTTCTGAATGGCACGCGCGGTAGTGTACTGATTGATGCTGCCGACCGCGCCCACGCCGATCTTCTTGCCTTTCAGCTTGGCGAAATCGGCGGTTGACTTGACGCCCCGGTCGTAAATCTCCTGCGTGACGTTGATGGCGGTGTAGCCGTAGCCTGGTTTATTCTGACCGCGGTCGAGTACGATCACCATCGGCGCGCCCTTGGCAACGCTGTTGAAGAACGCCGCATTGGCGGTCATCAGGGAAATGTCGAGCTCTCCCGCGAGCATCGAGGGAACCGCCAGTGCTCCATCATTGAACTTCTTGACCTGAATATCGAGGCCCATCTTCTTGAAATAGCCGCGCTCATTGGCGACGAAGAAGCCGCCGCCCGTGATAAACGGGCCTTCGCCTACCCGGACGACATCGTTGGCGCGAGCGTCGCGCAAAGGCATTAGAGCCATGGACAACGCAAAACCGATACTTACGACCTTCAGTAGACGTGATTGGGTCATGTCCCTCTCCTGTTACTGGTTTAATATTCATCTCGGACGGTCATCCACGGCGCGACCTTGCGGTCAATCCACTGCTGGGACTTGATGACCACTGCACCCACCACCGCAAGTACGACCAGGCTTGCGAACACCTTCTCGGTCTCCATCACTTGGCCGGCCGTAATTAGCAGGTTGCCCATCCCGAGATGACCGGCTCCGCCGATCATCTCGGCGGCGACCACCAAAATGATCGTCACGCCCATGCCGAGATGTAGCCCGGCGAAGATGCTGGGGATTGCCGCGGGAATGACGACCTTGAGCTGCACCTGCCGGCGGTTTGCACCGAGATCCTTGGCCGCCTTGATGAGGCCGCGATCGGCTTGGCGAATCCCGGCGTAGCTGCTGATGACGATTGGGAAAAATGCTGTCACCGCGCTGATGACGATCTTGTAGGCCTCGCCGGTGCCGAGCCAGATCACCAGCAGCGGAATCAGCGCGACTTTCGGCAACGGATAGAGCGCGGCGATCCAGGGATTGGCGACGCGCGCGACGATCCGCGACATTCCCATCAGAATACCGAGGGTCACGCCCGCGACCGCCGCGAGCCCGAAGCCGACGAAAATGCGCACCAGTGTAGCCCCCAGATTGAGGCCGAGCGAGCCGTCGACGATCATACGCATCAGATATTCGGCAATCGAACTCGGCGACGGCAGGAAGATAGGCGCGATCCCACGCCAGCGCACGAGCAGCTCCCAGCCGAGAATGAACACTGCAATGACGATCGAGGGCAGCAAGCGTTCGAGCAACCCCGATGTGTCGGCGTTTCGTGCGGTCATTGTTGTTCCTCCAACGCTCTCGCCTGCTGCGCCATGGACCTCATCACCTCCTCGCGAATGAGATGGAAGGCACGGTCGAACAGTTCGCCGAACGCCTTGGAATTGACCATTTCGAGAGATCGGGGACGCGGCAGATCGACCTTGATGATTTCTTTGATCCGGCCCGGACGCGCCGTCATCACGATTACCTCATCGCCGAGCAGGATCGCCTCCTCGATCGCGTGGGTGACGAACAGAATGGTCTTGCGGGTTTCGTCGAAAATACGCAGAAGCTCTTCCTGCATGACGATCTTGGTCTGCGCGTCGAGCGCGCCAAACGGCTCATCCATCAGCAGGATCGGGCGTTCCAGGATAAGCGCGCGGGCAAGCGCGACGCGCTGGCGCATGCCACCGGACAACTGGCCTGGCAAGTGGTGCTCGAAGCCGCGCAATCCTACCGAGGCAATCAGCGCTTTTGCCCGGTGGTGGCGCTGCCCTTTCGGCACACCCTGCATTTCCAGGCCGAAGGCGACGTTATTGATGACGCTGCGCCACGGAAACAGATTGAGGTTCTGCCACACCATGACCGAGTCGGCCCCGAGCGGCCGTGGTGTCCCCGCCTGCTGGGTGTCGACGATGCGAACCGTGCCGCTCGTCGCCCGCTCCAGGCCGCCCACGATCTGCACGAGCGTGCTTTTTCCACATCCGCTTGGACCGAGCAGGCAGGAAAAACGCCCCGAAGCGAAACGATACGAGAACTTATCGAGCGCGATGACATCGTCATCGTGACGGCCAGGCCAGACCTTTGTCACGTCCTCGACGATCACATCCATCTCGAGGCTCCCGTCATTGGCGTGTCCGCGCGGTCCCCGTTTCAGCTTCGCCGACGTCGGCGCGCCATGCTATCTGCCGACGCCATGTAAGCGCCACGCCGGCTCAAGCCTGCCATCCAATCCGGCGGACTTCAGCACATGCCTGGCAATCGCTTCGGATTCGCGGATGGTCTTTTCGCAATCAGGCATTCTGACAATGACGCCGTCGCGGCAGACAATGTCGCCGTCGACCATCACGATCCGCACGTCGCTGCCTTTACCAGCATAAAGGAAACTTGAAATCGGCCGGTGCATGACGCCGACATGGGGCTTGTTAAGATCAAACACGGCGATGTCCGCGCGCTTGCCGGCTTCTAGCGAGCCAATCTCACGGTCGAGGCCGAGCGCCTTTGCGGCGTTGATCGTCGCCATTTCGATCGTGAGCTCCGCCGGCATCCGAGTCGGATCGAGGTGGCGCACGTGCTGCATAAGTGTGCACACCTTCATCTGCTCGACCATGTCGACGGAGTAATCGACCATCGGACCGTCGGTGCCGAGCGCCACAGTCACGCCCGCGCGCGCGGCATTTGCAAAAGGCGCGATCCCACCGCCGCGAATCGCTTCGCTGCTTGGGGTGTAAACGAAGCTGCAGCCGACCCGAGCCATGTGCTCAATGTCGAGGTCCGTCACGTGGATGCCGTGGATTAGGATCCAGGTCGGATCCAGCAGCCCAAGCTGCATCAGGTAGCGAACATCAGTCCGCCCGGTTTCCCGCAAGTAGCGCAGGAATCCCTTTTCAAGGGAGAAAGTTCCGCCCGCGATGTGGTCGGAGATCTTGACGTTGAGTTTGCGGGCCAGCGCATAGCCACGGCAGATCAAATCCTCGGTCGTCATCCCCGCTGCCACCCAGTGCGCGTTCGACTCGATCGCCATCGCGATGCGCACGCGGCCGTTCATTTTGCCGTCCCAACGGCGGTATTCATCCTCGAACGCACCGAGCGCCTCGTCGAGCGTGAAGGGGTGATGCGGATTGGCGTCCGTCTTGCAGCGAAGTTCCTTGGCGAAGACCTGCCGAATTCCAAGTTCCGCCTGTGGCTCAATGGTAGCGCGCACGAGTTGCGGCGTGGTCGTGGTAACGGAATGGTTCAATGAGCACGTCGTGCCGGTCGCCAGCATTTCCATGGCTGCGACGTAACTCGACGCGCGCATTCCCTCTTCGGGAAGGCGTTGCGCCAGCGGAAGCAAAAAACCACTCACCCAGTCCTCGAGGAGGTAGCCGTCGGCGAGTCCTTTGAACAGCGTATACCAGTGATGCTGGTGCATGTTGATGAGCCCTGGCATCACCAAGCATCCGCTGACGTCGAGAACCTGGTCGAAGCCTGCGGCATTCGGTGTTTCTTTCGCCGGGCCGACCGCCTCAATGATGGTCCCGTCGATCGCGACGAAGCCTCCAGGGTGGACCGCCCGGCTGCCGTCAACCGTTACGACGTAACCGTTTTTAAGAAGTGTGCGTGACATAAGCACTTCCTCGGCAAAAATTCTCGATGTAAAGTATCTTGATGTCAAGAGACCTCGATATTCGTCGCCGCCGCGTCGGACCGGCGACGCAAAACTGCACCTGGGAAATCCGCGCCGTGGACGATTCGATTGAGCTGTTCATGCAGCAGTGGCGCCGGGAACGGCCGGATCTTGATCCCACACCGCTCGGAGTATTTGGCAGGATTCACCGTATCGTCGGGCACTTCAACCGGCGTGCCGACACTTGGCTCAGTGAGTTCGGATTGACATGGGAGAGCTTCAGCCTGATTGTCACACTCCGTCGCGCCGGCAAGCCTTATGCTCTGCGGCCGACAGACCTACTGCGCGAGTCGCTGCTGAGTTCCGGAGCGGTAACGAATCGCATTGATCGCGTCGAAGCGCTTGGGCTCGTTAGGCGCGTTGCCGATCCCGGGGACCGACGCGCGGTAGTTGTACAACTGACACCACGTGGACGCGCACTCGCCGACCGCGCCATCAAGGCGCATTTTGCGGAAATGGAGCGTCTGCTAGCGGGATTGACGACCCGCGAAATACAAAGAGCCGCTATATTGCTGAGCCGATTGCTCTTTTCGTTTGAACAATTGCTTCCTGATCGCCCGAAACGCCGTCGCCGGTCCGGGCACAACTAGTACCCGGAATCACAAATCCGAGAGACGTGGTTTGAGGGGTTTTTGATGGACGGCGGGTTTTGTCCTAACGAAAGGGACGGCGCGCGCGTTGTATCCGGCGACGAAGGCATCGATGTGATCCCTGAGCTGTTGGACGTTGGTGAAGCTGGTACCGGAGAGAGAACCGCGCTGCAGGATGGAGAACCAGATCTCGATCTGGTTGAGCCAGGAGCTGTAGGTCGGCGTGAAGTGGAAGCGAACATTGCGGTGGCGGGCCAGCCATCGATCGCGCTTGGGCTTGTGGGTCGACAGATTGTCGAGGATGACGTGGATTTCCTTGTCCGGATAGTCGGCGACGATGCGGTTCATGAAGTCGAGGAACTCCGCACGCCGGCGCCGCCTGTAATGACCGGTCGTCACTTGACCGGTCGCCACGTCGAGCGCGGCAAACAGCGTCGAGGTGCCGCTGCGTTTGTAATCGTGGCTGCGCCCGCTCAGCGCCCGCCCGTTGGGCAGCCTCAGGTAGCCTTGAGCGCGCTCCAGCGCCTGGATATGCGGCTTCTCATCGACCGCCAGCACGATGGCATCCTGCGGCGGATCGAGGTAGAGGCCGACGATCTCGGCCGCCTTGGCGACAAAGTCCGGATCGTCGCTCTCGCACCACGACTTGCGCGCCGCAAGATCGATCTTGTTCTTGCGCAGAAAACGCCAGATGTACTGATCCGAAACATCGCCCAACATGCGTGCCAGCAGGGGTGCCGTCCAACGGCCATAGCCCGCAGGCGGCGGCTGATCGAGCAGCGAAAGGATGCGCTTGTCGGTCGCGACCGTGTAACGGGGCATTGGTCCGGGCCGCGGCAGGTCGTGCAGCCCGGCCAGCCGATGGCGTGCAAACCGCGTCCGCCAGCGACTCACCCGCCCCGGCTAAGTCCCCAGTTCGGCCGCTATCGAGCGGGTCGACCGGCCCTGCGCCGCCAGCAGCACGAGGCGGGCCCGTTCGACCAGCCCATGTTCAGTCTTCGCAGAGCAGATCATGGCCTCAAGCGCAGACCGCTCCTTCGCCGTCAGCTCGATCGGCGTCGCTTCCTGGATGTTCATCCCACCCTTGAATCACGACCCCGCCTCCAGCGATAGGCGGTACTAGGGCAGGTTCTCCCGAAAGATCACGTCGCTGCGCGGCGCCTCGATGCCATGCATCGGGTCGAGCCCAGCGCGCAGATTGCGGAAGATCGAGACGCAGGCATTGAGCGAGCTCTGCGGATTCTGATTGATCACCGCATCCATCGTTCCGTCCATCAGCAGCGCGCGCGTGTCGTGCGTCAGGCCGTGGCCGACAAAGACCACGTCGTGCTCGCGTCGCGCCTCCTTCAGCGCCTTGCCGACGCCTTCAGCGCCGCCGCCGATATTGTAGATGCCGGCGAGGTCCGGATACTGGCTGAGCAGCATGCGCGTCTGCCGGTAGTTCTTCCCGTCGTCGTCCTGCCCTTCGCGCAGGCCGACGACCTTGATCGACGGAAACATCTCCTCGAACAGATGCAGGAAACCCATCTCGCGCTCCTCGTGCGCGCGATAGCTGAGGCTGCCGGCAATCATCGCCACCTTGGCCGGACGCGGCCCGATGAAGCGGGCGATGAGATAGCCCGCCGTGCGGCCCATCGAGCGGTTGTCGAGGCCGACATAGGCGGCGCGGCGCGAATTGGCGATGTCGGAAATGAGCGTGACCGTCGACACGCCACGCTCGGCGAGCATGTTGACCGCTTCGCGCACCGCCGGATGCTCGAGCGCCATGAAGGCGATGCCGTCGGCGCCGCGGGCATGCTGCATCAAGGCGCGCGCAAGGAGCTCCGGATTGAAGCTCTTGATGAAATCGACGCGGCACTTGACGTTCAGCGGAGCGAGCTGGGCGGCCGAATTCTGGATCAGCCGGCCGAGCTGCGCCAGATAGCGGTTGGTGCCCGCCGGCAGCAGGAAGGACAGCTGCAGCGGCTTCGCGGCGACCACCGCGTCGAGATCGGCGTCGAAAATATAGTCGAGATCGGTTGCCGCCTTCAGCACGCGCTGCACGGTGACGGCGCGCACGCCCGGCCGCTTGTTCAGCACGCGGTCGACTGTCGCAGTCGAGACGCGCGCGAGCCGCGCCACGTCGATGATCCGCGCCCGCCGTCCTGTCTGGTCAGAGCCTTGCAAGGTCACGGGAATTGCCCTTCGCGCGATGAGAGGCCGGCCTGAGATTACATCAAATTACATCATTATTTCGATTTGACAGCTGGGGTACGTGCGCTTTCATTGCACCCAATCCGCGCCCTGACAACATCAAATTGCATCATCGCGGAGCTGCACAGGGAGGACGATCTATGACCAGCTTTTCACGCCGCCGCATGCTGCAGGCGCTCGCCGGCGCCCCCGCCGTCGGCGTCCTCGGCATGCCGCTCATCGCGCGGGCGGCGGACTTCTCGCTGAAATACGGCAACAACCTGCCGCTGACGCATCCGCTGAACGTGCGCGCGCAGGAAGCCGCCGACCGCGTCGCGAAGGAAACGAACGGCCGTGTAGAGATCAAGATCTTCCCCAACAACGAGCTCGGCGGCGACACCGACATGCTGGCGCAGGTGCGCAACGGCGGCATCACCTTCTTCACGCCCTCGGCGCTGGTGATCGCGACGCTGGTGCCGGTCGCCGCGATCAATGCCGTCGGCTTCGCCTTCGCCAATTACGACCAGGTCTGGGCCGCGATGGACGGCGGGCTCGGCGCGCACGTGCGCGCGGCCATCGCCAAGGCCGGGCTGCACACCTTCGAGAAGATCTGGGACAACGGCTTCCGACAGATGACCAGCAGCTCCAAGCCGATCGAGAGCGCCAAGGACATGCAGGGGCTGAAGATCCGCGTGCCGGTGAGCCCGCTCAGCATCGCCATGTTCCAGGCGCTCGGCGCCTCGCCGGTCAGCCTGCAATTCTCGGAAGTTTATTCCGCGCTGCAGACCAAGATCGTCGACGCGCAGGAAAATCCGCTGCCGATCCTGCAGGTGGCGAAGCTCTACGAGGTGCAGAAATACTGCGCGCTCACCAATCACATCTGGGACGGCTTCTGGTTCGTCGCCAACGGCCGTGCCTGGCGCGAGCTGCCGCCTGACCTGCAGAAGATCCTGTCGGACGCGATCAACGACGCCGGCATGAAGCAGCGTGAGGACATCAAGAAGCTCAACGCGTCGCTGCAGGCCGACCTGCAGGCGAAGGGCATGATCTTCAACAAGCCATCGCCCGATTCCTTCCGCGCCAAGCTCCGCGAGTCCGGCTTCTACACCGAATGGAAGAAGCGCTTCGGCGACGACGCCTGGGCGCTGCTCGAGGGCGCGGTCGGCAAGCTCGCCTGATGCGGATGCGGAAGCCGTGACGATGATCTCCGTCGAGGAGCTTGGGACGGCGCACAGCGCGGGGTCTACTCGCGCCATGCAGACCTCGTCCGCGAGTCCCACCATGCGCCTGATCGTCGGCGCCGACCGGGCGCTCACCGCCACGGTGGAATTGGCCGCGGCCGGCCTTCTGCTCGTCGAGATCGCGATCCTGCTCGCGGGCGTCATCGCCCGCTATGTCGTCAACCGCCCGCTAATCTGGTCGGACGAGCTCGCGGGCATCCTGTTCCTCTGGCTCTCGATGCTGGGCGCTGTGATCGCGCTGCAGCGCGGCGAGCATATGCGCATGACTAGGCTCGTGACGTGCGTCGGCGCACAATGGCGCGACCTCCTGGAAGCGCTGGCGATCAGCGCCTCCCTCGCGTTCCTGCTCCTTATCATGCACGCGGCCGTCGAATATGCGCAGGACGAGGCTTTAATCGTCACCCCGGCGCTGGAGATCAGCAATGCCTGGCGCGCCTCGGCCATTCCGGTTGGCATCGGCCTGATGATCGTCGCCGCCACCGGCCGGCTGGCACGCATCAACTCCTTCCGCGCCGTCGTTTCCGCCATTGCGTTGACCGGCGTCGCGGTCGCCGCCTTCTGGCTGGCGGGGCCGGTCTTCAAGCCGCTCGGCCAGATCAATCTGGTCATATTCTTCGTTGCGGTGGTCGCGCTGAACGTCTTCGCCGGCGTGCCGATCGCCTTCTCCTTCGCGCTCGCCACCTTTGGCTATCTCGCGCTCGCTACATCGACGCCCATGCCGGTGCTGGTGGGACGGCTCGACGAGGGCATGTCGCATCTGATTCTGCTCGCGGTGCCGCTCTTTATCCTGCTCGGCGCGCTGATCGAGATGACCGGCATGGCCAAGGCGATGATCGCCTTCCTTGCGAGCCTGCTCGGCCATGTGCGCGGCGGCCTCTCCTATGTGCTGATCGGCGCCATGTATCTCATCTCCGGCATTTCCGGATCGAAGATCGCCGACATGGCGGCGATCGCGCCGGTCCTCTTACCGGAAATGCGCAAGCGCGGCACCCCGCCCGGCGACCTCGTCGCGCTCCTCTCCGCGACCGGCGCGCAGACCGAGACGATCCCGCCCTCGATCGTGCTCATCACCATTGGCTCGGTGACCGGCGTCTCCATCGCCGCCCTGTTCACCGGCGGTTTGCCGCCGGCGCTTGTCCTCGGCATTGCGCTCTGCGCCGTGGTCTGGTGGCGCCATCGCCGCGAGGACCTGAGCCACGTCGTGCGCCTGCCGCTGCGCGACATCCTGCGGCTCGCACTCGTCGCGTCGCCGGCGATCCTCCTGCCTTTCGTGATCCGCACCGCGGTGGTTGAAGGCGTCGCCACCGCGACCGAGGTCTCGACCATCGGCATCGCCTATGCGGTGGCAATCGGCGTTCTGGTCTACCGCCAGTTCGACTGGCGGCGGCTGCGCCCGATCCTGGTCGAGACCGCCTCGCTCACGGGCGCCATCATCCTGATCGTCGGCTGCGCCACCGCCATGGCATGGGGTCTGACCCAGTCCGGCTTCTCCCAGGACCTCGCGCGCTTTATGGCCAGGATTCCCGGCGGCGCCTACGGCTTCCTCGCCGTCTCGATCCTGGTCTTCATCGTGCTCGGCAGCCTGCTCGAAGGCATCCCGGCGATCGTTCTCTTCGGGCCGCTCCTCTTCCCGATCGCGCGCAGCGTCGGCTTACACGAGGTGCATTATGCTATGGTTGTGATCTTCGCCATGGGCATTGGGCTGTTCGCGCCGCCCTTCGGCGTCGGCTATTACGGCGCTTGCGCCGTCAGCCGCATCCATCCGAACGAAGGCATCAAGCATATCGGCAGCTACATGGCCGCGCTGTTCGTCGGGCTGATCATCGTCGCAGCGCTCCCGTGGATCTCCACCGGATTCCTCAAATTCTGAACGCTCGCATTCGCGGAGGCAAAGTTACATCATGAGCCGATTTTTCGGCGAGATCCGGCAGGCCGGCTATGTGGTCACCGATATCGAGGCGGCGATGGACTATTGGAGCCGCGTGCTCGGCATCGGCCCGTGGTTCTACAATCCGCGCGTCCCGATCGTGAACTATACGTATCGCGGCAAGCCCTACGAGGTTCACAACTCGGTCGCGCTCGCCAATTCCGGCCCGCTTCAGATGGAATTGATCCAGACGCGCAACGACGCGCCCTCGATGTATCGAGACTTCCTGCAAAGCGGGCGCACCGGTCTGCATCATGTGGCTTACTGGACGGAGGATTTCGATGCCGATCTCGCGCGGCTCGAGGCGCAGGGGCTGAAGGTCGCCATGGGCGGCGAAGTCGGGGCGCGCGGGCGCTTCGTCTATTTCGACACCGAATACCATCCGGGTACCGTGATCGAGCTTTCCGAGGTCGCAGGCCCCAAGGGCAAGCTGTTCAAGCTCATCCGCGAGGCGTCGATCGGCTGGAACGGGCGCGATCCGGTGCGCCCCTTCCCCGACCTCAGCAAGCTCTAAGACAGCGCCGATGCGCGCCGACCGTTTCGAGGCGACCTATCTGATCGAGACGCCGCTCGATCCGGCGAAAGTCGCCGAGATTATGGCCGGCGAGCAGTCCTGCGGTACCTTTGTGCGCGTCGCGGGCGAGACCGATGCGCTGCGCGAGCGTGCGCGGGCGAGCGTCGAGCGCATCGAGGAGCTGCCCGCGAGCGCGACGCCGAGCCTGCCCAATGCCTTCCTCGATCGCAGCGGCCGCGGCGGACCGTGGCGGCGTGCGCGCGTGACGGTCTCTTTCCCCGTCGCCAATGTCGGCGCGAACCTTCCGACGCTCGCCGCGACCGTTGCCGGTAACCTGTTCGACCTCGGCGAGGTGACCGGCCTGCGGCTCGAGGCGCTGCGGCTGCCGGACGCCTATCGCGTCCAGTTCGCCAAGCCCCGCTGGGGTGTGGAAGGCACACGCCGGCTCACCGGTGTCGGCGACGGACCGCTGGTCGGCTCGATCATCAAGCCGAATGTCGGGCTCTCCGCCGAGGATACCGCGCGGCTCGTCGGCGACCTGTGCGCGGCGGGGCTCGACTTCATCAAGGACGACGAGGTCTGCGCCAATCCGGCCCACGCGCCGCTTGCGCAACGCATCCCCGCCGTGATGGCGCAGGTGCGCAAGCACCAGGACCGCACCGGCAAGCCGGTGATGGTCGCCTTCAACATCACCGACGAGACCGACGCGATGCGCCGCCATGCCGACCTGATCAAGCGCGAGGGCGGCAGCTGCGCCATGGTGAGCCTCAACTGGTGCGGCTTCTCGGCGGTGCAGAGCCTGCACGCCGGCACCGATCTGGCGCTGCACGGACACCGCAACGGCTATGGCGCCTTCTCGCGCCATCCGCTGCTTGGGATTTCCGTCGGCGCGTATCAGACCTTGTGGCGGCTCTCGGGTCTCGATCACCTGCACGTGCATGGCGTCGCGGGCAAGTTCGCGCAGAGCGACGACGAGGTAATCGGGGCGGCGCAGGACTGCCTGACGCCGCTCGGCGCGGACGCAAAGGACCGCGTGATGCCGGTCTTCTCGTCGGGACAATGGGCCGGCACCGCGCCGGCCACCTGGAAAGCGCTCAAGAGCGCCGATCTCCTGTTCCTCTGCGGCGGCGGTATTATGGCGCATCCCGATGGGCCCGCGGCCGGCGTCGCTAGCATCCGCCAGGCGTGGGACGCTGTGCGCGGAGGAAAGGCGCTCGCAGACGTCGCCAAGCCAGAGCTCCAGCGCGCGCTCGCCTTCTTCGGAGCGCGTGCATGAGCGGGCCGCTCGCGCGCTTCGCCTGGTACGGCGACGATTTCACCGGCGCGACCGACACGCTCGCCACCTTCGCCCAGGGCGGCTTGCGCGCCATCCTCTTCCTCGACGTGCCGACGCCGGCGCAGCTCACGCGCGTCGGGCGGCTCGACGCCATCGGCATTGCCGGGGCGTCACGGGCGATGGATCGGCCGGCGATGGAGAAAGCGCTCGCGCCGGTTGGCGAGTTCTTCGCGACGAGCGGCGTGCGCATCCTGCACTACAAGTGCTGCTCGACCTTCGACAGCGCGCCGCATGTGGGCAATATCGTGGTTGCGGTGGACACGCTGCGCCGATATTTTCCCAATCCGCTGGTGCCGGTGATCGGCGGCCAGCCGAGCCTCGGCCGTTATTGCCTGTTCAGCAACCTGTTCGCGTCGGCGGGCGCCTGCAGCAGCGTCGTGCGCCTCGACCGGCATCCGACCATGGCTATGCATCCGGTCACGCCCATGACGGAAGCCGACCTGCGGCGGCATTTCGCGGCGCTCGGCTGGAGCAGGGTCGCCGCCCTGCACTATCCCGCTTACGATAGCGATCACGCTGTCCTCGACGCGCTGCTCGCACGCGCGCTTGCCGATGCGCCGGATGCCGTTCTCATGGACGTCGGCCATGACGATCACCTGGCGCCGCTCGGACGGCTGATGTGGGCGCAGGCGGAGCGGCAGCCGCTCGTCGCCGTCGGCCCGAGCAGCGTGGCACAGGCGCTAGTGCCGCAATGGAAGCGCTCGGCCTCGCGCATCGAGCCGGCCAAGGGCCCCGTCTTCGTCATGGTTGGCAGCCTCTCGCCGGTGACGCGGCAGCAGATGGCGGCATCGCCCTCGTTCGACATGATCGAGGCTGACGCCGCGCGCCTGGTCGCGGATGCCTCGCTCGGCGCGCAAATCCTGGCGGATGCGCTCGGCCGGCTGCGTGCCGGACGGAACGTCATCCTGGCGACGTCGGACGCGGGCGAGCGGATCGCGCATGCCAAGGTCGCGGACGCGACCGCGCAATTGACCGTGCAGGTGGTGCGGCAGTTCCCGCTCAAGCGGCTCGGCATCGCCGGCGGCGACACGTCGAGCCAGGCGGTGAAGGCGCTCGGCCCCTGGGGCCTCACGTATCTGGCCGCTCTCGCGCCGGGCGTCGCGCTCTGTCGCGCGCACAGCGACGATTGCGCGCTCGATGGGCTGGAGCTGATGCTCAAGGGCGGACAGATGGGTCCGCCCGACCTGTTCGAGCAGCTGGTGCACGGCAGCAAGGGAGGCCTTGCGGCCTTAGCAGGCTGCTGAAAAAGTCGTTTTGCGAGGCTGCGGGAGTGTGATTCCGTGCATGTGTCTGATTCCTTTGGACTGGGGTATGCGATGCGCGGCGAAGATCAACGAGCGGAGGGATTTTTCAGCTATGTGCGACTGGAGACGCGGGTTCCAGCCGACCATCCGTTGCGGGCGATCCGCGAGCTGGTTGACGCTGCGGTTGCGGAGTTGTCGCGTTCCTTCAACCAGCTCTATGCGCGCTAAGGGCGGCCGTCGATCCCTCCGGAGCGAT
>Ga0070740_10004247_pt1 | contig 14294 bp, 12 predicted proteins | sample Coa_R2_FD_67286 | JGI IMG/M metagenome (GOLD analysis project Ga0070740, IMG submission 67286) | Surface soil microbial communities from Centralia Pennsylvania, which are recovering from an underground coalmine fire - Coalmine... | ecosystem: Environmental > Terrestrial > Soil > Unclassified ... | reverse complement strand
ATTAATTGCGCGCAATGTAGATGTACGCACATTCAGCAGAGCACTGCGCAGGGAATCGACGGGTCGTGCGTTGCGTCACATCATGCCAAGCAGCCGCGGCAGAAACAGCGTCAGCTCCGGCCAATACGTCACCACCATGAGAAACGCCAGCATCGTCAGCAGCCACGGCAATACGGCGACCGCAAGATCGGTGATGCGCATTCCTGCGATCATTGAGGCAACGTAAAGGTTAAGCCCGACGGGCGGGTGGCAGAGGCCAACCTCCATATTGACGTCGATGACAATGCCGAAATGCACGAGATCGATGCCAAGCCGTTTCGCCGCCGGCGCCAAAATCGGCGCCATGATCAGGATAATCGAGTTCGGCTCCATGAAATTTCCGGCGATCAGCAGCAGCACATTGACCAGCAGCAGGAAGCCGAACCAGCCGAGATGCTGGGCGGTGATCCAGTCGGCCAGCGCCGAGGGGATATTTTCGTTGGTGAGCACGAACGAGAACAGCACCGCATTGGTGATGATGTAGAGCAGCATCGCGCTCGTGTTTGCCGCCCGCAGCAGCACGCGCGGAGCATCTTTGAGCTTGATGGCTTTGTAGACGAACACCGAGATGAAGAACGAATAGACCGCGGCCATCGCCGCCGCTTCGGTCGCGGTGAACAGCCCGCTGTAGATGCCGCCGATAATGATGACGACCAGCATCAATCCCCACAGGCTCTCCCGGAAGGCGCGCCAGGTTTCCAGCCAGGTCGCGCGCTTCATGCGCGGATATTTTCGCGCCTTGGCCAGATACCAGGTGACTCCGCACAGCATCAGCGTGAGCAGCGAGCCCGGCAGCAGGCCGGCGACGAACAGCGCGCCGATCGAGGTGTTGGTGGAAACCGCGTAGACGATCTTCGGAATCGACGGCAGCATCAAGATGCCGAGCGAGCCGGCAACGGTGATGATGCCGGCGCCGAAGCGCATCGGATAGCCGTGCCGCACCATTTCCGGCAGCACGATGGCGCCGATGGCGGCCACCGTGGCGACGCTCGATCCGCACACCAGGGCGAACATCGCGCAGGCCACAATGCCCGCAAGCCCGAGCCCGCCGTGATAATGCCCGATGAGCGACACGGCGAAATTGATCATGCGGCGGGCAACCCCGCCGTGGCTGAGGAAGTGACCGGCGAGGATGAAGAACGGGATCGCCATGATCTCGAAGCTCTCCAGCCCGGTGAACAGCTTCATCGACACCGATTCGATCGGCACGTTGGTGAGGATAAAGGTGAACGTGAGCACCGTGAGCCCGAGGGCAATCGACACCGGCATGCCGGTGACCATGAAGGAGATGAGCAGGAAAAAAAGCGTGAGCGCGCGCAGCCATTGCGGCAGCACGATCGTGCCGGTCGCATGCGCGACACAAATGGCTAAAATGCAAAGCGGCGCCAGTATCAGTGCGAGCGCGAGCGGGTTCGACCAGCGGCTGGGGACCTCGCCATGCGGGCTGGTCGAGGGATGCAGCGCGTCCGTACCGGCGACGCCCTCGACATGGGCTTCATTGTGATGCGGCAGCGTGCCGGTCCAATAGTACCACCAGGCGACCTGGAGGAAGCGGTAGCACATCAGGCCAGAGCCGAGGGGAATCGCCGAATAAATTGCCCACATCGGCCATTCGAGGTCATAGGACTGTTGGCCAGTCTTGAACATCTCGCCGACGAAGGTGAACCCGAACGCCGCAATCGTGGCGGTAAACAGAGCGCCGCACAGGATTGCGAACATGATGACTTGCTTGCGCGAGTTGGGCGGCAGCAAGTTGACCAGCACGTCGACGCCGACATGGATGCCGGTACGCACGCCGTAGGCGGCGCCGAACTTGGCCATCCAGATGAACATGAAAATGCACAATTCCTGCGCCCAGGAGACGTCGAGACCGGTGAGCCAGGAATAAATCGGCCGCAGTATCAGGCCGACCAGCGGTACGCCGTGTGCATCGGCCCATTTGGCGATGTTGATGGAGACGCCGGAGCCGTAGCGATGCAGCACCGCGAAGAAGATGACCAGCGTCGCCGCCGCGATCAGCGTGGCGATCAGCCACTCTTCGAGATGGTCGAGGACGCGATTGATCTGCTTCAGCAAGCCCCAGTCCCCCACTGCGCCAAAACGGCCGGGAGTGCGCTCACCCCCGGCCGATTATTTTTGTTTTTGGCAGCACCCGCCCAGGCTACATCTGAACGGACAGTTCCTTGGAAATCAGGTCGAGCACTTCCTGACCGACGCGGCCTTTGGCCCACTTGTAGGTCGGCTGCATCGCCTTCTGCCAAGCGGCCTTTTGCTCCGGGGTCAGATAGTGAAGAGTCGTCTTGCCGGACTTCTTGATGGCTTCGAGCGCGTCCGCATTTTCCTTCTGCGCGATCGAATTGGTGTAGTCGGTTGCTTCCACCATCGCTTTGTCGAGCTGGGTGCGAATGTCGGCCGGCAGGCCATTCCAGAACTTGGCGTTCACGATCACCGCGTATTGCAGGTGCGCGTGATAGGAAACGGTGATGTCCTTCTGCACTTCGTGGAATTTCTGCGTCAGATAGTTCGACGGGGTATTCTCGCAACCGTCGACCACGCCGGTCTGCAGCGCCTGGTAGACTTCCGAGAAGGCCATGATCTGAGGAATCGAACCGACTTCGCGGAAATAGCGGTCGGCGATCTTGGAGCCGGAGATGCGGATCTTAAGGCCCTGAAAGTCCGATGGATTGAGCAGGGGCCGGTTCGCCGACACCATGTGAAAGCCGTTATCCCAATAGGCGAGGCCGATGATGCCTTTGGCTTCCAGCTTCTTGAACAGCCATTGGCCGATCGGACCCTTCATCGCCTTGTCGTAGGTGGCGTCGTCCTTGAACAGCCACGGCAGATCGAGGGCCTCGAATTCCTTCACGCCCAGCGGCGCGAACTTCGCCGTCGACGGCGCCAGCATCTGCACCGAGCCGAGCTGCAAGGCCTCGATTTCCTCCTTGTCCTTGTACAGGGTGGAATTCGGGTAGACTTCGACTTTGACCTTGCCGTTGGTGTACTTCTCGGCGAGTTCCTTGAACTTGAGCGCGCCCTTGCCCTTCGGCGTGTCGTTGGCGACGACGTGGCTGAACTTGATGACGATCGGGTCGGCGTTTGCCGCCGCAGGAGCAGCGACGGCGGCAGCCAGCGCCGCCGCCAAAATCCATTTGCGCATGATCTTCCCCCAGAGCGTGGTTCTGCCGCAGCCGGCCTTTTAGTGGTTTTTCAGCCGGTTACGTTGCTTTGAGGATGACACGCAGCCGATGGGCCGGCAAGTGCGGCGTTTGGCGGCATTGCGCCGAGTTCAGCGTGGCCCGCGTTAATTGAGCGCCGCCAGAACCGGCCCCAGGCCCATTTCCTGCGCCAGCGCCATGGCTTCCTGCTTCTGGTCGTCGCGCAGGCGCGCGATCAGCGGCCGCGCCGCATGCGCCAGGCGCTGCACCGCCGTCGCGTTGAGCACGACCGACACCACGCGATGGCTGACGCGGCGCACGAAACTTTCGGGTTCCGCATGCGTCTGTCGCCGCGCAATGTCGCGCAGCGCGGCCTCGACCGGGGGCCAGTACGGTTCCTGCTCGGGCGTGAGATGCAGCACGCGCTTGACCCGCGCAACGTCGACGGCGGCGATCTCATCCGCGCTGTAGCCGGCGCCCTGGCCGGCGTAAGAGGGCGGCGCCGCCAACACCAACAACAACAACCCGAGCGTCGCGAGCCCAACCCCGCCCGCGAAAATTTGCTTCCTCATTTTTGAAATCCCCGTTCGATTGTGGCGTGCGGGACGTAGCCACGAAATTCGGTCCCCAGCGGGGGGAAATGCGGTCAAATTGTGATTTTTCGGTTCCCGCGGAACGGATGACCGCGAAGCAAAACGTCCTCGGGCCGCATGCAAGCCGGACCCGAGGACGCGAGAGACGACGTGCGCTCAGCCTACGTCTTGCGAGTGAATCCGCCTTTCGACCGCTGGCGTCTTGTTGCGCTTCGAGGTCAGCTTATTGAGCGCACCGAGATACGCCTTCGCCGAAGCGACAAGGGTATCCGGGTCGGCGCCGCGCGCCGTAAAGGAGCGGCCGTCCTGAAATAGCCTGACCGACACTTCGGCCTGCGCGTCGGTGCCCTCGGTCACCGCGTGAACTTGGTAAAGCTCGAGCTTGGCTTCGTGCGGAACGAGCGTGTGGATGGCGTTGAAGATCGCATCCACAGGGCCGTTTCCGCTCGATTGAGTGGTGACATGCCTGCCGTCGATCTCCAGTGTGAGCGTCGCGGTCTGTGGTCCCATGGTGCCGGCAATCACCGTCAGCGAGACGATCTTGATGCGGTCGTGCGCGGTCGCGATTTCCTCGTCGACCAGCGCTTCGATGTCCTCGTCATAGATTTGCTTCTTGCGGTCGGCGAGCGCTTTGAAACGCACAAAGGCATCTTCGAGCTGATTACCCGCGAGCTGGTAACCGAGCTCTTCAAGCTTGTGCACGAAGGCGTGCCGGCCTGAGTGCTTGCCCATCACCAGCGAGGTCTGCTTCACGCCGACGCTCTCTGGCGTCATGATTTCGTAGGTCTGCGCATTCTTGAGCATGCCGTCCTGATGGATGCCGCTCTCATGGGCGAAGGCGTTGCGGCCGACGATCGCCTTGTTGTACTGCACCGGGAATGATGTTGCCGCCGAGACGAGTTTCGAGGCGCGCGTCAACATTGTCGTGTCGATGCCGGTAACGAATGGAAACTTATCGTTCCGCGTTTGGATTGCCATTACGACCTCTTCCAACGCTGCGTTGCCGGCACGTTCGCCGATGCCGTTGATCGTGCATTCGATCTGTCGCGCGCCACCCATAACGCCGGCGAGCGAATTGGCGACCGCCATGCCGAGATCGTTGTGACAGTGCGTGGAAAACCGCGCCTTGTCCGAATTCGGCACGCGCTCGCGTACCGTCTTGAACAAAGCGAGATACTCTTCCGGCGTGGTGTAGCCGACGGTATCGGGAATGTTGATGGTGGTGGCGCCGGCGTTGACGGCAGCTTCAACGCAGCGGCAGAGGAAGTCGATCTCGGTGCGGGTTCCGTCTTCCGAGGACCATTCGACATCGTCGGTGTGGCTGCGGGCGCGGGTAACCTGGGCGACGACCATTTCGAACACCTCGTGCGGCTGCTTTTGCAGCTTGTATTTCATGTGCACGGGCGAGGTGGAGATGAACGTATGGATGCGCTTGCGCCTCGCCGGCTTGATGGCCTCGGCGCAGCGGTCGATGTCCTTGAAAGCGGCGCGGGACAGGCCGCAGATCACCGCCTTTTTGGAACGTTTGGCAATCTCTTGGACGGCGGCGAAATCGCCCTCCGAGGCGATCGGGAACCCGGCCTCGATAATGTCGACGCCCATGTCGTCGAGAAGCTCGGCAACTTCGAGCTTCTCCTCATGCGTCATGGTAGCGCCGGGGCATTGTTCGCCGTCACGCAACGTTGTGTCGAAGATGACGACGCGCTCCTTCTCGGATGCGGTTTTGGCACTCATGGCAGTCGATCCTTCTCAGCGAAATGCGCCGCTTGGGCGCTCGATTTGGGGTTGGTCTCCGTCATCCCCCGAGTGCCCAGGCGCCTATGGCCCAGCCGGCCCTCAGGGGCGGATAAGGAGAAGGAGCGAACCCAGAATGAGGGCAGCCGCGGAAACGGCTGGCGCCGTCCGCTCGATCGCGCAAGTTTGTAGGCGCGTCGTCATGGCTTCCAAATCGCCCTCACCGTCTGCACATAAGGTCGCGGAACAAGGTAAAGCCCGCGTTAAGGCACGCATGCTTCTAGCGGAAAGGCCTGTGAAGAATCAAGCCGAGTAATAGGTCAGTACTATTGTCGGTTCATCACGAGGAAGAGATGGACGCACGACGCGTCGCACTTATCCGCCGCGCCTGGCCGCGGCAGCTCATCTTCTTGCTGCTCATGGCAGCGCTCCTCTTCGTGCCGGCCGGCACTCTGCATTACTGGCAGGGCTGGCTGTTCCTTGCGGTCTTCGTGGCCAGCACGCTGACCATCGGCATCTATTTCTTGCACCACGACCCGGCGCTGATCGAACGACGGATGAGCGCAGGTCCTGGCGCCGAGCAGGAGCCGGCGCAGAAAGCCATCATCACGCTGATAAGCTGCGGGTTCGTACTGCTGCTCGTGATCCCCGCGCTCGACCGAAGATGGCACTGGTCGGCGCTGCCGCCCTGGGTGGTCGGTCTCGCCAACGCCGGAATCGTCCTTGGCTTTGTCATCTTCTTTTTCGTGATGAAGCAAAACACCTACGCCGCCGCGACCGTGCGCGTCGAGGCCGGCCAGCCGGTCATTTCCACGGGCCTCTACGCGCTCGTGCGTCATCCGATGTATTCCGGAGCGCTGCTCTTGACGATTTGCGTGCCGCTCGCGCTTGGCTCGGCCTGGGGCTTGCTGCTGGTCGTGCCGCTTCTCGCGATGCTGATCTGGCGACTGGCGGATGAGGAACGGTATTTGAGCGCGAATCTGCCCGGCTATCAGGAATATTGCCGGCGCACGCGCTGGCGCCTGCTGCCTTTCATCTGGTGAGGCAGCTACGCGAACTGCTGTGCCAGAAAGGCCGTGACGAAACGGGGCATTGCGGGATCGAAGTCCCTCGCGCTGCGGACAATTCGTATATCTGACAATTCCGGCTGTCGTTCGCGTGCGAGGAATTCGAGAATCCGCTTCCGCACGGCCTCGGCAGAGTCGGCCGCGCGCAGAAGCCGTACTTGCACGATCAACGGCCCGTCGACCACGGTGGTCCACCTCGGCTCGACGTCCAGCTGCTCCATGTCGATACCGGTCTCCTCCTTGAGCTCGCGCCGCACGCTCGAGGCGAGGTCGACTTTGCTGCCGACGATGTCGTCAGGATCGGGTGTGCCGCAGAAGAAGTAAATGTTGCCCGCATTCAGGGTGTGCGAGCCCATGACACCGAGCAGAAAGGCACCATCGGCGGTCTGCACGGCCGCTGCACCGAAGCAATCGTGCACACCGGCGGGCGGCGAGCCCCACTGACGCCAAGCAGCAAAACTCGCGTAGTCCGTTTCGAGATAATCGCCGTAAAAGACCCCGCCGCTGATAGCTTGGCGATGCAGCAGCAAAACGCGCCCGTTCCAGACCGGTTTCTCACGCTGGAGGGCAGCGAAATATCGCCCGATGTCGGCGCGCCGCTCGTCTGCAAAACTCCAGGGCTTCTGCTTGAAGCCCAGCTCCAGCCGCTCGACCTGAAATAGCGTGACGTCGCCCTTCATTGCGTGACGTCTTCGGCTTCGAAGGTGTGCGTGGGATTGACCAACTCCTCCTGTGCGGCGACGAGTTGAATTTCGGGCGTCCCTGCCTCGACGGTCTTGGCCAGGACACCGAAGACCGCAGAGGCGGCATATGTCACTGCCTCGGCAACGCCGCCGCCGCGCAAGTAATGCGCAAAGAACAGCGCCGCAATGGCGTCTCCTGCCCCGTTTGCGACGAGCGGCAGCAATGGCGTACGTAACCGGAAACAGGCCTCGCCGTCCGATGCCAGCAAATCGATCGCGTTACGAGGCGTCTCTTGCGTATGCAACGACGTTACCAGGATCACGCGAGGGCCTAGGTTGTGCACCGCCTTCACCGCGTCGCGCGCCGAAGCAAGTGTCCCGCTCCCACGTCCAGACAGATAATCGAGTTCAAACTGGTTGGGCGTCGCGATGTCGGCGGTCGGCACCGCCCTCTGCTTCATGAATTCCGCCACGTCTTGGCGCACGAAAACGCCGCGGCCCACGTCTCCAATCACGGGATCGCAACAATATTTCGCCGCAGGATTGGCGCGCTTGACGTTCGCCACGGCGTCGAGAATGGCCGCGCCGGTCGCAGCGGAACCCATATACCCGGACAGCACGCCGTCGCATTCGCCCAGTACGCCGCACTGCTCGATACCGGATACGATCTCTCCGATCATGTCGGCGTCGAGGACGCGGCCGCGCCAGCGGCCGTAGCCGGTGTGGTTCGAGAATTGCACCGTGTGTACCGGCCATACCTCAACGCCAAGCCGCTGTAGCGCAAACACGGCGGCTGAGTTGCCGACATGGCCATAGGCGACGTGAGACTGGATGGAGAGGATGTTCATGACGGCAAACTCATCGTCGGCGCCGCGCTTGTCGCGGCCATAGTAGCGGCCGTCTTAAAGACGCCCATGGCCGGGACAAAGCCCGGCCATGACACACAATCTGCGCTCTTGTTGGGGACGTTACTTCATCCCCAATTTTTTGTTGGCCTCTTCGACGAACTTGTTGGTGTAGGTCTGCGAGAGGTCGATGTGCGCTTTAGCGACGTCCGGCGATGACTGCGAGAACACGGCGAGCACTGCCGAGGCGCCCTTCGGGTCCATAAGGCCCGTTTGCGAATACATCGGCAACATGTTCTTGAGCGCGGCGACATAAGTCGCCTTGTCCTTGCCGACCAGATTTGGCGGCATCTTGTCGGCGATCTCCTCGGGCGTGTGCGAGTGAATCCATTTCAACGTAGCGATGATCGCATTGGTCATCGCTTGCACTTCCTTCGGATGCGCCGCGATCCAATCAGCCTTGGTGTAGAGTGCGCCACCAGGATATTCGCCGCCGAACACTGCGAGCGTGTCTTTCTGCGTGCGCGTGTCGCTGAGGATGCGCAGATCGCTGTACTTGTCCTTGAGGATGGTGACCGCCGGATCGAGCATCACCGCGGCGTCGATCTGCCCCTGCTCCATCGCGGCGACGGCCGTGGCACCGAGGCCCACGCCGATCACCGAGGTGCCGTTCGGGTCCATGCCGTTCTTGCTGAGCAGATACTTGAGGAAAAAGTCGGTCGAGGACCCGGGCGCGCTGACGCCGACCTTCTTGCCGGCAAGGTCCTTCACCGACTTGATCTCCGCCGTGTGCTTGGGCGAGACGACCAGCACGAGTCCGGGAAAGCGGTCATAGACGACGAAAGACTGCAGATGCTGCCCGCGCGCGGCCAAGTTAACGCAGTGGTCGAAATAGCCGGAGACCACGTCGGCCGAGCCGCCGATCACCGCTTTCAGCGATTCCGAGCCGCCCTTGAAGTCGACTACATCGACATTGACACCGGCCTTTTCGTATTCGCCAAGCGCCTGGGCCAACATCGTCGGCAAATAGCAGAGGCACGAGCCGCCGCCGACGGCGAGCGTCACCTTGGACTGGGCGAAGGCAATGCCGCCCGAGACCGCGAGTGCAGCGGCCGCGATGGCGAGCCGCCCGAAAATCCGTGCGAACATTGGCGTCCTCCCTTTTTTCATGGCCTTGCGCGGCCGTTTCGGACCCGACGATAAAACAGGGTCGCGGCGCTGCCTAGGGCCGCGCATCCGCAGCGTCCGGCCGCCACACCAGCAGGCGCTTTTCGATCACGCTCACCAGCATGTCGATGACGACGACAAAGGCGGCGAGCACGAACATACCGGCAAAGACGCCACCCACGTCGAACACCCCCTCCGCCTGCTGGATCAGGTAGCCCAGGCCCGCTGCCGCGCCCAGGTATTCGCCGACCACGGCTCCGACCACCGCAAATCCTACCGACGTGTGCAGCGAGGAGAACATCCACGACAGCGCCGAGGGCCAATAGACATGGCGCATCAGTTGCCGCTCGTTCATGCCGAGCATGCGGGCATTGGCAAGTACGGTCGGACTCACCTCGCGCACGCCCTGATAGACGTTGAAGAATACGATAAAGAACACCAGGGTGACGCCAAGCGCCACTTTCGACCAAATACCGAGCCCCAGCCACAGCGTGAAGATCGGCGCCAGCACCACGCGCGGCAGCGCGTTGACCATTTTGACATAGGGATCGAACACGGCTGCGGTTCGCGGCTGGCGCGCAAACCAAAAGCCGACCAGTGCCCCGCCGATCGAGCCGATGACGAAAGCGAGAATGGATTCGATGAGGGTGACCCAGAGATGCTTCCATATCACGCCCGTGGCGAACCAGGCGATGATCTGCTTGGCGACATCGACGGGATTGGAGAAGAAGAACGGCGGCAGCAGAATTCTGCCAAAGATCGGGTAGGTGGTCAGCAGGTACCAGAGCGCCACGCCGACAACAGAGACGAGGACTTGCAGGGCGAGAAGGCTCACTCGAGACATAGCACCTCACCACAATTTTTATTCGTCGCAAATCTCACCGTCTTCCCTCCGCTTGCGCATAGCCTTTCATCACTTCCGCTTTCAGCTTCTGCCAAATCTCACGGTGCAGTTCGTGAAAAGCATGGTCCAGCTTGATCTCGGCGATGTCACGCGGTCGCGCCAACGGTACGGGCCAGTCGCCGATGATGTGGGAAGCTGGTCCGGCGGACATGATGACCACGCGGTCCGATAACGCGATCGCCTCTTCCAGATCGTGCGTGACAAAGAGCACCGCCTTGCGATCCGCACTCCACAAATCGAGCAGCAGATTGCCCATGATCTGCCGCGTTTGTGCATCCAGCGGCCCGAACGGTTCGTCCATTAATAAAATTTTGGGATCGCGGATCAGCACCTGCGCAAGGCCGACGCGCTTGCGCTGGCCGCCGGACAGCATATGCGGATAACGGTCGCCGAACGCGCCGAGACCGACGCGCTTGAGCCACTCGTGCGCGCGCGGCCGCGCTTCGCTTGCCGGCGTGCCTGCCGTCTCCAGGCCGATGGCCACGTTCTCGATCGCCGTCTTCCAGGGAAAGAGCGCGTCAGCTTGAAACAGATAGCCGGCCTGACGATTGAGCCCTGTGAGTGGTGCCGCAAAAATATCGACGCGCCCCGCCGCCGGCGCGAGCAGGCCGGCGGTGACGTTGAGCAAGGTGGACTTGCCACAGCCGGTCGGGCCGACGATAGCAACGAACTCGCCGTCGGCGACCGTGAGCGTCGCCCGCTCGACCGCGGTGTAGCTGCCGCCGCCGGAGAGGCGAAAGGCGACCCTCACCTCGCCGAGACCGACCGCAGTGGCTGCTGATGCGCCCGTCATGCGGATGCCCGTTCGCCTCTCCCTCCGCAAGACGGAGGCTCAGAAGAACAACATTGTACCAGCGGCTTGTCCCAGCCGATGCGGGCCGTGCCTTGCCTCTTCAGGCCGAGGTCAAAGACAGACAGCGCTGCCACTCCCTTAGAACTAGTACCGGCTTGCCGGTTCGTTGCAAACCCGGCCATCATCGTGCATGGGCATCGACTCGCGTCTTGCCGATGCGTTTGCGCGGCTGCCGGACTATCTCGGCAGCCACGTGCTGGTGAGCATCACCGCCTTGGCGATCGGCATCGGCATCAGCCTGCCGCTGGCCGTCCTGTCGGTGCGCCGGCCGGTTCTGCGCAGCGCCCTGCTCGGCGCCGCCAGCATCGTGCAGACGATTCCCGGTCTGGCCTTGCTCGCGCTGTTCTATCCGCTGCTGCTCGGACTGGCGGCGGCGGCGCAGCAACTGTTCGGCGCAAGCTTCTCCGCGCTCGGATTTCTGCCCGCGGTGCTGGCGCTTGCGCTGTATTCGATGCTGCCCGTGCTGCGCAACACCGTGGCGGGTCTCGCCGGCATCGGCGAAGGGCTGCATGACGCCGCCCGCGCCCTGGCGTTGTCGCCGCAGCAAACCATGCGCCTCATCGATCTGCCCGTTGCCATGCCGGTGATCATGGCCGGCATCCGCACCGCGGCAGTCTGGGTGATCGGTACTGCCACGCTGTCGACGCCGATCGGGCAAACAAGCCTCGGCAACTACATTTTCGCCGGACTACAAACGCAAAATTGGGTGTTCGTCGCCTTCGGCTGCATCGCCGCCGCCGTCCTGGCGCTGGCGGTCGATCAATTGCTGGCGCTGATGGAGCGCGGCGTCAAACTGCGGGGGCGCGGTTACGTCGTTGCCGGCGGTGCCGGACTGGCGGTTATCGTTCTGGCGGCGCTGGTGCCCGGCTTTGCCGCACAGCGCAGCACGTACGTCATCGGCGCCAAGCCGTTCACGGAGCAATACGTCCTCGCCGCACTGATCGGACAGCGACTAAGGGCGGCAGGCTTGTCGAGTGAACAGCGCGCGGGTCTTGGCTCGGCCGTCATTTTCAATGCGCTGGTTGCCGGCGACATCGACGTCTATGTGGACTACTCGGGCACCATCTGGGCTAACGAAATGCACCGCACGGACATCAAGCCCCGCGATGAGGTCCTGCGTGACGTTGCCGACTGGCTGCAACGGAATAAAGGCGTCCGCATGCTCGGCGCGCTCGGCTTCGAGAATGCCTATGCGCTTGCCATGCCGCGACAGAAAGCGGACGCTCTGGGCATCAGCTCTATCGCCGATCTCGCCGCCCACGCGCCGCAGCTCACGATTGCCGGCGACTACGAATTCTTCGAGCGGCCGGAGTGGAAGGCGCTGCGGGCCGCCTATGGCCTGCGTTTCGCCAAACAGCGGACGATGCAATCGGATTTCATGTATCGCGCGGCCGCCAACAGCGAAGTGGACGTTATCTCGGCCTATAGCAGCGACGGCCGCGTCGCCAAATACGGGCTGAAAGTGCTGAGCGATTCCAAGCACGCCATCCCGCCTTACGATGCAATTCTATTGGTTGCGCCGAAGCGGGTGCATGACGATAAGCTCATCCGCGCGCTCGAGCCGCTTGTCGGCGCAATCAATGTCGAGACGATGCGCGAGGCCAATTTACGCGCATCGAACGGGGATGCATCGGCGGACGCCGTGGCGCGGTGGCTGCGGGAGCATTCTGCTGTCGTGCCCCACACCGGCGGGGCATCGGGTAATTACTGACCCATCAAACACTGGAGCGCCCGCTTTCGCAGGCGATGACAGCTTCCTCAGACAGCAGCTGAGCCTAATTCCTGCTCCGATCCACCAGCGCGCGCTGCTTGATCCACGGCATCATCTCGCGCAGCTTGGCACCGACCTGCTCGATCGGGTGTTCGGCGAGCTTGGCCCGGGTCGCCTTGAACGAGGTCTGGTTGACCTTGTTCTCCAGCATCCAATCCTTGGTGAAGCGGCCGGACTGAATGTCGGCGAGCACCTTCTTCATCTCCGCGCGCACGGCGGGCGTGATCACGCGCGGGCCGGAGACGTATTCGCCGTATTCGGCGGTATTCGACACCGAATAGTTCATATTGGCGATGCCGCCCTCGTAGATGAGATCGACAATCAGCTTCACCTCGTGCACGCATTCGAAGTAGGCCATTTCCGGAGCGTAGCCAGCTTCCACCAGCGTCTCGTAGCCCGCTTTCATCAATTCGACGAGCCCGCCGCAGAGCACAGTCTGCTCGCCGAACAGATCGGTCTCGCACTCTTCCTTGAAGGTCGTTTCGATGATGCCGGCGCGACCGCCGCCGATGGCCGCGCCATAGGAGAGCGCGAGTTCATGCGCGTTGCCCGATCTGTCGGCGTGCACCGCCAACAGGCACGGCACGCCGGCGCCGCGTTGGTATTCCGAGCGGACGGTGTGGCCAGGACCCTTGGGCGCGATCATCATGACGTCGAGATCTGAACGCGGCTCGATCAGATTGAAGTGCACGTTGAGGCCGTGCGCGAACATGAGCGCTGCGCCCTGTTTCATGTTCTTGGCGAGGTGGTCGTTGTAGATGTCGGCCTGCAGCTCGTCGGGCGTCAGCATCATCATCACGTCGGCCCATTTTGCGGCTTCCGCCACGTCCATCACTTTGAACTTCTCGGCCTCGGCCTTTTTTACGCCCCCGCTCGTCTTGCGCAGCGCGACCGCAACCTCCTTCACGCCGGAATCGCGCAAGTTCAGCGCGTGGGCGTGGCCCTGGCTGCCATAACCGATGATGGCGACCTTCTTGCCTTTGATGAGATTGAGATCGGCATCCCGGTCGTAATAAACGCGCATGATTTACCCCTTACCTCTCAACGTCGTGGCCGGGCTCGCCCCCGGCCTCCACGCCTTCTTGTGTTGTCGTGTCGATAGCAAGACGTGGATGCCCGACACAAGGCCGGGCCTGACAAATTAGCGATGCGCCATACCCTCCGGCCCGCGCGCAATGGCGACAATGCCGGTGCGCGACACCTCGACCAGTCCGAGCGGCAGCATCAGCTCGACGAACTGGTCGATCTTGTCGCTCTTGCCGGTAATCTCGAACACAAAGCTCTCGGTGGTGGCGTCGATGACGCGAGCACGAAAGGCATCCGCCAACCGTAGCGCCTCAACCCGGTGCTCGCCGCGCCCACGCACCTTGACCATCGCGAGCTCGCGCTCGATCGCATTGCCAGCTGCGGTCATGTCGACGACGCGGTGCACCGGCACCAGGCGGTCGAGCTGGTTCTTGATCTGCTCGATCACCATCGGCGT
>Ga0070740_10004246_pt1 | contig 14296 bp, 14 predicted proteins | sample Coa_R2_FD_67286 | JGI IMG/M metagenome (GOLD analysis project Ga0070740, IMG submission 67286) | Surface soil microbial communities from Centralia Pennsylvania, which are recovering from an underground coalmine fire - Coalmine... | ecosystem: Environmental > Terrestrial > Soil > Unclassified ... | reverse complement strand
CCCACTCATTTTAGCCACTCCCATTGCCATCATGTCGGGCATCGATAGAGCCGCTCACTATGGCATCATCGTGAAATCTGGAGCCACGATTGAGCAACTCGGTGAGGTGGACATCGCCGTCTTTGATAAGACCGGGACGCTGACCCTGGGGACGCCAGAGGTGGTCGGGATAGAACTGGGCGCGCCGGTGGAAGAGGCCGAGCGCCGCATAAAAGAAAACGAACTGCTCACTTATGCGGCCTCCGTTGAGCAACTTTCAACACATATTCTGGCGCGGGCTGTTGTCGAGGCCGCACGGGCGCGAGATCTTGCCCTGCGACCCGCGCGCGACTTTGAAGAGACCTTTGGCAAAGGAGTGCATGGCCGCGTTCCCCGGCTGCCCGCACAGAACGGGGAGGCTCAGGACGAGGCGATGATGGATGTCGCCATCGGGAATCGCACCTACATGCACTATCTGGAAATCGCCGTTCCTGCCAGCCTGCGCGCCGAGCGAGAACGCCGCACCGCTCAGGGCCAGATCTGTAGCTACATCGCGCTGGAGCGGCAGGTCGTCGGGCTGATCATCCTGGAGGACGTGCCACGCGCTGAACTCTCAGAGTTGACGCGTGCGCTGAAACAGGAGGGTATCCAGCAGACGGTGCTGCTCACCGGAGATAACGAGGGGGTCGCGCAGCAAATTGGCGCCGTTGCCCGTGTTGACCGCATCGTAGCGCGTTGCTTGCCGGAAGACAAGGTACGCACGATACAGGAGCTGGAACGGGGGCAGCACCGTGTGCTCATGGTGGGCGACGGGGTGAACGATGCGCCTGCTCTGGCGACGGCGGCTGTGGGCATGGCCCTGGGCATGCAGGGGTTGACGGCCGCGGCCAGCGCCGCCGATGCGGTGCTTATCTCCCCTGACATCATGCGCGTCGTGACGGCAGTGCGCGTTGGCAGGCGCGTCATGCAGATTGCTCGCCAGGGGATCTGGATCGGCATGGGATTAAGTATAGTAGCCATGTTGTTCGCGGCCTCTGGCTACATTCCCCCGGCCGCCGGGGCGATTTTGCAGGAAGGAATCGATGTCCTGGTGATCCTGAATGCCCTGCGCGTGAGTCGCTCGGTATAGGAATCATAGCCAATCCAGTTGAGAGGGGCGGGATGTCCTCCAGGACATCCCGCCCCTCTCAACTGGATTGGCTATTTAGTCAGCGGGCAGGGCCAGGGCTGCTGTATCGGCGGTGACAATGGCTGTGGATACCTCCACGATGCGGAAGGTATGCGTAAGATGCGCCACCTTGCCCAGCATTGCGCCCGCTCCGCAATAGCGCTCCGCGGAAAGATGGATCGCGCGCACCACCGCCTCCGGTTGAATATGTACGCCGGTGATGATATGCTCGATGGTGATTTCAACAAACACCATCGGATGCCCTTCGGCCCGTCTTCCTTCCACGCGAACCTCATAGGCCGTAACCTGCTGCCGCTTTTTGCGCAGAATGGAGATCACATCCATTCCGGTGCAGCCGGCCAGGCCGACCAGCAGTAATTCCATCGGACGGAAGCCGGTGTTTTCTCCGCCATCGGCTGTGGAGGCATCCAGGGCGACCGTGTGGCCGGAACCGCTCTCGCCCTCGAAGCGCATGTTAGATATCAGTTTCGCGCGCGCTGTCATGACTTCTGCCATCGTTTTGCTCCTCTCGTATGCGAATACATTCTCTGGAAAGAGTGTACCCCCGGCCCCTCACGGCTCCCTCACAGTCACAGGGCAGATTCTTACGGAGCCGTCACAGGTGCAGGAGATGAAGAAAGATAGGGGGGAGAAGAAGTTGAGAGCCTTTCGTGATGCCCGGGGCATGCATTGTGAACAGGACGTGAGAAGCGGGAGCTATGCTACTTCTGAGTCAAAGGATAGGTAATCGCACACATCCTTTCAGCAAAAAGTATCATGAGAAGGAGGTGACAGGCTATGATGCGTATCATGATGCCCATACCACCAATGCAAGTTGCCACATCGTCCAGCGAGGTGCTCTTCTGGGGGATGATTGGCCTGCTCGTTGCTCTGTTCCTGCTGGCAACGATTCTCTGGATCATTGGAAACCAGCGTATCGCGCAGAGGCAGATTCAGGTCAAAGAGGCGGGCGGGCAGAACGAGGCGTTTCCTCCGCTCCTATCTGAGGAGCAACCGATTCTCCCGCCGCAGGAGCTTCTGCCCCGGCGGTGATGGCCTCGTGCACGCGTGGAGGCAGACCGAGAACAGGATACAATCGTCTCTCCTCGTTCTCTGCCTGCTTTACGCCCTATTCCACCAGAAGGAGGAAGAGAGAGCATGAAACAGCAGCAGCGAAAATGGAGGATCTTCAAGCAGGGACGCACCACTTTGGAGCTTAGCATCTCTATCCTTGTGTTTGTAGCACTCCTCAGCGGTGTAGCAGGCATATGGATAGGTCTGATGGCTAATATCCCCATGCTCATTGCCCTTGTCGTAGCCAGTATCCTGGTGTGGAGAACGACGCTGAAACACAAAGTCACGCGGATCGCACTCTTCGTTATCGCGGCTTTTATCGGTGTGAGTGCCATCCAGGGCGGCATTGCGCTGCTACAAGGTGCGTTAGATCAATGGGTGCAGCTCTCCTGGCTGGCAGGCACGCCTTTCAGCGACTACACGGTCCCCGGCCTGGTGCTGGTGATTGTCGTAGGGGGCACGGGCCTGCTCGCCGCAGCGACCGTGTTCATCCAGCGCGAATGGGCGGTGCTCGTCTCGGGGCTGGCTGGCCTGCTGATGGCCGGCTACGAGGTAGTAGAGATAATCAGTATTGACAGCAAATTGGGGAATGCCCTTCCCACCGCGCTCGGACTTCAACTCGTCTACTTTGTGCTTGGATTGGTGGTCTTTGGGCTGGCGGGATCCCTCTGGATGAGGGAATATCGCCGTCAGCATTTCCACCACCTCAGGCACGTCAGTCATGCCTAGAGGAGCACCTTACAATCGTTTTGTAACTATTGTTCGAACCACTCCACGCAGATCAGCTTCTGTCAGGTCGGCCTCCCGCAGATTGGCTGCGGCCAGGTCAGCGTCGCGCAAGTCGGTCTTCCTGAGCACTGCCTGGGAGAGATTAGCGTCATGCAGATCGGCGGCATGGAGATCGGCTCCTGTCAGGTCGGCCTGTACGAGCGCCGCTCGAAAGAGAGTTGCCCTATGGAGGCACGCCTCTCTGAGATTAGCAGCGCTCAGATTCGCCCTGCTCAGGTCGGCATGAGAGAGGTGTGCTCCGCTCAGGTGAGCGCCTTGCAGCCTGGCGTCGCTGAGACGCGCGCCTAAAAGATCAGCACCGCGCAGATCGGCGTCCTGCAAATCAGCTCCAGAAAGATCGGCCACACGCAGATCGGCCCGTGAGAGATTGGCACCTTTGAGGCTTGCCCCGATGAGATCCGCCCCGTACAGGTCAGGCGTGATGGCCGGATGCTCCTGCCGCCAGCAGTTCCAGACGTTGACTCCTGCTCGAAGCATCTCAAGATGTTGCTGGGTTGCCATACACTTCTCCTCCCTTTGATCTCGGATGATCTCCCGGTGGCACTTCGTCTATCTGCTCGGACAGCCTGCCCGTAGTAACTAACCAGCGAGCGAACTCCAGACGACGGGAGTCAAGGGCGGGCCGGTCCATCTCGTCGCGCGCGTACCGTCTGCGGAGGTGATACCACCGCATGATCTGCCGCTCGGTGAAACCTTCTCGGCGTAATCGGGTCAGTTCTGACTGGTCATACTGTATCCAATCCATCGGACTCCTCCTCAGTAGTTGCGCTCCTTCCTCCTGGAGCTATACTTGTCGGCAATGAGCGACACAAAAGCATCGAGTAGAATTTGGGTGTCGCCAATCACGACCTGCATTAACTGGCTAAGAGAAGCATACCCTCGTCATATCACGAAACGATCACGAGGATATCGCTTTCCCTCACATCTAGAACACATGCTATGAGATGGAGCGCGCTCCATCTCATCATCCGTCAGGTAAACGACACGAATTATTTCTGCCTCATTATGCGCCCTCGCCCTTAGAGATCAGGGGTCGGGGACTGCGCCAGGCAGCAGGCGCGTTCCTTGTGATGCCTGGCGCAGAAATGCTGGCAAGCGCGCGATAGAGAGCCACATGCCCATCAAAGGATGCGGGAAGGAGACCTTCTTCAGAGAGCGTCACCCGCCGATAAGATCGATCATCGACGCGGACATAGGTACCAGCCGGGGCCATCTCGCCTGCGTGCCAGATAAGAAACTCTTCTAGCTCATTGAACATACGTATCTCCTCCTTGAAGATGACTGATAAATAGAGGGACGTAAACAATGCTTTCGTGCACGCCTCAATTTCTCCTGTTTAGAGAGGCGACTCTAAGGAAAAGTATTAATCGGGCAGGTCACGTGTCCATCACGGGTGCCCCCGTACTTCTCACAGTGGCGTCACAGAGTTCTCCGGAGACGGCCCCGGGGACGTGACAGCACTCGGGAGGTAAGAAAATTATCTAATTGCGCTGCTGTGATGACTTTGTGCGGTTCAGACTCCATGCAGAGACGGGATCGTGATGCCTGCAATGTATGCTCTCGTTGGAAAGTGCGAAAACGGAGATGATGTCGAGGCCGGAGAGAAAGGAGCTGTAACGATGACCATTGATCTACTGCGTATGAAAAAGCGACTGGAGGAGAAAAGGGAGCGCCTGCTGCGGCAAATTGCCGGACTGACCGAGGCGCATCCCACGCCGGTAGGGCCGGTAGAGGCGAATGAAGGGCCACGCGACTTTGAAGAGGTAGCTGTGGATTTTCTCGAAACCCAGCAGGAGCAGTCGCTGCTGGTAAATGAACAGGCGCTTCTCACAGAGGTCCAGGCCGCCTTACAGCGTCTCGAGGATGGCAGTTATGGGCGCTGCATTGCATGCGGGCAGCCGATTCCGGAAGCACGCCTGGAGGCTATTCCCTGGGCGGCGCGCTGCGTAAAGGATGAGGCCGCGCTGGAGCAGAGAAATCTCAGCCGGGAGGAATTGTATCCTGAGCAGACTATGTGACATTGCCTTCCCATTGGAAGGCAGTGATTCAGAATTCATTAAGGTCAGAAATGAGATAGACGTACTTTTATACGCCCAACCGGAACGGCGGATACCGATCAGTAACCAGGATAATCGCATAAGCGATCACCCGGTTGTGCCAGCGCATGACGCCTTCCACAAAATCGAACAGCCCTTTGGGATAGTGTCCGCTGAACAGGATGGCGAACCAGGCGACGATGACGACCACAAAGACGGCAATATCCAGAAAGGCGAGCACGATGACGTGCGGGATCGCCAGAAACCACTTCACCAGGGGCAGCCACCGGTTCAATTCCCGGGGCACATCGGGATAGGGAAAGTCCAGGTAGACCGATTGCTTCTCGTCCGTGGACGGATAGCGGTCATCCATCAATGCAAGATAGACCGAGACGCGGTTGGCGAAGCGCAGTAACTCCAGGTTCCAGTTAAACCACCAGCGCGGATACTTCTGCCGGAACAGAATCATCAGCAAGGGGGCCAGGAACAGCAGCCCGCCCGCACCCGCAATAGTTACAGCGGTTCTACCATCAACTGTCGTCCACTGCCAGGTTCCCCCGGCCACGGCTCCCAGCACAATAGCAATAGGGATGACCATGAAGATGCGAAACAACGTGGTCAGCCGGTCTAGCTCCCGGTCCGGGTAGCTGACTGAAAACTCAACAGGATACGTCGTTTGTTGCATTGCCTCGCTCCTTATCAAACTACTGTATACAAGACTCCTTTTTAGAGGATACACCTGTGACTTCACAGGCAGATCACGGGGCACGGGAATTCCATCACGTTCACCGCACAGAAATTCTTTCATTGATGAGGAGCTTGCATAGAGAAATCAGCAAATTCAGTCGATCAAATTTATTGAATACTTAATATCGGATGTGATCCAAAAAGTAATAATTGTGATAATTCTGTGATAACTTATGGTGTAAATGTGATGATATTGTACAAGCAAGCGCTTAAGCTTTCTATTGAGGAGTCGTTCACATCAGTTGAGGGCAATGGCGCTCTCATCGGGGCCTTTGTATGATGGAGTACGTCAGCGACTCCGAAAAATGCATACCGGCAGCAGCAGGAGCGCTCCTCTCCCAGTAACCGCTCCTGCTGCTCGTGGTAGGCTGTTAAGAAAGGATTCTCCTGCATGTCAAAGTTTATGCGCGTAGCGCTGATGATCGCATCGATACCTTCGTCGTTGGCAGCGACCACGCGGTCTATCATCAGTGGTGGAATGGCTCGCGCTGGGGTCCCGGTCCCAGGAGCTTCGAGTATCAAGGTGGCTATGTCCTGGTCTAGCGCCTCTGATGGAGGATCAGACTGGTAGCAGGAGAGGAACCGGGCAAGATCCCGGTTCCTCTCCTATTGGTTCGACGGAGGGGAGAGAGGCCCATCAGAAAAACAGTGATCGTAATGTGATCTTGCTGACCGGGCCTGTGATGGCATAGTGAGATCCTCACCATACACTCGGGAGAGAGCATTGGTTGCAGCAGAGATCTTCCCTCCCAGAAGAAGCTGGAGAGCAAACGGGAGCGGGCTGCTCAACGAAAGGAGTTTTGCTATGTTTCGAAGGATTTTAGTGCCACTGGATGGATCGGCGCGTGCCGAGCAGGCCATTCCTGTTGCCGCGCAGATCGCTCGTGCTGGTGGGGGGTCCGTGATCTTATTGCAGGTAGACACCACCTCCCTTGATTTTGCCTGGCAGACGACAGGGGCACCCATGATTCTGCCGGAAGACATCGCTGCTGAGCGTGTCGCTATCACCCAGTACCTGGAGCAATGCGCTGCCTCAAAGGGGCTGGAAGGGATAACTACCGAGATAGAAGTGGCAGAGGGCGTTCCGGCGCGGACCATCCGCTCTGTCGCCATGGCGCGCAAGGCCGATCTCATCGTCCTGTGTAGCCACGGCTATAGCGGAGTCACACGCTGGCTGCTGGGCAGCGTGGCGCAGAAAGTGGCGCGCCAGAGCGCGATCCCCGTGCTTATCCTGAGGGAAGGCGCGGGCATTCCCACCAGTCTGCACCCGGAAGGGATGCGTCCCGTGCGCTTCATGGTGCCGCTGGATGGCTCCGAACTGGCAGAGGCCGCGCTGGCCCCGGCGGCCATGCTCGCCACCGCTTTATCGGCGCCGCTTGCTGGCCGACTGCACCTGGTCCTGGTGCTCTCCCTCCCCTGGATGAGCCGGCAGCCTCGCGACGAGCAGATGGCAGCGGCCAGGGCCAGGATCCAGGCGGATGCACAGACCTACCTCGGGACCGTCGAGAAACGCATGCGGGAGAGCGTGCCATCCGGTATTCAGCTTGAGGTCAACTCGTCACTCATTGTCGATGAAGATGTCGCTGGCGCACTGATTCGGGCCGCGGAATGTGGGAAGTTTGGCAAGGATGCGCCGGAGGATCAAAGTCTGGCCTGTGATGTGATCGCCATGGCAACGCATGGCCGGGGCGGCCTGGAGCGCTGGGCGCTGGGTAGTATCACGGAGCGCGTGCTGGAGCATACGCGGTTGCCACTGCTGATCCTGCGGCCTGAGCGGCAAAGGGAGCAATCCCAGGAGGCCCGCGAGGGTGGCAGCACCGAGCAGCAGAGAAGGCCAGCAGATGCCGGGATGCCGGCCATGACCAATCTTCCCTGACAAGAAAGTTCAGAGGAGAGGGCGCACGCAGGTGAAAGGATCGAGTACGTTTCTGCCGACTGCGAGCACGGCGCGGGCACCGGGTGGCAGCAAAGTATCCCGCCCGGCTGACGGCACAGTCGTCAGCCGGGCGGGATACTTTGCTGCCAGCATTCTGACCTTCACCGTGCCGGTCGGTAGACTCCTTTGATGTGCTCGAAACGCGGACGGTAGCGTGTCGGGTGGTAATCGATAGGATTCACCCGGCGGGGGGGCAGGTCTTTGCCGGGCACATCAGTGGAGATAAATTCTCCATCGCGATGCGCCGCCATGATCCCGTGCATCCCGTCGGCAACCGCGCTCATAATCAGGTTAGCGTAGTAGATCGCCATGTGTTTGTCGTAAACGTCTGGTTCGCCACTGCGCAGAAAGTAGGTCAGGTCAACCGGAAGGAAGCGCACATGGGGCACGCGTATGCTCAACTGATCGGCCAGAAGCTCGGCAATATTTATTTTCTTGCGATGGCCGTAAGGATCGGGCGGCCCGACCTCGGGAACAGGCATATTCAGGTTTGCCCCCTCCGAAAGCACCACAATAGAATAGTGCTGCGGGTTGTTGCGGTCCTGGATGACCAGCTCGGCCAGGGTATCGACATCGGCAGGCACCTCTGGGATCAGCAGGCGATCCGCCCATGTCACCACCGCCGTTTCGAATGCCGTGAACCCGGCGTCCCGGCCAAACAGGCGAAAGAGCACCGTTTCGCTATGTGAACCAGCCGTGGAACGCATCCGGGTAATGAACTCGCTGGCGCGGTTAATGGCCGTCTGGAAGCCAATGCAGTAATCAGTGCCGGGAACGTCATTGTCCATCGTCTTTGGAATGCCCCAGATCGGCACGCCTCTCTCAGCCAGCACAGCTCCATAGCTGAGGGTGTCATCGCCGCCAATAACCACCAGCCCATCCAGCCCCAGGAACTCGATATTGGCGAGGACCTCATCGGTCAGGTCAACCTGGTCGTTCGGAGCGTGCCCCCGGGCATAGCGCTGCAAATGGGGAGGAAGATCCTTCACACGTATCCTGGCAGGATTGGTGCGGGTCGAGTGCAGGATGGTGCCCCCGCTGCGATCAATTGTGCGCGTGTTCAGTCGATGGAGTGGCCTCAGATATCCGCCTCTCCAGGTGTTAGGGTCGTCTTCGCGAAAGATCAATGCCTCGCGTCCCCGGTCTCGATTGAGATAGGTGATACCTTCCCAGCCGGAAAGAATACCCATCATGCTGATGTCCATAGAGCTTGCCCGGTAGACGAGCGCTTTGATGGCCGCGTTCAGACCTGGTACATCACCGCCACCGGTCAGGATGCCAAGCGCTTTGACCGGACGTTGGAGCTGTCCTGGCATAGCAGATTCCCTTTCTCTATGTGAATGAGAAGCGATGGGCAGGAGAGCGCCCCTGCTTCAGTCTCTTCATTGCCATTTCATATTCCTTTCCGGGGATTATAGAATCCAGCTTTCACAGGATGATCACAATGCAGCGACTCTTCCACACAAAACGATCACAGGTGAATAGCTCTGCATGTTCGAAAGAGAGAAGGGCAGAGCGATAGCCATAAAGACATGCCTCTGGATTGTGCTCCAGTTGAGAGTATTTGTGGCGCAGTTGTGATCAATTTGAGAGGTCATCAGGCCAGAATAAATTAAGTAAGGATCCGATATGATCCCTTGATGTAAAGAAGAAGTCTCTGTTCTCCGCGAGGCGCGAAGGCAGGGAGAGAGAGGAGATAAGACCATCATGTTTGAGCGTATCCTCGTTCCTCTGGACGGTTCACAGCGGGCCGAACAGGCGATCCCCTTCGCGGCCCGCATTGCCCGGGCCACGCAAGGATCGCTGGTGTTTGTTCGCGTCATTCACCCTCCAAGGAGCGTTGGCATTTATGGAAGCGAACCCGACGTGGCGGTGCCCTCCACTCCTTTTGAGAAGCATCTCGCCGAGGCTTCCACCTATCTCCAGCAGGTTGTTGAAGCCTCTAGCCAGGAGTTGAAGGGACTGCCAGTGATAGCAGATATCGAGCCTGGAGACATCGCTCCGGCCATCTTCACTGCGGCCAGGATAGAGCAGGTGGATCTCATCGTCATGGCCCATCATGGAGAAACAGGGTGGACGCGCTGGATCTTGAGGAGTGTAGTGCACCAGGCCGTGCGTCGTAGCCCTGTCCCGGTGCTGGTCCTGGATGGGCAAGCGGCGATATCACCTGCGCCTGATTCGCGGCATGTCTGGCGTGCTCTGGTGCCCCTGGATGGATCGGAGAGAGCGGAATGCGCGCTCGCGCCGGCCGCCTCCCTGGTCACGGCTCTGGCGGCGCCCGGGCGAGCTGAACTTCACTTGCTCAGCATCGTCAACAGTCGTGCCAGCGGCGGGGATGGTCCCATTGCCGCGTATCCCTATGGGGAGATGCCGGAACAGGTCAGGAAGGGAGCGGAACTTTACCTGGAGCGCGTGATCCAGAAAATCCAGCACGAGCCCCTGGCCTCGCTGCCGCTCAAGATCAGCGCCTCGGCTGTCATCAGTTCCGATGTGCCAGGTGCGATTCTCCAGCGAGCCAGCCAGGGACCGGGCTATGATTTCCTGGCGATGGCAACACACGGGCGCAGTGGCGTGCAGCGGTTGCTGATGGGCAGTGTGACGGAACGGCTCCTGGATAGCGCGCCGTTGCCTATGCTCGTGGTGCGTCCGTTCACAGCAGGTATTCCTGAGGAGGCATCGGCGCTCTCCGGCAGCACCCTTTCCTGAAAGGGGATGAAGAGACGAAGCGTCGCCCCGCCATGCGTGCGCTTTATGAACAGCAAAATCCCTCTGCCCGCAGGCCAGCACAGTCATGCTGGCCTGCGGGCAGGGCGCCGATTCAAACGAAGGAGCTGGCGCTTGCCATCGGGATGACCAGTGGGTGCACCAGACGCGCGAAATCGGCATATTTGAGCTGAATCGTCTCGGTATGCGTCCCCGCAGGAAAGATGATCTCCTTTTCTTCACTCAGATGAGGATCGATATAGGTGGGCAGACCATATAGATTGCCAAAAGGAGGCATGGCGCCAGGTTCGCAGTCGGCGAACAGGGCGCTAAACTCTTGCTCGTTCGCCAGACGAACCACTCTCGCTCCCAGCGCCTCTCGGACCTGGTTAAAATCAACCCACAGAGAAGCCGGAAGAACGAGCATAATCAGGTGCTCGTCGGCCCAGGCGATCACGGTTTTCGCCACCCGGTGGCCGGAAACGTGTTCGCTTGCGGCCACTTCCTGAGCGCTCAACGCCCGGGGATGGTGCATGAGCTGGAAAGGTATCCGCCGCTCTTGCAGGTAAGTCTCCAGATGCTCTCTACATTGCATCGTTTCCCCTCCTGTTAGAAGCTCTCTGTACCCATCTTCATATTTCACAGAAAAAGATATTTTACACTCTGGAGTGTACGCTGCATAGCTCACAAAGCGCTCAAAAATGGGTGCCCTGTATCACAGGTGCATCACAGTAGAGCGGAGGGGGCAGCGGCGTGCCATAGCCTGGCGCTGTGCCTGGATACGCATAATCATGAGATCAGCATACTTCTTACCAGGGGATCGCCTCCCAGTTCTCCCAGTTGAGCCAGGAAGAGGTAGCCTTCGACCTGCCTGGGCGCGAGATGCACATGGATGGGCGGGTACGTCCTTCGATCAGCAATAGCGGGCAGGGCAATTGTTTCGGTGATAGTTGCTCCTTCAAAGGAGCTATCCTGTACGCCCAGTGTATAGCGCCCCTTCTCCTGCTCCAGGATCAGTTTATAGGTCTCTTCCCGAAAACGGTGAAATTCTTCTAATCGGCTTGTGCGAATACGCTCCCGCCGTTGTCTCTCCTGCTGCTCCTGCTCTTGCTCCTCCTGACTCAGACACTGATAGTTCTGTCTCAGCCTGGTGCACTCTTCCTCTAAAGCACTGCGCAGGCAGCGTTCCTCTTCTGTTCGTGCTTGCATCCCGCTCAGGAGCTGTTCCATCTGTTTTATCTGCTCGGTGAGCGTCAGTTCAAATTCCGGGTTCTGATAAACCCGCACATGTAAGCGGCTGATCACCGTGCCCCAGAGGATTCGCAGTGTCTGGAGATCTTCTTCGTCAGGTGTTGCCCCGGCCAGTATCCGTTTCAGATGCGTGAATTCTGTCCAGGCATCCTCTTCAATCGCATGGTGTTTGAGGGATTGCAGCAACGCTTCTCCAATTCCCGCCTCTTCCTGTATAATTTCTTCGGCCGTCAGGCCGGGGCGTTGCGCTGTCCGTTCCGAACCCGCGTAGTAGCCTTCTAACCCCGTATAGGGAAGCTCACGCTTGCGTCCCCTTCTTTCTATCACATAGGGATTCCCCACGATTACTCCCGCCCGCCCTTTCTTCACTACCAGAAAGGCAAGGTAGCGCAGCGCGGGCGAATATACGTCTTCTTCTCGATACACTTGCCTGATGAGCGCACGACGAATAGCGGCCTGTCGCTCTTGCTTTTCCTGCTCAGAGCATGGCCGCTTCTGCCCATCGGGTGTGGTCGCTGGCAGATGTTCCAGCACCACCAGTTCCTGGCCCAATTGCGGCCATTGACGATATAGAGGAGAGAGCGTCGTCTCTGTCTCGCGATTGTCGGCTTCGATGCTGGACTGCTGTTTGTGGAGCGTATGCATGGGTTGTCCTCCATTCGTCGTTCGGCGATGTACTTCCTGATCCCATTACAACACAGCGAGGATACAGAGCTATCACAATCCGGTAAGCCAATCTCCCATATCAGTCACAGGGGGCATATCGGCGTCTGTCCCTTTTCTGGCCGCTTTTGTGATCGGGTTGTAGGATGCAATGCCTGTATTGTGACTCAGATGTGAGGGGCAGCAGCTATTCTCTTCTATCAGGAGAGAAGAGAGTCCTTACAAAGGAGTAAGTGCATGTTTCACACCATTGTTGTTCCTCTTGATGAATCCGAGCGAGCAGAACGCGCCCTGCCCATTGCGGCACGGATTGCCCGCGCATCTTCCGCGTCAATGCTGCTGGTGCGCATCGTTACAATCCCCAACGATTTCTCTTTACAAGCGCACGGGATCGCTCTTGAGCCGTATGAAGTCGTCGAAACGGAGTATGATCGCGCTGACGCCTATCTCAAACAGATAGCTTGTTCAGATGAACTGAGCGGTATCCAGGTGCGGACAATTGTCGGTTCCCACGATCCGGCAGAGGCTATTCTTGCCATCAGCCAGGAGCATCAGGCGGACCTGATCGTGCTATCGAGTCATGGAGCGAGAGGCGCAACACGCTGGAGACACGGCAGTGTTGCGCTGAGAATCGCGCGTCATAGTCCGTTTCCCGTGCTCCTGCTGCACTCCGATATAGACGGGTCTTCCGGCCTCACAGCGCCGGGGCATGGTCCTCTGCGTGTCCTGGTGCCGCTGGATGGTTCGCCGATGGCAGAGGAGGCGCTGGAGCCTGCCATCTTCCTGAGCCGAGTGTTTTCCTCCCCTGCACAGGGCATACTGCACCTGGCATGCGTGGTTCCATTGAGTGACCCGGAGATGCTGGCCGAAACCGAGAGAAAGCACGCGATTCGGGAGGTTCAGGCGTACCTCTGGACAGTAGAGCGGCATATTCACTGGCAAGAAGAGGGTGGCGCGAAAATCTCCGTGACGGACTCGATCACAATCAGCCCGGATGTTGCTCAGGCGTTGATTGAACGTGCTGAACCAGAAAAAGGCGGAGATGAGCAGGGATACGATCTCATTGCGATGACCACCCATGGGCGAGGAGGTCTTGCCCGCTGGATCATGGGGAGTATCACAGAACGCGTGCTCAATACAACCAGGCTGCCGATGCTCATTGTCCATCCTCATCAACGGAGTTGAGAGAGCCAGCGCTGATCTCAATGGCTATCAGCGCTGTCACGACGTGTGGACGAGATTGGCGTTGACGGTCGTGGTAAGGCTTTGCCCTGTAAGCATCATCTGCGCTCTCTTCCCAGTGTGACGCCCGGGAGAGCGCGCCATCGGCGTATTGTCTGGAAACGGAAGATCGAGACCCCTATTTTCGCTCTCCCCGCAAGTGGCAGGTTGTGATCCGACCGTGATGGATCCCGTTGCCTCTGAGAAGGCATTGTGAGCGATGAGAGCTATGCTCTGAGTAGTTCAAGGTGAACGGATTTCCTCCCGTTCCGTCAAAGGCGAGGGAAGAGCGGAAAAGGAGCATCCCATGTTTCAACATATTCTTGTTCCATTAGATGGATCAGTGCGTGCCGAACGAGCGCTGGCCGTCGCTGCTCGCCTGGCGCGCGAGAGTCTGGGCACCATCACTCTTGTACGTGTTGTGCCCCCACCGGTGGGCCAGACGGTTTCCCGGCTGCCCCCGATAAGGAGTGAGACGGAACTGACGCGCGCCACACGCTATCTCGATCATATTGCTCACTCGCCTGTGCTGCACGGCCTTCCGGTCCACAGGCAGGCGCTCGTCGGCTCGATTGTGGACACGCTGCTCTCGATGGTCGAATCGAGCCAGAGTGATCTGATCATCATAGGTCGTCACGGTGATACAGGGCTGCCAGGGTGGATGCTCTTCAGTGTGTCGGAGAAACTTGCTCACCGGCTGACAGTCCCGGTGTTGCTCCTGCATGAAGG
>Ga0070740_10004244_pt1 | contig 14297 bp, 15 predicted proteins | sample Coa_R2_FD_67286 | JGI IMG/M metagenome (GOLD analysis project Ga0070740, IMG submission 67286) | Surface soil microbial communities from Centralia Pennsylvania, which are recovering from an underground coalmine fire - Coalmine... | ecosystem: Environmental > Terrestrial > Soil > Unclassified ... | reverse complement strand
AATGGGTTAAGGCACATGGAGAGGACCCCCGCGCCGGCGCATACCCAAACGCCTGACCTCTGCCCGGATACGCCTTTGTGTAGAGGGCTTCAACGTTGCTAGCCGCGCCTGCGCGTCCGGGCGTAAGCACATGAGCGCGCCTACCAGCATATGATGACCAAACGCCGTTTTGCGGAGCGGTTCAGGAAACTGTGTTTCGTCCGTGAAGTCCTCCACATCGGCGGCGATCTTTGGGCCGTACACCCGCCGCTCTTCTAATGAGAACACTGGCACAGAAAGACAGGAATCGTGTGTCCAGGCAATAACGGCGTTCACATGGTGTTTCCATCGGTCGGTACAGTTGAGGGAATAATGATACCAGTCAGAAGAGCGGGCCAACACTACCGCCTGGTACACTTTTTCCTGATAGCGCACGCGCACACTCCGGCTGAAGGTAAAAACGCCATCAAATTGCAACTCACAAACGCGTCCCTTGCTATTCTCGAACAGGAGAGGAGTGTGCTGGGCAAGAAAGACCAGCACATCCTCGTAGCGATAGCCGCTATACCGTCGTCTGCTCATCACAGATCACCCGTTTCAGGCTCCTCCTCGCCGGCGATTCCCAACTGGCGTAACTGCTGGTTTTCCAACTCGATAAACCGCTGCTGGCGGGCCAGCGTTTGACGCATGTTCATCTTCTGCCACTCTTCCATAAAGTTGACTTCTCGCTCTTCACGCTGGACCGCAAGCTCGACACGCCGGACCGCTTGCTTTGCCTCTGCGTCCTTACGCAAGCGTTCCGCATCAGAGGCGGCAAGGCGTTGCTCCCCCTCCATCTGGGCCTGCTGGGCGCGGAGGACGCGCTCAATACTGGCCTCGGTGGGGAGAAGATGGAAGGCCGTATAGCAGTCGCCGATAATCACGCCGGTGACGCGGAAAAGGATAAACAACCAGAGGCCGACGACGTTAGGATCGGTTAATTGAAACCCCGCATGAGTCACAAAGGCGAGGAAGCTGACCTGACCGACGATATTCACGGCGGCCAGCAGGCACCAGAACACAAGAGAGCTTACTTTTCCCGGTAGATTCTCCGGTTCGTTCCGTGCCCGGCGCTCCGCTGCCCGCTCGCGGCGTTCTGATTGGTCGTAGGTTGCGATCATAAAGGGGATTTCGATAATCAGCGAAATGCCCCAGAGCAAGACCACATCAAAAACGTTGCTAGCTTTGAGGAAGTGATTCATAAAGTAAAACACTTCCCACACGGTGAACACGACAAAGGCCGGTGGGCCGACAACGCGCCAAGTGTCTTTCAGCCAGTTCATAAACTTGCGATGAGCAGGCAGATCAAACGGCGTGTTTGCCAGGATTGCCCGGCGGCGGATGCTCAGTTCATCGGCGCTCAAATCAGAGAAGGATCGCCCGCGAGGTGTCACCAGTTCCTCCAATGTGCGCGCCTCGCCTGCAATCGTCCCGGCACCGGCAAGTTGCGAAACAGGAATCTCCTTCGGGCGAGCGGGCGGTTGTTGTCGTCGTGCGGCCTTCGTAGCCTTACGTGCCTCACGTGCGTCCTGCTTCTGTTGATAGTCAGCAAGGGCCTCTTTGTAGGTGTTCCAGCGCGCCCGCGCCATCGCGATACCAGGGACAACGGAAGCGAGCGTCACATTATCCAGCCCCAGCAATGTTTGAATATCCTGAGGGGTTAATTCCTGCCCTGCCTTCTCATCCGCGTCAATCACCCTCTGGGCGGCTTCGGTAAATTTCGGAGGATCAGGCGGTCCTTGTGTAAAGATCGAGGGCAGACCTTTCCTGATACGAGTGATCAGCGTTGGCATAGTTGACTTCCTCCACGAAAAAGCATGCAAAAAAGCGCACAGTAAAAAATGTGAATGACTCGACAATGACTACACATTGACTACGCAATACGAGCGGAAAATACGACTCCTGCGACACTGCCTGCATAGCTGCGCTCACGATTTCCCTCTCGAAATTTCCTACAAAAAACGGTGTGTAAATTGCATCACAACCTACACACCGTTTCCCTCACTTCCCACGTTTACGCGCTTCGTGTTGAGCGCGGGCTAGCGGTACCCGCGCTCGTCGCCGGACCAGCAGCACCTGCGCCCGTGCCAGTCTTCTTACTGCGCACCTTCGCAGCGCGAGACTGGCGGGCCGTTTGGAACTTGGTCACATGACCGGCGCGGGCGGTGCGCTTCGCCTCTGCCGCAGCATGGCGGGAGAGAACGTTGGCGCACACGCGGCCAATCTTGCCATAGGCAACGGACGCTTCGTTTGAGGTCCCGTCCGCGTCCTCGATCAGTTGGGCCATTTCGTCGGCCAGCGTCTGGAACTTTTTGATTTCCGCCTCAGTAAATGCCATGAAACACATCTCCTTCTTCTCAGGGAATTTCCTGTGGATACTTTTTGCTGTTGCGAGCAAACATCCTCTCTTTTTCTACTGACTTGAGGTGCGTTGTTTTTCCTCACTCTTTTTTCCAGTAGGGGGCGATCAGTACCTCTGGCTCAGGAATACGCACCACCTTGAGATAGGTTCGACAGGCTTCAATCAGCACCGCTTTCAGTAACCTCTCTGTGTCCTCAATCAGCGGCTCCGGGCATTCAAGCACGATTTCATCATGCACTGCCAGAACGAGATGCGCCTCCTCTGGTAGCACATCAATAAGCATGCTCAGGGCTTGCTTCAAAATGTCCGCGTTGGTTGCCTGAATGGGATGGTTGCGCGCCATGCGCTCCATGCTAGCCTGTCGAGCCTGATCAGCACCCTCGAAGATAAACAGGCGCTTGCGGCCTGCCAGCGAGGCGGCGTACCCCTGCTTTCTCACGCGCTGCCCTGCTCGCCTGAGCCAGCGATCGACACCGGAATACGTAGCAAAGTAGGCGCGCATCAATTCCCTCGCATCCTCTCTGGGAATATTGAGACGCTGGGCCAACCTCGATGCTCCCATGCCATAGGACAGGCCATAGTTAATCGTCTTTGCGATCTCGCGGACCGTAACCCCTCGATGCAGGTACTTCTTCGTGTCGGTATCGGGTGGAAGATGAAACATCAGCCTGGCTGTCTCAGCATGTAAATCTTTGCCCTCAGCAAAGAAACGAAGCATGGTTGGGTCCTCAGAAACTTCCGCTAAAATCCGTAGCTCAATATTCGAGAGGTCAGATTTAAGAAACTGATAGCCGGGAGGAGCTATAAAACACCGGCGGATATCTTCCCCCTCGGGCTCTTGCTCACGTTTCTTGGGAATCTGCTGTAAGTTCGGGCGGCTACAGATAATCCGCCCGGAAACAGCCCCGATCTGAGCAAAGTGTGCATAAATGCGTCCATCCTCTTGCACATGGGCGAGCAGATTCTCCCCGAAGGAGTGGCAAAAATGATCGAGCTTGCGCCATGCCAGGAATTGCGCCACAAGCGGATATCGTGGGGCGTATTCCTCCAGCACCCCCTCACGGGTAGAAGTGACGACTATCCCCAGGTGATTCAGCGCCTCTACGACCTGTGCGGATGATCCCAGATTGATGGGTTCCTTTCGCCCTGCCAGGAGAGGCTTGCGCGGTTCACAATGCTCCCGCTTCCAGCGCGCTATTCTTTCGGCATGGAATGCTTCCCAGGGCTGGCGGCGGGCCTGTACATCAGAAGCGTACAGGTGCATCAGGCGTTTCTCCTCCTCCCTGAGGGCCTGTTGATAGGTTTGCATCTCAGCTTCCCGGACCTGACGTTCTGCCTGTAAGGCTTGACCGAGCGTCTTTTGTAATTCCTGCGCCAATGTGGCACGCCGGGCCTGCTTCACGTGAAGGACCTGAAGCCAGCGTTCCCGATCGATCAGCGCCCCACGTGCCTCCATTGCGGCCACAGCAGGGAGGCAGGCGTTCTCTAATTCCGCCACCTTTCTCACCTCGTACCGCTCAAGCAGAGAAGTCTGCTGCTCTGCAATCTGAAAAGGAGTCTCGATATCTTGTACCATGTAGCGCAATTGTTCAGGGGGGAAAGGCGCGGCCCATTCCTCCGGGCGTTCGTCCAGCTTTTCAAACCAGGAACGCGCCTCTTTGCTCACCTGGATCTGGTAGCGGGCAGCAGTTTCCTGTAGCGCGACGGATTCCTGTGGTTTGCACCAGCCGGCTCCCTGAAGTACCTGCTCGACAAGCATCGTGTCGTAGAGATCCCCGCTTTTCACGCCTAACTGCACGCCGAAATGGACCGCGAGAACCAGCCAGTCAAATTTGAGGTTGTGTCCAATCCATACCATCCCCCTCGGTTGCAAAAGGGAGCGGAGGGCTTGCTGCCAGTTTTGCTGCTGAGCAGGAGGGAGCGCATAGTAGGGGCGCAGATCGAGAATGGACACCTTGCCCGGCGTGCCCAGCGCAAGCGAGACAACCCTGTGGCGGCGTGCATCCAGGCCGGTTGTTTCCAAATCCAGCGCCATTTTTCCAGGAGCCTGCCGGAAGGTTTCGGTGAGTTCGGCAACGATCGAAAGAAACGTGCTGACGCGGGTAAGATGGGCGAGGGAGGGGGAAATGAGATGCAGCGCCGTGCTTTCATCCTCAGAAGGCGTGCCCGCTGACGTGCCGCTTGCCTCCAATGCTGGATCAGTGAAAGAGTCGCGACCCGCTTCAACCCACGCACGCAAATCGGCCCCATCCTGTAACATCTGATTGGTGTCTTTCCAGAGCGGACGCAGCCGTCTGGCATTGCTCAAACGTTGCAGCCACCAGCGCGCCGCGCTCTCGCCTTTCTCCTCGTTATCAAAAGCAAGAAGGACCTGTTCTTGCCGCGCAAGGAGGGACACCCAGCGCGGTGTGTGCCCGCCCTGCGTTGTACCGGTTGCAACTGCTGCAACCTCCTTCCCGCAAGCTTGCATAATCGAGAGCGCGTCAAACTCACCCTCGGTGACAATGACCACAGGCCGCTTTTGCTGGAGCAGGCCAGCCAGGTACAGGCCATTTGAGCCACCGCTGATCTGTCGATACCGCCCGATTCCGCTGCTCACGCGCTCGTTTCGGATGGTCAATCGCCAGAGCTTGCCTTCGATGATCCAGGGAATAACAATCCCTTGCCAGAGCTTGATCGGCTTGTCTGTACCCCATACCTGTGCAGCGCCGTAGCACTCCTGAGCATGGTAGCCAAGCCTGGCACGCTCGATCGTGCTATCGCTGAAGCCGCGCCCGCGCAAGTAATCCAGCGCGGCATGACCCGCCTTTGACCACAGCGTTTCCTGGCAAGCGTGATAGAAGTCTCTGGCAGCCCTTTGCCAGAGCACCGGCGGTTCGTTCCATCGCGGGCGCTCATCCAGCGCATACGCCGGCGTGAGAGAAGGCGACTCGCCTGCATCTTTCGGTTTCCAGCCAACGACAGTCAACGCCTGCTGTTTCGGCAGGCCGCGCTTCTGTATGAGATAATCAATGGCTGATCCCCGCCGTCCGCATTGTGAGCAAGCAAACCAGCCATAGGAGCCGTGATGAGGCTGGACACGAAAGCGATCTTCTCCTCCGCACCAGGGACACGGCCCGTTGTACTGCCCTCCCCGGCTAGTTGACCGTCTCACTGTTTGAAATCCGTCCTGTTCAACCAGAGCAAGCAACCCGGTATAAGTTATCTCTGCCATATGAAACCTCCAGGCAATGGTAGGGTTGAGAAATTCAAAATGTAGAGGTAAATCGTAGAAAACAAGGCTGGAAGCAGAAGGAAGCAGGGTAAAGGTTCAGGGCAAGAATTTGGGGCAAAAGGGCAAGTACCTTATAGGTACTTGCCCCAATTGCCCCAAATTGATTCCGGTGGGGCAATTGGGGCAAATTGCCCCTGGTTTGCCCTTGTTGCCCCACCTTTTTGGGCTATTCTTCCTGCTCGGTTTCTTGTGGTTCAAACTCCTCTTCGGTGGGGGCTATGAGATACACCTTTCCCTGCTTTTGCACCCGCCCGGTTTTGAGCAGCCTGGCAATCGCGTTCCTTGCCGTGCGTTCCTTGAGCTTTGCTTCCATCCCAGCAGTTTCCCACTCGGTATAGGTAAGCGGTCTCCCTGCACCGGCCAGAGCGGCATACATGGCCGTTTCTGATGCGCTCATGCTGGGGCGAGCTTCTACCTCGCTCTTGATGAGAACGGCGGAGGTGTCCTTTTCAGTCGGACCATACTGAACGGGGAGGAGTTTGAGCGTAAGCGGTTCAAATTTGGGCGCGTCTTTCTGTTTGTAGCAGATCACGCGGCAGCCCTCATCCGTTGGGGCGACCTCGATAATCGTTTCAGTGTTGCCGATCAGCGAGGACGCGCCGCGCGGACCGCGATCCCGATCTTTGCCGGCGTGATGGACAATCAAAACTGTGCAGTGGAATCGCTGCTGGAGCATGTCGGATGCGGCAATCATCTTTGCCATGTCCGTATTGCTATTTTCGTCTGCGCCCCCACTGCACCGCGAGAGCGTGTCAATTACGACCAGCACCGGCGGCTCCTCAAAGTCTTCCAGGAAGGCTGTAACCAGTTCATTGTAGTTGCCAGCGTCTTGCAGCGCCAGCGCCTCATCAAACCACTTGACACCGCTATCTCCACTGAACTGATGAAACTGCTTCCAGGCGCGAAGGCGCGGGCCGATACTGAACGACCCCTCGCCGGCGATATAGGCCACCGGCCCCTGCAAGACCGGACGACCCAGCCATTGCCGCCCGGAGGCGATGCACAGCGACCAGGCCATTGTGAGAAACGACTTGCCACAGCCAGAGGGTCCAAAAATCAGCGCGATTCCCTCTTTGGGCAGGATCGCAGGAATAAGCCACTGGCGCGGCGGGCGATTCTCAAATGCGCTATCGGGCAGGAAGCGGATACGCCGGGCCGGCTGTTCCGTGTCCCCATTGCTGGCATCAGAGGGAGCCGCAGAGGCAGCGAGGCGCATGAGCCAGGGCCGCCCATCTTTTGTCAGGGCCAGAAACGATTTTCGCACGCCCTGCACGCCATCATTGCGCAACGCGTCGATCAAGGCGGCAAGGCAAGCGCGCACATCGCCTGTCAGTGATTCGACATCGGCCTGTGCTGGTTCGCGCCCGGCGAGAAGCTCCTGCAAGGCGCGGCTAATCTGTGGGTCAAGGTTGCTTCTCTCATGAAGAGACACGGGCTTGCTCCTCTCTGCCAGAGTCAGGGAATAGCCATAACTGTTTCATCCGGGCTGCTTTTGTGGAAGAGGAACTCATGCCGCCCCCTTTTTGTTAAGCTGATAGCCAAGTGAAGCTAAGCCACGTTGGACGAGCATCACGGCGACTGCTGGGGTAACGGCTAGCCCCAGTTGACGCAAGGCTTCTGTCCGAGAACATTGAAAGCGGAACGAGGAAGGGAAGCCCATCGCTCTCTTGTATTCATCTAGCGTAAGCATGCGGTAGCCACATTCTTCGACACAGGCCAGCGGGTGAGGAATGGTAATCAGCGCGTGTCTATCCCTGGTAGTGCAGGTACCCAGCGGATCGCTTACCGTCCGATATATGGCCGTGCCGTAGTAGCTGTAAAGAAAGGCCCGATGGGAGGAACGATAACGAAGAACGCCTTTCCTGATCTTTGCCAGGGTTGTCTCTGCTAGAGGCATGGTGCGATCTCCTATCGCTGGCGTGGGGCATGTCCAGTCAAGCGCCGCGCTCGCGGGATGATAGAACGGAATTACCTCCCGGTAACAGCGCGGGCAGGCGTATATATACTGCTTGCGATAGTCGCCATAGGGTCGCTGAGGACGTTTCCAAAGTTGGCGAGCGTCAACCAGGAAGCTGCAATGCTGACAGAATGCCGGCGGGCGGATATCCAGATCAGGAGCGCGGTTGGATGCTCGCCAGAAGACAGCATACCAACGATCCCGCGATTCATGACAGGGGGCCGGGAACGCCGGGGCGAACATGCTGTTAAAGTACAGCGTCTTTGCCCGGTAGCCCAGCGCCTGCAGATCCTGATGCCAGGAGTGATAGCCGCTCCATAAGCGTACTTTGGTCACGTTTTCCACGAAGATTAGCTGGAAAGGGTGGCCCTGCTCTTTCTTTGCCGCCGCCCAGCGTACTACCTCGCGCATGGTTGCTCGCGATCGTTCAGAGGGATCATCCTCTTCGCGATCTGTCCAGAGGCCCGGCTGGTTTTGCCCCAGCAGCTTGACGCCGTGAGAGGCGGATTGATAGCGGCACTCTGGCGAAGCTTGCAGGATTGTCGCATGTGGGAATCGGCGCGGGTTTTCCTGTGTGATATCCGTTTTGATATGCTCGGTATCTGGAAAGTTGAGGGCATGTGTGGCGAGCGAACGCTCGTTATGATTGAGCGCAGCCAGGATGGGTACGCCGCACGCGGCAAAGCCCAGATCCCAACCTCCAGCGCCTGCAAACAGCGTGATAGCAGTGACATCACTCATGCACGTGCCTCCTCCAGCGGTATTTGCTTGAGGCTTTCTGTTGGGAAGAGCACTGGCTGTACGACTTCCAGCCGCCGGCGCGCTCGATCAGCAGTCGCGGGATCAATCTCGAACGCAATATAGCGGCGATGGATTTGCTTGCACACGGCGGGGACGGTTCCTCCTCCACAGAAGAGATCAAACACCAGATCGCCGGGGCGCGAAAAGCAATCGATGTAGTAGCTGGCCGTGCGTTCATCTTGCCCCCAAATGTGAAATCTCTTGTCAGCCCCGCTCCCGGAGGCGCAGTCGAGGAAAGGGGCCTGAGGAGCATTTTTGCCTTTCACGAAGGCTACAATGGGGGTATAACGCGTAACAACACGCTTGCAATAGACATAGCCTGCACTCCCGTCGTAGCGCAGAACGCACAGCCAGAAGTAGGTGAGATGCGCCTGCATCTGGCTGAGAACCGTTGCAAGCCATTCCGTGCCGGTGTACGCCAGGCAAAAACCGCCGGGCTTGAGGACCCGCGCTGCTGTTTGCGCAAGCCAGGAATACACCCCGGCTTCAATGTGGCGCTTGAGGTAGGGCGGATCGCAGAACACCAGGTCTATGCTTTCGTTTGGGATAGCCCTGGAAAGTTCCAGGGCGTCTCCTGTCGTAATGGTATCGAGGTAGGATTCCAGGCTCATGCGCTGCCCCTCCTTCCGCGCTTAGAGGACGATTCGCCTCGTTGGAGTTTGGCGAGCTTTTTCTCTGCCTTTGCCCGTTCCCGTTCATGAATCGCCTTGCTAATCAGGTCGGAAGCCTCGCCGGCAGTGATATCCGGGGAATAGTCAATGCCGAATTTCCGCAGCATGTAGCACTGCTTGATCGAGGCCGGATGTGCGCGCCAGGCGGCTCTACTGTCCACTAGAACGCGTTTGCGCTCATCGCTTTGCAGCAGGCGTGCCTTAATTTCGGCGTGCTGCTGCGCCCATTCCAGCGGCGCACGATCGAGCCAGGTTTGCCACTTGTAATCAGGAGCCAGCGCGGCCTTGACCGTGTAGTAACCCTCCATGTCTTCCAGGGGAATAAGTGTGATCTTGTGCTTGCGTTCACCAACCTCTAACCAATACGCCCCACTCGCCCGACGCTTCCAGTCCATCGGAGCAAGAAGGTTGATAAGCAAGTCCTGCGCACGTTTGGTCACTCTGGCTCGGCGTTCCTGCTGCTCGCGCTCGCCGAGCAACATATCTTTCCCCTCTTTCTCGCGTTCCTCCTCCTCGCGTACCTTTGCTTCAAGCACACTTTCACCCTCGCCCAGCGCCTTGCCCAACGCCTTGCTCAGCGTGACAGGCTGGAGCCGGTGTTTGAGGCAATTATCCGTGATGTCAAGAACAAGGCAATCACGCTTGCCAGGGGCAAGACGCGTCCCGCGCCCAATACACTGCACAAACAGTGCCCGCGACTGCGTGGGGCGAGCGAGGATGATACAGGAGGTTTGGGGCGCATCATATCCTTCGGTGAGCACCCCAACGTTACAGAGCACCTCAATTTCCCCATGCTCATAAGCGTGCAAAAGATGCCGGCGCTCCTCTGAGGGAGTTTCTCCGCAGACCATTGCGGCTCGCACCTTGAAACGAGCAAAGGTTTCCGCCAGGTGTTGAGCGTGCAGGACCGTCACGGCGAAACAAAGGGCCGGACGCCCCCTGGCATGTTCCAGATAGGCACGGGCCACGCGTTCGTTGCGCTCTTTCGTATCAACCACCTCTTCCAATTCATCCTGCTTAAAATCCCCCGCCTGGGTGTGCAGGGTATCCAGGGAGGTCGTAGTTTTTACCGCGATGGCCCGCAGGTCACAGAGGTACCCTTGCTCCACCATTTCAACAATGCCCATTGTGAACACAGGCTCCCCGAAGATGCTGGAAATGTCCTGCCGGTCCAGTCGATCGGGTGTAGCGGTCACTCCGACGAGAAAAGCCTCTGAAAGAGCTTTGAGGACAGAGAGGTAGCCATCAGCCGCGCTATGGTGACACTCGTCGATGATCACCAGTTGGTAGCCAAAGCGTTGCAGGGCCTTGAGGTGCTCAGGCCGGCTGATGGTTTGGACGCTCGCAATAGTGATAGGAGCGCCCCATTCGTGGCGTCTCGCACCGACCTGGCCAATTATCGCGGAGGGGTCAAGCAGGTGAAACTTTTCGGCGGCCTGCCGCAGAAGCTCCTCGCGATGAGCGATGATGAGAGTAGTCAGGCCCAAACGGCGCGCAATTTCGGCAAACACGATCGTTTTCCCGCCGCCGGTTGGCAACACGATGAGCGCGGAGCCGCCGCGAGGCTGGCGCTGGTAAGCATCGAGTACACGCTGCACGCAGGTTTCCTGGTAGGGCCGGAGAGTGATCAAGGGTTGCGGGGACGCGTTCGCGTTCGCGGAAGCAAGAGCAAGCATAGGCATAGATCCTTTCCTTGAGGCGAGCGAGAAAGAATACCCATACGCGCTTGCCCGGCGGTGTGTTACAATGGGCAAGCGCGCAGGAGCGTCCTTTCTTGCCTCCTGTGGTACTAGAAGCGGCGTCTCTGGTCGGGGACTAATCGCTCAGAGGCCCGCTTGCTGGTTCGTCGATCGTCGTAGTCGTACAGAAAATCGGGATCGTGAGTACCCTCAAAGTCAGAAAGCGGCGGGAGCGGAGAACAGGCATTGCCCCGGCGAATCGAATGTTCACCGGGAGCATCCTCATGCACAAGGGGCGCGGGGGACGGGTACAACAGAAGGACCTGCTGTCGCCGTGCGCGCATGCGCCGGCGTACTTTGACCACCACAATTGGCCACACCACTGCGAGCATGAGAATAAGCAAGGCGATCAGCAGGTGCAGGATGAACATGCGATAGGGATACAGGACGACAAACAGGAAGCCAGTTCCCATGAAGCCCAGAGAGAAGAGCAGGAGACGAGGTGAACCGCCTCCTGTTGGGCGAGGCGGGACCTGATACTTTCTTCTGCCCGGACGTTGTGGCAGAAACAGGGGAGCGGGAGGCCGCCGGCGAAGAGACGGAGGCAGAGCGTGATAATGAGAATCACGCGCTTCCCCCCATCGGCTATCAGGGGAAGAGGTATCCTCAAAGGGTTGATGGTGCTGCGAACGCCACATGGGCACGTATCCTTTCTTAGCCCTCAGGAGGTAGAGAGGGAGAAACACTCAGGAACGTTAGAAGTTGACGAGTTGAAAACCCTGCGGGTGAACGGTGAGCAGGATGAGCATTACGACTGCCAGCACCACCACCACCACTAGCAGCAGGTTTGCGCACCCATCGGGCAGATAACGCCGACGATGGTCGTAATAATAGTTCGGCTCCATCTCTTCCTCATCGTAGTCGTAAGGGTCAGCATACGGCGGATAATACTCCTCGTACCGGCCATACCGGGCAGAGCGATTCCACTGGTTCCGAGACATGACGAGAACTCCTTTCAGCGAGGGGAGTAGGGAACAAACCGACGAAGCAGGCCCGCCACTCAACGGGCCACGCCTGGCCGGGGGACTGCACCCCGGCACCGCGCTTGAACGGGTCAGGCTACCTATGTTCTGGAAAGTGTTTGCGGTTAAGTGAGGGACGCCCGGCTCGCGGCCTGTACAGGCGTGTAGACCATGTCCCGTGTGTGAACGTCTCGATGAGGACGAGATGATGGTCACGCACGAATTGTTGTACATCAGCCTCACTTGCCAGGCTGCGCCGGTAGTGGAACGCGCGATCACTTTCCATCTCGGACAGAAGGAATGGGCGATCCCCTGCGCAGATCTTCATAATCTGCCAGTCACCTTTACGGCCCTTACGCATGTTTGGCCCCTTTGGGCGGGATCACGCGCCCGCCCTCGCGTACTATTGGCGCTGGCGTTCTTGCCAGCGCCGGATCAACCACTGGTGTCGTCGTCGTTCGAGGGACAGCCAGCGTGCCCGCTCACGTGGGGAATAATCGTAGCGGGCATGACATGGGCGGCAGAGAGCACGCAAGCGCGGGCGAGGGTTCCAAATGTCGTGATCGAGATGCGCCGCGCAAAGAACCACCCGCTTTACCTCGCCCGTTAGAGGATCGATCACCCTGGCTTTGTGCTGAATACCGCACTCCTCGCACCTCCACCCGGCGCGCTCTTTGCACGCCCGCGCCAGCCTGTCCCAGTCCTTTGGATAGGCCCAGCGCCATTTCATACCTTTACCTCCTCCCCGCTTTCCTCGAAGATTTGGCACAGGGACTCTAATTCAGGCAAGGCGGTATAGAGGGCCTGCAATGCTAGCTGTTCAAAGCTTGCGCCCTTGAGAGATGCAACGCGTTCTAATCGCTCGTAATCCTGAGGCGGGAAGGCGAGATGGAGGATACGTGTTCTGAAAGTGAAACTGGCAGTGAGGCACCACTCTTCTAACCCCTCTTGCCGATTGACCTCTTCTATCCAGCTAATACATCCTGTACGAGCGTAGTGCTGGGCCGCATCTGTCAGGGAATGGAAGACAAAGGGGAAAGAATTCGGAGAGGGTATGTGCGCTTCTTCTTCGTAGGTTGTGCCGCCATTACGTGAAAGCAGGGAAGCCACATAACGGCCTTTGTAGTAGAGGCCGACTCGATTGGTATGTTCCCATGAGTGGAAGCTCCAACCTGGTGCGCCCTCGATGAGCGTTTGTATCGGGTTTTTACATCCTGGACGTTTCACATAAATCTGATTGGGGGTCAGTTCAACTTTTTGGTGCTGTGGGGGATGTTGTGTGCAAGTCATTGGGTACCTCCTGTGGTGGTGTGCTGAGAAACCACGTGAGAGAGACTTTGCCGCAGAGCGGCCAGGGCGCGCCGATAGTGGTACTCCGCGCTGGAAGGACAGGCCCGCGCCGGAGATAACTCCCGGCTGAGTTGCCTCAAGGGGGTTGGGGCCTGGGAGTTGAGGCCGTAGACGCGCTCAATCACCATCCGTTGGTTGTCCGGCAGGGCTGCTACCGCCTGCGCAACAATCTCAAAAAGGGGCGGAGTATCGGAAGTCGGAAGCAGCAGATCGTAGGTGAGCAGGTCCGTCAGGGTAGTACCCTGCTCGGTCAGCGGAGCATCGAGCGCAAGGACGAGGATCGGCGGGCGATCCGGCTCACGTTTGATGAGAGCAGCGCGCCCGTTAAGCAGGTCGCGCATAGCATTGGCAGCCACGCTGTACAGCCAGGCGAGCGGGTTTACCTGAAACCGAGCGCGGGGAAACTTTTCGAGCAGGCGCAGGGTTGCTGCTTGAGCAAGGTCCGCAGGTTCCAGAGCTTGCTCCGCGTTGCTGTAGAGGTGGTGGCGCTGATACATGCGCTTGGCCATGCGCCTGAGCGTCGGTTGAAGAAACAAAACAGTTTCGTCTCGTACCTGGTCGCCCCGCCGTATGCGAGCGATCAGATCCTGCTCCTGAGTCTGCCGGGACTGCACAACGCGGGAAAAGTCAGCAGGTGGTAGAGTCACAACAAGCAGAGGGCATCACATCCTTTCTGATGCACAAAGCCACTCGCCTCCGTGTGGTATAGTGGGGCGAGTGGCTTTGTGTGCCTTGTGGGCTAAAAATCACTCAATGGAGGGCCTGGTGTATTGCGAGTACGCCGGGCCTTTTGCTACAAGGGCCTGGTGGGAGATGAGAGGGAAAGCGGTCCGCCCGCGGGCGGCCAAGCCGCTTACGCCCCGGACGCTTTGCGTATGAGGTACTGCACGTCCCCGATCTGAAGGCGGAGTTCCACAAAGCTTTCGTCCTCAACAACATAGCGGAGCGGTTTAAACCAGAGGGGAAGCCGATCGGATCGGCAAGAGACCTCGATGTCCAATATGCTGGCAGTGCTTTTCTCGCGGATTTGGACAAGCACCGGCGGTTTTGCCGAGGTCAAACCGAGGAAATGCCCGAACGGGCCAAATTTGGCCAGGTGATAATTTCCCTCCTTGAGAGAACGGAACGTTAGCCCGTCGTCGGAGAGACGGTCGTCTAGCATG